>ERZ772820.114-NODE-114-length-82356-cov-20.098103_pt1 | contig 82356 bp, 71 predicted proteins | sample MGYA00511377_ERZ772820 | MGnify/ENA primary metagenome ERZ772820 (study PRJEB29015, sample SAMEA2737684) | human gut metagenome | biome: human gut; feature: human-associated habitat; material: faeces | place: China | collected 2012 ... | reverse complement strand
GCCTATCTGAAAACAAAGTATTCTTGTACTATTTCAACAAAATCCAAATGGAAGCAAGATTCACCTCATCCGGGGCAATCGGTCTCCGGTCTAAGCTGAAAAGCGTTTAATCCATCTTCGCCCATAGTTTCGAGCGCCACGCTGTGTATTCTCCAAAACTACAGTGGTTACATCATTAGCGAGATCGTGTCGAACCGACCATTTCCTATGTGATATCATATTTCTTCCGATATGCGAAAGGCGTCATATGGAAGTGTTTCTTAAACGCATTTTGAAAATGTGATTGACTGGAAAAGCAAAGAAAGCTGCTGATTTCGCCCAAAGACTTATCGGTGTGTTTCAGCAATGACTTGGCTCTCCTGAGACGGCAGTCCATCATATACGCGCCGATGCTCATGCCAAGCTCATTCCGAAACTTTTTGAACAGATAGGCCCTGCTGTTTCCAGAAAAAGATACCACATCTGCGGCACAAATCGGCTCATTGATATGGGTTGCGATGAACTGCATACACGAGAACACCTCCTTGGATATCCCATCCGGCAGCTTCTGCTGGGCTACTCTCCGGGCAAAGTCTATGGTCATATTGTACTGCAGATTTTTCACCGCTTCCTCTGTCTGCAGCTTTTCACACTCCTGAATGTAGGTGTCGATAAGATGGTAGGTCTCCTCAATATCCATACCGCCTGGGATGGCGGCAAATTTCCCAATCATTGTGATCAAACCGATGAATAGATTCTTAGCCTGCCGGAGCGGTGTTTCCGCCAGCTTCCCCTCCCGGGTGTTGGCCGTGTTGGCGGCCGCCAAAAGGAATGTGTTCAGCTTGTCGGGTTCCCCATTTCGGATCAATTCCAGCATTTGCTGTTCCAAAAAATAGGTGCCATGATTCACTCCTTCTTTCCGTGCTTCATAAAAACTCTGGGAATGACGATGGCCAATGACAGCTTGATATTCGGTATTGGTTAGGCTAAAAGCCCGCTCCAGCTCCAGCTTTTCTCCGGTCAAAGTGAAGTGCAGGTACAACAATAGATTCAGAAACTGATTGTAGGTGTATTGGGAAATGCCTCCCAGAAATGACGCGATTTCTCCGTAGCGGGTCGGAGGGATCGCGTTTTTGCTCATATAGGATCGGATAAATTCGTCTGTAACAGGGGTGGAATAGGCAGGCCCCAAAACGAGGCTGTGTACACCATCCTTGCATTGTACATAACCATAGTAGCCCGTATCCGAGGAAACATAAACGGCGGGGCTTCCCAGCTCCATCAGCTTGGGCAAAACAAAGGGATAGGGGTCTCCCTCCGCATAAAAGCCGGCGGAACAAAGAAAGCTCCCACCCGCGTACACAGCAACGGGCAGATAGTGTGCGGCATAGAACATCTCACAATAGGCTTGATCGTCCATATTTTTTCACCTTGAATATGAATATATAATATTATAGACGTTTATGCAATACATTTCAAGAACCATCTGCTAAAATATGGACAAAAAAGATAGTGGGGCGATAAAATGACCTTGGATTTTTGTAGAAACTGGACATTTTGCAAGGAGGGCGGGACGCCTGTGATCGTTGACCTTCCCCACGATGCCATGCTGCTGGAAAAGCGGGACGGCGGATGCCGGAACGGTGTCAATTCCAGCTATTTCCCCGGCGGCAAGTATGCATATGGAAAGACCTTTGAACTGGACGCTGCCATGCCTGGAAAATCCGTGGCGCTGCACTTTGAGGGCGTCTATCAGAACTGTAAGGTCTATGTAAACGGAAAGCTCGCCGGTTCCCATCGGTATGGATATACCGCCTTTGATGTAGATATTTCTGATTTTGCGGAATCGGGAGAAAACAACATCCGGGTAGAGGTGGACAATTCTCTGGAGCCTAATTGCCGCTGGTATTCCGGCTCCGGGCTTTACCGGCCGGTGCATTTGCTCATCCGGGAGCAAAATCACATTTCGCAAGTACATATGGAAACAGTTCAGATCTATCCCGCAAAAGTGCGGGTGGACGTAAAGACGACTCAGGACAGCGACATAACGGTGGATATTTACGAGGGGGAGAAACGAGTAGCCAGCGGAAAGCCTGGCATTTTGGAGGTGCCAGAGGCCAAGCTGTGGAGTGCAGAAAAACCCTTTCTCTACACGATCCTGGTCAGAACGGATACGGACGAGCGGGTGATTGCCTTTGGCATCCGTAAGCTGGAATGGAACGCTGAAAAGGGCTTGACCGTCAACGGTCAGCGTGTCCTGCTTCGTGGCGGGTGCATTCATCACGATCATGGCGTGCTGGGCGCTTGCGAATTCCGGGATGCGGAAGAACGGCGTATCCGAATTTTAAAGGAAAACGGCTTCAATGCGGTGCGGATTGCCCACAACCCCGCCTCTCAGATCACATTGGAAACCTGTGATAAACTGGGTATGTATGTGCTGAACGAGACCTTCGATGGCTGGTATATCCCCAAGACCTACCACGATTACGCCCGCTGGTTTTCGGAGGATTGGAAGCAGGATGTTACTGCCATGGTGGAATCTGCACGAAATCACCACAGCGTCATTCTGTATTCCCACGGCAACGAAGTATCCGAAACTGCAACCGAGCGGGGCACGGAGGTCTGCCGGGAATTGACGGACTTTATCCATAGCCTTGATCCGACACGGCCTGTAACCGCCGGAATCAATGTACTGCTGAATGTCTATGCCAATATGGGCCTGGGGGTCTACAAAGACAAAGGCGATTATCAGCCCAAACCCCTCCCCAGGAAGGGTGGCTACAAGGAGAAAAAGACCGGGTCGGCCTTTTTTAACGCCATGGCCCAAAAGCTGGGGCCGCTTATGTTCTTCATGAGCAGAGGAAGAAAAGGTGACAAAGCCTGCCTGGGTGCCGCAAATAGCCTGGATGTTCTGGGACTAAACTATGCTTCTTCCCGGTATGATGAGGATGTCAAGAAATATCCGGACCGACTGATGGTTGGCTCTGAAACCATGGTAGCCGATCTGCCCTACAACTGGGAACGGGTGAAGAAATATCCCCAGCTTCTGGGGGATTTTGTCTGGTCTGCCTGGGATTACCTGGGGGAAGCCTGTATTGGCGACTGGACTTACCATTCCTACAATGGGTTGCCCCTGCTTGCCGGACAGGGAATGATCGATATTACCGGAAAGCCCCTGGCGTCGATGTATTTCATGCAGATCGTCTGGGGCCTGCGAAAAGAACCGTTCATTGGAGTACGTCCTCTGAATCACGCAAAGGAAGCGCCAACCACCGGCGCATGGCAGTTTACAAATGCCATCGACAGCTGGAGCTGGCAGGGCTATGAGGGAGAAAAAGCTGTTGTAGAAGTTTATGCGAATTCCGCATCCGTTCGCTTGCTCCTGAATGGCAAAGAGATAGCAAACAAGCCTGTCAAGAAGTACAAAACACTTTTCAAATTGCCCTATCAACCCGGAACATTGACTGCGGAAGCATTGGATGAGCGGGCCAATGTGATCTCCAGTCACAGCCTGACCACCGCAGGCGAGGAAACCGTGCTGAGAGTAACGCCTGACAAAATGGTGCTGTGTGCCAACAACCAGGCTCTTTGCTATCTGCCCATTGAATTCACGGACAAGGCGGGCAATCTGAAACCTTACATGGAGCAGCGGGTGGAGGTCGCGGTTGCGGGAGCGGCCACCCTGGCTGGTTTTGGCAGCGCCCTGTGCAAGACCAACGAGGTCTTTGACAAACCGTATCATCATTCCTACCGGGGCCGCTGCCTTGCGGTGCTTCGGGCAGGTAGTACTCCTGGAAAGGCAAAAGTAACTGTAACATCAGCAGGCATGGAGCCTGTAACAATCGAAGTGGAGGTACAGTAAATGACGAAATTTCGCTTATTTGGCCGTCAGACAGATGAAGTGTCCGAAAGAGAATTGAGCCACAGGCAGCTTGCCCGTGAGGTGGCAGCAGAGGGCATGGTACTTTTGAAAAATGAGGGTGTCCTACCCCTGCAAAATAAGAAAATTGCATTATTCGGCGCAGGTGCCCGAATGACCGTTAAGGGCGGTACCGGTAGCGGTAATATGCAGGAGCGGTACAGCGTCAGCATTGAAGAAGGCTTGAAGAATGCAGGGTTTACGCTTGCTTCCACCCGGTGGATGGATCGTTTTGACGCAGCCTTCGCAGCGGAAAAAGAGGCATGGCGGCTGAGTATTGAAGCTCGCATTAAGGGCTATAAGCCCTGGGAAGTGCAGCGGATGTTCGACGAAGTCATTCATGTGACTCCACTGCGCTTTCCCATTGGCGACGAAATTCAGCAAGGAGACTTGCCGGAAGATACGGATACGGCCATCTATGTGATTGCCCGGCAGGCAGGCGAAAGCGCCGACCGCCGCTTAGAAAAAGGCGATTATTATCTGGCGGATGTGGAGGAAGCAAATATCCGCACCCTTGCTGAGCACTACGAAAAGGTTCTGCTGGTAATCAACTGCGGCGGAATTTTGGATCTGTCCATTCTGGATGAAGTTCCGGGAATCGGAGCTGTCCTTCACTTTGTGCAGGGCGGTGAGGAGGGCGGCAATGCCTTTGCGGACATCGTCAGTGGCAAGGTCACGCCCTCCGGTAAACTGACCGATACTTGGGCAATAGACTATTACGATTATCCTTGCGCCGAGGAATTTGGCATTCTCGGCGACGTTCTGCAGCAGAATTACCGGGAGGGTATCTATGTCGGTTACCGTTGGTTTGATGCCAATAAGATTGAACCCCGCTGGCCCTTTGGATTTGGGCTGAGCTATGCTGATTTTGAAATCACGGTCCAGAATACACAAATCGTCGGCACCATGGTAACCGTAACCGCTTGTGTGCGCAACATAAGCAGTTGCTACTCGGGTAAAGATGTGGTGCAGCTTTACCTCGCAAAGCCGGAGGGTAAGCTCCATAAAGAACATAAGGCGCTTGCTGCATTCCGCAAGACCGGTTTACTGGCACCCGGACAGGAGGAAATCTGCACACTGCAGGTTGACCTGCAGGAGTGCGCTTCTTATGACGAGGAAACTGCCTGCAAATTACTGGAGCAGGGCGAATACGGTGTTTTTATTGGAAGCGATTCCCGTAAGAACGCTCTGTGTGCTGTGCTGACGCTGGAAAAAACTGTAGTCACCGAAAAGCTGACCAACATTCTCCCGATTTCGAAGGAATTTGAGCTGTTTGTTCCTCAAACGAAAGCGCTTGTTTACCCTGCAGAGGTGCAGCATCTAACAATCCAAATGGGTGCATTCGCCAAAAAAGGAATCCACTATGATGCACCCATACCGGTCATTAAAACAAAGCAGACGGGCGAATACCTGAAAACCCTTTCTGATAAGGAATTGATTGAACTGTGTGTCGGTGCCGGCTTTAACGGACTGGGCTATAATGTGACACCCACCACAGTAGGGCGGACCAGCATCAACCTTTTGAAGAAGGGAATTCCGAATGTGAACTTCTCCGATGGGCCAGCCGGACTGAATCTTTGCCCCAAAAACGCCTATACGAAGTTTGGCGTGCCGAACTACGTTGATGAACTTCCTCAGGACTGGCAATGGGGATGGATCCGGAAGATAGAACCCTTTGTCTTAGCAAAGCCCGGCAAAGGCTATCGGGTCTATCAATATATGACCTGCTTCCCGGCAGCGACCTTACAGGCACAGACCTGGAATCCCTCCCTGATTGAAGAAGTCGGTCATGCCATCGGCACAGAAATGATTGAGGCCGGCGTGACCCTCTGGCTTGCCCCCGGTCTGAACATCCACCGCAATCCCCTCTGCGGCAGAAACTTTGAGTATTATTCCGAAGATCCTTATGTGTCCGGCGTTATGGCAGCATCCGTCACGAGAGGCATCCAGAGTCATCCCGGTTTGGGTGTTACCATCAAGCACTTCTGCTGTAACAATCAGGAAGACAAGCGGGAGACCGTTTCCGAGAATGTGCCGGAGCGCGCTCTTCGGGAAATCTACCTCCGGGGATTTGAAATCGCAGTTCGGAAGTCCAAGCCCTGGGCAGTAATGACGTCCTACAATCTTGTCAATGGTGTGCACACATTTGCAAGCAATGATCTGTGCACCAAAGCGCTGCGCAATGAGTGGGAATATCAGGGACTTGTTATGACCGACTGGACCGCCAGTGAGAAAAGCCCCGGCGAACATACATCTTGCATCCTTGCGGGTAACGACTTGATCATGCCCGGCCACCCCGGCGCAAAAAAGGAATTGACCGCAGCCCTGAAAAGCGGTCAGATCAAACGTTCTGAGCTGGAAGTTGCCGCGGCAAATGTTCTAAATGTAATTTTCTCCAGCAATGTATGGAGTATAAATGAATAAAGAGGAGATATGGTTATGAAAACACAAGAGCAAATCGATGCAAGAGACCGAAAAGAATTAGCGCAAAGAAAAAAACAGAAAAACAAAAAAGCACTGAAATATGGCTTGCTCCTGACACTGCTTGCCCTGTTCCTTGCCAGCGTAACGGACGAGATCAGTTCTGCCATTGGTGTTCAGGTTCAGTCCAGCGTCGTTACGGAATTCTTTGTCAGACCTCTGAATGTTCCCTACAACGAAGCCATGGCAATGTTCAGCACTGCCACCACATTTTCCTATGCCTTAATGGCGCTGGTTCCTTTCTACAAGGCGCTGGCTGACAAGTTCGGCAGAAAGCCGTTCCTGGTTCTCAACACTCTGGGGATGGGTGTCGGCATGGCTCTGGCCTGGTGGTCTCCCAATATGGTTCTCTATTTCATTGGCTACGGTATGACCGTGTTCTTCGTTCAGCATGACATGCAGATCGTTTATCTGTACGAGATTGTTCCGAAGGAAAGAAGAGCTACCATCTACGGTCTGATCAAAGGCATCAGCACCCTAGGCGTCGTTCTGATTCCTATGCTGAGAAGTTCCGTCATGGGCACCGACACAACGTTGTGGAGAGGTGTGTATTTCCTGCCTGCTCTGATCGCCATCGCTGTTTCCGTCTTCTCTCTGGTGGTTACCCGGGAGTCCAAAACCTTCCTGGATCAGCGGATCTCTTATCTGGAGTCCCCCTATGAATTGCGTCACCCCGAAGTGAAAAAACTGTCCAGGGAAGAGGAGAAAGCGCAGAAGGCAGAGGTTAAGCAGCACAAAACCGGCGTGTTCCATGCGCTGGGTCATCTGTTCAAGAACAAGCAGCTGTTTTGGCTTGCCATGGTCAGTTCCGCATTCGCGCTGGGCAGCACCACCATCTCCGGCTTCTCCGAATCCATTATGACGGACTTTGGCATGACCTCCGAAGCCGTCAACGAAGCACTGTTGCTCTATCCCTTCCTGTATGCCGCATTGATCGTTGGCGCAGGCTTCGTAGGCGACAAGCTGGGCAGAAAGACCATCGTCAGCGTTTGCGGTGCTCTGGCTGTGGGCGGCTTCATCGGCTTCAATATTTCCGCATGGCAGGGAGCGTCTCCCTATCTGGTGGGTATTTTCTACGGCCTGTATCTGGGCTGCTGGTGGATTACCCTGGACTATGTTGGCATGATGGTTGCAGAATCTGCTCCCACCTATAACCGTGGCTCCGTACTGGGTGCCGTGAATCTGATCACCATGGTAGGCAGCGGCATTGGCAGCGTGGTTCCTATTTTCGCGGTACTGCTGTTCGAGCGGATTGGCTTCGGCTATATGACCGCTGTTATGCCCTTTGCTTTCATCGGCGTCCTGCTGCTGATCTTCAAGGTCAAAGAAACCAAGGGCGTGGATCTTGACAAGGTTACCTACTAAAAGAAAGCGTTGTGAAGAGATATGGCAAATCCGTTTTTACCCTTAAATACCTATATTGCCGATGGAGAACCCCATGTGTTTGGCAACCGGGTATATCTGTTTGGCTCCCATGATAAAGCCGGCGGCGACACCTACTGTATGCGCAACTATGAATTCTGGTCCGCCCCTGTGGAGAATTTGGAAACCTGGAGCTGCAAGGGTGTGTCTTACCGGGCAGATCAGGATCCGCTGTATGGGGAAAAGCAGAAATATATGTATGCGCCTGACGTGGTGCAGGGGAATGACGGCAGGTTCTATCTCTACTATTGTATGTCCGGTGAAAAGGGCGCAGGCGGCTATGGCGGACCGATCAGCGTAGCCGTCTGCGATACCCCGGACGGGCACTATGAATACTATGGCTTTGTCCGCAACCCGGACGGCAGCCCCATGTTGAAATATGTCACCTTCGATCCGGCCGTGATCAATGATGCCGGCGTGATTCGGCTCTACTACGGAACATGGTATCCCTTTCATGAGTACGGGAAACTGCTGGAGCCCATTTTCCGCAAGGTTGAAAGCAAGCTGTTCGGCAAAACCGTCGCAGAGATTCGAGCCTGTCCTGACGGGATTATGGGCGCAAACCATGTGATTTTGGCTGACGATATGCTGACGATTGTATCTGAGCCATGCCACATATTGCCCAGCCGGGTAAAGGGGACCTCCTTTGAGAAACATCCTTTCTTTGAGGGAAGCTCCATCCGGAAGATTGGCAGTACCTATTATTTTATTTATTCCTCCAGTAAGGGCCATGAGCTTTGTTATGCCACAAGTCCTTACCCGGACCGGGCGTTTGTTTATGGCGGAACCATTGTTTCCAATGGCGATGTAGGTTATCAAGGTCGACGGGAAAGGGACAGGCTGAATGCCACAGGCACCAATCACGGCAGCATTGAGCGTATCAATGGGCAGTGGTATGTGTTTTATCACCGCAATACACATAAATCTGCATATTCCAGACAGGCTTGTGCAGAATCCATCGAGATACGGTCAGATGGAAGCATTCCTCAGGTAGAAATGACCTCACAGGGCATTGGACGCTCTCTGGAAGCAGATCGAACCTATCCTGCGTCCATTTGCTGCAATCTGTACAGCGGATTGATGCCCCACATCGGCAACGGTGTCATAAAAAAAAGCATTCCTTTTATCGCCGAAGAGGATGGTCGGCAAATCGTTGTGGCAACCAATAAAACCCGGATTGTGTATAAATACTTTGATTTGGCAGACGGTGAGTACATTCTCACCATGCGCTGCAAATCAGGCGGCAGTGGGAAATTAAGCGTACAAACAGGTCTTGATGAAGCGATTGCTTTGACAAAGCCATCCAAAACCTGGGACACCATGGAGATCCCCTGCTCTTTTCGAACCGGTATTCAGCCCTTGATTTTGCATTATCATGGCTCAAAGGAATTTAGAATTCAATCACTTTGCCTTCGCAGGAGGAAACGATATGAAAACGGAAATAAATAAAAAATACGGCATCGTCGCCTTGCTGTTTACCGTATGCAGCGCGATTTCTCTAATCTCATCGGTTGCTTATTTGATCACGAGTGCGGACGGCGCGCTTTATAATGTCCTTGCGCTGGTATGGCTTGTGACGATTGCTTCCGGCTGTGTACTTGCAGTATTCTCCCATGGCCCCCGCTGGGTATCTTTTGTATACCTTTCCTGTGTGATCCTTTATGGACTGCTGCACATCGTGTCCTCCTATTTGCTGATGATCGCCATGGGTGCGATGAGCGCTGGCGGTATGGCCTATATCCTGCTGCGGGGGCTTCCTGTGTGTCTGATCTTTGCATCAGGCTGCCTTATGGGCATTACGGTGTTTCCGAAGAGGCCTTCCTGGGGCGTCTGGACGAAATGGTGGAGCAGGCCTTCGACGACCAGTGCACCGGCACCAATCCCCGGTATCCGCTGATGAAGGAGATCAAAGAGATGTACCTGAACGCCTATTACGGCGGATAAGCAGACACACACTCTGCGGAACGGAACCATGGTCATCTGCCAGTTCGCGCCAATACTCTGCTTTCGTAGTCCCTTTTGAAGAGGCAGAAGAATACCTGATGTACCCGCAAGGGGGGTATGCCGCAGCCGTTGCCAGCGGAAGCTGGCAACGGCTGCGCAGTATTTTCTGCTTTTGGTGCTGAAAAGCGGGCAGAAAAGATCCACCCTTCAACCGCGCCGATGGCCTCCCAAGTACTTTCAGGCCGTCAGCTCACGAAAAAACTTATTCCCCTTCCTGATAATGTGCCACGATTTCCGGAGTAATCGGAATCAACTGACAGTTTTCAATCGCATAGATGATGTCACAGAGCTGCTCAAGATCTTTATAGTGGTGGGATGTCAGGAAAATTGTTTTTCCCTCGGCTTTAAGCATTCGGATAATGGATTTTACATCCTGGTAAGTGTGATAATCCAGTGCATTGAAAGGTTCGTCCAGCACCAGAATATCCTGTCCCTCCATAATAGCCTGTGCAAGTCCCAGCTTTTGCTTCATGCCAAGGGAATAGTTGCTCACTTTTGTTTTGTTTTCAGGATCAAGGCCAACTTTTCCCATTGCTTCCCGGATCTCCGTCTCGGAGACTTTCCCCTGAATATCAGCCAGAAACTTCAAATTTTGAAGGCCGCTGTACATTCCAATGAAACCGGGAGCATTGATAAAGACGCCCACGTTTCCCGGAAAATCTCTGCCGTTTTTACCAAGTTGCTTTCCGCGAATGGACACACTGCCGGAATCCGGCTTCTCGAAACCGCAAAGTGTTTTGAACAGAACGGACTTACCGCTTCCATTTGCGCCTACCAGACCGATTGTCTGTCCCTGTTCTACGGACAGCGAAATATTTTCCAGAATCGGTTTTTTCCCGAATCGTTTGGATACATTTTCTACTTCAATATAGGAACGCATAAAGTTTACCTCCCAAGTAAGTTTTCAGAGCCAAGCAATTCCAGCAGGCTCAATGTAACAGCCAGGCACCCTATCAGAATCATCATCGCCGTCCCGGCCGGGATTCCCATGCCGAAGGAATCCCAGTCAACCCTTACTGTTCCGGACAAGCCAAAGGGTAGATAATGTACCCAATTTTGCGGAATTACACACAAAAAATTCCCGGCAAGGATTGCTAAAAAGCCTACTGTAATTTGCCTTGTCAGCAGATAGCAAAAAAGCATAACAAGTGTCTGCAGCAGAATATCCAGAAATTTGAAAGCAACACATTCTACTAAAAATTGTATCGCAATCAGATCCATCCTGTCCGCAAAGATGAGCCCACCTGTCAGTCCTGCCAGGAACCAAAGGACTGGATAGATGGCAATAAATTTGATGACTGTCCTGAGTATTCCACGAAACATCTCTTTTCGGCTGTTCGATCGAACTGATACGAAAGTGGATTGTTCGCTGATGTTGGCCTCTGCAAATACAGCAATCAAATAAAGAGGCGCCGTATTCACCAGCAGCATTTCCAGAAATGCCAGGATATGAAAGGATCCGGTTCCATGGCCAGAGAAAAGGCGATAGACCCATTCCTGCCCGGAGGACAATTCAGAACCGCTCAGCCCCTTATATACAGTCATTCCCAGCACAACACCGCATAAAATCATGATATCCTGTTTTTGGAACAGCGCCCTCTGGTAGTACGCCTGAACACCTCTTCTTTTTTGTGATTTTCCTAACAGCTTTCTTTTTGACGGAAAACAGATGCTTCCGATCAAAAACAATGCCAGCAACGCCGCGGTAATTCCAGTAACGAGCCAACGATGTGGTATTCCCAAATTATGATGAAGAATCAGCAGATGGTTGAGTCCCGTAATAGGGAAAGCATGAATGCCCGGTACCTTAACCCATAAAATCGAAAGAACATAGAGACCGACCACAATCCGCACAGAGTGTTTATGGCCGGCAAAATGAGCTAACCACATGCAAAGACCGGAAATCAGCCAGATTCCAAGAAATAAGTACCCGGTACAACCCGCAAACGCTGTCAGCGGGGAGGAAAACACCTGACTGAGCGCTTCAAAAAGCTCCGCTTCCAAACTCCCGTCAGGAAGCCTCCATGTGTTTTCCATGGGAAGCCCCACTCCGGACAACAGGATTGCCGCCAGCTGAACCAGCACCAAAATGGCAGGCAGTACGCCAAGGCTGATCCATTTCCGAATAAAATAGTGGCGGTAACTTCCAAAGCGGAAAATTACATAGGGTGGATCATCTTCTGCCAAAGGCAAGCAGCTCAGGAGAATCAAAGGCATAAGGAAAAATATCAGATAGTAGTGGTCTGTTGTTCCTGACAGCAAATGCTGCTCAAAACTCAATACCGTACCACCCCGTGAACTGAAAGAGAAGAGAAAGCAGCCAATAAACAGGAGCAAGTTTTTTCCGATTCCCAACAACCTGATATTCTTCCGAATCAAGGGAATCATACCTTGACCACCTTTTCCTTTTTTACCTTGGAAAAGCAGATTGCCAGAAGTGTGATAACGGCAGCCAATAAGGAAGGGCCGGCAACAAAGGACATTGTTGTAATAACTTCTGGGCTCAAACAGTTAGGGTCAAACGCCGTCACCAGCCGATATTGTGGAACTCCCAAAATCGCAAGCAAAAAATTCTCCAAAATCGTATATAGGAACGGACCCGTCAGTACAACAAAAATATTTTCACAATACATGGCTAAAAAGAAGCCCATTGTCATCACCAAAACGCCGATCAGGCCTCTGAAAACAGAGAGCGTCACCGCGTAAACTACAGGGTACTCCGAATAGGTGTTTTCAAAAATGCGATTTCCCATATTGAGGGCATCCAGATGAGGATCAATGCGTAAGGCCGTAACTGCCGAGAGAATGTACGGAATTGTGATGATGCAAAATGCGCTGATTGCATAGACCATCCACTTGACCCAGAGGTATTTCCTCATAGGCACACGGGGCTGCACATAGACGAGAAAATTGTTTTTTCGTTCCTGATGCAGATTCCAGCATACAGGCAGAACCACAAACAGAGGATATAGCAGAGAAAGATACTCTGTTCCAACCTCCCATGCATCCAATGTGTAGGTGAGCGAATAATCCGGATACATCGTGGCCGTCATAGTACACGCTGCCACGGTAACGACAATCAAAGTCAGCAGCACCGGTATCCATATCTTTTTCCATTCATTTTTCATAAGTCGAAACATTGAAATCGTCCCCTCCTTTGTTTGCGTGTATTATACGCAATCCTCTTTCTGACTACAACCCTATGGAAACGAAAAATGGTTTTGTGGGAATAAAACGAATTTCATTCCCACAAAACCCTTGTTCATACCGCATATTCATGAAAACCGAACGCCGAACACCACATAATTCCGACCACTCCGGATTTCGTTCCGGGTCAGAATCTTGCCGCGATAGTGTTCGGTGATCCGCATAAGCTGATACAGCCCATATCCGCGAGAGTTCCCCACCTTTGTGGAAACGCCTTTCGCGAACAGATGCATAAACTCTGTCCCGGACAGAGGCGGATGCGGATTGCATACCCAAAGCTCCGTAACATTTTCCGCCTGGCAGCTTTCAAGATAAATGGTATCTCCCTGTTTGGATGCCTCTAAGGCATTATCCAGTAGAATTCCAATCAGTTCGATCCATACCGTTTCAGGAATGCGTGCCTTCTTAAAACTGGTAGAAATTTGAAGGCGGATGTCCAAACCGGAAATTTCCGCCTGCTTGATCTTCCCAAAAACAAAACCGGAAATGATTTTGCTGTCACAGGCCAGCAGCATGCTGTCGTTCGCGCTCAGCACAAGCCCCTTTGTCAGTAACGCAACAGCTTTCTGTGCTTCTGGCAGGCTTTCTGCCGAAGAAACAGCTGTCTCGATGGCCATCATTCGGTTATTAAATTCATGCTGCCTTGCCCGAACCTGTGAAATCAGTTCCTCTACAATCGGAACATACTGCTCCGTCATTCTGATTTGTTTCCGCTGTTCCTCCTGTCGGGTGTTTATCATCCATAAAACGATGTCCAGAAAAAGAAGTGGCAGAAGCAAAAAGGCGATGAACTTCCAATGCGCCATAAAACGAATCGGGTCAAAGGATGTGCACGCACAGACAGCCGTAAAAAATAAAGTAACATTTATTGAGAGTACCTGCACCAGAAAGGAGCCTGTTCGCAGTGCGCTGCGAAGCCCCTGAAACCAGGGCAGGCACACCACGAAGATACATAGCAGCAAGGTAACAACGCTGCTCACAACAGCGATACCGGAGCTTGTCAAGTTAAAAAAGATCGTAAAGATAACTGCACAGAAGTGGCACAACAAATAAAGAGAAAAGGCGGCCATTGTACCACAAAATGTGCGTCCGCCATCCTGCGTATTCAACAGAGTGCTGGTCAGCAATAAAAGCCCCATCAGCAGAATCAGCAGGATTGGGAAATTGTCTGCCGGAGCCAGGAAAAAGCCCTGCGTGAGATGAAAACCGGGAGATGCCCCACCATAGCTGGATCTGGCTATGAGCAGACAAAGAGAAACTGAAGGAACAAGAATGAAATCTCTTTTCCTCAAATCCTTTTGATCTCTGAACACGGCCAGAATACAGCACGAAAGAGCGATTGATTCCACCAACATGGAAAGAAAATATAAAAACGTATTCTGCATGGACATTACCAGAGTGCGGACTGATACTTGTTGCCCACCGGCAGCCTTTCCGCAGAGCCTTTCAGTATGATTTCTTTTCCTGTTTTATCGATTCGATCAATGTATGCAGTATTGACCAGAATACTTTTATGACACTGCACAACTTTCGGATCATCGATCAGCTGTAAAAAGCGAATCAATGTATAACCTGAAATAACATCTTCCTTCATTCCGGAAAGAGCATTTCGGGTATGAATGGTAAGTTTTTTCCCAAGCGCCTCCACATATACGATTTCTGACACAGGATAGTCCAGAATAAACTGCTTTTGCTCAATCTGAATATGTTTTTCCTCCTGGTGCAGATGCGCGGATAATCCCAGAGCATCACAAAGGACGGCGCGAAATTCTGCTTCGGTATAAGGCTTAATCAAAAATCCGTAACACTTCACCTCCCGGTAAGCAGACAGTTCTTCTCCAGCCAAAGCACTTTCAAAAATAATCGGCGTGTATTTATATTCCGGCAAACCGCGCAGTTGGGCGGCCAGACTGGTTCCCTTATAGTCCTTCAATTGAATGTCCAGAATGAACAAATCCACTTTTTGCTTTTGTGCAAGAATATAAGCCGCACCAGCCTCCTTGCAAGTCAGAAGTTCAAGAGCAGTATCTATATTTTCTATAAACTGTCTGATTTTTACAACGGCGGCCTGATTATCTTCTACAAGCAAAATTTTGGGCACTGTACCACACCCTTCCACTTTTATTCTCTGTCGTAACCATCAATAGCTGACAACAATGTTGTCAGGCAGAAAACAACAATAGGCTTTCATATTTTGTGCTTTATTATATTATAACCCTGCAAAAAATAACAGAAACATTTCTCAAAAGTCGGTCTTTCAATATAAATCGCAAATTGCAAGTGCAAGTTGTAGAAAAAATATTATACCATATTTCTACCTGAAAGTACAGAAAAACTTATCATTTTTCAAACCATTTCCAAAGTATTTACGGCCTTATGTGCCTTGGGCTGGTCAATGCTTAACCCCTCCATGAGCCAACGGTATTGCTGAGGTGTCAGGGCTTTGGCTTCTGTTTCAGACCGTGGCCATTGGAAAGAACCGGACTCAAGCCGCTTGTAAAGCAGCACAAATCCGTCGCCTTCCCAGTACAGCGCCTTGATCCGGTCCCGACGTCTGCCACAGAAAAGAAACAGGGTATTGCTAAAGGGGTCCAGTTCAAACTGTTGCTGTACAATAGATGCCAGGCCGTCAATTCCTCTGCGTAAATCGGTAAAACCAGTGGCTAAAAACACCCTGTCAGCTCCGTTAAAATCGTTCAGCATGATTTCAGCAACCGTAGCACCATACCGACGGTTTCCTCATCTGCTCCGCTGTGAATAGCTACCTCTGTCCCTGCGATTCGGACAGTAACTGCTGCTTTACCGGAACATACACGGGCAGGGGTTATCTCAGCAAAACGAGACTGTTCCTGCTGCACTTTGACGATCCCGTACAGCTTTCTCTGCCACCGGTAATAGGTCTGCTCGCAGATATCATTTTCCTTACACCAGTCCCTTACGCTTAGATCACTGCTCCGGCAGGCCGATACACGCTCCGCCCAAAGTGCCAGTTTATTCTGACCGTTCATTGTCTGCAATTCGCTGCCCATGAAAAATACCCCCATATGTCGGATCTGCCAGATTACTACGACTATATGCTAGTCGCATATACTATCAAAAAGCCGAGAATATTCAGAGTATTCCACAGAATTGTATAATGAAAATGGTGTTTTACCATTTTGAATGCAGCTTTCCGGAACTTTCTCCCAAAAGTGTTGTTTTACCCCAAAAATCATTTTCGGCCCAAAAGTTAGAAAAACACTGTCCACCACTGGCGTAAACCCCAAATAAACCCCAAGTCGTAGGGCCTGTAACTTTTGTAACCACCCAAAAGTTAGAAAAACAGACGTTTTCTGGTGAAAACGGCTGTTTTTTTATGGTTGCGGAGGCAGGACTCGAACCTACGACCTCCGGGTTATGAGGGCATTTTTGAGGTTCTAAAAGTTTGCATTTACCGGTAAATATTGTGATTAACTTAAAATAACGATAGTCAAATGTTGAGAAACTGAAACCACGGGGATAGAACTTAAAATAAACTATCCCCCAAACTATCCCCCCATGAAATTTGCAAAAAAGTTTGGAAATATACACACTTGACTATTTGGTATCTAACAGCTTTTGCACAAGACAGGATATTGGCTGGGGGTACTACCGGGATTTCTTTTATCTGCCGCTGTGTTTTCGACTGCACTCTCTGCAAATTCCCATATTGGCGCTGTGTCTCCCTCCATAACTGGCCATTTCATCACTGGGCTTGATTTCGTGGCAGCGTGTACACATTAACCACCTGACATGAAACTGATCAAAGACAGGGTCATCAGAAGGACGTTCCATCCTTTTCAGGATCTCTTGTTTGCCAAGGTACTTTCTTTCCTCAACAGATAGAGCAGACTCTTGAAACATTGTCGGGTTGTACTGCTTGTTATTACGCTGATTCCGGCATAATGACTGTTCTCTATCATTTTGCATTTGAGCAATCAATAGATGCCGCTCATCGTTTTCTTTTTGCATTTTTTGAATACTTTCCATTCGCTGCTCAATGGGGAGCTTGATATCTCGCAGATGTTGGATTCCATTCATTGCCAGGCATTTGCACTTTGGAACTAAGGTATAATTAAATGCACACCTACTACAGTCTTCTGGTCGAGCATAGTATCTTCCTTCTCGCTCTCGCTTATGAATGGGACATTCATAAGCAGTCCCCCAAGAAGCAGGCATCGTTTGTGGAGGCGTTACGGCATTTTCCTGTAAACGATGCTGCCAGCGGGCTTCTCTTGCATTATGTATCCAGGTCTTTCCCTGTATATTTCCTTGCACTCCGAGCCGCATGAGATCTGGATTTATTGATTTTTGTTCAGTAATCCTAGGGAATGAAATAGAAAGACAATCCCACCCTTTTTCGCAAGCTTCCTGTTTCAACAAAACAATATCATCTTCTGTGTAGTACTTCCCAAATAATAGAATAATACGTGTCGGAGTATTGTCCAGCTCCGCAACAAGCAAAGGTGGGTACTGTTCAGGGTCACATTGATAGTAAACTTCACCCACACGGGCATCCCAATTATTCTTCGCTATCTCTGTTCTGCTTCCTATCTTCACTGGAATCTCAGGAGCTTCAATCGTCTGATATGAAGCGAAAACCATCTTAACAAAGAGATATATAGCAATTTCATTCGCATAGACACACTCATAGTTTGACTGGTGTGCAAAATGATGCTTGTTCTTCTCGCCCTTTCGCGCAATGAAGTCTCCATTGCATGCAGCGCACTTGCAATTACAATTCAGGCCACGGGAACGGACGTCGTCGATACCAACTACTTCTCCGGTTGCTTTATCGATACCCCAATATAGATGTGAACGGTTAGAATGTTTTATGTTAATCTCACTTCTATACATGTATCTTCCCTCCTGAAAAATATTCCTCATATCTGACGCATTACAAATTCCCAATAGCTCGATTCTCTAGTCATCAAACAGTATGACCGGGACCTTTTCCAAGCGATACCGCCCCTTGTCTTTTTTCATTTTGTATAGGTTGATTCTGCATTCTTCGCAGTGTTCTCGTACTGCCTTCTCAAATTCTGGTTTTGCCATACAGCCCAAAATAATTGAGCTGGGGCAAATCATTTCAAGTAATGCGCCTTTTTTCTCTGCATCCCATTTGTTTCCGCAAGCACCATCATCCCGGATAATACGCCATTCTTTTTCGTAACTCCATTCAGGCGATTTTGACGTCAGGCTTTCAATAAAAATCCCTTGGATATCCTTTTCAAGAGTATTTGGATCGAGCGTATGAACGCACACTCTATTATCGGAGTATATAATTGGTACGGGTGAAAAACCTAATTGTCTATTGATTTCAAGCAGCTCATATTCCACACATATCCCACAATGATTATTGGCATAATGTGCCCACATTAATAAAGAATCATCCGATTCACTCAGGCATGAGATCCCCATTCGGGATTTCAATATGTCGTAGCTTGACTGAAATGTCCGAATCTGCTGACGGCAAGTTTTCAAAAGGTCTCTCCATATGGGACTTCCCTCACGTATCCCTCTTTTATCAGGATACATCTGCAATATACTCTGAAAGATTCCTTTCTCATCCATTGACATATCGCAATCAAACACGTCATTAAAATTACACGGTGCAGAATACCACATCTTGTTATGCTTTACAGTCTCGAGCTTTTCTTGTCTATCACTGTAGTATTTATACAGTGAGCTTGGTGCACAACACATGTAGTAATAACCGACTTCTGTATAAACTTGAATGTTTTCTTGTGGATTCCCGGAGAAAGCAGAGATGAACGCTGAACGTAATTTCTCTTTCCAATCGTCGGTGTTTTCTTTATTAAACTCAGTCATATTTTCACCTCATTCCACTGCAATAAAATCCATACAACTTCATAAGTAATATGTGTCATTTGCATCCAGCACTTTTTTTCTCTCCTTCCAGTCTGGCATAAGCATGGAAAGAAACGCGTAGAAATGTTTGGAATGATTTGGATGGATAAAATGACACAACTCGTGCATCACCACATACTCAATGCAGTTTCGCGGTGCTTCCAGGAGCCGTTTGTTGAGCGTAATGACGCCTTTGCCCGGTAAACAAGAACCCCAGCGTGTATCCATGCTTCGAATCCGAAGAGAAGGAACTGCAACTCCGTATTTCTGGAACACAGGGTATAGTTCCTCGACAATTTCTCCAAAAACCTCCTTGCATTGCCGGTCAAAGAATCTCATAACCATTCGCTCTTTTTTTGAAAAATCCTGTGGATCTTTGACCTCAAGGAATAAATGGACCCCATCAGAATACAACTGTTCCTTGCTGGCTCGTATTACTTTCAAACGCAACGCTCGGCCCTGAAGATAAAAGGTCTCACCGCTGACATACTGCTTCGGCTGTGGTTTATACTGTTCCTGCAGCGCAAATTTCTTTTGTGCATTCAGGATAAACTCCGCTTTGCTTACCAAAAATGCATCTATCTTTTCTGCCGGAACCGCCATATTGGCAGATACATATACACTTCCGTTTTTTCGCACATGGAGGTTTATGTTTTTCACATCCTTCCGTTCCAACGAATATATCAGCGGTTTTTCGTCTATCTGGATTGTCCTCAATGTGATATCTTCAGGCATGATTAAAACCTCCGCAGGGCAACGGTTTTCACATTCTCAATGACTTTATCAATCAAATCAAATGACAATACCAGTCCCCGGTTCTTTTCATACGCATAGAACAAATCATCGATATCTTGGGAAATCCGATTGTGGATTGTCTGGTTATTGGTCCAGTCTACACGGCTGTGTTTTGCAATGATGGCCGTGATTTCCTCGGCTATCTCGGCTGCAAAATCAGGCGTCATTCCCTCTATTTGAGCATCATCAAATAATGCTGTTATCACGCCATAAAAAGCCTGTGCGTGGATATTGCATTTAATCCGTTCCGGATAGCTGACAGAGTTCTTTCCAGAATAGTAATCTTCCATGATGCTCCTCATCTTTGCCAGATATTCCGCTTCGCTGATAACCTTTTCCTTGTACTGATCCAGTGCATCCTTAATCCGCTTGGAGAAGCTATCATAATATGCAGGATTCTCCTCGTACTTTGCGCTGATACTTTTGGATAGTCTGCTGGTGATTGCATCCGCTTTCGCCCGCAGAGAACCCAGTTCTTCCAATTCCCGCTCAAAGTCATCCTTATTCAGAATATCGACCGGATTGGTAATCTGCTTCAGACCAGCTACGGACAGATGCGTATCCAAAAGATTCTGCATCAGCGGTTCATACTCCTTGTTGTCAATAGCCTGTCTGCATTATAGCATATTCTGCTTTCCGCTACCATGAGTAATACTCTGTTTTCCGCTTCCACGAGCTTAGACATACCGCAGCTTCCATGATGATTGCCAACGGTGTGGATCTTGTGAACGCAGCTGCTGAGCTGGGACATGCTACCGCTTCCACAACATTGAATATCTACGCCCACCAGGTGGCAAGGGCGCGCGCAGAAGCCAGCGGCATCCGCGCCGGCGCTTTTGCAGTTTTAAGGCAGGCATGACAATCGCCCACACGAGATTTTACAAGTCTCGTGTGGGCGAATTTTTCTGTTTTCCGATTGGTGCGCCGGAAATGGGTGTAGTGAAACACGCCACCCTTCCGTCAGCGTATCTCCTTACCCAGACCATGGCATTGCACACTTTTCGCTGATCGCTGAAGCCGAAATTGAATAAGAAACAATCTGAGAATCCCTCAAATGTTATTTTTCGCTTTCTGTAAAATTTCTTGTCAGCGTTTACAAAACGCGTTGCCTGCCCGAAGGAGCAGATCTGGGGTTTGGGGGATTCCCCAACAAGCAAAAATCCGGCTGGGTAGCACCCAGACACTGCTCGCCACTATCATACGATAAGGATAATACATCGCGGAGGCAAGCAGATTCTTTGCCTTTCCGAACGCCTCTTCCAGCATCTGCGCAAAGTTGGGAGAATCGATCTTCCAATGCTTCTTATACCAGGCGACAGCTTCCCATTTGTACCGTTCCCCCTGGTCTACGGCATCAAAATGTTCTTTAACATGTTATACTGAACTCCAATTAAAATCTTTAGAAAAGATTTTAATTGCCCGAAGGGCAAGGAGTTCATATGAGACTTGTTTTGTGATTTCTTTCCTTATAAATCACAAAACAGGCAGCGCCATTAGGCGATGCCTTCCTGATTAAAATCAAAGATTTTAATCAGGAAATAGTATTAGAAGCACACGAGAAGCATCGAAGGGTGACGAATATGAAAAGAGGCTGCAGAAATTCTGCAGCCTCTGTGCTATGTGGGTTACTTATCTTCCGCTCTAGCCATTGCCAGCTGGAAGTCCTTGGCGTCAGTGAAAATTTCCTGCTTGTAGGGATTCTTCTTCTGTTCCTTGGAGCGCTTGATAATCAGCGCCAGAGCCAGCACATTGATGGCCAGCGAAGCAATGGAAATCACGCCCTGGGGAACAGGATTTACCAGGGCCGGACGGATAGCGGCATCCATGAAGCCGTCAGCATACAGTACCGGGAGGGTAGTGAAGATGCTCCTATCCTGGAACAGGGGGAACACCTGAGCGAACATACACCACAGAGCCAGGGTATTTGCCCGGTTCTGGATCCAGCCGCCCTTATTCCACAGGGCATTAGCAACAGTGGGAGCCAGCAGCAGCGCCAGACCGCAATACCATGTGTGGGTAGGCAGGTTCAGATAGGTGTACTGGAAGTTCCACACATCATAGGCCAGGATATACAGCCAGATCATATCGGGCCACAGCATATCTTTCTTATCTTTGGAAGCGTAGATACCCCACCAGCCGGTCATGCAGAAGATGTTGATGATACCGGCAGCGCCGTTGAGCCAGTTCCACCAGCCACCATAGAGCCAGACATTTTCGCTGGACAGCCACCAGCCGTCGGGAGAAAGGGCACCCTTGATGCCGGATTCGAAGTCGCTGACCACAGCAATCAGAATATTGGCGGCCACGATCAGGAAGGGGAACACCTTGAACCAATCCGTTTTGCCGATGGACCACTTGTATTTCAGCATCATAAAGCCGATGCAGCCCAATGTCGCGGCATAGAGCTTGAAATAATGGAACCAGCTGTTCATGTAGACATAGGTGGGATTATTCAGCGCCCACTGGGCACCCATAGCAGCGCCTACATAAATGGAGATAAAGTAAATAGTCAGACCTGCGGGCAGAACCAGGAAGCAGGCAATGCCGCCCCATTTTGTCCGGCGTGCAAATTCATTGGCGAGAATCAGACCCACAAATACCATCAGCCAGCCAAGAAGCTGGAAACCGGCGGTTTCGCCATAAATCTGGAATAACATAAGATAACCTCCTTATATAACTTCTACTTCTTTGATGTTTAGTTCGTTTCCCTTCAAAAGCCAGGTCTTCTCACTGCCACAATATGGGCAGATGCGACCGTGCTGCACAGTGGGGTATTCCTGCTTGCAGCCGTCACACCAGGTAATTGCCGGCAGGATTTCCACCTTCATTGCGCAGCCTGTGAGCATAGGCTTCTTTTTGATGGCCCATTCCCAGCAATCGGTGAGATAGTGAGGGATCACCGTGGATACCTCACCAATCTCAATGGTTACGCTCTGGATCTGGGTCACATCATTTTCTTTGGCGACTTCTTCCAAAGAGTCGATAATATGAAACACAACACCCAGTTCGTGCATCTACTGCTCCTTTTTCTTGGAGAACTTGATCTTCAGGGCCTGCTTTGCACCGTTTCCCAGAACATAAGGCAACTTCTTCTCGCTGGGGATCATGTTGGAACACTCGGGGCGCTCACGATGGAGCTTAATGGCACCGAATTCACACTTGGTGGTGCAGACACCGCAGCCGATGCACTTGTTGGGGTCAACGACGGATGCGCCGCAGCCCAGGCATCTTGCCGTTTCTGCCTTGACCTGCTCTTCCGTGAAGGGGAGCTTTGCATCCCGGAAGGACTTCTTGTGGTCAACATCCTTACGGGTGCCGGGGATCTGACGGGAGGCGTTGTCGTACTGCTCTACCTTGATGTTGTCCTTATCCAGGGCGATGAATTCACGGCGGTTACGGCCGATAGTCAGACTGGAATGGGGCTGCACGAACCGGTGGATGGAGATAGCACCCTCACGGCCAGCAGCGATGGCATCGATGGCAAACTTGGGGCCGGTGTACACATCGCCGCCAACGAAGATATCGGGTTCCGCGGTCTGATAGGTAAGGCTGTCTGCAACTGCACCATTTCCGCGGCCCAGTTCCACCTTGGAGCCCTTCAGCAGATCACCCCACAGAATGCTCTGACCGATGGACAGGAATACCCGGTCGCAGGGAACGGTCTTGGTGTCATTTTCATCATATGCAGGTGCAAACTTGCCGTCTTTATCCCATACGCTGACGCAGCGCTTGAAGACGATGCCGGTTACACTGCCGTTTTCAGTGAGAATTTCCTTGGGGCCCCAGCCGCAGTCGATTGTCACATCCTCTTCCAGAGCTTCTGCGATTTCTTCTTCGGAGGCGGGCATCTTGTCCCGAGGCTCCAGGCAGAACATAGCTACAGACTCTGCGCCGCAGCGCTGGGCGGTTCTTGCCACGTCGATGGCCACATTGCCGCCGCCAACAACCACAGCCTTGCCGGTTACAGGATAGCTTTCGTCAGCGCCGACAGTGCGAAGGAAGTCCACGGCGGTCATGACACCTTCTGCATCCTCACCGGGGATACCCGCTTTGCGTCCGCCCTGGCAGCCGATGGCAATGTAGAATGCCTTGTAACCCTGTGCACGCAGTTCGTCCAGCGTCACATCCTTGCCCACTTCAATGCCGCACTTGATCTCCACGCCCATGGCCTTGATGATGTCGATTTCGGCATCGATCACATCTTTCTCCAGCTTGAAGCTGGGGATGCCGTAGCGGAGCATACCGCCGGGCTTTTCGTTCTTTTCGAAAATCACGGGGGAGTAACCCTTTTCAGCCAGATAGAAAGCACAGCTTAATCCCGCAGGGCCTGCGCCGATGATAGCGACCTTCTCAGAGAAGGAGCCGTTGAGGGAGGGAACCACCTTTTTGGGGATATAGCGGGTTTCTGCGTCCAGATCCTGCTGGGCAATGAACTTCTTGACCTCGTCAATGGCGATAGCCTGGTCGATGGAGCCTCTGGTACAGGCGTCCTCACAGCGGCGGTTGCAGATGCGGCCGCAGATAGCGGGCAGGGGATTATCTTTCTTGATCAGCGCCAGGGCTTCGGTGTAGCGGCCCTGAGCGGCCATCTTCAGGTAACCCTGGACGGCAATGTGTGCAGGACATGCAGTCTTGCAGGGAGCGGTACCGGTATCGTAGCAGTTGATGCGGTTGTTGTCCCTATAGTTTTCATCCCACATATGGGGGCCCCATTTCATCTCGCTGGGCAGGAGATGCTTGGGATACTCTACCTGCTTGCCGTCCTTGGTGCACAGTTTCTGACCCAGCTTCACAGCACCGGCAGGGCAGACCTCCACGCACTTGCCGCAGGCAACGCAGTCGTCCTTTTCCACCCGTGCCACATAGGCGCTTCTGGACAGGTTGGGGGTGTTGAACAGCTGGGAGGTACGCAGAGCATAGCAGACATTGATGTTGCAGTTGCAGATGGCGAAGATTTTGTCTGCACCGTCAATGTTGGTGATCTGATGGACGAAGCCGTTTTCCTCGCCCTTGCGGAAGATTTCCAGAGCCTCTTCCTTGGTGATGTAGCGGCCACCCTTACCGGTTTCCACCACGTAATCAGCCATGTCGCCCACGGCAACACACCAGCCTTCGGGGTCATCGGCACAGCCTTCATCGAAGGTCAGACGGGATTTGCGGCAGGAGCAGGGAGATGCGGCGTACTTGCCCTCATACTTATCCAGCCAGTGGGAGATATGTTCCACCGAAATGGACTGGTTCTCGGTTTCGATGGCCTTTTCCACAGGGATCACGTGCATGCCGATGCCGGCGCCTCCGGGAGGTACCATGGGGGTGACCTTCTCCAGAGGCAGACGACTCATCCGCTCGAAGAAACGACCCATTTCGGGATATTTCTTCAGGATGGTGTCATTCATGTTGGTAAATTCCGCACTGCCGGGAACGAACATGGGCAGGACCCACTGCTTGGTGCGGGTGGGATTCTCCCAGTTGTACTCCAGAATGCCCATAAAGGACATATCGCCCAGAATCTTTTCCAGTTCTTCCTCGCTCTTGCCGGTGAGTTTTACCATGTCGGCCATGGTCTTGGGCTTTCTCACACCCATCTTCAGAGCCACCTCTGCCTGCTCGTCGGTTAAGAGAGTAGCAAGACCCCAGTACTCGGGATCGTACTTGTTGAGCTTTTGAAATCCCAGCTTTACGGGGATCCGGTTGGTGATCATTTTGCCTAAGTCTAAAATGATCTGCCTGGGATTTTCTTCTTTATCTACCCACTCGGGATAGAAACCTGCCAGATAATCTGCCATTTCTCATACTCCTTTCCAATTCTTTACTTCTTCTTTCAGCCAATCAGCAACAGCCTCGATTCCCTCGCCGGTTTTGGCACTGATGGGGAAGATGACCGCTTTGGGATTGCGCATACGGATGTACTCAGTACATTTTTCAAAGTCAAAATCAAAGTAGGGGGCTACATCGATTTTGTTGATAAGGACCACATCACAGACCTGGAACATGAGCGGGTACTTGAGGGGCTTATCGTGACCCTCCGGTACGGAGAGGATTGCCATGTTTTTCACTGCGCCGGTGTCAAACTCCGCGGGGCAAACCAAATTACCCACATTTTCCAAAACCACCAGGTCGGCTTCACCGGCATCCAGACCGTCCAGACCCTGGCGGGTCATAGCCGCATCCAGGTGGCACATGCCGCCGGTGTGGAGCTGGATGGCCTTGGCGCCGGTGGCGGCGATAGTGACAGCATCCACATCCGAGTCAATGTCCGCCTCCATCACACCAATCTTCAGGTCCTCTTTCAAAAGCTCAATCAGCCGGGTCAGGGTGGTGGTTTTGCCGCTTCCGGGAGAAGACATCAGGTTCAGAAGATAGATTCCCTTCTGCTTCAGTTCTTCCCGAAGTTTCTCTGCCTGGGCATCGTTGTTTGCGAATACACTTTGCTTAACTTCCAAAATTCTTACCTTTTCCAAAAGCATCGCTCCTTTCTGGTCATACCAGCATAGCGGTATTTTTCTACTGATTATAGTTTAAGTTTATTTGGGATAACTGTCAACTATCAACTGGAAATTCTATGTTTTATAGAAAAATCTCAGGTTGAAATTCGACAGTTTGCATGATAAAATAAATTCGTGGTATGTGGTATAACCAAGATATTTGCAGGAGGATGCCATATGAATTTTGAACAGCTTTACGCGCCCAGTTTAAAAGAACTGTTTGTACAGAAATTGCAGGGGATGATTTTGTCCGGAGAACTGCCTATGGGAGAAAAACTACCCTCAGAGCGGGAACTTTGCCAGCAGATGGGTGTCTCCCGTGCTGTTGTCAACGGCGGCATTACAGAACTGGCTCGTCAGGGCTTTTTGGAAGTGCGTCCCCGTCAGGGCGCCTATGTTGCCGACTATCGCCGTGATGGAAACATGGAGACCCTTATGGCCATTATGGACTACAATGGCGGGATGCTCGGCAAAGAGGAGATCCGCTCCATTCTGGAAGTCCGCTGGGGCTTGGAGCAGATGACCCTGCATCGGGTCATTGACAACGCCAGCGATGAACAATTGGAGAGGCTTGGAACATTTGTTGATCGACTGGATGAAAATCCCACACCTGCCCAGGCTGCGGAGATCGCCTTCCGGTTTCACCATGAAATGACCCTCATGGGCGGCAACCACATCCTGCCCTTGATTTATACCTCCTTCAAAGTACCATGTATATCCCTTTGGATCCGCTTCTGCAAGAAATACGGTGTCGCAGCACTTCACAGCAATGTGGAAGAGCTCTACCGGCATCTGCTCAATCGGGATAAAGAAGGCGCAAGACGCTGGAGTAATGTATATTTAGCAGAGGCCATTAATGGTACTCAGCAGATCTATGAAGCATAAAAAGTAATCAATCTTATGTGTCAGCCGGGCCAAACGGCTGGAAACACGTGAGATGCGCACGAGAAAATGAAACAACACCGGTCAGACAGAAATTGCCTGGACCGGTGCTGTTTTTCTTAAGGCAGCACCGCACAATTCGGCAAGAAGTCTCAGGCAGGATTTTTGTTCCAATTCAAAGTTCCGAAAATGGAGGAATACTGTATGTATTTCCCATTTTCGGAACTGCGGAAGTGGAGCAAAAAGACGGCTGAGACTCGCAGACGCAATTGTGCGGTGTTGCCTTAAATTACAAGCCGGAATATGTACCGAATACGCTCTGTAAATCCGGTATAGGAGAGCAGAAGCAGCAGAGTAATTCCCGGATACAACGCCTTTGCTGAGATAACAGCCCTTGCAGCCATGCGGTCAAAACCTCCGTAGTTACCGACAATGAATTCCGTAACACCACAGTGAACAATGTGATGCTCTACAGCCTCTGTAAGCGCTGAAAAGATTTCCTCGGAAATTTCCCTGTGGCCAATAAAGAAGCAGCTTTTCATATTGCGCCTCAATATTTGGTATTACCAAATATATCAAGACCCCTACGGCATATAATGATGCCATAAGGGTGGTGAGCAGTATGAAACCGAGAAAGCTGGAGCTGGGTGATCGTAACATCATCGGAAAGCGTGTTACCGAGGCGCGGCTGGCACAGGGAATGAAACAGGTGGAACTGCTTGCCAAATTGCAGCTTGCCGGGATTGATATCAGCGTACCCGCGCTGTCTTTACTGGAAGGTCAGAAACGCCCGGTATCAGAGATTGAGCTGAATGCCCTGGCAGACATCCTGAATGTATCCGTTGACTGGCTGCTGGGTAGAGAATGAAAAAACGCCGTCGATGCGAGTTGCGCTCACACCGACGGCGATGTTTATTTTATGCCCTGTTTTTCCTTGAAAAAAGCAAGAAATCCGGAAAGCAAAACACCGGGAAAAAGTTTAAAATTCCCGGTTTCCTGAAAAAGCATTTTTCGGAACTATCCCCGCGGCATTTTCGGCCGCTCCATTTTACGTTAAAAAGTTAGAAAAGCACCGGATTTCGTGTCGAAATCCGGTACTTTTATGGTTGCGGAGGCAGGACTCGAACCTACGACCTCCGGGCTGTGAGGTATAATTTTCGAACTTTTTCGTGCATAAAACAGCGCTATTTCTGTGTTTTTAATATATTTAATGAACATTTTTGAAATATTTCAAATGTCAAAAATCTATGAAATTCAGGGGCCGAAATGCGTAAACCCCAAATAAACCCCAAGTCGAAGGGGTAAAAAGTTCAGAATTCCAAGAAAACTCCTATTTATACATAAAAAGCAAGCAAAAATGGTTCGCTAAAAGCGTTTCTTTAAGTCTGTCAAGTGTCTGAATAATTCGTAAAACCAGATTTTATCACCGTTAATCACCGTGCATTCATTTTATCATATATTGATTTATATGTAAAGGTGATTTTGACCCAATATACATAGCTTCCAGTAGTGTGCGCTCACTGCCGGAAGCTATTTTTTGTTCCCAAAATAGAAAAAGGAGGAGTCAGATTTGAATGTTAAACGAATGCTTGCCATGGTTCTCGTCTTCGTACTCGTCCTCTCCATGTCCCCAGGAGCAACTCTGGCCTCGGCCGAGTTGGGAGAAAGCGATGCCGGTGACGACAACGCTTCCCAGGAAGCTGATTCAGTTCCCGAGCAACAAAGCAACGTGGATGAGGAACCAGTGCAAGCACCGGCGAATTCCGAGGCAGAAGACTTACCTGCTCAGGCCGCATCTGCACCGGAAGCTGTGGTCCCATCCCCGGAGAAAGCCGAAACGGATCTCGAAGCAGATGCGTCTGGAGAGGAAGCTCCAGCAGAAGCAGAGGCGGAAACGACAGGTCCTCACACCGAGTTGATTGTTCAGATTTCTCAAGGCAACAGTCGCTTTCAGCTTATGGCACCCAGTGGCACTGTCTTTACTGAAGATGCGGCCTTGTCAGCAAGGATTGTCGAGCCAGATGACGAGCAAATGAATGACATCTGTCTGCGCTACGAGTTGCCTGGTATTCTGGATTACTTCGTGTTTGAGATGAGCACCACAGGGGTAACACATCCGAATGAAACCGCTGCTGTTGTGATCGACTTTGAGAGTCCCTTCCTGAAGGCAATCAGCCCCAGCGCTGTTGCGGTCTTCCAGTATATCGAAGGAGCCCCGGTTCCTATTCCTGTAACAGCAACCGTCTCTGACACCAAGGAAACCACCAAAATGGTGATTGAGCCCGAAACCCGAAGCTTTAATAGCCGATATGTAGTTATGACCACAGATGCCCCTGCGGACATGCTGGAGGTCGGTACACAGGTCGCCTATATGGCGGTCAACACCATCAACAACAAGCGAGTGGGCCTGTCCGGCAATGGCATCTCCTTCACCACCTCCGGTATTATGTGGCACTATATCTCCGACCAGAGAAAGCCTGCCATCTGCCTGCAGCCCAACAAGACCTTCCAAACTTCAAATACCGCCGTCTATTACACGGAAGCAACCACCCTAAGCGGATCCTCCACCGGCTCTGTCGGCGGCAATGTTTGGAACAAGCTCAGTTGGAACCAGCGCAGCTTGATTGGCCTAATCGCTCTGTACGGTGTCCAAACGAATTGGGACAACAGTGTTGGCAACGCAGGCTTGAATACCGGCTACAATCTGCAGAACCCCACCAACCCCAACCAGTGTCTGTTTGCAGCGCAGCAGATTATGACCTGGGAAGTTGTTACCGGAAATCGTTCTGCCACCTATCCCTACAGCTGCACAAACAGCAAGCTCATCAATGCTTTTGGCGGTGATGTCCCAGCACAGTATGCATGGCTGGAAAATCAGATTCGGGCACATGACAATGCAACGACCACCATCCCCAGTCCGGAGCGCTCCACCTACCGTCTGGCCTGGTTATCTGCCAGCTTTCAGACCGTTATTCAGGTCCTGGAGGTGGAATACGAAACACCGGTGCCTCCCACCGCAGACCTGTTCGTTCAGAAAACCTCCAGCACAGCAACTGGTGCCTACGCAAATCAGCAGTTCACCTTCAAGGTGTTTAACAATGCCGCGCTGACCAGCCAGGTTGGTTCCACACAGTATCTGTCTCCCGGAAGGTCGTTCTCCATCACACTGGATCCAGACCGGACCTATTATGTGGCCGAAGTGGCCGAAAATGGATGGAACTGTACCACCCCCGGCGTCAGCACAAAAACAGTGAACGGTGTAACCTACTACTACTGCTCCATCACACCGTCTGCCGGTGGCACCTATTCCGTGAGCTTCAACAACGAGCCTGTCATCCGGAGGAACATCTCCCTGCAGAAGGGAATCAACACACCTACCTCCTGTACTGGACTTATTCGGAACAATGCCATGTATTCTCTGGCTGGGGCGGAGTATTCTGTCTCTCTGAACGGCGTATACCAGGAAACGCTGGTCACAGACGCCAATGGCTACGCCACCTCCAGCAGAACCTACGCTGTCGGAGAACAGTTGACAATCAAGGAAACCAAAGCCCCCAAGGGATTCAAACTGGACTCCAGTTCTCATTCCCTGACAGTAGTCGACGGGACAAACACCCTTCGCGTTTCGGATATTCCCCTATTTGACGTTCCCTTTGTTATCACTAAGGTGGATGCCAACACCAACGGGCCTCAGGGAAGCACCTCTTTTTCCGATGCTGTGTTTCGATGGGAATATTACGACAATACCAGTTGGAGCGGCACACCCAAGGCAACGTGGTACTTCACAACCGATACCAATGGCAAAATGCAGTATCATCCCAACTATGTGGCTAATGGTTATACCAGTAGTGCGCTGTATTCGCCGTCGACGAACAGCTATCAGCTGCCCCTCGGTTCCCTGAAAATCACAGAAATCAAGGCCCCTGTCGGCTATGCTCCCATCCACGATCCTCTGCTTTGTACCATTACTCAGGACGGCAGCGGCTCTGCAAATGCCACAGCGAACTGGACGGCATATTCCTTGAAGCTGCTGAAGAGTGTCGGTGCAGACAGCTACACTTTGGCTGAGCCCATTGATCCTTCGCTTTTCGGTTCCGTCACGGTTCAAAAGGTAGACTCCTTGACCGGTGGTGTTCCCCAGGGTGCCGCAACTCTGGCTGGAGCAGAATTTCAGATCATCAACAGCAATGCCGCCAATGTGGTAGTTGGAAATCAGATAATTGCTCCCGGCGCAGTCTGCAAGACAATCTCTACCAATGCCGAGGGCAGCGCCACATCCGGTACCAGTGTTCTTCCTCTGGGAAAGTACACGATTCGGGAAAGCAAAGCACCTTCAGGCTATTCACTGAACGCCCAATGGTCCAAGGAATTCACCGTCAGCACACAGCAGAAGGATTTCAGCTTCACAAGTGACACGGCCTGTGCAGATGAGGTTATCCGTGGTGGGCTGAAAATCATCAAGCAGGACTCCAGCAAATTAGAGAAAACGGATCAGGGCTGCGACCTGTCCGGGATCACCTTCTCCGTTATCAGTGAAAACCTCAATCCCGTTGTGGTGGACGGTAAGACCTGTCAAAAGGGCGAACCCGTTATGACCTTGGAAATCCGATGGGATGGGTCTGCCTGGACATCATCCACGGCCCCCAACGCACTGCCCTATGGCAGCTACACTGTGAAGGAAAACCACAAGGAACCAGGCAGCGATATGGCAAACGATGGATATCTCCTGAATCCGACCTCACAAACAATTGAGGTTCGAGATCTCTCTACAGTTGTAAGCATGACCTTCCTGGATGAACCCAGAAGTGCGGGTAAAATTCGAATTGAGAAGATGACCTCCTCCAATACACGCCTGGAAGGTGTCAGCTTCTTGCTTCAGTGGAGCACAGATGGCCAACACTGGCAGCGAGTCACCTATTCAGAGCAGGAGGGAATTGAGGGCGGTTGTACGACCCAGGGCCTCCAAAATGGTATCCTCAAAACCAACAGCGATGGTATCGTGGAATTTACAGGTCTGTACCCCAAGCTACAGTATCGCATTACCGAAGCAGCGACGGTGAATGGCTACAGCCTGCTGCCGGACGCCGCCTATGAGGGCCCGCTTCCCAGTGATAATCTGGAGCTTTATCTGCGTGTCGTAGATACAACAACCTTTGTACTGCCCCACACCGGCAGCACTGCCATGCGCTTGCTTCCTGCTTTCTCCGCGCTCTGTATGCTATGTGGTATCGCCTTGCTGGCGTACCGCAGGAAGCGAATGTAATATCATCCACCAGGGGGTCCAGAGAAATCTGGGCCCTTTCAAATTTGATACAGAATTTTTTACTATGAAAGGAACTGACTGCATGAAAAACATCACACGGATTTTCTCCCTTCTGCTGGTACTCGTTATGGCTTTCTCCTGTCTTCCCGCAGCCTTCGCTGCTGAAGCTGATGAAACCGTCATTCAGGAGGACCACCCCTGTTCCCTGACCATTTTCAAGTACGACTTCACGAACGGTGCGACTCGTTCCTAACTGAAAAGGCTAGGCACTAATAAAAGAACGAGAAAAATCGTTCTCTTCTTAGGAGAACTGGTAATCCGAAAGGTAGAATGAAGGGGTAACGCCCGGAAACGCCTTCCCTAATCCTCCGGCTGGCATATCAAAAGCGAAAGCTGTATATGTCAGAAGCCCGGTGAAGTCGGCTGAGAGCTGCCCTAACAGAGAAGCATAAATGCTGAAAAGCATCGTGACATTACGCTGTGCTGAGGAAAGTCGTCCAGCGGTGGATGATGCAGCCTATAGGCCGGGGGTCTATAAAATACCCATGGTGAGAATGTCCGACAGGACTGACGAACTTGCGAATGTACGGGTCTATATCGTGGAGCATACAGAAATGTATGCCTGTGTTTGAATCGCAGTTAGTGTGGTGGAGTAAAAATCGTTAGTATGAAATACCATGATGCGTTACAGGCGCATCCAAGCTAACAGGCTTAGAGCAAGCACCTAAAGGTATATGTACAGATAGGATTACCGGAACGAGGAAAGGTAATGGGTACTTTCCTATGGAAAGTATAGGGTGACGAAGAATAATAAGCACCCGAACCATTGCTGAAAAGCAGAGGTCGAACCAATGAAGTTCCTGTAATGGGAATGGAGGAATGGCCTCAAGTCGTTATAGCAACAATCTTTTATTCAATCGCAATTAGGATTACGAGTAAGACAAAAAGGGTCGCTCAATTCAGAAATGGAAGGAGTGATGCCTAATGCCAGAAAAGAAACAAGGAAAACTTCTGTGTGTGGATGACCTGCGCCATGCAGAATACTACCATATGCAAAATACTTTTGACGATTTATATGCCCGAAGCTTGGCAAATGAAACTTTTACAGACTTAATGGATATTATTCTCAGCCGGGAAAACATCCTGTTGGCATATCGCAACATCAAAAGCAATCATGGCAGCAGGACACCGGGAACGGATAAATTGGACATTCGGGACATTGGACGGTTACAGCCGGATGAGGTCATTGGAAAAGTCCGATATATCGTTGCAGGAACACCACACGGATACCGCCCTAAACCGGTAAGACGCAAAGACATTCCAAAACCCAACGGAACAACCAGACCCCTGGGAATCCCCTGTATTTGGGACAGGCTCATACAGCAATGTATCAAGCAGGTAATGGAGCCAATCTGTGAAGCGAAATTCAGCGATAACAGCTATGGTTTCCGTCCCCAGCGGAGTGTGGAACACGCTATCCAAAGCACCTACCGCCTCATTCAGCGGTCAAATTTACACTACATCGTGGAATTTGATATTAAGGGCTTCTTCGATAATGTGAACCATGCAAAGCTGATTCGCCAGATATGGGCCATGGGCATACACGATACGCACCTAATTTATGTTGTGAGAAAAATTCTGACGGCACCCATAAAGATGCCGGATGGAAGTATGGAATATCCAAACAAAGGAACACCGCAGGGAGGAATTATCTCCCCGCTGTTAGCCAATATCGTGCTGAATGAACTTGACCACTGGGTTGACAGCCAATGGCAAAAACACCCGGTAACAAGGAAATACAGCACAAGAAAGAATAAAGCAGGCTGTGAAATCCTGAGTAACGGATATACCGCAATGAAACTCACCAACTTAAAAGAAATGCGAATCGTTCGTTATGCAGATGATTTTCGGATCTTCTGCCGTACAAAAACCGATGCAGAAAAAGCAATGATTGCAATAACGCAATGGTTGCAGGAACGGCTGAAGCTGGAAGTATCCCCGGAGAAAACGAGGGTTGTAAATGTCAAGCGCAGATATTCGGAATTTCTTGGTTTCAAAATCAAGACCTATCCGAAAGGTAATAAAAGGGTTGTAAAATCCCATATATGCGATAAAGCACTCAAAAAGCAAAAGCAGAGATTTATAGAGCAAGCCAAGAATGTGGCAAAACCCAGACCCGGAAAAGAAGAAATTGATGAAATCAAGCTCTACAATTCCATGGTCATGGGAACGCAAAATTACTACAAAATTGCCACGATGGTTGCAACTGATTGTGATGGTCTGAACCGTTCTGTTATGACCATCTTTACAAATCGTTTGCATCGTCAAAGGGGTTCCCGGCTTGTTCGCCACGGTAGAAAACTTACAGATATTGAATATCGGTTATATGGCAAATCCGCATCCATACGGTATTTAGCCGGAAGCGGTGAGCCGATATATCCAATAGGATATGTCCAGCACAAAAATCCAATTGCAAAGCAGCGGACGGTCAATCCGTACACCCCAGAAGGTCGAAAGGAGATTCACGACTCACTCGGAATCAACCTCCGGCTCATGTGGGAACTGATGCGAAGTCCGCTCCACGGGAAAAGCGCAGAATTTGCGGATAACCGCATATCGCTTTTCTCTGCCCAATGGGGCAAATGTGCAATTACTGGAAAATCCTTTTGCAGTACAAGTGACATCCACTGCCACCATAAAACCCCAAGGTCTAAAGGTGGCACAGATGCGTATTGCAATTTGGTGTTGGTTCTGGAACCTGTTCACAAGCTGATTCACGCAACAGAACCGAGCATCATTTCCAAATATCTGCAAATTCTGGATTTAAGTGAAAAACAGCTCAAGAAGCTGAATTACCTAAGAACTCTGCTGAATATTGAGAAAATCGCAACATAAAACAAGTATTTCTACATTTCTATGATGGTTGATTGAATCAAAAGAAACATTGCAATAACGATGGAACGCGGAGTGCGGTGAAAGTCGCACGCTCCGTGTGAATGGGGGGAAAATCCGGAGGGAAATGTATGTGGCTTCGCCACATACATCACCCAAGGGATTACCTATCCATATCCAAAAAGGATGGCGTCTGGAAGGAGGATTCCTTCATCTCCACCGGCTGGCACGAAAGCTATGTGGAAGATGTACTGGGCAATGCCATCCGCAAGGGAAGCAGCGCTGGCAACAGCGAAAATGCCCTGGGTAACGGTACGGCCAGCACCGGCTATGCTATCTCCGGTGTTGAATTCACACAGCTGAGGGTCGCCGATATCGTCACCTATACCGAGCCTGTCAATGACCAGGATTCCAACTATAACCTGACCACTGTCCTGTATGGCTTCGATAAAACGAAGGCAGCAGACCTGCTGAATGCTGTCGGTCTTGGAAATGGCTCCGGTGCCTTTGAGGCCATCACTGACACCACCAAGCTGGATCCCAGCAAGTTCTACTACACCTCTGATACGCTGAATAAAGCCATGGCATCTGCACTGGTTGCCAACTCTACTACCGTTAAGGATGCCCTGGAGGCCTATATCAAGGGCAATGGCGGCGTTGCTCTGAATCTGACTGACAAAAACGGTAAGGCCTCTGCCGCCGACCTGCCCGTCGGCCTGTACCTGCTGGTAGAAACCAAGGTGCCTGAAATGGTCACCTCCACTGTAAATCCCTTCTTTGTGTCTCTGCCCATGACCACGATCTCCGGCAATGACAACAGCAGCTCTCCCGAAGGCGGTACGAAATGGAACTACGATGTCGTGGTATATCCTAAGAACGAAACCGGCATTCCCACTCTGGAAAAGACCGTCCGTGAAGCAAAGGCTGATACTGGCAAGAGCAACGGTACTGCTTCCATCACCGATGGTTTTGCACACACTGCTACCGGTTCTGCAGGCGATCTGATGGAATACCAGTTCATCTCCACTCTGCCCACCATCACTTCTAAGGCCACTGCACTGTCTGTCTACAGTTTCTATGACTCCCTCTCCGAGGGCCTGACCTATAACAAGAACACCGGCGTCACCGTTGAGTTCTTCACGGATAAGGACTGCACGGACAAGGTCGCTTCCTGGGCTATAGATTCCGGCAAGTTCACTGTTGCCTATAGCGAGGACGGTCGTCACATAACAATCGGTGTCACTGACATGGGTCTGGCCGAAATCAACGGTTCCAGTGAAAATATCAACGGTCATGTATATGCAGGCTACTCCAACTACACCATGCGCATCACCTATGCAGCTACGATCAATTCTGATACCAGCTTCATTTACGGTGATAACGGCAACGACAATAAGGTCGTGCTGACCTGGAAGCGTACCAGTTCTGAGTACTATGACACGCTGATTGACGATGCCCATGTTTTCAGCTTTGGCATCGACCTGACCAAGGTCTTCAGCGATAAGGACAGTGCTGTTGCCGACAAGGAAGGCTTGTTCCAGAAGGTCCAGTTCATCGTTCAGAATGATACCGATGGATACTATCTGAAGGCAGCCCTGAACCAGGCGGAAGGTGTTTACTACGTCACCGGCCACACTGCGAAAAAATCTGAAGCCACTGTATTCACCCCTGTCACCTATAATGGCAAGCCCGGCCAGATTATGATTAAGGGTTGTGAGGATGACACCTATATCATCTCCGAAATCAAAACCGCCAACGGCTATTGCCTGCTGAAAAACAAGATCAAGCTGGTAATCTCTGCCGCTGCGGACACCGCTCGTCCCTGCAATATCTATGCACAGGATACGCTGGGTGTTCTGCAGAACGATCCCCACTATAGTTTTGATGACATCATCAATAACCTTCCACTTGAACCAGCTGCAGCGAAAACCGCTCCAATTCTTGATGTTTTGAAAAATGCGAAAGAAGAGGCAAAGCACCAGTATACTCCGAACTGCCCTCAGAATTGCCAGCAGAATCGGGATAGCTATTGCCGATGAGGGCCTGAGGTATGCTGAAACGAGATCGAGAGGTGCATTTTGTCATGTCCCCCGAGGAGATTGAGCGAATGCGGCTCAAGTGGAAGAACTTGGTATCCGCAGCCAAAGCGCCTACCTTCGGAAAATGGCACTGGACGGCTACTGTATCAACCTGAAGCTTGAGGATCTGACCACAGTGCGCTCCCTGCTTCGCTATTGCAGTAACAACCTGAACCAGTATGCCAAACGAGCCAACGAAACCGGAAGCATTTATGCAGAAGACATCGCCGACTTGCAGAAGCGTCTGGATGAAATCTGGAATTTGATGAAGGATATTCTCGCCTCCTTAGCTACCATCATGTAAGACGCGGTGCCATTCTTGACAGGCACCGCCTTTCAGCTACAATGATAGAAAAAAGTTTGGAGGAATCTGTATGTTGATTTTGAGGCTGATTCTGAAGGTGTTGCTATTTCCTCTGGTTGTGGTATGTGTGCTGATTAAGTGGCTGGGTATCGTGCTGATGACCTGCGGGGCCTATGTTCTGTCCCCGCTGATGCTTTTTATATTTGCCTGCGGTGTCTACACTGTCTTCAAGCAGCAATGGAATCAGACACTGATTCTCGCAATATTGGAACTGGGATGCATTGCACTGGTCACCGGCGCCGCCTGGATCGCAGGACTAGCTGAGAGCGTAGCGCTGACACTGACCGGATTCTAAAGAGAAGTACAGCCCACGATGGTACACGCTATCGTGGGCTGTGTTGACAAACTAGCTGCTAATCAATAAGAAGTCTGTTATCCTTTACGAGACTCATGAATGGAATTGTCCTACTTGTATTTTGCAAAAACCATATTTATAATACCTATTCCATAACAGCTACTGGTGCAGGCCGCTTAATTTCAAATCTATCTCTAGCAATGATGAGTTCACTTCCAGAAAAGCATACACAGCCGATGCCAATAACCACCACAAGCCCAAAGATACCTCCGAGTTTTACAACATCGTCTGTTCGAATAGTCCACATGGTATTCACCAGCGCAGACTGCAATTCAGGAGCAATGGGTTTGTAATCAATCGTTCCATTCATCTTACTTTTTCCTCCTTACGTGGCGGCAAAAAATATCCTACCGCATTTACACACACCATAATCTGATTGCTAGACAGAAACCTACGATTGTAGGAGGCCAGTCAAAAGGCTTATCCTCCACGTGGGATTCAGTACAAACAAATAGTACATCAATACGTGGGAAAAAGCAAATTACATATGACTAATTAAGTCGCATCTTTCTTACCTCAACACAGCATCAATTGAACCCTTTTCAGATTTTACACGATTTATCTGCTCAAAGTTTTCGAATCCCAGCTTGAAAGCGGAAATAATGTCTTCAAAAGTAATAATTGTTTCAGTGCCCCCTTGGTAAGGAACACATATGGATTTCTGGTAGTCACATATTTCCCCATCTTCCGAATCATACCTACAACCAAAGAGTTCCTCAATATTATAGTAGCGAAGCACATCAGCTTGATTATCCCATATAAAATCAATATTGTTTATAAGTACGGTTTGATTCCTGATGGCATTCAGTTTCTGTTCTACAATCGACTTGAGCTGATTGAACACTTTTCTATAGCAACAAAGCAAGTTTTTTCCATACCAATCACTGGTTTCCGCGAGGACAATTTCAATTTCCTCTATAGATGTGTATGTTTTTCTGTCTATTCTCTTTCGAGTGTGATAGTGGGTGTAGTATTCCTCTTTGGAAAGATACTCCTTCATAAACATACTTTCTCGAGAAACTGAAAGCGAATAGTGGCCATTGCAGTATTCCATTAGGAAATACTCGCCGCGTTCTGGATTCCAGTAATTGTACTCTTCATAAAAAACATGAATCGAATCATTTTTTATGTTTGCACTATACCGGCCTCGATAATTTCTGCTGTCATGGAAAACATCATCACATTCTCGTTTACGTTTTCGTGCAGCTTCTGACAGTTGTACCATATACTCACTAAAGTCAGGGCCTGAATCAAAAGAAAGATACCGCGAGAGTAGCTCATGTTCTGTTTTCAACAAATATTTACCATCAGAAAATGCGGTCAGCTGATATTTGATTCCGGAATCATCTTGGAGCAACATCATGGCCTTGCACAGCTGATTTGGCCTATATTCCGTTGATAATGAATTATAAGGATCACCTTCAAAATCGAGAACTTGTACTTTTATCGGTCCAATAATCTTATACGGTAACACTGTTATTTTTTCTTTAGTCTGGCCTCTGCTGTTCCGTTTCTGAATCCTTAATTTCATCTGCCCCTCGTCTGTAAGTGCTGCATTGAAGGCTGATAATGTCGCAGGACGGTCTTTATGTCCATTCAGAAAACGCTGAATCACTCTGTCTCGCTTAACTTCATCATCAAAGCAAGGTTGCGAGCAGATGAAAAGTGCATTGCCCGCTTGATTGGCGTCAAACCCATATGCACCACAGATTGCAATTATCCAGTCTCGTGAAAGGTCTTTGTGATACAGCTTCTTACGAAGCATCGCTGTCGAAATATCCAGTCTAGAAGCCACTTCTTTGTGTCGACGATCTTTCCACAAGCGCTCCTTCGTCCTATTAATCTCAACAGTCTTTTTGTCAGACACATCGAAATTTTCACAAACTTTAGTCTCGGATGCAATGAACCCTGTCAGAGATTGTACTACTTCTGGTCTATCTTCTAGGCAAGCAATTTGTTCATCAATGACCTTCTTTTCGTATGATATCTGTCCCATACAAAACCTCCCCCTACGGAATGAGTACATTCTACAAGGCATACGGTTATTTTGCAATCATAATATGACTAAATTGGTTGCATATTGCCTCTAGTCACGATTTTCACGCTGTATACAAGGCTCTATCGCTCATTTAGGTGCACGTTAATCAATGTCAAGCTGAATAATTTTTCGAAAAGTAGACATACACTTTGGCCGTTCCGGCAATAGATATCCTATCCTGCTTATGGTATAATTCACCTCGTTTGTGTCTACGCACAGATATTCAAAGGGAGGAGAAGCCATGAGCAGCATGATTCTATATATTGGCAGTGAGCACGTTATCCAGGAGCCCCACTTCGATGTGATGAAGGACGCTCTAAGAGCAGAAACTGACCGGAGCATTGGCGTGCAAAAAGCATGTCAGCATTTTCAAGCCGGTGTACTCAACTCATACCGGCTGAACCTGCAGCCTTTGACAGTCATAAATGGCTCCGAAAGTGAGCAGGTCAATGATGCTGATATTGTCCTGTATGAAAACTCCGATGACCGCTTTGTCAGCATTCGCTCAACCAAGGCTCTAAAACAGCTTACATTTCTTGGCGCAACCTTTGTTTCCCGCGCCAATCACTAACCGAAACATCTTGTCCCTCAGTCATAACCTGACTGAGGGATTTCTATTTATAAGGAGGCATCGATGGCAGCAACACGGCTCATTGCATTGCACCAAAACAAAGGAAAAACCATAGCCCAGAGCTTGGGGGATCGAACGGATTACGCAAAGAACCCAGAGAAAACAGAGAAAGGCGAGCTTGTCACTGCGTACCAATGCGATCCATTTACTGTGGATGAAGACTTCATGCTCTCCAAAAGGAAGTACGAGCAATCCGTTGGCAGGCAGCAAAAAGGCAATGTGATCGCCTACCAAATCCGGCAGTCCTTCAAACCAGGTGAGATCACTCCTGAGAAAGCAAATCAGGTTGGCCAGGAGCTCGCTATGCGTTTCACAAAGGGTAAGCATGCCTTTATCGTTGCAACTCATACAGACAAATCGCACATTCATAATCACATCGTTTTTAATTCCACCGCAATTGATGGATCTCGGAAATTCAATAATTTCTGGTTCTCAGGGCTGGCGCTTCAGAAACTCAGTGATCTGATTTGTTTGGAGAATGGTCTATCAATCATTGCGCCAAAGCCATACCGCGAGCGTGAAAAAAGAACAACATATCCTGAGCGTGTGAATCATCGAGACGTTCTATGCGCTGCAATAGAAAAAGCCTTTGAGAAAAAGCCAAAAAGTTTTGATGATTTTCTTGAAGAGCTCAAACAGGAGGGCTATGAAATTCGGCTTGGTAAGCGAATTTCTGTTAAGGGCAAATCACAAAAGCGGTTCATCCGTCTTGACTCTCTTCCCACGAAATATCAAGAGGATAGCATCAGGAAGCTATTCGGCGACGATGCTCAGGTGATCATCAACCCGTTCGAAAAGAAAAAGCCACTCGGCTTTATTATCGATATCCAGGAAGAGGTATTGCGCAAGGGGCCTGCTTATGTGCGTTGGGCATCCAAGTTCAATCGTAACCAAATCGGATCTGCGATTTCCTACGCAAGTACCCACGACATCGCAAGCGTAGATGAATATTGCACCCACGTTGATATGCTTGCTGGCCAGAAAACTGACCTTCTGAACTCAGTGAAGCAAGCTGAGGCCAGGCTCACGGAAATTGCAGCGTTAAGAAACGCAAAAATCAGCTATGCAAAATACAAGCCTCTCTATGACGCCTACTGGAAGTCCGGCTACAGCAAAAAGTTCCTGCAGACACACAACGAAGAAATCAAAATCTTCCGTGCGGCTAAGGAAATATTTGGCACACATAAGGATGAGAAAACTCCGTCAGTGAAGGAGCTAAATGCCATGTTCGCAGAGGTGCTTACACAGAAGAAGGAGTACTACGCCAAATATCGTCGGGCTTCAGAACTCCATAGGGAAGCACTTGTAAACTGCAGAAACTATGCAGCTATGGTTGGCTTGAAAGAAAACATGACCGAGGATCAATCCCAGAAAGACGAAAAACGCGACCACACCAGATGACAATACGAGGGGGCATACCGTAATTTGCGGCATGCCCCCTCGTATTCTTTTTTGGGTAATCTCTCTCGTTAAGTGTTCAGAATGAACGCGCTGCCATTGACCACCGGTCAATGTTCTTCAGGGCTTGGGATTCGGCCCAACGAGCAAAATGCGTGAACTTGTCCAAGTTTACACTGCTCGCCAGAGATTGTTTGGGATTGACCCATTCAATACAGAAAGAAGCAGTACCAGCCAAACTATTCGTGTACACAACTCAAATCAGTCTGGCGTTTTTGAAAAAGCGAGTAAAATCCTCACAGCGGTTCCCCTCAGAGGATAGTGGATACTCCATGCCCAGCATGGCGTATTTTGCACCTGCCAGCGAATTATAGGGCAGCAGTTCCGTTGGAAAGTCCTCTGTAATTTTTGCAATTGATTCCAGATTTGTTTTTGTGTCCGTTATCCCCGGAATAAGCGGGATTCGAAAAACAAATTCTTTTCCGCTGGATTTCAGCCATTCAATATTTTTCAGCACCCACTGATTGCTGACGCCTGTATACTTCATGTGATTTTGGGGATCCGCCAATTTAATATCCTGCATTACGTAATCCACGGCGTTAACGACCTTCTGGTATGTTTTCATATCTGCATAGCCACTGGTCTGAACAGCTTTGTGGAAATCCGGTAGATAACCTGCCAGTTCCAGGACAAAGTCCGGCTGAAACATGGGTTCCCCGCCCGAAAATGTGATTCCACCGCCCATTCCCTTTACCATTTCTCCTCGCCGATGCAGCAGCTGCGCCAACTGCTGGGGGGCTATTTCTTCTCCCGCAATATCTAGGCATCCATTGGGGCAGGCATGGATGCACCTACCAAAAGGCTTACACTCGGGGTGCCTGCAAGGGCGAAAGCACGTTCCACAATGTGTGCAAAGAGCATCCCTGTACATGAGCTGTCGTTCTGTACGAAGTCCCTCCGGATTGTGGCACCATTTGCATCGCAATGGACACCCCTTCAGGAACACCGTAATCCTGGAGCCCGGGCCGTCATGCACCGTGAACTCCCGGATGTCAAAAATGATCCCTTTCATCCGCTATATCCCGTACTGCTGACGGCGCAGAACATGATCCTGATACTCTCTGTCCAACTCCACAAAATATGCACTCCAGCCCCAGATCCGCACAACAAGCCGGGCATACTTCTCCGGATGTTTCTGAGCATCAAGAAGCGTCTCTGTATTTACCGCATTGAGTTGCATCTGATGACCGCCCATATCAATAAAGGTTTTCACCAGCATGGCGATTTTGTGAACACTGTCCGACCCCTGGAACACGGATGCGGAAAACTCCATTGTCAGAGGACCACCGTTAATGGTCTCCCGCAGATTCGGCTTGGTAAAGGACTGCACTACGGAAAACGGGCCGTTGATTCTGGCCAACAGGCTGGGGGAATAGTTCGTGCCAAATGGTTCCCCATTCCTTCTCCCATCCGGAGAAGCTCCGATCTCTTTGGCATGCCACAGATAATACATTGCCGATCCCGTACCGGCGCGGAAGCATCCGCCGCGGCAGTTTATTCTATGTCTCAGGGATTCGGCAAAGCCGTGAAGCAGCTTGGAAGCCAGCATATCCGGAAGCTCCTCATTATTGCCGAATTTTGGCGCTTCATAACGCAGGAGCGGAAGCAGCTCGCTGTGAACTGCAAAATCCGAATCCACCGCCTCAATTAAGGCTTCTTTTGAAAAGCGCTTCTCGTCAAAAATGTACTTAGCAATCACCGCCAAGGAGTCCGCCGCAGTGGCAAGCCCAGTTCCGTGGATTCCAAAGTTGTTGTACTTGCCTCCGTCGTAGATGCCGCCGTCCATCATCAGATTCATAAGTGGAGACGGTACGAACCACAAGCTTTTGATTCCGTTGCAAATCTGGCTGCACTGCGTTCCGATTTCTTCCATAATCTTATGCAGAAAGCCTTCAAAGTCCTCGCAACCTGGCAGATCTCTGTGCAGGCAAATGTCGATTACCTTTGGAAATGATATGGCTCCGATATTGGCCACATCCGCTCCCACCTTCGGGATAATGATCTCCCAGCAGGCGGCAACCGCATAATCCTGCGCATCCTGCGGCTCATATCCCAAATCAATCAAACCGTTGATAACTACATCATCGTTGGAATACTGAGGGAACCCCAATCCTGCTTTTGTCAGTTCGCTTCCCAGCTCATAAACCCGCAGAGGGGTTCTTCTACTGACGCGCAGATTGAGTTTCGGATCGATCATCATCAGATTTTTACTTGCCTCTAAGCAAAGCTCAGACAGGAGATTGAACGTTTCGTTTCCCTGTTCATCTGCGCCTCCAAGCACCAGGCTCTGGCCATTGTCGCCCTGCTGAACGCCGACATAAAGATCGCTGTCCTTGTTGAAGCTCAGAAAGAAATCCTCCACCATTTCCAGCGCAGTTTCCCTCGTATATAGTCCTTTCTCCATATCTTTTTTAAGGTAGGGATACATGTACTTGTCAAACCGCCCCACCGTATTGTGATAATTGCCCTCCAGCCAAAGACTGAAGTGAAGGATACGAAAGAATTGCAGCGCTTCATAAAATCCGGCTGCGCCAAAGCGAGGCACCCGCTCCAGCACCTGCACCAGCTCAGCTCGTCCCTGCCGGACGGCTTCTTCACGGTAGCGATCTGTAAGCCTCAAAATGGCGCTGATTACCCGTTTTCCATATTCGTCTGCCACATCGCAAAGCGCAAGAAGTCCTGTGCCGATAACCCGCTCGTAGTTCGGGGAAAGATTTGACAGATAGCCGCGCTCATGGATGAAATGGCTACCCCGAATTTCCCTCCATTCTTCCTCCGTAAAGCAGTCCGGAATGTTCCGAACGGTGCGCAAAAGGCATATTTTTTCGTCCGGGAGCAGTACCGGCGTTTCCAACTCTGACAGCAGCTCAAATCTTCTGGTCATGCGTTCCTTGGGGCAGAGGCCCAGAGCGTGATATTCTTTGGCAATGTCCTTGTATTCCGGATAATCTCTGCGAAACGCATGGTGCTTTTTGTTCTCAATATATTCTTTTAATCCGGTATGCATTGGCATTCATCCTCCCAACCTGCATGTCACTTATTGCATATCTCGAATGTCTCGCGGTTGTAGTCAACAATTACCTTTATGCCGTTTGAATATTCCGTACAGAAAACGCCAGGCGCCATCTCCTCATGTGAGTCCATAAAGGCATATCTTACAGGCTTGAGCAATTCATAGTCATCCGCCATTTTTTTCACCTTCAGAACACTGCTGCGCATCTGCGCATCTGTATCACAGAGCATATCCTCGAGTCCCATCCAGTGGCTGTTGCTTGCAAAGTTCGCATAGAACACTACCAGCGGTCGCCCTCCATACTCAAAGAATTTCAGGCGGTTTTTCTCCCCTTTTGCGGCATAGTTAAGCGTAAATGTCCCGGGATTATACGAAATTATCCCATGGTAGGCAATTTCCCAAAACGGAATATGCTCATCTGCAATATCGGGTTTGCCCAAGTTGTCCAGATGGAAGCTCGCATACATAATGTAATCTGTCTCCGCAGCGGCATAATCGTAACTGCCTTCGGACGAAAACCCTCCAAAAGTTTCCCTCGACAAGCGCATGATCTTTCTGTACCATTCCGCAGACTCCGCGCGTGTCAACGGATGCGCCGGATCATAGCACTTCAGCAGTTCAAGGATCGTCATAACATCTATGTAGTGTATCCCCTCAAAGCCCAATTCCCTTATCTTAGGTATATTCTCAGTGTCAAAACGCTCATACTGACGCCTCGGGCAAACCTTATACGGTCTACCGCCGGCCCACAGCTTCGGCCGCTTGTACAAAGAGCCGTCCTTGTTCTTTACGATATACTCCTCATCCCAGCAATCTGCAATGCGATAGGCCGCCGTGGCATCATCGTGGCAGACAATGGAATACCCGATTTCCTGGGTGTGTTGGATAAGCCTTCTGAGCTTTTCCTCTCCTCCTAGGCGAGGATCGACCGGAAACAGCTGAGGGAATCTCCCGTCATGTCCTCCGTAGTTCCAGCCAACCAGGCATAGCTCTGCATTGGCAACTCCCTGCCTTTTCATTTCGTCTGCCAGCTGATATACACGGTCAAACGTACAAGCAACATGCATATCCGGTTCATTTCCGGGGGTTTGCTCTTCAATCAGGGGTGGAACAGGCTTCCATCCCTGCCGAACCCGGACATTGACGCCGTCAATGCTCTTTTTTAACCGCTTATCCTGCCCGACTCTTTGTGCAAGGGGAACACATCCCCTGTATTTTATCTGATATTCTCGATACGTCCTTCCCAAAGCGGAATAATCTCCACCCGGGACAGTGAAAAAACGAATGCTGATGTCCTCGTAAGGCCTGTCGCGCTCAATAAGATATCTGGGGTACGCATAGTAGCGGCCATTTTTCACACCTGCAACGAGTCCGTAATCATAGCGCATACCTTCCATGACGCCAAGTATTCCAACAGCGCCATTATAGTAGCCGTAGCATCCCATGCAGGAAAACAGGGAGACAAACTCAGTGTCCTGGCGCTGTATGAAATTGGTTCGATACACTCCGTCCTGTGTGCCAAATGGCAGTACAAAATAACCGCAGTCGCCCGCCTCCGCAGTAAAATAGTCGTATAGAAAGTCCACATATTCGCAGTTGCCCGGTATATCCTCTACCGGAAGAACGGCAACATTCCCCTTGATTTCAATGTTTTTTTCTATGCAGCTTCCATCTGATAAAACAATTCTTGCTCTCACAGCTTACCCATCTCCATTTCTTTATTGCGCCAAGGTCACGCGGAAGGATCCGCGTGCTCAACAGGCATCGTGACAATGATCGATTTATGGAATTCATCCGTCTGGACGATTCTGAAATCATAATCGTCCCCATATAGGAGACTGAGGCGGCGGATCGTCCCTGCCAGGCCGAAGCCCAGCTTGTGCGCCGTGTCTTCACCCGTCCGTTTCATTTCTTCCAGCGCTGCCAGAACATCCTCCGGGAACGGGCTGCTCGTGTCTTCAATGCGCAGCTCCAGCAGTTTTTCCGTGTGTTTTGCGGATATCCTGATATTCGCCATACCGTGCGTTCCGCCGCTGCCGCAATACTTCAGCGAGTTCTCCACCAGCGGATGGATCAGCATACTCGGTACCAGCATATTGCGGCACGCTTCCTGTTCGAAATGGGATTCATAGGTTTCCGGCTGGTCAAAAATCTCCTGATACATGGCGATGTAATTATCAATTGTCTGAAATTCTTCTCCCAGGGTGCTGTATTCCCGCTCTGAGCATTTCGCGTTGCTCCGGATATAATTGCTGGCGTGAATGGAAAGAGATTCCACCTTGTCCGTCTGACCCACGACCGCATAAGCGCTGAGCGCGCCCAGAAGATTTCCAATCAAATGAGGGGCGATCTGCGTCAGGATTGAGCGCAGCTGCAAATTGAGCAGCTCGTACTTGATTCGCTCCTTTTCCAGCCCCTCTGCAATGATCCTTTGGTTGACCGAATCCAGCTTGCTGAGAAGCTGGTTAAAGCTGTCTGCAAGCTCTCCGATCTCGTCATGGCTGGATATCTCGATCTTTTTATTGGCTTTCCCGCCGCCGATCAGCTTGATCTGCTTCATCATGCTGTGGATATTTTTCAGCAGGGAGTGGGAGACAATCCAGGAAAGAACGATGCTCAGAACGCACAGAATCGCGCCGATGATGCGGATCGTATTGTTCATCGCGTAATATGACGAAAGCTTGTCCTTTTCAAGCACAAGATGCATAACACGCCAGCTCTGTAAGCTGTCGACATAGACATCGAAAACATCGCCGTCATATTTGTATTTCTGAACTTCGCCGATGGTATTTTTTGCTTGCGAATATGCCTCGGTCAGCAGATGCTTGTCAACGCTGCCGTTGCTCCCGTCAACGATCAGATCACCGTCACTTGAGAATACGCATATGGTCGTCTCGGAATCAGAACTGATTCCAACAAGGGCGAGGAATTCCTGAATATCTATGCTGACGATAATATACCCAATCTTCTTGTATGGGTACGAATTGTAAATATCCCGGCGGACGTAAATGTTTCCGTCTTCATCCGTACACCATTGCGTGTCCCGGACGATATCAAAGAAGCCTTCTTCGTACAGCTCTCTGACATGGTCAACCTTTACGTTTGCCTTTGGCTGCGCATAACCGGAAAACCGGCCGTGCTCCTGATCAATAATATACGCGCCTGCCACATAATCTGTCGATTCGGTAAGGCTGTAAAGGAACCGTTTAATGACGATGGAGGAAGAATAGCCTCCGGAGGATGACATCATGGCGGAGGTGATGTTCTCACTTCTGCACATATTGAACAGATACCGCTCTATATCATCGGAGATATACGAGAAGCTTATCAGGGTCTGATTGGATATTCTCGCATTCATCTGGTCACTGTCCCGCTCAATATTGCCCTTGAGCTGCACCATCGTGATTCCCCCGAACAGGAGAATCACAAGGACACACTGGGAAATAAGCCCGAATGCAACACGCCATCTAATCCTCATGGTTCGGTTCCTTATCCTGTTTCATAGTATTGCGGTAGTCGGTAGGGGAAATGCCCTCAGCGCGCATGAATGCCTTGTAAAACGTGATGTAATCCCCGTAGCCTACCCGCTCTGCCACATCGCCGACACGCATATTCGGTAGGGACAGCAGCTGCTTGGCGCGCTCCATTCGCTTTTTCGTAATGAAGTCAAAAAAGCCCATATCCAGCTCTTTTTTCATCAGTCTGCCGAGTTTGGAGGGGCTCATCTGAAAGTGTGCCGCCACCATTTCCAGGCTGATCTGCCCATATACGGCGGAGTTGATGTATTCCAGAATGCTCTGCATGACAGGTGAGCAGCTGCTGTAGTCCGTATCTCCGCCTTCGCTCTTCTTTGCGAGCCTGCCGATGGCCTCTTCAATTGCAGCTCTCAGGGTTGCCCTTGTAAACGGCTTCACAAGGTATTCACATGCCTGAAGCCGCATGGCCATGCGGGCATATTCAAAGGTTTCATAAGCGGAGACGAAAATAATCTGACTGTCGGGGATCAGCTTTTTTGTGAGATCCAGCATCTCGATTCCCGACAACCCGGGCATTTCGATATCCGTGATGATCAGATCGGGGAGGAGTTGTTCTATCGCCGCTTTTCCGGATGTGCCATCATGGAGTACACACAGCACATTGCAGTTAAGCTCTGCCCACGGAACCGTCTGCTCGATTTGCCTGGCAGTGGCTTTGTTGTCGTCCAGGATTATCACAGAATACATCTCGCACCTCCGCTATAGAAACATCATCCCACCGTTTCCCAATTGGGGTCATACTTGAGCATACACGCGGAAACGCCGGAATCTACCACCAGACTCGTTCCCGTGATCGTCTTTGCTTCGTCGGATGCAAGGAAAAAGACGGCCTTCGCAACGTCCTCCGGATAAGATTCACGGCCGAGCGGCCAATTGGCGCGCCGTGCGTTTTTTTCTTCCTCCGTCTGCTCAATGAACTTGTCATTCACGATCGCACCGCAGACAACGCAGTTCACGCGGATTCCGTATTTACCCAGCTCATACGCACTGTTTCTTCCCAGAACCTCAATTCCCCCTTTGGAGATCGCGTAGGGAATGCGGTTTCCAATGGCACCCCTTGAGTGGACGGAGCCGATCAGGATCATGCTGCCTTTGCATTCGGTCTTTATCATCAGTCTGGCCGCTGCCTGTGCGCCAAAAAAGTACCCCTTCAGGTTTGCATTGACGATTGCATCGTAATCTTCTTCGGTGGTACTCAGCAGGCTTTTGAAGCGGCAGGCTGCGCACGCATTCGCCACAAAAACATCCAGTCTTCCGAATACCGCCTCCACCTTCTGAAAGGCGGACTGTGTCTGCGCTACGCTTGGAGGATCCATTTGAAGCCCCAATACCCGTGCTCCGGGGACCGCACTGCGAATTCTCTGCGCTGCGTCTTCCGCTTTTTCCAGGCTGCGGGATGTTACGCAGACATCGAAGCCCCTTTGTGCAAACAATTTTGCCGTTGAAAAGCCGGTATACTGCGTTGCGCCTGTTACAAGCGCCACCGGCCTGCTTTGACCGCTCATATAATACACTTCCTTTTAACGGAGTAACTCGATTGCTGTTTTTTTCGTTAAACTTCCCCCCGGCGGGACGCTTATGATCCCGCGGCGGTCTGTCAGCCTGTTTCCGTCGGTGTTCGCCGTGGTGGACGGCTCAAGGCAGACAAACTCCGCATCGTCTGTAGCCATACTCCAGATCGTAAAATAAGAAAAGCCGGCGCAGTGAACTCTGATTTTCCAGGTTGAATCCGGCCTGTGAAATTCGACCCACCGGCTTTTCAGATGTTCCATCGTGATTGCCCCCCGGGAAAAGGAATCCCTGGTTAATGCCAATACGTTTTCATGATCCATGAGCAAGTATCTTTTCCCGTCCGGACGGAATGCCTGTACCGTTTCAGGATCAGAAAAAACAAGTCTGGAAGGCTCTCCGGTGCGTTTCCAGACAAAGCCGGGATGGAGTCCCAGGCCAGCGGGCATCGGGGTATCAGAGTTGTTTTTCACACGGAGCGTGACATGAAGCGCGCTGCCTGTGATACGGTATTTCACAGAAAGGAGAAAATCGAACGGATACTGCCTGAAGGTGCTGCTGTCGGATTGCAGGGTGAAGACTACCGTGGAATCATCGGTCTGCCTGGCGTCGAACGCTTTGAGCCGGGCAAAGCCGTTCTTGTCCATGGTATACTTCTCTCCGTTGCAGAGGTAGTATCCTTCCGGCCAGCCTCCCAGAATCGGGAAGATGACAGGCCCGCGGCGTCCCCATATGCTCTTTTCTCCCTGCCACAGAAGCTCCTCTCCATCCGGAGCACGGAAGCTGAGAAGCTCAGCTCCCGTGGTTCCGAGAGATACGTTTATGCTTAAATTACTCAGCGCAAATACGCCCATTACATCCAGGTGGCACCTTTGGCAGTAGAGGTAACGTTCCTTACAAATGTCCGAAGCATGGGCTTCACGTCGGAAAGATCGATCTCCCAGGCGACCTCTTTGAGACGAGCCTGGATTTCCTCATCGGATACGTCGATATTGATGGTACGGTTCGGGATATCAATAATGACCGTATCGCCGTCCTTCACCGCGGCAAGGGGGCCGCCGATAGCGGCTTCCGGAGCGATGTAGCCAATAGACAGACCGGATGTGCCGCCGGAGAAGCGACCGTCGGTGATGATCGCGATCTCATTGCGCAGACTCATACCCGCGACGGTCTTCTGGAACGTAAATGCGGTGGTGCCGAAACGCCCCTTGGGGCCAAGGTAGCGAATCACGACTGCGTCGCCGGGAACGATTTCACCGGCCTTGAGCGCCGCAGTTGCGTCGTCGACCTCATGGAACACCTTTGCCTTTCCGACGAAGTGGTGCTGGCTCTTATCGACCGCAGAGGACTTGATAATCGCGCCGTCGGGAGCAATGTTGCCATGAAGAACGGCAATGCCTCCGTCGTCAGTGAGCGGGTTGCTCAGGGGGCGGATGATGTCCTCGTCATAGATTGGCGCATTCTCGTTGTTTTCACGCAGAGTCCTGCCGTTGACGGTCATGCAGTCGCCGTCCAGCAGGGGAAGGAGCGTTTTGATCGTTCCGCGCATACCACCGGCCATATCCCATTCGGTGAAGGAATACTTTGTGCAGGGGGCAATGCCGGTGATCCAGGGCACCTTATGGCTCATTTCATCAAAGAATGCCCACCAGTCGCGGTCGATGCCCGCTTCGTGCGCAATTGCGGGCAGATGGAGCAGAAGGTTGGTGGAGCCTGCAATGGCGATATCCGTAATGATCGCGTTCTTGATGGATGCCTCGGTGATGATATCCCGCGCGGTGATGCCCTTCTTCACCATTTCCATGACAGCCTTACCGGCTTCGTAGCCCATGGCACCCAGCCGCTTGTCGCAGGCATCGATGGTGGCGTTTCCAGGGAGCGTCATTCCCATGGCTTCCGCGATGCAGCACATGGAGCTTGCCGTTGTCATGGTGCCGCAGGCGCCGCAGCCATAGTGACCGGCCTTGAGCATTTCGTCAAAGTCCTCTTTGGCGTAGGTGCCCTCGATGACCTTGCCCACGGTGGAAGAAACCTCCACCAGATTGATCTTTTTGCCCCGGAAGCAGGCATTGGGCATGTAGCCGCCCGTCACCATAATCGCGGGAATGTTGCAGCGGGCAGCGGCCATGAGCTGCCCCGGGACAACGGAGTCACAGGTGGACAGAAGCACCATGCCGTCAAACATGTTCGCCTCCACATTGAGTTCCACCTCATCCGCCACCAGGTTGCGGGAGGGAAGCTCAATATAGCGCGGGTCTTTCAGCACCATGCCGTCGCAAATACCGGTAGTCGTTACCTCGAAGGGCAGACCGCCTGCCTGACGGATACCGTCCTTTACCCGCTGCGCAACCTCTCTGAGATGCACGTGGCCTGGATTGTACTCATTCCAGGAATTCACGACGGCGATGTAGGGGCGCTTGACCTCTTCCTCGGTATAGCCCATGCCGTAGAGCATTCCGTCCCGCTTCACGCTTGCCACGCCAAATTCCCATTTGCTTCTTTCAAACATCATACTACCTCCATTTGTTCTTGACAAGTTATATTGTTATTAGTTCATTCCATGCAGCCATGACCGTTTTCTTTTCTCCGTCCGTCAGGGGAACGAAGGGAGAAGTCATGATATCCTTCATCATCCCCCGGCCGGCGAGGATCGCTTTCATCTCCTGCGGGTATCTTCCCAGGCAGGTGATTGCCTGAACATAGTGTAAAAGATTCTCCTGAAGCGCCTGTGCCTCTTCCCGTCTGCCGTCTGCCCAGGCTCTGTACAGCCTGACAGGCAGTTCCGGCGCGACGTTGCCGACTACCGTTACACCAGCCTTGCAGCCCCAGTCAAAGCTCTTCAGGAATATCCTGTCGCTTCCCTGAATCACCGCAAAATCTTCCCGGTGGGCAGTGACTGCAATGAGCTGCTGCACAAGTTCTTCGTTCCGGTCGCTTTCCTTGATCCCCTTGATACGGCTGTCCTGAGAAAGACGCTTTACAAGGGATGTTGTCAGAGTGGTTCCGACAAAACGGGAAATGTTGTACAGGTATACAGGGATGTCCACAGCGTCTGCGATTTCCTCGTAGTACTTGCTAAGCGCATCTTCACCGAAGGGATAGAAGCACGGCGCTGTTACGATGACGCCATCGGCTCCCAGTGCCTGGGCATCTTTGCAGTTACGGATAGCCAGCTTTGTTGATGTGGCACCGCAGCCAACAAGCAGCGGCATTTCGTCCGGGATACATTCCCTGACTTTTTTGACGAAGCTGTTTCTCGCCTCTCTGCCCAGGGCAATCGATTCGCCGGTAGAACCCAGGGCGAGAATGCCGTTCGTCCCTCCCGCGGCGACGAACTCTGTAAGCCTTTCTGCCGCGTCAAGATCGATGCTTTCGTCTTCGTTGAGCGGGGTCAGAAGGGCACACAGGATACCCTTTATTTCTTTCATATCTGTCCTCCTTGCCTTTTTCCGGGAACCGTGCTTTTAATCCTTCCCATTCAGCACCCGAAGCGTGTTCATTGCTACCATCCATTCTTCGTTGGTGGGAAGCACAAGCACCGTCGTCATGCTGTCGGGTGAAGATATGACGCATCCATTTGGCGGCAGGGTGCCCCGGAGAGCCGCATTCTTTTCTTCGTCGAGCCTGATCCCGAGATAGTCCATATCCCTGCATATTGCGCTCCGGATTCCATTCCCGTTTTCTCCGATTCCGCCGCTGAAGCTGAGGACATCGATGCCGTTCATCTCCGCGGCAAATGCACCAATGTATTTTTTTACGCTGTATACGAAGTGTTCGATGGTGATACGCGCATTGTCGCTGTCACTGCTTTCCAGGTCGCGCATGTCTCCGCTGATCCCGGACAGTCCCAGCAATCCGCTGTGTTTGCTCAGCATCTCGCGCATCTGTACCGGCGACAGGTTTTCCTTCTCCATGAGATACAGCACAGCAAACACGTCCAGGTCGCCGTTCCTGTTATTGTTCAGGATACCTGCCTGGGGTGAAAAACCCATGGAGGAATCCATTGACTTCCCATTCTTTATTGCGCACAGGGACGAGCTTCCGCCGAGATGGCAGTTGACGATCCGCAGGTCTTTCCTTCCGAGGAGTTGTGGAATTTTCCATGCGGCATAGCTGTGGGAAGCGCCATGGAAGCCGTATTTTTCCAGCCCGTACTTGTCCCTGTATACTTTGGGGAACGGGTATACCCGCGCGTAGTCCGGGATCGTGCTGTGAAACCCCGTCTCAAAGGACGCAACCAGCGGCGTGTCGGGCAGCATCTTCTCAAAGCTGCGCATAACGGCCATATACGGCGGATTGTGCGCGGGTGTTACAAAAACGTACTTTTCCATCTCACCGTAAAGTTCTTCCGTCACGCGCACCGGATAGTTGATTTTCCCTGCAAGCACGGCTTTGAATCCGACTCCGTCTATTTCATCGGCGGAAGCGATGACCGGAGCATCGCCTTCCGTGATGAGCTGCATCATCTTCCCGATGCACGGAGAGTACCCTTCCTGCGTGTTGATCTCTCCGCTTCCGTGCATTCCCTTCTGCTCCCAGGAAAAGGCGGAACGGGCAGTTCCCACACGGTCAAAGGCACCTTTGGCAAGGCAGGTTTGGCCGCGCATATCAAAAAGGCGGTACTTAAGCGAGGTGCTTCCCACATTCACGACCAAGATGATCGGGTTCTCTTTGCCCATGTCAGAGACCGTACCTTTCAGCGTAGCCTTCAATTGCACCCTCAAAGCATTTCATGGGAACGTGGGCAACGCCTGCGCCGAGGCGCTTACCGGACTTGGAAATGATTCCGCCGTGGATCACAGGCTCGATACCCGTGCGCAGCACCTTCCGGATGTCGATTCCGAGGGGCGTGCCCTGATAGTCAAGGGCAGGGACAAGATAAGACTCATGACGTGCCAGGGTGATCTCTTCCGTGAGACGGCTTCTCTCAATGCCGTCCATCCAGCTGAGTCCCTGGCTGCGCATGACGGCCGGGGCAGCTGCTGCGGCGGAACCGCCAAGTCCGCATGCTTCCAGCATACAGCTGTCGCCGATCCAGGGCAGTACGTCCTCGACCTTGATATCTGCCGCCACATATTCTCCCTCAAGTCTGGGAGCAGGGGCGGTAAACCACTGATTGCCGAGACCCGCCACCTTAATGCCGTATGTAACGCCGTTTCCTTCCATTGCGGTGACTACCGTGGAATACGGGACATGACGCGCGGCTTCCAGACCGCTCATCGCGCTTGCCATACCCAGCGGATGGAAGAAGCGCACCGTGCCGAAGATCAGATCCATGACCTGCCTTTTTTCATCGTCGTTCATGGACTTTGTGTCGAAAATCATCTTGGCAAGCTCATTTGTGAGGATCAGGCCGCAGGCGTCCTGCCTTGAATGAAGCTCGTCGCCCATTTCCACGCCCCGAACCATGATCCGCTTGAGTGCCATGCCGCCGGCCTCCTCAAGCATCCGGGTGATGGCAGGGCCGATCACATCCGACATATTGTGCAGATGCTTATCGATCGCCTCATTGTAAACGCCCCATCCGGCAAGGCCGCCGCGATTGGGGCCTTCAAAGGGCGCACAGAAACCGCGAACGCCGGAATTCCTGTCCTCAACGATATTCATGACCATAGAAGGCGTGGCAATGCCGGAGCCGGGGACAACAATGTGATAATCGTTGCCGGAAGCAAAGGTGATTTCCCCGGTTTTCAGAAGATGCTCCGCATCCTCGCGGGTCTTTGCATACCCTTCAAACAGCACGCCGTTGATGCCGCCCTGCCGCTGGGTTTCGGACATCTCGTCCCATTCGATTTCGGGGCCGGAATGGAGAATGAGTCCCTCTCTCATATCGGGAACACACTCGATAGCCGGCCGGACGCCTACCCAATAGGGGTCGTTTTTCTGAAGAATGTCAATGACAATATCGTTTGCCTGGTTGATTTTGTCTGCAATCTTTGCTTCGTTGTTCATTTTTATCACTCCATCTTGTCAAGGATTTCCTGAATTCTCTGGCTGAGGTGAACCTCAATGGGGGGCTTCCAGTTCAGGATCACCACATCGATCTTCTGCTGTTCCAGTGCTTCGCCCAGCAAACGCGCGCCGATATTGACCGCGTGTACGGGGGAGGTAAAAATGCTGTTGTCCTTCATGCAAGCAGCTCCCTTCTGTGCTTGATAATCATGGCGGCCAGGCAGGCAGCCTCACCGTTGTTATCCATAACAATCACACCGGCGTCTTCCAGAATCTTTCTCTGTGCCGCAAGCCCCTGGGGGTCGAGGTCAGAACCGCAAATGGACGCCACAACTGTCAGGTGGCGGCCTTCGCTTGCTGCTTTCCCTACGCCATTGCGGATCGTTTCCGCCATCATCCCCGCCGGGTCCTCGCACAGCGCGTAGCCCAGCAGGAAGTCCATCAGGATCACCGCTGTTTCAGGGTCTTCCGCTTCCTGCAGGAAACGCTCGCAGCGGGGAGCGGGATCGATCGCCACATGCGGCTTGCCCAGCGTGAATTCCTCGGAACCCACATCAATCAGGCAGTCCTTTACGCTGTGGAAGGGATCAGCCAGCACATGGTCTTCTTCAAATGCAATATTGCCGTACAGCGAACCAAGAATGGGTTCGGAAAGCGCAATCGCTTCCTCGGCAAGAGAGCCGCCGCAGTACAGGCCGCGCATGTATCTCTGGCTGCTGCGGAGTTTCAGTGCTTCAGCACGTGCAAGCCCATCAACTTTCGCCCAGCGCACTTCTTCCGGGATAGAGACGTATGCCTTGCTTTCCGAAAGGGCAATTGCCATCATTGCGCTTTCTTCAAAGGATTTGGATACCTCTGCATTTCCTGTGTCAAGGCCGGTAAGATCGGCGTTGATCAGCTGCAATACCACGGGCTTTGTACAGGCTCTGACCCGCTCAAGCACCTTCACCGTCGTCTTTTCCTGGGGAGGTTTGGAGATAATTACGATAACCTTGGTTTCGGGGTCGTTTTCCAGAATGTCAATGCTTTGCAGCATGGTGATACCGCCGATATAGTCCTGAAGATCCCTTCCGCCCACACCGATCGCATGGCTGACACCGTGACCGTCCCTGTGGATGATGTTCATTGTTTCCTGCATACCGCTTCCGGATGCCGCGACAATACCGATATGCCCCCGGCGAACCTTACTGCAAAGGCCTATGGCGACACCGTTGATGAACGAAAGGCCGCAGTCCGGTCCCATCATCAGAAGACCGTGCGCTTTTGCGTACTGCTTGAGTTCCAGCTCCTGTTCCAGCGGCACGTTGTCACTGAACATGAATACATCCATTCCCATTCTGAGCGCTTTTCTGGCTTCCGCCCCTGCAAAGCTGCCCGCCAGAGAGATCACGGCAATGTTGCGATCCTTGACATACCGGCTCATGGTTTCCAGCGAGCGGTATTCGCTTTTGCTCGAACCCCGCTGCTGCGTGATGGCGGCAAGGTAGGCTTCCTTTGCTTCCGCCGCGATTTCTTCGCTTGCTGCCTCAATGGCAATAATAAGGTCGTTTGCCGACGCGGCTCTGCCGTCTTCCAGCAGCAGCCCGAGATCGTTCATCGTGTCCTTGTTCAGCGGCGTTCCCATGCCCACAGAGATCTGGATGATTCCGTCGGTCTTTCCGATTTTGCCGGCAAGCTTCATCAGAAGAACAGAGTCATAATATTTGTTTTTCTCCACAAAATTCTTTTTGACCATCATAATTCCCACTTTCTTTTCCGGCAGTGAAGCACATTGTCTGCCCCGCCGCCTCCGTACTTACGAGACAGCAGCCGGCAAGAATGCCCATACACAATTCCGTTCCCGAACTGCTTCCGTATTCGACGGTTTTGCACAGCGCCCGCCGCATCGTATCTTCCGGCACGTTTTGCGCAATACACTGCATCAGATGAAAAAGCGGGTCGGACATGACGCCGTCTGCGCTTAATTCCAGCTGCTGCGTACTGACAAGGGTCGTTCTGCCGCGCCCGAATGCCTTGACATAGCTTCGCAGCAGACTCAGAAATTCTCCGCCTGCACCAAACAAGTACAGTGCATGGCACATGCCGCAGATGACGTCATCCGCAGACGGGGTCAGGCCGATTCCGGCGCCGACCGTTCGTTCCAGCCCCGCGATAACAGCTTGTTCCTCTCCGGAGCGGATCGCTTCAAAAAGGTACGCAAGGGAGCAAAGTATCTTTTCGGAAGGCGGCGGGGCGATTCCTTCAAACAGAAACTTTATCCAGCGTTCCAGGTTTTTTCCCTCTCCGCGCCGTTTGCCGTGCTTTTTCAGCAGCGACGCAAAAAGCAGCTGCTGTTTTTCCAGAATAGCAGCATCCGTTCCCGGGACGGCGCACCTGTGCATCTCCTGCAAAATCGCATCGGACAGGATGCACGCAAAGCCGCCGGACGTGAGGACACCGCCTGATATCCACACGTCGTCCCCCTCAAAAGCGCAGTCAAAAAACGGCTCGCCGCCTTCATTGAGGTTTGTGTGTATGCTCATGGGCATCGCGTATCCGGTGTTCACAAACACGCTTACGATCGTTCCGCTGCCAATCAGCACGTTGAAGCATTTCCTGTATACGCCGATCACCACGCCATGTACGTCCGCGCTTTTTAAATCCGAAAGCGCACGATCCAGCCTGACCGCATTACATATCCGCCTCATCGATCATCACGCGAACTGCGTTCCGTTCGCTTTGGAGAAGCGGATACTTCTGTGTGCGAAGGCGTCATCGCTTTCCGGGAATTCCACTCTGCCGTGTACGCCCCGGGATTCTTTTCTTTCCAGCGCGGCAACCAGCATCAATTTCCCCAGCAGGCAGACGTTTTTTGCCGCAAACAGAAGCCCGGCACTTTCAAAATCTGTCTTTTCCATCTTCTCCAGACTGTCAGAACAAGCTTCGACAAATGCCAGTGCTTCCCGCAATTCCCATCCTTCCCGGAGCGGGGAGAGGGCAGTTCCCAATTTCTCCCTTACAGCGTCGATCACATCCTGCAAGCGCTCTGTCATGCAGCCCGAACCGCTGTCAATCGTTACCTCCGGAGCGTCATTCAGGCCGTCATTGCCCGGAATACTGCCGGCATAATGGGCGGCGCTTTTCCCGCAGATTGAACCAAACACGTATACTTCGGCGCCGGCGTTTCCGCCAAGCCGGTTCGCTCCATGCAGGCCGCCCATGACTTCTCCTGCGGCAAACAGCCCCGGAACGGCCGCAGCACAATCGGTATCGACTTCCACGCCGCCCATCATGGAGTGGGCAGCGGGCGCGACCTCCACACATTCCTTTGTCAGATCGATTCCTTCGCGGACGAACCGCTCATAGTAGAGCGAATGGTTCACCTTGATCTCGTCCTCAGGAAGCCCTGTCAGATCGAGCCAAACGCCGCCATGCTCTGTACCGCGCCCCTCTTTGATCTCGCGGCATATGATCTTTGCGAGAGCGTCCTTCGGCGCGGCTCCTTCGGTGGGGTAGTCCTTCAATACGAAGCGTTCCCCCAGAGAATTTGTGAGGATTCCTCCTTTGGCAAGCAGCGTTGTGGATATCCCCAGCGGCTTCGGCCAGATGGCGCGGCACGGCTCATGCTGGCAGAATTCCATATCCCGCAGCACGGCTCCCGCCTGGTAAGCCATCGCGTAGCCGTCGCCGTACTGATTTCTGGGGTACGTGCTGTTCTTCAGCAAATGCCCGCCGCCTGTGGCCAACACAACGGCTTTGGCGCGGATTCTCACCAGCGCTTTTTCACGTTTATCAAATGCCCATGCGCCTGACGCACAGCCGTCGATCACCCGGATCCGATACGCACAGACCCGATTCAGAACCTCCACACCATACTCCGCCAGCTTTTTTTGCAGGACGTCCAGGGAATAGATGCCGGTCTTATTCCCGGCGTGGACAAGTCTGGGGACGCTGCATCCCAGCGGCTGCAGGAGGTGGTAAGTACCGTCCTCATTTTTGTCAAAGACCAATCCGATGCTTTCGAGCTTTTTTACTGCCTCGGTGGTACCTTTTACAAATGTCCGGACAAGCCTGGGGTCGCCTGTTTCCTGTCCGCCCTCCCAGGTATCCCGGAAGAAGCACTCCTCACTGTCTTCATCGGATACAAGGGCGCAGAATCCGAGAATGCCTGTGGATGCCAGACCGCCGTCCGTAATGATCAGCACACGGCTTCCTGACTGCGCGGCTTCCAGTGCAGCCATCTGCCCCGCCGCCCCGCCGCCAATGACCAGCACATCCGTTTTCCTGTCCATAATTCGCTCTGTCATAGTGTTCCCTCAATCAGGCGCAGCGCATTTCCCCGGCAAATGCGTTCATAAGCCCCGTAGGTGATTTTTCCGTCCTCGGCGGCATCATCGAGAAACGCCGCAACCTTTTCATAAATATCATAGGTTTCCAGATTATCAGGCGAATGCAGATCGGTCGCATAGAAAATCCTGTCGCTGAAATCCTCAAAAAAGCGGTAGGTAAATGCGGGATCCTCCAGGATCGCTTTTCCGCCTGAAATGCTTGAAAACTCACAGTACAGATTCGGATGCCTTTCCATAAGTTGCCTGACTTTTTCTGTATTTTTCCAGAAGCGCGGAGAGTGGCCGATCACCTTCAGATTGGGTATCTGGTCAAGAACCAGTTCAAGGCCGTGCAGATCGTCGCTGTCAACGACGCCGTAGTCTCCGCCGTATTTCCCGAAATGGAACAGCACAGGCATTTTGTTTTTGGCACAGTGCTCCAGCAGATTGCGCATACGGGGGTCACTCAGCCACACATTTGCCGTCATTTCCCCCACCGCCACCGCGCCGCGGGATTTGTAATACGCGAGATATCTGCTGAAATCTGTTTTGGCGTCATTGCTGCCCTGCCTCGGATCAAGATTGCAGAACCACGCGCAGAATACATCCGGATTGTTGTCTACAAGCTGCCGCGCTTCGCGCTGGCTCATTCTGTCTCCCGTCCCCTCCGGGGCAGAGCCGGGGGGAAGCAGGATTCCACGCTCTATGTTCAGCCGGTCGTACATTCTGCGGAGCTGATCCGGCAGGGGATAGGTGGTTCCGTTCACCCGCAGCAGATCAGGCTCCGGAATGGCATGAACATGAATGTCTATTTTCCTGACTTTCTCCATATTCTCTTTCCCTCAGAATTCAGTCATATAAGTGGCACGCGACCATGTGTCCCGGCTCGATCTCCTTCAGCTCCGGCGCCTGCTCCTGGCAGATTTTCTTGCACTCCGGGCATCTTCCGCAAAACAGGCAGCCCTTTACATCCCCAGTCAGATTGGGAATTTCGCCTTTCAGGGCAGCTGAATTGTGTACAATATCCGGGTCGGGAATTGCGACAGCAGACATCAGACCCTTTGTGTATGGATGCCTTGGATTTTCGAAAATGTCAATCGCGTTTGTTGACTCGACCATTTTGCCGAGATACATAACCCCCACACGGTCGGAGATATGCTGCACCACCGGCATACCGTGGGCAATGAACAGATAGCTCACGCCGGTCTGCTCCTGAATATCCTGCATCAGATTGAGAATTTGCGCCTGCACGGACACATCCAGTGCGGAAACCGGCTCGTCGCATACGATCAGCTTAGGCTTTACCGCAAGCGCGCGCGCGATTGCGATTCTCTGCCGTTGTCCTCCGGAGAATTCGTGGGGGTATTTTCTTGCTTCCTGTGGATTCAGCCCGACCATGAGAAGAAGCTTCTCCACCTCGTCATAAAGCTCACCCTTACCGGATACCAGTTTGTGTACCTTCATCGGCTCGCCGATGGTGTCCACAATGCGCTTTTGGGGGTCGAGAGAGCTGTACGGGTCCTGAAAAATCATTTGCATGTTCTTCCGCTGGGATCTCAGCTCGTTTCGGTTCATGCCGATGAGCTCATTGCCTTCCAGCCGGACGTTGCCGCCGGTCGGCTCGATCAGACGCAGAATGGACTTACCGACCGTTGTTTTTCCGCATCCGCTTTCTCCCACCAGACCGAACGTCTCTCCCTTGCCGATGCGAAGGCTGATGTCATCGACGGCCTTATACCATTCCGTTCTGACACGCAGCCCGTCTCTTTTCGTTACGGGGAAGTATTTTTTCAGGTGCTCAACGTTAAGAAGTTCCATCTTTATCATCCCTCCTCGATCTCAAGATAGCGATGGCAGCGAACCATGTGCCCGTTGCCTGTGTCAGTCAGGGAGGGACACTCCTTGTGGCATCTGTCAGACGCATAAGGACAACGGGGCGCAAAACGGCACCCATCGGGCATTTGCGTGATGTGGGGAACAATGCCCTTGATGTCATAAAGGCGCTCCTTCTTGTCGCCCAGTTTCGGCATTGCCTTCATCAGACCCATTGTATACGGGTGCTTCGTGGCGTGGAACAGCTCATGAACTTCCGCGATCTCCTGAATCATTCCGGCATACATGACAACCACCCTGGTGCAGGTCTGCGCAATGACGCCGAGATCATGGGTGATGTACATCACCGACATCCCCGTCTTGTCATGCAGATCGCGGATAAGCTCCAGTATCTGCTCCTGAATCGTGGGATCCAGCGCTGTCGTCGGTTCGTCCGCGATCAGAAGCTCCGGCTTGCAGGACAGCGCCATTGCAATGACGACTCTCTGACGCATACCGCCGGACAATTCATGGGGATACGCCTTCATTCTCTGCTCCGGCATGGGAATGCCGACGAGCTTGAGCATTTCGAGAGCAGCCTCTCTTGCGGCTTTCTTGCTGAGCTTCTGGTGCTTGCGCACGACCTCGACGATCTGATCGCCGCAGGTGTACACGGGGTTCAGCGCCGTCATCGGCTCCTGAAAGATCATTGCGACCTTGTTGCCACGTATTTTCTCCATCTCGCGTTCCGACAGGTTAAGAAGCTCGACTCCATTGAGCGCTATGGTGCCGCTCAGCACGGAGCTTGGGGGTGTAGGCAGAAGGCGCATGACGGTTTTTGCGGTCACGGACTTTCCCGACCCGGACTCGCCGACAATACCGAGGATTTCTCCCCGCCTGATGTCAAACGAAATATCCTTTGTAACTGCGACCGGCTTCCCGCTTATCTGAAACGCAGTTGACAGATTTTCTATTTCCAGTACCTTATCCGATTCCATAAAGTCCCTCCTATCAATCGGCATTTATGCGCACATCGAACGCATCGCGCAGGCCGTCACCCATCAGATTCAGGCCGAGGACAAGAACCACGATAAACAGTCCCGGTATGATACAGATCCAGGGGGCACGGTTCAGGAGCGGATATCCGGCCTTGAGCATGGTTCCCCACGAAGCGTGGGGGAGCTGAACACCAAGACCGAGGAAGGATAGACTCGCCTCTGCAATAACAGCCTTTGAGCAGCACAGCGTTGCTTCCACAATGAGCGTGGAAAGCAGGTTCGGCAGGACATGGGAGAAGATGATGACAAGCGTGTTCTGCCCAACCGCCTTTGTCGCCATGATGTAATCCATGTTCTTTATGGAGATCACACGGGAGCGGACTATGCGATAGAATCCCGGAATATTGACAATGCCGACGGACAGAAGAATATTGAACAGGCTGGCGCCCAGCGCGACATTGATCGCCATTGCCAGTACGATCGTAGGAAGCGCCCAGAGGGAGTTCATGAACCCCGACAGAACCTCATCGAACAAACCACCAAAATAACCGGAGATCAATCCCAGTACGGTTCCGAATACCAGAGCAACCAGGCTTGAGCCAAAGGCGACTTCCAGGGTGATCCCCGCTCCGTCAACAACGCGGGCAAAGATATCACGCCCCAGATCGTCTGTGCCAAACCAATGATCGCTGCCGGGTTCCTGATATCTGTCGGCGGTATTTGCGTCATCATATGTATATCTGGCTGCACTCGAACCGAAGACGGCAAAGAGAATGATCAGGATTACAAGAACCGTACCCAGCACCGCAATCTTTCTTGAAAAAAAGCGGTGGAGAACTTTTTCCATATTGGAACGGCTTTTCACGTGCGTACTCATTTGGCACCACTCTTTCTGGTCGTCCGAACCCTGGGATCGATGATAACGTAGAGAATATCGACAATGGTATTGATGAGAATGATGATCACGGCAACCATCATCACGCAGCCCATGGTCATCTGATAGTCGCGGGAAAAAATGCTCTGGACGATCGCCGTACCGATCCCCGGCAGTCCAAACAGCGTTTCCACCACGATGGCACCGCCGAAAAGGCGCCCCGTCTGCATACCGATGACCGTTATGACGGGGATCAGGGCGTTTCTGACGCCATGCTTCCACACCACGACGGATTTGGACATTCCCTTGGCCTTCGCGGTGCTGATATAGTCGGTGCCGAGAACGTCGATCATATTGGAGCGTGTCTGGCGCATGACCGTTGCCGCAAATCCGAGGCCAACGGAAAACGCCGGCATGATCATTTTGATCAGATTTTTCCCAAGTCCCTGGCTGATCGGCGTGAAGCCGGAAGCCGGGAGCCAGTGAAGATTGACCGAGAAGATGATGATCAGCATCATTGCCAGCCAGAAGTGCGGCACCGCTACGCCGATCATGGAAATGAAGCTCGCGATTGCGTCGATCGTGCTGTTGCGGTGTGTCGCGGACAGCACGCCCATGGGAAGCGCAATGGCGACTGCGATAAGCATGGCAAGAAGTGTCAGCTCAAGGGTAACGGGCAGGCGCGTCACAATCTTCTCTGTCACAGACGCCCCGTTCAGAAAGGAGATTCCGAAATCACCCTTCAGGACGTTCTTCAGCCACCTCAGGTACTGAATATACATGGGGTCATTCAGGCCAAGGCTTTCGCGCAGCGCTTCCACTTCCTCTGCAGTTGCATCCATCGTACTCATCGAATCCGCCGCATCGCCCGGCATGACATTCAGCAGTAAAAACAAAACGATGCTTACAACCAGAAGAACCGGAATCGCCGTCAATATTTTCTTCAATATTGAAAATAACAAGTTCGGACCTCCATTTTTATAGAGAATGGAGCATATCGCTATAACGTATAACAATATGCTCCATATGCTCTGTTATGAAATATTACTTGGTGATGTAGGTGTCTGCGAAGCTGTAAGAACCGAAGTTGGTAACTTCCACATTCTTTACATAGTTAGCAAAGCATCCATAGCTGTTGGACTGGCAAATCAAAAGCTTTAAAGTGTTTGCATGGAAATAATCCTGAAGCTCCTTCAGCGCAGCCACACGGGCGTCGATGCCCGTGATGGTCTTAAGCTTGTTATACATTTCCTGAGAGGTAACGGCCTCAGGAATATCAAGTGTCTGGTAGGTGACAAACGGATCCTTGATCTGTCTGCTCATATCAACGCCGGAATTACCGTTCTGCGCGACAATCATGTCGTAGTCCAGAGAGGTCTTCGCGCACTCAATCCACGCAGTTCGCTCCATGGGATTGAGAACAAGGTCGATACCGGCCTGCTTCATCTGCGACTGCATGAGCTGAAGAATGGTGTTGTCAGGCTCGCGGGAGATGCAGGAAACCGAAACGGAGATACCATCCGGGTAGCCGGCCTCCGCAAGCAGCTCCTTCGCTTTTTCGGGATTGTATTCATTGATGCCGGCGTTATCGTAATACCAGTACTGATCCGCGCGGGAGAAGAATGGCGTGGTCGTTGCAAGGCCCTCAAATACCACGTCAACAATCTCCTGGCGGTCGATCGCGTAGGCTATCGCCTGACGAACTTCCAGCTTTGCAAGCATTTCATTGCCAAAGTTGAAACCTGCCCAGAAATTGATGTTGTAGTGGTGCTGATAGGTGGACAGATCTGCATTTGCCATGCAGGTGATTGTGGAGTTGGAGGAGGACTGGAGATCAATGCCATCAACATCGCCGGACTGGAGATTTGCAACCTTTGCGGCATCGTCGGGAAGAATCTGATAGTAGATTTCATCGAGGTAAGGCAGAGGCTGCCCGTCTTCACCCATGAGATAATAATCATTACGGCGTGCAAGTGTGATATGGTCGCCCTCCTTGTACTCCTTGAGAACGAACGGCCCCGTACCGATAGGGTTGGTGGCAAAATCGTCATTTGCCAGGTTTTCAGGAGCATAGACATAGAAGGAAATGCCCGAAAGGGCAGTCAGCAGACCCGCGTCCGGGGAAGAGGTGTTAATCTGGATTGTGTTCTCATCCACAACGTCGGTACCCGTGACAAGTGCAAGGTCGCTGCTCTTCTGCTTGTGTCCGCATTCCTCTGTGATGTAGTAGTTATACAGATCCGCCACACCCTGGGCGGTGAGGGGGGTGCCGTTGGAGAACGTTACATCGCTGCGCAGTTTCAGCTTAAGACCCAAGCCGTCCTCGGTAAACTCCCAGGACTCCGCAAGAGATGGAACAAAGCTGCCGTCTTCATTGATCTTGATAGGCGTTTCAATAATTTGATCGAGCACGTACGCGTCCGCCTGGGAATAGGTGCTGTGGAACATGGCAAAGCTATTGTTCGTCATGTCCATGGTCTTTGCAATCTTGAGAGAGCCGCCGCGAACAACATCCGTTGTGGGAGCTGCATTTTCTGTTGCGGCGGTGGTGTTCCCTCTGTCAGGTGTGTCTGAAACCGTAGGTTCCTGCTTCGTGCCACAAGCGGCAAGGCTAAGCATCATGATAAGCGCGAGTAGAAATGCTGTAATTTTTTTCATGGCGTTGACTCCTTTGACAATATTATTGGACGATTATCCGCAGCAATGTGCCCACATCAAACCGATCACCTACATTATAATCGACCGATTCGTTCATGTATATTGTTTTCTCCCGTTATTTTCTTGTCATTTTATGCAATATTGCCAATTACCCAGCAATACCGCACAATCCTTTCCTTCGGTAAAGTCCTAAATTGTGTGCAAATTGCTCTTGGCATCCTAGGGCCTGTGGGATGTTTGCTTCCCCATAACTAGGAAACAAATCGCGTCTGCCCTTCATGCGATAGCACCCGCATTTCCTTTTTACCCGGGTTCGGATAATTGATCTCAATCGCCGGGAATCCTCCGGGGAAAAATGTAGCATTGTATCTCAGGATACCGTGCAGCACGACAAGAACATCATGCACAGTCTTCGGAGCAAGCTCATCATCGAAAAGCAGTTCCTCGGTGAAGTCGCCAATCAGGCCGTTCGTCATGCCCACGAGGAAACAGCCGCCAAGCTTCGGCTTGATGTGTTTCCGCAATGCGGTATCATATTTTGTATAGGTAGACTCCTTCACTTTGGGCTTCCGCAGCAGAAGCCATACTTGATTTTACCGGAAAGCTTGTATCCCTTGATATTCCCGGTCAGCCATTTCCGAAAGGGTGACACCCCTGCGTTCGGTAAATAAACCGACGGCGGCGCGGTACAGAGCATAGTTGTGGGGACTGATACCTCTCAGAATGGCGAAGCTGAAATCCAGCCCGGAACGGCAGAAGCAGTTTGCCATGCGCCAGTAGAGCGTCTCATTGGCAGTCAGCAGATACATGGCGGCGTAATAGGCCGGAGTGTTTCTGCTGGGAGAATAGCCCATGCGGGTATTGAAGAACTCCATGCGGGATTTGTGCCGGTCATCCAGCCAAAAGGAACCCGAATAGGTCTGCATCAGCTTGGGCAGGCGGCGGATCAGCTGACATCCCGAATGCACCATGGCGTTTACAGCTTCCTGGTAGGTCACGGCCCCGGCTTCAATGCGTTCTGTGATATACGGGCAGATCTTGTGCGGACATTTCTTTCTGCCCCGGAACTCCGTGCAGAGTTTGCAGTCCACATCTTCTTTCTTGTAGGTAAATCTTCGGATATACATGAAACCTCCTGTGGTTGACATAAAAATAACCGGGCAAGCGGGAGCCTGTCCGGTTGGGTGGGATATTCAGTTTTACCGACTTTTGTCGTGCTGGCGCTTGCGCATCCAGGCATCCAACAGCTTGAAGATGGTCTCCTGGATTTTTTCGGGAGAGTAGGAACGGGGGAAATACTTGCGCAATTTTTCGCCGGGAAGAACAATATCATTCTTCACGGGCTTTTTCTGCTCCATCATAATGGAAAGCATGGTGTCCTCATTTAGTTCTCCGATCTGGCTCAGTTTTTTCATTCTCTGTGCCTGGGACAGTGACGGGGTGGCCTGCTCGCTGCTCATGGTTTCCACCAGCAGTTCCTGCTCCTGCTCTGAAAGAGCGGCAAGCTGATAGGCAGGGGTGAGGGCGATTTTCTTTTCGTCCACCATCTGCATCAGCGGCGGGGTAAGATTGTTCAGAGAAATGTAGTTGCGCACGGTGTCGCCGCTGACCCCATCCTTTTCTCCAATGAGATCATCACTTCGGAACTTTGCCGAACCGTTCGGCGAAGTTAAATCGGTCCTCGCACCCTGCCGTTTGATGGCATCCATTTTCATCTTGTATGCCCTGGCCCGTTCCGAGGGAAGAATATCCTCCCGCTGGATGTTGCTGTCTACAAGCTGGATGACGGCTTCATCATCATTCAGGTTCAGAACGATCACGGGCATGGAATCCTGCCCAGCCTGTTCGCAGGCATATTTCCGTCTGTGACCGGCAATAAGTTCATAGCCGCCTTCCGCACGGGGGCGGGCAATGGCAGGGACAAGAACACCGTTCTGGCTGACACTTTCCTTCAACTCCTGCATGGCAGAATCGTCACGCACGGCGAAGGGATTTTGCGGGTGCGGGTGAAGCTGGGATAACGGCACACGAAGGACGGAACCAATCTTTTCCGGCGCTTTCTTTGGCATGGCATTGCCTCCTTTCAAAGATTTTGGGCATAGAAAAAGGGCATTCCCGTAGTGCGGAAATGCCCTTAATCTTGGATAAGGGAAGCCTTATCCGGGGGATATGAATTTGTCGTTAATTTAACACCTCCAAAAATTTGCCTTCATTCTGCTTGATTTTTCGGGTTGGAAAAGGACGAAGAATCAGGACGCAGAATTCCAAAAACCGTTGGTAATTCAGGGCTTTCCCGGTTTGTCGTAATTATACCGTAAGGGCATACGGCGGCCTCTACGATGATTGCCAACGGCGTTGACCTGGTGACAACAGCTGCGGAACTGGGTCACGCCAACGCAAACACAACGGCAACAATTTACGCACACCAGATTGCCATTGCCAGAGCAACAGCTGCGGATGTCCGGGCGGGGGTGTTTGCGGGGAGAAAATAGCAGAATTTACGGAAAAACCATTTTCTATGAAAAAGTTCGGTTTTTCCCACCCCTGATTTTGAGCTATCCCCAAACTATCCCCAAAGCAAATTTGAAGCCAATGCGAATTTACGTAAAAAGTTAGAAAAATCCCGGATTTCTTGTCGAAATCCGGGATAATTTTGGTTGCGGAGGCAGGACTCGAACCTACGACCTCCGGGTTATGAGCCCGACGAGCTTCCAACTGCTCTACTCCGCGATATTCTGTTGCACTCCTCAGGTGCTTACACATTATAGCATGGGCAGGATGCTTTGTCAACCCCTATTTTTGTGCGGAGGGGTAGTCGGCTGCAGACACCGAGATATGACAAAAGAAAGAAGTGCAGAAAGAATCGCGGATAGATGAAGAAGGCGCTTTTTCAGTATTGCGGCTTTCGGGTTATTTGCACCGCACACCATGGGGCGGGACTGATCGGTCAGCCCCTTGGATAACGCTCGTAAGGCGCTTTTCTCTGACGGAAATCTTCGCTTTCCTTTCGATACCGCGCAAGCAGCGATTCCGCATCCCAGTCGAGGCGCTCAAAATCGCGGTGCCCGGCAAGCAGGGAGAGGAAAGGCTTGCCATTCTCGCGAACGGGGGGCAGGAAGTGAAAATCCTCCGGGTACATTTTCCGCAGCAGATCCAGAAGCTTTACACCCAGGGCTACAGGCTGCAGGAGCGTTTCGCCCGTGATGTGCAGGTGAATGCCGCCGCACAGGGTGCCCTCGTGCTTGGAGGTCGTGGGGCTGAAATACACCGGTGTGGATTCCACGCCCGGACAGCCCAGAGCGTTGAAAGCTCTCGAAAAAGCCTCTGCCTTGATGAAAGGCGCGCCGATGATGGCGAAGGGGTCGGCGGTTCCGCGGCCTTCGGAGCAGTTGGTTCCCTCGATCAGGCAGGTGCCGGGGTACAGCAGCGCCGTTTCGTAGCGGGGGATGTTCGGGCTGGGCATCACCCAATAATGCTCCCAGTCCCGGAAGGTCATATTCCGGGTCAGACCGGCGCAGGGGACGATGTGCAGGTCGCATTTGCAGCCCAGCTCCTCGTTCATCATCACCGCCAGCTCGCCGCAGGTCAGGCCGTAGCATACCGGGATCGGGTAGCCGCCCACAAAGCTGGCAGCTTCCTCCCGCAGAAGACCGCCCTCCACCCGGTCGCCCAGAGGATTGGGACGATCCAGCACCACCAGCCGCTTCCCGGCGGCAGCGCAGTCCTCCATGCAGTAGCGCAGGGAGGTGAGAAAGGTGTAATACCGGCAGCCTACGTCGGCAACGTCGTAGACCAGCGTATCGAACAGCACCAAAGTATCGGCGGATAGACGTTTGGACTCCTTTGTATACAGACTGCGGACAGTCAGGCCGGTGTCTTTGTCCACCTCGTCGGCGAACACCGCCCCGGCGGGCTTGTCGCCGCGAACACCGTGTTCCGGCGCCAGCAGAAGCCGCAGGTCGCAGCAGCGTTTCAGCGCGTCAAAAGTGGGTTCATTGCTGCTGGTACGCCCGGAAGGGCCGGTGAGCAGTGCCGTGCGCCCAATAAAGAGATGGGCATATTCCGCCACGCGGTCAGCACCAAACAAAACCATGTTTTTCCTCCTTGATGCCCGGTAACATGCCGGGGAATAATGCTACACCATATTGTAAATCGGAATGTGTTTCGTGTCAAGGAGATTAGGGAAGCTCTGAATAAATCGGCAAGAGCTGTGAGCGAGAGATTTTTCGGCCAATCGAGGCATTGAAAGCGGCGGAATACTTTGTGTACCCGCAAGGGGTATGCCGCATCCGTAAGCCGACTTACGTCGGCAACGGCTGCGCTATATTTCCCGTTTTCGATACCGAAGAGTGGGCGGAAAAGATCCGCTCACGGCTGCAGACGATTTGTTCAGAGGTTCCCTGGAAGGCAAACGAAAGCGGTGAGCTTCCACAGGGGAAACTCACCGCGTATATGGCGGAACTCAGGATTTCAGATCGACAGCGCGGTCGAAGAGGTCTTCCACATCCTTGCCGGGGCCTTTCGAGAGAAGAGAAACCACCACGGCGGCCAGCAGACCGGCGGCGAAGCCGGGAACGATCTCGTAGATATCGGTGGAGGACAGGAAAACCAGCCAGAGGATATCCGCCGCAGCGCCGACGGCGATGCCTGCCACCGTTCCGCCGAAGGTGAGCCGCTTCCAGAACAGGCTCAGCAGAATGACGGGGCCGAAGGCCGCGCCGAAGACACCCCAGGCATTTTCCACCAGACCCATGATGGAGCCGGAGTTGGGGTCGGAGGCGATCATCAGCGCGACAACGGCGATGACGATGACCACGATGCGTCCAGCCCAGAGCATTTCGGAGTCGGAAGCCTTCTTGCGGATGACGGGCTTATAGACATCGCTGGCAAAGGCGGAGGACGCCGCCAGAAGCTGGGAGTCGGCCGTAGACATGGCGGCGGACAGGATCGCGGACAGCAGCAGACCGGATACCAGCGCGGGGAAGATGCGGCGAACCATAGTGATGAACACGGTGGAGGAATCCTCAATTTCGCCCAGATACAGGCGGCCGGCGATGGCGGTCAGGGCGGACATGATCAGGATGATGGTTGTCCAGGAAATGCCGATCACGCTGGACTTGCGAAGTTCCTTCTCGGATTTCAGGGACATAAACCGGATGATGATGTGGGGCATACCGAAGTAGCCAAGGCCCCAGCCAAGGCCGGAAATGATGTCCTGAGGGGTGGTGAAGAAGTTGAAGAAGCCGTCGGGCAGGGCCGCGCCGGTCGCGGCACCGTCGCCTGCTTTGGCCAGCGCCAGAGCGAACAGAGGCGCGATCAGCAGCGCGGCCAGCATGATCATGCCCTGGAAGAAATCCGTCCAGCACACCGCGCTGAAGCCGCCAAGGAAGGTGTAGGCCACAATGATGAAGGCGGCGATGTACATGGCAACGGTGGGATCAATGTCCATGACCGTGTTGAACAGGGTGCCGCAGGCCTTGATGGAGGAGGCGGCGTAGATGGTGTAGGCCACAAGGAAAATGATAGCGCTGAGGATTTGCAGGGACTTATTCTTGCTCAGGAACCGGTTGGTCAGGTACTGGGGGATGGTGATGGAGTCATTGGCAGCGATGGAGAACCGGCGCAGCCGAGGCGCCATGAAGATCCAGCTCACGGCGTAGCCGATGCCAAGGCCAATGGCGATCCAGGTCTGCCCCATGCCGCTTAAATAGATGGAGGCGGGAAGCCCCATGAGCACCCATGCGCTCATATCGGAAGCACCGGCGGACAGAGCGGACACCCACGCACCCATGTTGCGGCCGCCGAGGAAGTAATCCTTTTCACCGGCGCCCTTGGACTTGCTGAAGAAGTACAGGCCGATGGCTACCATGAATACGAAATAGGCTATGAATACGGAAAGCTCAATATAATTCACAAAAATCCCTCTCTCTTTCAATACATGAAATAAAATCATGTATCCATGCTTAATAATGATGAAATCATTATACAAAGGTTTTAGGATTTTTGCAACGAAAACTTTCTTCCTGAGTTGTACAAAAAAACGTTGCCAAAGAAAGGAATTGGTGCTATTATACACAAGATATGATGAAATTTCCGCATGAAGAAGGGAAAAGCGGCATGAGCCTGAAAAAATATGAAGCATTTGTGCGGACGGTGGAGCTTGGCAGCCTGACCAAAGCGGCGGAAGCCCTGGGTTCGACCCAGTCCCGCATCAGCCATGTCCTGAGCGGGCTGGAGGAAGAATACGGCTTCGTTCTTCTGCGCCGGAACCGGAGTGGCGTCCGGCTGACGGAGGCGGGGGCAATGGTGCTGCCCAAGATGCAGGAGATTCTCCAAAAGGACCGGGAGCTGACGGAGCTGATCGGGGACATCCGCAGTGCCGACGCCGGAACCGTCCGGCTGGGAGCCTTTACCAGCGTGGCCGTCCACTGGCTGCCAGGGATGATCCGGACGTTCCAGAGCGCCCACCCCAAGGCTGAGCTGAAAATGTTCAACGGCGACTACCACGACATGGAGCAGTGGCTCCGGGAAGGGGAAGTGGATATAGGCTTTGTGACCCTGCCCGCCCCGGAGGGAATGCGTACCATCCCTCTGACCCAGGATCCATTGGTGGCGATCATGCCGAAAAATCACCGGCTGGCGCAGCTGGAGGAAATCCCCATTCAGGAGCTGAGGGAAGACCCCTTTATCAGCCTGCTGCAAAGCTCAGCTCACGATATCCACCGGGCGCTGGACAATGCGGGGGTGCGCCCGAACATCAAATTTACCACCAAGGACGACTATGCCATTCTGGCCATGGTGGAGCAGGGGCTGGGCATTTCCATCGTTCCCCAGCTGCTCATTCAGGGACGGACACAGAATCTGGCGGTTCGTCCGCTGAAGCCCCGGGCAAGCCGAACGATCGCCTTGGCCATCCCGGAGGGGAAGCCCCTGCCCGTGGTTGAGGCGTTTGCCCAGACGGCGGTGGCATGGGTAAACGAACAGAGCGGGAAATAACAACGTTTGTATTGGAGGATACTGAAAATGAACACGATTTCTGCACCCGAAGGGGATTCCGTTATTTCACAGATTCTGGCGGCTTATGCGCTGCCGGGGACGGTCATGGACGTCGCCCGCCATGGCAAGGGACATATCAACGACACCTTCTGCGTGGAGTGCCGGACCCCGGAGGGCGGCACTGTCCGATTTATCTTGCAGCGCCTGTCTCAGGCCGCGTTTCCCCACCCTGAGGAAGTGATGGAGAATTTTGTGGGCATCACGTCCTACCTGCGCAGGGAAATTCTCGCTGAGGGCGGCGACCCTTCCCGGGAGACCCTGAGTCTGGTGAGAACCAGAGAGGGCTCGGATTTTGTCACCGACACCGACGGCAGAGTGTGGCGGCTGATGCCCTTTATCGAAAATGCCGACTGCTATCAGTCGGCCACGCCGGAGCTGTTTGCGGCGTCAGGGCGGGCGTTCGGACGGTTTCAGTACATGCTCCGGGACTACCCTGCCCGGACGCTCCATGAGACCATTCCCAATTTCCACGACACTGAAGTCCGCTTCGGTCAGTTTCTCGCCGCGCTGGAAGCCGATAAGCTGAACCGGGCGAAAGGGGTATCCGCGGAAATCCAATTCTTTCTGGCGCGGAAAGAAGACTGCGGCGTTGCTCTGCGGGCGCTGCGGGAGGGAAAGCTTCCCCTGCGGGTCACCCACAACGACACGAAGCTGAACAACATCCTGATCGACCGGGACACCCACGAGGGCATCTGTGTCATCGATCTGGACACCACCATGCCGGGCCTCTCCATCAACGATTTCGGCGACTCCATCCGCTTCGGCGCGAACCACTGTCTGGAGGATGAACAGGACTTGTCCAAAGTCAATTTTGACATTCAGCTATACGAGGTGTTCACCCGGAGCTTTCTGGAGGGGGCGCGGGGCAGCCTGATGCCCGCGGAGCTGGAGTATCTGCCATGGGGCGCACGGCTGATGACGCTGGAATGCGGTCTCCGCTTCCTGACGGATTACTTGGACGGCGACCATTACTTCCACGTCAGCCATCCGCAGCAGAATCTGGACCGTGCCCGCACCCAGATGAAGCTGGTGAAGGACATGGAGGAGCAGTTCGACGCCATGGCGGCAGTGGTCGCAAAATATGGAAAATAAGAGTTGTTTTTTAGGATTGCATTTTTGACAGAGCACGCTATAATGTGTCCTGAAACCAGCCGTTCCCCCAATCGGTAACGGCGTCAGATGCAGATAACGCGCTTTTGCGCAGTATAAAGGAGGATACCACAATGAACATTCTGGTCACCGGCGGCGCTGGATACATCGGCTCCCATACCTGCGTTGAACTTCTCAACAGCGGATACGATGTGACGGTCATCGACAACCTGTGCAACGCCAACCCCAAGAGCCTGAATCGGGTGGAGGCCATTACCGGCAGGAAGGTCAAATTCTACGAGGGAGACGTCCGGAACGAGGCGCTCCTGCGGAAAATTTTCGCGGAAAATGAAATTTCCGCCGTCATCCACTTCGCGGGCCTGAAGGCTGTGGGAGAATCCGTCGCCCAGCCTTGGCGTTACTACGACAATAACCTCAATACCACGCTGGTTCTGACCAAGGTCATGACGGACGTGGGCTGCAAGAAGATCATCTTCTCCTCCTCCGCCACCGTCTATTCCGGCGACAACGAGATGCCCCTGCGGGAAACCAGCCGCACCGGCAGCTGCACCAACCCCTACGGCTGGACGAAGTACATGACCGAGCAGATCCTCTCCGGCATTGCCCACGCCGACAAGGAGTGGAGCGTCGTGCTTCTGCGCTACTTCAACCCCATCGGCGCTCACGAAAGCGGCATGATCGGAGAAGACCCCCGGGGTATTCCCAACAACCTGATGCCTTACATCACTCAGGTGGCCATCGGCCGCCGGGAGAAGCTCAGCATCTACGGCAACGACTATCCTACCCCCGACGGCACCGGCGTCCGGGATTACATCCATGTGGTCGATCTTGCCAAGGGACACGTGGCGGCGGTGAAATACGTCGTTTCCGGTCTGGGCTGCGAGGTGTTCAATCTGGGCACCGGAATCGGCTACAGCGTGCTGGACATGGTTCACGCCTTTGAGAAGGCCAATGGTGTCAAGGTCCCGTACCAGATTGTCGGCCGCCGTCCCGGCGACCTGCCCACCTGCTACGCAGACCCGGCCAAGAGCGAGCGCGTCCTTGGCTGGAAGGCGGAAAAGAATCTGGAAGACATGTGCCGTGACTCCTGGAACTGGCAGTCAAAGAATCCAATGGGGTACGGGGAATAAAGAACAGCAAAAAAACACATCGGCCGTCCATTTGGATGGCCGATGTGTTTTTGGGGTTTAGATTTCCCGTTTCTCATAAAACCGGATGGAGAGCAGCCAGGAGGCGGCGAAAATGACCGTTGCCAGAATCGGCAGCAGCCCAATGGGGAGGGACAGACCGGACAAGTCCGGCGTGTCCAGAATGGCGGCGAGACCGCAGAAAATGCCAATAACGCCGATGAAAACAATGCGTCCCTTCTGCGCGCCGAATTTGAAGATCGGCGGCATAACCAGCGCGGAGGACAGCAGGGAGATCGTGGCCAGCACTGCCAGCTGGTCGGTTAAATCTGCGGGGCAGAATGCGCCGTTCCGGCAGAGCCGAATCACGGCGGCAACTGCGGACAGCAGGAAAATGGTACCGGCGCAGATCAGACTCATGATGTACTTTCCGGAGACGTATTGCCGCCGGGTCACCGGGAGGGTGTCGCAGTAGGTGAGCCAGTGCTCCGCATCGTCATAGGCCAGCAGGTTCACCGGCAGGACGCTGCTGAGAATGCAGGGATAGTAGATGAAGAAGGGCGACTGCCCGTCCGAAGAAAAGGCGGAAAAGAGAACAAACGCCAGCAAAAACAGGGGCATCAGCCGGCAGTAACTCCAAAGCAGGTAAAAATCCTTCCGAAGCAAGCCTCTCATATCAGTGTTCCTCCTTTGCCATGAAAATGAACAGCTGCTCAATGTCCACCGGACTGAACGTGGGATTTCCGGGGACGTCCGACCGCTTCACCAGAAGCTCGCAGCCGAGGGGTGACACCCGCTTACCGACGATGGCGGAAGCGGGAATGGCCGCCGCGTCCTGCGCGGTGCAGTGGAGAACCCCGTATTCCTCCTTCAGCCGGTCTTTTTCTTCGCAGAGGATCAGCCTGCCTTTGTGCAGAAAAGCAATGTAGTCGCAGATCTTTTCCAGGTCGCTGACAATGTGGGAGGAGATCAGAATGGCGTGATTCTCGTCCCGGGTGAATTCGTTGAAAATGTCCATGACCTCGTCCCGGACGACCGGGTCAAGACCGCTGGTGGCCTCGTCCAGAATCAGAAGCCGGGGGTGGTGGGACAGGGCGACGGCAATGCCAAGCTTCATTTTCATGCCCCGGGAAAAATCTTTGAATTTCTTATCCGCGGGAACGGCCAGCCGGGTCAGATAGTCGGAAAAGACCGCTTCGTCCCAGCTGCGGTAAATGCCCTGCATGATCTTGCCTACCTGCCGGGCGGTGAGACAGGCGGAGATGCCCACCTCGTCCAGCACCACGCCGATCTCCTCTTTGGAGAGGCACAGGTTTTCCCGGTTATCCCGGCCCAAAATGGTGACGGTGCCGCCGTCACGGGAAATGGTGTTGAGAATCAGCTTGACGGTGGTGCTTTTTCCCGCACCGTTTTCGCCCACAAGCCCCATAATGCAGCCCCAGGGCAGGGTCAGGTTCAGATGATTCAGGGAAAAACCGGTGTAGTGCTTGGTTAAATCCCGTATTTCCAATGCGTTCATGTTCAATCCTCCATGGCAAATTTGACCATATCCAGAACTTCCTGCTCACCCAGGCCGACGGACTGGGAAAGGCGGACGATCTGGTCAATGTGATTTTCGATGTTTTTCAGGGTCTCCTCCCGGAGCAGCTCCACATTTTTGGGAGCCACGAAGCAGCCCTTGGCGGCGATGGTGTAGATGAAGCCCTCTTTTTCCAGCTCGTCGTAGGCACGCTTGGTGGTGATGACGCTGATGCGCAGATCCTTGGCGAGATTCCGGATGGAGGGCAGGGCTTCGTGCTCCTGAAGCTCGCCGCTGATGATCTGTGCTTTGATCTGGGAGTAGATCTGGTCGTAAATGGGAAGGCTGCTTTTGTTGTCGATCAATACGGTCACTTTGGCACCTCACTTCTGTTACAACTGTATATGTGCAGTATATACAGATATAACAGATTTGTCAAGTACTTGGGCAAAAAAACTTCATGCATAAGCATCGCACCATGAAAAAGTGCAGATGCCGGTGCATGAAGTTTTTGCGCATCATTTCCGGTTGCCCTGAAGGGGCGAGGAAATGGCGCATTTCTTATTTTGCTATGCTTTTGCATAGCAAAATATCCCAGCCTTTCAGGCTGGGATATCAGAATGTTTACAGAACTTTCGAGAGGAAATCCTGCAAGCGGGGATTCTGGGGATTGCCGAAAAGCTGGGCAGGGGAGCCTTGCTCCAGGACTTTTCCGTCGTCCATGAACAGCACCCGGTTGCCGACCTCACGGGCAAAGCCCATCTCGTGGGTGACGACCACCATGGTCATGCCGGTCTCTGCCAGCTCCTTCATGACGGCGAGAACCTCGCCGACCATTTCCGGGTCGAGAGCGGAGGTGGGTTCGTCAAAAAGCATGACCTTGGGGTTCATGGCCAATGCACGGACGATGGCAATACGCTGCTTCTGGCCGCCGGAGAGCTGGTTGGGATAGGCGTCCGCCTTTTCTTCCAGACTGACCCGGCGCAGCAGCTGGGTGGCCTTGTCGTCCGCTTCCGCCTGCGTCATCAAGCCGGTGCGCACGGGGGCGAGGGTGATGTTCTTGCGGATGGTCATGTTGGGGAAGAGGTTGAAGTGCTGGAACACCATGCCCATTTTCCGACGGACCACGTCGATGTCCGTCTTGGGGTCGGTGATGACCTCGCCGTCAAAGGTGATGGTGCCGGAGGTTGGTTCTTCCAGCAGGTTCAGACTGCGCAGGAACGTGGACTTGCCGGAGCCGGAGGGGCCGATGATGACCATTTTGTCCCCGGGGTAAATGTGTTCGGAAATGTCCTTGAGAACCAGATGGTCGCCGAAGGATTTGCTCAGATGCTTAACGTCTATCACTTTGACGCAGCCTCCTTTCCAGTAAACTTTGCAGCCAGCTGAATACCATGACCAGCAGCAGATAGATACAGGCGATGCCGATGAGGGGGAACATCTGCTCGTAGGTTCGGCCGTAGATGGCCTGAGCGGCGTAGACCATTTCCTTGCCGCCGATGACGGTGATGAGGGAAGTGTCCTTCAGCAGCATGATGAACTCGTTGCCGAGGGCGGGGAGAATTGCCTTGAATGCCTGCGGAATGACAATCAGACGCATGGTGTCGATGTAGCCGAGGCCAAGGCTCCGCCCGGCTTCGGCCTGACCCGGGTCAAGGGACATGAGGCCGCCCCGGATGATCTCGGAGACGTAAGCGCCGGAGTTGATGCCCAGCGTCAGCGCGCCCACCATGGTGTAGTTCCGGGAGAAGGAGAAGATAACGAAGCCCATGATCAGCAGCTGCACCATCATGGGCGTGCCGCGGATGACGGTGACGTATACCTTGCAGATGCCGTTGAACAGGCCGAGAATGGGGTTCTTGTGCCCTGTCCGCTGCTGGTCGTGGGCGGTCCGGATCACGGCCACCACAATGCCGAGGAGAATGCCAAGTGTCAGCGCCATGGCTGTGACCAGCAGGGTGGTGCCGACGCCGTTCAGGTACTGCTTCCAGCGGCTTCCTTCGATAAATGCCTGATAGAATTTGACGTAGAATTCCTGCCAGAAGGATGCGGCGCCGTCCCGCATCAGGGGTTTCCAAAGTTCGTAAAGTTCCACAGCTTCACCTTCTCATTTAATATTGCGCAGTATCGTGTTATACGCAGAAAATCGGCCTTCCCAGCGCGAAGGTCGGTTTTCCGGGTACAACCGTGCCAAGGGCGGCTTGAGCCGCCCCTGACTAAGCGATTGGATTATTCAGCGGAGATGTACTTGTCAACGATGGACTGGACGGTGCCGTCAGCGATCAGCTCGGCCAGCACCTGATTGATGGTATCCAGCAGGGCGGTGTTGTCCTTGTTTACGCCGATGGCGTAGTTCTCGGTGACGTACTCAGTGTCCAGAATGGTCAGACCGGCGTTGGCGGCAACAAAAGCCTCAGCAGGAGCGGAGTCGATGACCACGCAGTCAACCTGACCGTTCAGCAGAGCCTGCACGGCGGAGGCGCCGTTGTCATAGGCGGTGACATGATCGTCGCCGTAATCATCGGAGGTGTAAATGTAACCGGTGGTACCACGCTGGGTGCCGATCATCTTCTCGCCCAGATTGTCCAGAGTCACATCGGAGCCTTCCTTGACGATGACCACCTGCACGCCGGTGGCGTAGCTGTCGGAGAAGTTCATGACCAGCTGCCGGTCTTCGGTGACGGTGACACCGGCCATGACGATGTCGGACTTGTTCTGCTGAACGGCCAGCAGAGCGGCGTCGAAGTCCATATCGTCCACGACCAGCTCCAGACCCAGCTTCTCGGCGATAGCGCCGGCGACCTCTACGTCAATGCCCTCGAAGCTGCCGTCATCGGCGACCATCTCATAGGGAGGGAAGGCGGCGTTGGTGGACATGATCAGCTTGCCGGACTCGACGGTCTTCAGTTCGGCAACGGCGGTCTCGGCAGCTGTGGTCGCAGCGGCCGTGGTCTCAGCGGCGGTGGCGGCGGGAGCCTCGGTGGTGGTCTTGGTGGTGTTGCTGCTGCCGCAGCCGGCGAACATGGACATGACCATCAGAACGGTCAGCGCAAGTGCAAATACCTTTTTCATAATTTTACTCTCCTTTTCATTTTTGACCTCCCGTAGCTGGGAGGTGATTGATGAGTGCATTATAGCGCGTATTTTATTCATCGTCAATAGGATGAATATACAACAATAAAGAGAAAATAAGGCCGTATGTAATATAAATACTACAAAAACCCGCAAGTTTAACATGTATATGTGAATATTCAGGGAATTCATCCTAAATTATTCCAGCGATTGAGTGCATATTATTCATCGTAGATGAATATACAGCCATGCAAAGCCGCTGGTTGACGGAGAGGACAGCATCTGGTATAATTTTATGGAAAACATAATCGGGAGGACGCCCTATGAAAACCACCGTGAAGGAACTGGACTACGAAAAAGTCATGGCGCTGCCCCAGTATCCCCATCTGCACCCCATCCGGCCCGGCATTTTCTGGCGCACCCTTGTGCGGGGGCTGTCCATTCTGGGACTGGCCGGAACCCACTTCCATTACACCAGCGAGGGAATGGAGAAGGTCGGTAAAAACGAGCCGTGCCTGATTCTCATGAACCATTCCTGCTTTCTGGATTTGCAGATCGCAAGCGCCATTCTGTACCCCCGACCCTACAATATTATCTGTACATCCGACGGCTTTGTGGGCATGGGCGGCCTGATGGCATGGGCGATGCGCACCATCGGCTGCGTACCCACCCGGAAATTCGTCACCGACCTGACGCTGGTGCAGGATATGGTCTACTGCCTGAAAGACCTGAAAAGCAGCGTTCTCATGTACCCGGAGGCCAGCTATTCCTTCGACGGCACCTGCACGGCGCTGCCCCGGAAAATGGGCGTGCTGCTGAAAAAGCTGGACGTGCCTGTGGTGATGATCGAGACTTTCGGCGCCTTCAGCCGCAACCCGTTGTACAATGAATTGCAGGTGCGCAAGAGCGTCCCCGTTTCGGCGAAGGTGCGCCTGCTGTACAGCCGGGAGGATCTGAAGGAGAAATCCGTCAAGGAGCTGTCCGACGGGCTGGACAAAGCCTTTTCCTTCGACCAGTTCCGCTGGCAGAGGGAAAACGGCATTCAGATCACCGACGGTTTCCGGGCGGACGGTCTGGAGCGTATTCTGTATAAATGTCCCCATTGCGGCACGGAGGGGGAGATGACGGGCAAAGGCACCGGCCTGACCTGCCGCCATTGCGGCAAGCACTGGGAATTGACGCCCATCGGCGACCTTGCGGCGTCGGAGGGAAAGACGGAGTTCGCCCACGTCCCCGACTGGTATCGCTGGGAGCGGGAGCAGGTGCGCCGGGAGCTTGAGGACGGAACATACAAGATGGACATCGACGTGGACATTGCCATGATGGTGGATTTCAAGGCCATTTATAAGGTAGGGCAGGGGCATCTGACCCACGACCGGGATGGCTTCACCCTCACCGGCTGCGGCGGGAAGCTCCACTATACTCAGAAGCCCACGGCCTCCTACGGCCTGTACGCCGACTACTACTGGTACGAGATCGCGGACACCATCTGCATCGGCGACAACCGGTGCCTCTACTACTGCTTCCCCAAGGCTGGTTACCCGGTGGCGAAGGCCCGCCTGGCGGCGGAGGAGCTGTACAAGCTCTGCAAGACCCGGGCGCTGGCAAAATAAGCGTGAAAAATCCCCGACTTTGGTTGACCAGACCAAGTCGGGGATTTTCAGAGAAAAA
>ERZ772820.109-NODE-109-length-84764-cov-20.762221_pt1 | contig 84764 bp, 99 predicted proteins | sample MGYA00511377_ERZ772820 | MGnify/ENA primary metagenome ERZ772820 (study PRJEB29015, sample SAMEA2737684) | human gut metagenome | biome: human gut; feature: human-associated habitat; material: faeces | place: China | collected 2012 ... | reverse complement strand
CGGATCTTTTTGTTAAAAAGTATGTAAACAATATTATATAAAATATTTATTACTTTTCAAATGCTCATCCAAAACCAAAAATAATAACCGAAACGTGATAAATATGAATATGTATAAAGAAGATGAGCAAATAATCATTAATTTTTGCAAAGAACGAAACCTATCACCAGCATCAGCAAAAGGATATTTAACAGGAATAGGAGCATACACGGAATTTCAAAACAAATCCTTCAAAGAATTAATCCTCGAAGCCGAAAAAGAAGAAAAAGAAGGCATCGCATGGAAACATACAAAACTCCGTGAAAGATTAATCAATTACAGAATACACCTACTAAAAAAAGGGTACCTCGCAAACACAGTTAAAGGGTATTTAAGCAGAGTGCAAACAATGTACGTTGAAGGATTTGACATTGACATTGGAAGACTGCCCAAAATCAGTCAAAAAAGTATCAAAAAACCAATGCCCATTTCTTTTAGTGATCTTCCTGACATCGACATAATTACTGAAGCATTGAAAATATCAACTCCAGTTATGAGAACTGCGATAATTTTCATGACTAGCAGCGGTTGTGCTAAAAGGGAAACCTTGAACCTGACTGTTCAGGATTTTCTGGAAGCCACAAAAGAATATCATAATACAAATGATATTTACAAGGCATTAACTATCCTTCGTGAAAAAGATGATGTTGTGCCTACATGGAGGTTGAAAAGGCAGAAAACAAATAAGTTTTACACTACTTTTTCATCACCTGAATCTACATCAGAAATAGTATATTACTTGCTTGGTGAAGAAAGAGAGCTTAAATTAAATTCACAATTGTTTAAAATAACAGAAACTCACTTCAGCAACAGTTTCATAAAAATAAATAACCAATTAGGTTTAGGTAAAGCTGGAAGTTACAATAGATTCCGAAGCCACATGCTCAGGAAATACCATGCCAGCCAGTTATATAATGATGGTATGAGTATGGATGAAATAGATGAACTGCAAGGCAGAGGAAAAGACCCTACAAGAACATCATATTTCCTGGAAGATCCATTACATTTAAGGGAAAAATATATTCAGCATATGAATGCAATTACAATAAATCTTGATGTGAATAATCTGGATATAAAATCTCCAGAATTTGTGAAATTAGAAACAGAAAATCGTGAAAAAGATGAAAAAATAGAAAATTATGAAAAATTAATTGGGGATATTGATGAAAGATTGCAAAGTTTGGAAAAAAGAAGTAGTGTCGAAGTTCGCAGTTATGATGATTTGTGGAAATAGAATTTTTTTGGAGCATTTGAAAAGTAATGCTGATATTATACAATTCGATAATGTTTTGTGTTTTTGCTTGAACACGAAAATTTAAAACCATTGTGTTTTATTTTTTAATACTGAACAAAAAATTACTAATTAATTAAAATTACTGAACAATTGTTTTTTATCTTAAAAAAATAGTTGAATAAAAATATTTAAATAAAACAAAAAACTAAAATAAAAAACAAGAAAAAAAATTCAAATGTGATAAAAAGGAATACTTAAAAAATTTAAGAAGAGCGTGTAAATATGGGGTTTTTAGAAAATGCCATGGATATGGGTAGAAAAGTATGTGATAAAGCAAAAGAATTTGAAGCACAACAGGACATACAAAGGAAAGCATCTAAAGAAAAAAGAAGTTTAAAATCATTTAAAAAACTTCAAAAAGGATATAAATGTTCAGTACAACAACAAGTTATTGTGAATCAATTACTCGGAAGTTATCCTAAAAATAGATTTTTCAAAGGCCGTGTCAGAGCTACTGAAACAGCAATTGTCGTGACTGTTGGGGATTCACAAACTCATAATTTCCCATACTCTGAAATTAATGATCTTTATAAAAGAGGAGCTAATTTAAGAATAGGGACGGATTATGATACAATTCAAATAACAAATTGTAGGCATACTGAAGATATTGTAAGAGTAATTGAATATATGAAAAATAAGTAAAATTGTATGAAGTATGTAGGGGGTCACAGAAGCGGCAACTTCTCGTCCCTAATACTGGCTACAAATAAAAAAAAGTCTACCATAACGTGATAAAATTTTTAGTAACCATTTTAACTTTTTGTTTGAAGTTATTATTAAATGTTTACTAATTTTTAAAAAGAGGATATAGGTTAAATAAAAAAGGATTATTCTTGTTTTTTCAGGGTTATGATTTTTAGATCAGTATCATATTCCCATAATACGACATCTCCTTTATCTATCCCGAAAACATCTCGAATTGTTTTTGGGATGGAAACTAACCTACTTCCACCATGTTGTTGTACTTTGCTTTCAAATGTCACTTTCATATCTCCTTTTATGTTTTTATGTTTATTTATATGCTTATATTGTGCTAAACTAATATTTATATTTTAGTACCCATATTAAGGCAAACATTTATATAGTTTAAAGTTCAAGTAGTAAATAGAAGTTGAAATTCAAGGGCGGCAACTCTTGAAAAAAATACAACTTTTAATAACGTGATAAAAATGACAAAATATTTAGTGGAGGAGATTGTCACTCCAGGTTACAGTATTGACCGTGGAGTATATGACAATCCAAAGGATGCCCAGTATCGGGCAATGGAAATCTTCGTAAATGAAGGTATTATTGAAGAAAATATTAAAATAAGGGAGGTTCCCTTATGAACTCATTCACTTTTAAAGGGGTTACTTATGAAGTGATCCCTAACGGTAATCATTTTACCGTAGTGGATGAAGATGGCTTTGCAATGGTCAGCGTCAAAAATAAGTTTGATGCTGAAACGGCTCTTAAAGAGCATGTCATCCATTGTGAGGAATTATATAGGAGGAATCTATAAATGTCCTCTTTAACTATTTTTGAAGGAACACCGTCTGAAAGGACGGTCACTCCTGAAGAGGTGGAAAATCTTTATAAGCATGCGTTAGATGCGTTTGATGAATTAAATGTTTATAAAGAATTTCATGAAAAATGGGGTGTTCAGTTATGAGTTGTAAATACAATAACTCAATGTACACTATAGAACCTGAGGAGGTTGATGTTTGCTTCGATGAATTTGAACAACTCCTCCTCAGTGAGGATTATGAGTCCCAGGAAGAATTAAACAACCGTTTAAACGAGGGATATTTCTCAGTTTATGAACTCACCAATGAGCAAATGTTAGAATTTGCTCGTGCAGGAGATGAATATTATGGTGACTAGTGAAGAAATCACTAATATATTCACTAGTCTGGGATATAGTGGATGTTTCAACATTTACGATATCCCTGGGGCTGGGACAAAAGCAGCATATGACACTCCATGTGGAAGCATTGCTTTCACAAGGGAATTAAACAAGTATGATGCTTGTGTGAAACATATGAGGCACACTACCAGCATTGTGGTGTTTAACTGGGATTATATTGGAAAAGCAGCTTTGAAACTCTTAAACAAAACTTTCCGTTGTTTTTCTGGAGTACCATATGAAAGGAAAACATATTCATGGGAAGAATGGGGTGAAGCATGTATCGCATAATCCTTTCACTCCTTTCATTCCTTTCTTTTTTTGGAGGGCATAAATCATCTCCTGTAAGATTGTATCCGAAACAATCTTTCAGGGAGAAATATGAAGCTGAATTAATATTAGGTGCAGGGGCAATGGTGATAATATTATTATTCCTTTTTGCATTCCTTGTAGTAGGGCCTATGGATCCTTACACTAACGGAGGGTTAGTATGAATTATGATCAGCAAAACAGGTTTTACAATCATGCCCTAAAAATTGTTGAAAAAATGGGTGGAGATATTTCTGCCCATGGAAGATGGCAGGGAGGAGTTTTCTTATCTGTAAGTGTGAATCATGACAGTACTTATGAGAAAACACGTGATATTATGAATACTTTACAGGAACTGTATGGTGGGGAAATCCAGTATCATGAATACTGGGTGTCAAAAGGTTTCATTCCATGTAGTCAGGCATCTTTAGAAAATATTGATGAAAACAAAGTATTGGAGATTATTGAGGAGGAATTTTAATGGAGCAAGAAATATTTACTGAAGAAATCATAAACAAAAAAGAGTTAATTTCAGAATTACATGAGCTGGCTAATTTTTTAGACTCTCGGATAGATACTAAAAATCCAGCGGAATTAAATTCATTTTTTAGCATGGTTATAGATTGTATAATGAAGCCAAATAGCATTAGTTAAATCATTGATGGAAGAGTTATGTGCTGAAAAAGATATAGATTACGATGCATTTATAATGGATACGCATCGTAAAAACATGAATGGCCTTAGGAGTTTAATAGGAAATATGTTGTAAAAAAGGGGGGATTATTTTTTTATGACTATATATCAGAAAATTGTAGGGATTCAAAAGAATCTCCTGCAAAAAGAATTACCCAAAAGTGGATACAATAAATTTGGGAACTTTAAATATCATGAGCTGGAGGATATTTTACCTACAATATTTAGGGAATGTTATGAACAGGAGTTATTCATTGAGTTTTCATTTACTAATGAATTGGCTCAGTTGAAAATTAGGAATTGGAATGAACCTGGGGAATCAGTTATCACCAGTGTTCCTATGCCTGAGATTGTGCCTTTAAATAGAGGTATGAATATCATGCAATCTGAAGGCAGTTACATTACTTACTTAAAAAGGTATTTGCTGATTAATATGTTTCTAATTGTTGAAAAAGATGTTGTGGATTCTGATAATGTTAAACATGCTACTTCTAAAAGTAGATCTGTACGAACTGAGAAAGTTGAGGCTACTGGTGCTGTGCAGAAAATCCGCGAGTATATTCATAAAAAGGATAGTTCACTGGAAATAACTCCATCTATGATTAATACTCATAGAATGAAGTTATTCAAAGATGGTGAACTGACCAAAGCTGAAAACAAAGAAGCATATAATTGGTTTAAAAACCAGGAAAAAGAGGTTGCTGTTTAATTATGGAACCGGAGGTAGAAATAATATTCATACAATTCCAGGCATCAGGAAATACTGGATCCAATATTGTAAACTGGGACAGTATGGATGGTTGGTGGTGTAGTTGTGAAGATTATTTCTACCGTCATCAAAAAGTAGGGAATTATAAATGCAAACATATTAAAAAAGCAGAAAAAATGTTAGGTGTAAGAGTATGAATACTCAGGATAATTTCCCTGAAGTGGTGTCTGGTAGGATTACTACAAGGGCGAAAAAGTTAATGGAAAAGTATGGTTTAACTGTACGTTTCTGCGTTGAACATTGCATTGATATGTATGTGAGCAAACAAAATCAAAGGTTAATTGAAAAAGACCAGTTAAAAGAGGAAATCAGGTCTTTAAAATTAGATTTAATTGCAAAGGAAATGCAATTAGAAACTGTTATGAAAGAATTAGGTGAGGCTGATGAGTGAAAAAATACAGGTTTCATTCATGGTTGATTCTGAAGTGTGGAGAGAAGCTAAAAACAAACTGGGGACAACCAGGAGTGAGTTTTTAGAAGAGCAGTTAAGATTAGCTATTGATTTATCTGAAGATGAGGAAAATAGTTTGAGAAAAGAGATAGCTGAGTTGCAAAATGAGATTAATGCTCGTGAATCAAGATTATGTAAGATTCGTGCTGAGCGTTTAGAACATGAAAGGAGTGTAAATGTTTTTGATGGTGTGATGGGTACAGTTAATAGGATTGTGGATAAGGCTGGTTTTATTGGGAAAGATCAGTTGAAGAATATTAGTAAGCAGCAGGAAGTTCCGTATAAGTCATTGTTGGATCATGTTTATGATTTGGGTTATGATGTTAGGAATTATGGTTTGGTGATAAAATGATTTGTAAACATTTATGTTTACATTTTTCCGAAGAACCTGTAGGAAACCACGTACGTGCACGTACGTACGTACGTATACGTACGTAATTCACTATAAATATTTTTTAAATTGTAAACATTTATGTTTACAAATTTTTTTTTAAATAAAAAAATATTAAAAAAATGAGGATGGAAGATTTTTATGATTGATAAAAAGTTGTTAATGAATTCAATTAAAGCAGAAACGGAAGAACTTGCAAATCAAAGGGTTAAAATTCATAAAGACTGCATGAATAATCTAAGAGATATGAACTATTCTCGGGTTATAATGGATAGTATTAATCTTCATGTTATTGAGGGGGGTATTCGTATATTTAATGATCTGAGTGAAATGATTGAAGAGGGTAACTTCGAGCTGAAAATTCAAAAGGGGGGGGAATCATGAATCCGAGTAATTGGTTTAAAAATGCAGTTGAAACAGTGAGGATGTATAAGCGGGAGTATCTGTTAAGTAGGGATGGTGTAGCGGAACCATCTCAAAGACAACCAGTCAGGAATAAAAAGGAGATCCAAAAATGAGTTGTAATGATATACTTGAAAAATTAGAAAAAGAAGGAATAATATCTGCTGAAGGAGTAATTGATTCTTATCTGTTCTGTAAACATGTTGAAGAATTATTTGGAAAATCATACCTAAAAAAGCATAATATAGTGTTGGATGATGATAAAAAAATGACCACTCCAATCGAAAAACAATTCAAAATAATAAACGAACGCTACAACAAAACCAAACAACAAGTATTAACAAAACAAAATAAACTACAAAAACTCAGTAACACCTTATACGAAGTAATAGATAAACACTACACAGAAGCAATAGAAAGCAATAATAAAACAGCCATTATCCAAGCAGAAACAGAACTAACACTAATAATAGAAATACTCAACGAAATAAGAACAAACTAAAGAGGATGGGGGTTAAAACGATTTAAATCAAAACCCCCTATTTAAAACTGTAAAACGAGGGAAAATATGCATAAAAAAAGAATAATTAAAAAAGATATAGACCATCAGAATATTGGTGGTAAAGAATTTGTTATTGAAGAGGAATGGGATATTGATGATGTGGTTTTTAAAGGATTGTTTGCTGGTAATTGGGCTTGTAGAAATTTTTTAGACCGTAGAGATATGTCAGAACTTGGTAGTAATAAACCCAAAGTTTATTATGGAAAAGTTGGTTGTTTGGGTTATATTATCGCTGAAGATGAATTTGAAAGTATAGAGGAATAGGAATCTAATGAAGATGGGGGTTAAAGTGATTTAAAACCAAAACCCCTTATTCAAAAGGTGAGGGTGCCTGAGTATGGTCAAAAGGGATAGACTTAGAATCTATTAACCGTAGGGTTTTCTGGGGTTCAAATCCCCACCATCACATTTAATGGTGGAAAAAAATATGACTGATCAGATAATAAAAACTTATAAAAGCTATGATAAGCGCATAGACTATGTAGTGGTACACAAAACAGGAATACCAACAGAAGAATTTATAAACATAATTAAAAATAATTTAAGGAGAGATTTCCATCTCCAAGATATGCAACTGGACTAATTAGCACAAAAAAAATTTAATATAGATTATTAATCCAGAATGGTGGGGAATTAAAATGATAATAGAATGTAAGAAAAAACCAAAGGATTATGAACCAGTTAAAGGAAATGAAACAAAAATAGTAATACATGTATTAAATCATAATTATTATGATCATATTTTATGGGAAAATGAGAGGCCTAGAAATAAGTCTCGTATTTATGTGACGAAGTTTAAGGGAGAAGGGAAGGGCAATTTAACTTTAAAGATGAGGGATTTCTTTAGATTAAATGATGATGGAAGCATAAGCAAATTTATGGGAGAAGTTCAGTCTACAGAGTATGTAGCCGTGGAATTCGAACCAGATAGAAGTTGGAAGGTGCTTAATTGGATTTATAACGCTCCAAATATTTCAGAAAACTTTAAACGCACCGTAGGTGACAACCCACCTCATAACCGTTATCTACAATTAGGTTCGGTTTATCTAGAAATTGATGAATGTATATTAATTTTCGAAAAACAAACTAACAGATTAATTGAGATATTGCCTGGAACATCTGCAGATATGATTGATGTTTTACAAGAAAATGGGTATTACATTACTAAAAAAGACCCATTATGGAGTGTGGAATAGATGAGGGATGAAAAAAATGAGATGAGTAAATGTATGTATATGCAGTTGCGTTTAACTATTTCTGATTTTGAGAAAATACCTCAAAAATTAATTTGCAATGAAATCAAAAAAGCAGCAAGTAGAACATACCTAGTAGAGTATAGTACTTGGCGGGAAAAAGTAATGTATAATGGGAAAATAATGAGTTTCACAATGCTTGTTTTTGAAGTGAAAAAAAATATTTTAAGCAATTGGAGAGGGGTAAATGGTGGGGAAATGTAAATGGTGTGGAAAACCATTCACAAAAACACATAATCGCCAAATGTACTGCAGTAATTACTGCAGGAAAAATGCCCGCAGGGAACAACAAGCCGAGTATAGTAGAACATATAGGAAGAAATATAAAGGTATGCTTCCAGATTCTACATTATATGGTTTAGGCAGTGGCAGGTTGGGCAGCCATACTTGCCATAATTGGAGGAAGGAGTATAAGAAGATTCAGAAGGAGTATGTTTTTTTGAATATTAAACCAAAAAGGGAGAAACTGAAAACATGAGATTTGGCAATTTAAATTTGGGTGTAGATGAGTTCTTGGTAACGGCATTTGAAAATATCGTGGAGGATACAGTTTTTGTATATGCGATAAGATATGATGGGGAGAAAGATAATACTCGGGAAATACTTGATTTTATTAATAAAGAGTATGTCGAAGATTATTCTCATGATGTGTTACTACCACATAATAACAGGAGAGGTAATAAAGGGCATGATTTAGGTTTGAATATCCTCTTCACTGAGGAGTTCATTAATAATTCTTTGGTAAAATTGTGTTTTAATGAGGAGGAACCTGTTATATTAAAGCATGGGGATTATTTAATAGTGGTTATAGTTTGGGGGAAGGAGGTGTTCGTGGATCATCTTACAAAAATGGAATGGGCACGTGTGCTTAATGATGTTTTAAGATATTGATGAAGAATTGTAAAAAACAAGCAATAAAATATGATGTATTTTTCTTTGATTTTTGGTTAAAAATTCCACTTTTTTTGGTAAAAATGGGATTTTTTCTTTGATTTTTGCATTTTTTTTCTACTTTTTTCTTTTTTTTCTTACTTCTTTTTTTTGGGGGGTGTGTGTTGATGTATGGTGTTTGTTTTGTTTATGGGGTGTGGTGTGTCTTCTACTGAGTAATACTTTTTTGTTACGAGTTTATGAAAAAGTATTACTGTTTTGATGATGTATTTTCCTCCAATTAGGTTAATTTCAATTTTTAGTAGAGTTATTTTTACTTTTTTAGTTATAGTTAGCTATTCTGAATTCCTTTTTTAAAGTTTTAAGTTCTTTGCTCTTTATTTAGTATTATTTTATAATGTAAATGTAATAATTTCAAGTGGTTAAAACAAGCATAATCACACGTGAAAATAGCATTTGGAAAAGATCTGTTTATTTTTTTAAGATTTTTGTTTTGTTTATGTGGAGGGGTTTTAGATCCTTTTTCCTAACCGATAACTATATATAGTAGTAAGACCAATCTATGTATAACGAGAGTTGAAATAAACCCTCAAAAAATTCGAGTTGATTAAAAATGGTAGAAGAAAAATATTTCAAAATTTGCAAAAACAACCTGGAAATTGAAGGATACGTCGACATCACAACAATCGATGATGACGAACCTGTTATTGAATATCGTGACCCTGTAACAGGATCATACGGATATTATCCGGAGAACAGATTCAAAGACTGCAGTGATGACTTCTATGACTTTGAAAGTCTACAAGAAGCACACTATCAGGATGTGTTATTCTTAGAAAAAGTATATGAATGTGAAGAAGAAGAGTTAATAGTTAAATATTAACTCTCAATTTCATCCTAGGTATGATGTCAAACTACCTATTTTTTTGGAGGGAAAAAATGTTTTGGGAAAAAGAATACCCCCCTGCAGTAGTAGGGTGTGAAAGTACTGATGAAGAATTGCAAAAAATGATTAATGACATAGGATGTACATTTCAAATTGTGGATAATAGCACGAGGTGGTGTGCATATGCTCAAAAATGGGCATATGAACATGATTTTGACCTGATTCATGCAACATCATTTGCATATATGGTCAGTTTGTTCATGACAGGGATGGGAATCTCTGCAGGAACAGAAGCATACCTGAAAGAAGAAAAACTAGAATTAGATCTTGTTGATTTTTTGAACAAAATCAAAGGGGAAATATCTCATGAAGATGATCAAGTCAGGAATATGTTTGAATATATTGCTGATGTGTATATGAATCATATCTCTGAGTATGAATATGCTACAGAGAGATTGTCTTTCAAATTGACTCCCTATGAAATGAAAAAATTTCAGGAAGTGGATGGGAAAAATAATAAGGAAAAATTTAAAAATTTGTTGAATCAAATATAATTGTGATAACACTTTTTTTGTAGTGTTATCACAACTCGAATTACTTTATTGGCTGCAAAATATTTTGTTTTGTAGCCAATAAAAAAACACTTATTTTACTAATTTACCTAGGGTAAATGAACTTTTTTTGTAATCTTCATTAAAAAAAGGTTAATGGCACTATAACCTGAAGACGTTGCAGATATAATAGAAAAGTAGTTTGGAGATATTGACTTATTTTTTTTGGTATGAAATATTGTCTAAAAAAACTCCAATATAGAAAAGTATTACTGAGTAATACTTTTTTCTTAAAAAAACAGGCCATACTCTTTAGAAATCATGAATTAACTCATGTAGCAAGCAGTTATATGGATTAAATGAGTTATGACTTGATAAATATTTCTTGTTTGCAAATATAATCAGTTATACTTACAGCATAAAATATTTTTAAAAGACCATTTTTCTAATTGCTCACAGTATATTATGAAGGAGGGTTTAAAAAAAAATATTTTTTTTAAAGGGAAAAAAAATAGTTGTATTTTTTTTGTCATATTGTCATTTTGTTAAAAAATATCACATTAAATAAAGCATGAAATCTAAAATTTTTAAAAACATGAAACATGCAAATATTGAATGTCCAGGCTGTAAGTGGAAGCGAAAACAAAGGAAAAAACAAGAAAAACATTATATGGATCATAATACATCTTGTTATATTAAGTTTCCTGAACCCCCTTTAACTGTTTTGGATGAATCTCGTGCAGAATATAATTGCACAAACTGCGGGTGTGTATTTCCCTTAAAAAAATAAAAAAAAATAATTCCTCCTTTTTTTTTAAAAAAGATAGAAATGTTGGTAGTAGCTTTTTTTTTCAAATTACATGAATTTTTAGTACCCAATATAAAAAGTTGAGGGTGCAACTCCCTCCACCAACAAATGTTGAGGTAGCCTAGCCTGGTCTATGGCGTTAGACTGCTAATCTAATGATGTAATATCCCATGGGTTCAAATCCCATCCTCAACGTTTTTTAAAAAAATAATTTTTTTTTATATATTCATATTCATCATATTTTTTTCCAATCCCACACAAAAAAAATGAGGTGAAAAAACACATGGAATTAAACAACAAAACAATCTTAATAGTTGGAATAATAAGTATTGCAATACTAGCATTATACTTTAAAAATAATGAACTAGCAGCAGCTGCATTAGGGGGTCTTGTAGGATACCTCAGTAAAGACATACCAACACAAGATGTGATAAACGATGAAAGAAGAGAATACTAAATCATATTGTATTCAAGAAGCCCGTATCAGCAAAATAGAAACACGACTAGACAACAAACACCAAGATCTACAAGAAATCAGAGATGATATACAACACGACCAAGAACAAATACAAGAAATACTTGTAGCACTAACACAACTAACTACTACATTAAAAGTACTACAATGGGTCATAGCATTCCTAGCAACAATAGCAGGAAGCGGAATACTCACAATGATACTAAAATAAAAGAGGTGAAAAAAAATGACAAAACCATGGGAAAGACAAAAAGGAGAATCAAGCAAAAGCTTCGCATGGTTTGAAGTATACCTAGACCTAGGAGCAAGCAGAAAACTACCCAAAGTCATAGAAAAAATAGAATCCATGACTGAAAAGGACCGAGAAAGTAATGATTCTGCTGAAAATATTATCCCTTTACCTACATATGACCAGTTGCAAAATCAGTCAAAGAGATGGCATTGGACGAAACGTACAAGAGCTTATGATAATTATTTGAGTAATTTGCGAAGACAACAGAAAGAAGAAGCATATCTTCAATCTGAAGATAGGTTGATTAAAATTGGTGAGGACCTGGCAACTGCTGTTGAAGAAGTAGTTGAAGATTTAAGATATACTTCAGCTGATGAATCAAAAGCAACTAGTGTTGCCCATGCAGTATCTTCAGCATCAAAAGCTTACGATAATGCAGTTAAAAACATCAGGTTACTATATGGTCGTAGTACTGAAAATAAAGAAACAAATGCAGAAGTCAATCTAGGTGCAGAAGTAGATACTAATCAACGTGTTGAAGTAGATCTTACAAGTGATAGTTTCATGGAAAAGGAATTAGAATACATGAAAAAATTAATGGATAAAAAATGATTGCAACAAAACCAGAACAAGAACAATTTCATGGTCCTATGGGTATCGGTCGATGGAGTGTCTATATTAACGATGGTTTCTGGAAGCCGAGGAATTTTGATGTATTAATTATTGAATTGTTGCAATATGCTTTGCAAGGCAGAGTATCAAAGATATTACTGGGTGTCCCGTCCAGACATGGGAAATCCACATTAATTTCAAAAAACTTTGCTTCTTATTTTTTAGCACATTTCCCAAATGATAAAATCATTTTAAGCTCATATTCACAAGGCTTAGCAAGTGAATTTGGGGGGCAAGTAAAAAATGTAATAAACCATTACGGCTACCTATCACCTTACAATGTAAAATTAGCCACAGATAGTAAAGCTAAAAACAAATTTAACATTGACCACCCATACAGAGGACAAATGTTAGCTGTAGGGGCTGGTGGAGCAATACTTGGTTTTGGTGCAGGATTATTCATAGTTGATGATCCCATTAAAAATATTGCTGATGCAGAAAGTAAAGTCCTGCAACCAAAACTTCGGGACTGGTTCGAATCTACTGCAAAAAGCAGATTAGAAAAAAGAAGTAATGGTTTACCACCAATAATGATTGTAATTGCACAAAGATTACATTTAAATGATTTACATGGAATTATCCGTAAAATAGAACCAACCATCACAGCTAATGAAGCATTCACTATTTTAAGAAATGGTGGAAGTATTGATCCTAATGTATGGGTTGATTTGAATATTCCAGCAATATGTACAAATCCAGAAACCGACCTGTTAGGAAGAAAATTAAATGATGTATTATGGGATGAACAAAGAGATTACAATTGGTTAATGGCTGAAAAAAAATCAATGGGTAGCTATTTATTCAATGCAATATATCAAGGTGAACCACAGGAAAGAGATGGAAACATCTTTAAAAGAGAATGGTTTGAAGACCCTGTTACTGGCAGATTAACCTGCACCATACCAGCACAACAAGTACCCGAAGATTTGCCTGAATTAAGATATTGGGATTTTGGAGCTAGTGGTGATGATGGAGATGCAACTGCAGGAATGAAAACAAGTTATGATGGTGAATACATGTACGTCCTGGACATTGTTAATGGAAAGTTCACCAGTCGTGATGTGTTAAAACATTTCATGCAAACCGCAAAAAAGGACGGTAAAGCCTGCCGTATCAAAATAGAACAAGAACCTGGAGCGGGAAGTAAAACATTAATACAGAAATTCCGTCAGGAGAAAGAATTAAAAGGTTACCATATTCGTGGAGATAAAGTGAAAACAGCTAAAAATATTAGGAGTTTTGAATTAGAAGCATTAGCAGAAGACCGTAAAATATTACTTGTTCAGGCACCGTGGAATCAATTATTAGTGGATCAATTAGTTTCTTTCACTGGAAAAGATGGGGGAACAGATGATATTGTAGATACTTGCACAGGTTCTGCTAGACATTGGAAACGTCCAAGAAGGAGAATTAGAGTATGAAGAAAAATAATCGAAAAAGTGAAAGTTTCATAGTCACCGACACTGGAGAATGGGTAGACCGTACAATACTGGAAGAATATAAAATATCAGCAAAAGCAGACATGGATGCTGATGGAAGTAAACAAGTACATGAAGAAGACTGGGCATATGGAGATTATATTCTTGCACCGAAATATGATCCCAAAAAATTAATTGATGTACTTGATTTGAACAGTTATCATAGAAATTGTGTAGATGTAGTTGCCCGTGACAGTTCAGGATTAAATTACAGTTTCCAACCAAAAGAAGAAGGAAACGAGGAAATATTTGATAATCCTCTTGTTGAAGAATTTTTGGATAATATTAAGCCATCGATTAATACTTTATTATACTTGCGAATGTTTGACCGTAGAGCAATAGGTTATGGTGCTATTGAAGTTATACGTGAGAATACTAGTGACTCTCAGGTAATAAACTTAACACATATTCCAGCACATACTCTTCGCCGTGCAGCGGATGGGTATCGTGTACAGCAAAAAATAGGTACAAAAACCGTCTGGTTTGTCATATATGGTGGAACATACTATGGTGAACAGGTAGATGTGCATGCAGACACAGGTGAAATCTATGAATACAATACTTTACCTGAAGAAGACAAAGCAAATGAATTACTATGGACACAGGAATATGCTCCTGGAACTAATTATTATGGAAGACCTCCTATTGTAGGTTCATTAGCTGCAGTAGCGGGAGATTTGTCCCGTGCAAGATATAATAACAGTTTCTTTAAAAACTATGGTATGCCTACATTTGCAGTAACAATCACAGGAGATTTTGCAGATTATGAAAAAGACCCTGAAGATGAAGATTACGACCCTACTAAAACTTTAAAATATCAAATTAACCAACAATTGCAACAAGTTATCAGAAACCCTCATTCTGCAATGTGTATTACAATCCCTTCCGAAGGAGAAGAAGGGAATGTGGATATTAATATACAGCCTTTAAGTGTTGAGCAAAGAGAAGCAGATTTTCGTTTATTCCGTACAGATAATCGTGATGAAGTCATACATGCTCATCGTGTAGATCCATCCAGGATTGGAATTTATGATAGTGGGAATCTCAATGGAACTAGTGCAAAGCAAACGGATAAAGCATACACAGTCAGTACCATTGCTCCAATTAAAGCAGAAAACGAGTATGATATTAACACATTATTAAAAAATGAATTTGATTTAACTGATTGGAAATTGGTACTTTCTGATATGGATCCTAAAGATTTTACAAGAGATATTGATGTTATTGAGAAATTGTTTAATATGGCTTCAATCACACCAAATCAGATTATTAAACTTGTTGGAGATAAGTTCGGTTTAAGTCAGGTCACTGATAATGCTTATCTTGATGAATATTACTTGAATGGTGTTCCTTTAGACCAGGTTTGGCAACAAGCAGCACAAAATAATACGGAATATGCAGATTCAGTATTAAGTGCGTTAAATGATGAAATAGTTGGGGAGGCTACAAAGTATGATGAAACAGAAGAGTCTGGAGAATATGGCGTGGATGTCAAGTACAGCACAAAAGCAGATACAACATTTTCAGACAAAATCAGACGAATTATCACTAGCAGAATCAAAACTTAAATTGAAAGTATCGCTCATTTTTCAGAAAATGCAGGATAATATTTTCAAAAATTTACGGGAGTATTATCAGCCAAATATTTTATTTCAAGCTCATGTGGATCTTATTTTGGAACCTATCCATGAATTGCATAAATTATATTATGATAATATTCTTGAGTCTAAACAATTCATATACCAGAAAGGGTATGAGTTAGCAGAGTTAAAAGTACTGGGTAAAATACAAGAACATGTGAGTATGAAAAGTGACACTTCACCCATATTTCATCCAGAAGATTTAAGCAGTCTTTTAGAAAAAGACCAATTGTTTGGTACAAGTAAATCTGCAGCAGCGAAACTTGAAAACGACACTTTCAATGCTTCACAAAAAACCCTAACAAGAGTAGACAAGGACATCAATAATATTCTAGTTGATTCTTATCAGGAAGGAGTCGGGTATAAAGAAGTTGGAAGACGATTAACTAAAAAATTTAATCAACTGAAAACTTTTGAAGCTGAAAGAATAGCTAGAACAGAAACACATTCTGCACATGAATTAGGAACAATGCAAGCATATGAGGATTTGGATGTTGAATATTTGCAATGGGATGCAAGGATAGATGGTCGTCAAAGAGATTCACATGAAGAAATCAATGGCGAAATCATACCATTTGGGGGAACTTTTAGTAATGGTTTAAAGTATCCAGGGGATAAAAATGGCCCAATTAAAGAATGGATTAATTGTAGGTGCCATGGTGTGCCGTATATTTTGCCTCCTGGGGCTATTGCTCCTAATATGCCGTATTTCCGTGAAAGTGATTTAATATATGTAAATCAACCAAAACTCGAAATAAACAAAGCAGTTAATACAATTGAAAATAAAGTTGAATCTCCAATATGGAATTTCACATTACAAGATGAAAAAAGATTAACGAAATTAGAATCTGAAAAAATAGGTTTATTGGATCCTCGGAGAAAAGAACTTAAATTTTTGCAGTACAAAAGAGAGCTCCGTGAACTATTTGATGAAGGAGAAGAAATACTTCCAAAACATCAACAAAAATATGATAAATTATTAAAAGCATTTAATGAAACTAAAATATCACAAACAACGAAACCAGCACATATTTTTGATGATAACTTTGAATTTACTCCTGAAGGACGTGCATATTACCGCAACCTTAAAATGAAGAAAAAATCAGGAGAAATTAATTCTGATGAAAAAAGAGAATTGAAAGAATTAATGGAAAAAAACAATTTTGGAAGTACATACAGACAGTATAATTCAAATGAGCAATTAAGTTATGAAGACAGCAAAAGATATATTAAAACCTATTACAAGTACGGTGAAAAATGGGGTTTATCGTTAGATACTTCTAAGTTCAGCTTAATGTCATCTAAAAGACAGCAAAAATTAACTAATTTTAATGGGGCTGTGGAAGAGCTTTCTTCAAAATTTAAAATAACTGGTGCTGAAGAAAAAAGGTTTAATAATCTTTTATTAAAACGTTTATTGAATGAAGGTAAATTAGATGTAGATGATGCTAAGGAATTACGGTTTTTATATAGCAAACAAAGGTTCAATTATCTTTATTCCTTAAATAAACAAGATAAAGGTTTAGATTATGAAGCATACAGAGAATATTCTAAATTGTTTAGAAAGTACAAATCAAAATTAAATTTAAGTGATGATTTATTAGATATCTATGTATCTGATTATAAATCTAAAATACCTTTAGATAAAAACACAAATTACTTTAAAACATTCAAAGGAACTGATGATGAGGGATTACTTCCTGATGGATCTAATATAAAAGATTATTTCACTATTGATGCTCGGGATATGACTCCTCGTGAAAAAATCGTGGCGGAAAGATGGTTAGGTCCAGATTACAGAATGTTCACTGATTTTGATGTTGTTTGTAATAGGGATGTTGAAAGGTATGCTAAATTCGTATATAACTCAAGATTTGCATATGAAAAGTATGATACTTGGGAAAAATGTTTAGATTTGGCGAGGGATATAGCCTATGATACAAAAACATTAGATAATATCTTAAATAATCAACTTAAACAAAGCTTGACATTATGGAGGGTTCAAGAAGGACATTTCCTGGATAGTACAAAAGTGGGGGATATAGTTGATCTTCCAGATTTCAGGTCTTCATCAATCTCTAAAAAAGGAGCGTTATGGTTTAGTGAAACTAATGACAAACCGATGAAGTATATTTTTGAAATTGAAGCTCCAAAGGGGACAAAAGGAGCATTTTTAGCACCAATCAAACAAGGACAAATTGCAAATCCTACTAACATACACTATGGTGAGAATTATGCTAATGAAATGGAGTTCTTATTAAAAAATTCAAAAGTGAAAATTGTTGCATTTGATGATAAAAAAATTAAAGGAGCTCTTGGAGAGGAGTTAATTCATGTTAAATTAAGAATAGTTGATTCTGGAGGTAAAAAGGAGTATAATAAATTTTTACTTGAAAAACTTAATAAATTGCCTCAAAATAAGAAATACGCTAAATTAGGTCCTATTCTTAATCGTGCACAACAGAAGAAATATGTTGATTTAGTAAACACTGAAGAACATTTATTAAATCAAATAAATTCAACATTTGATGAAAACGAATTAAGAAAACTTAATAAACAGTTAAACAATGTTTCTAATGAAAAATTAAAATATGAAAAATTAATTTACAATCCTAAACCTACAAATACTGTTACCGAAGTGGATAAAGCAGCATATAAAATTGACACACAGGACATAGGGTATGATATAGATAAGTCTATTCTTGAGAGTAAACAGATTGCAGCTCAAAAAAACATTGCCTGGACACCTGAGGAAAGAGCTGCTATAAACAGATATTACAGTATTGAACATTGGCAAGTGAATGGTTATATTAAAAATTCAAAGGAATACGTGGAACATGTTACTCCATTATCTAAAAAAGAAAGAAAAAAATTTATTAGAGAAGTAAAACAAAATATAGAGCATATAGATTCTGCAATGGCAAAAACTGAAGGTTTGAATCAAAAAACAACATTATATCGTTATGGAGAGTTTGATGCAGATTTAAATAATGGTGATGTAGGAATATGGAATGAAGTTACAAGTACTTCCTTCCAGGAAAGTAGTGCTAAAGGATTTGATGAGGAAATTCGGTATAACATAACAATTCTTGCAGACAAAGGTCAAAAAGGGATTGCTGCTAATGATTCAAGATTTTCATCATTTGCTCATGAACACGAATTTACTTTGCCTCGTAGACAAAAATATGAAGTTATTGATGTGGATCATAAGAATAGAACCGCAACAGTATTATTAATTGACTAAAAAAAGGAGCGGATTAAAATGCAGTGGTATTATGATAAAATAAAAGATAGGGCTAAGGAATTAGAAAAATACCCTGGATATCTACCATCTATTGTGAGAATGTGTATAGATTTATCTGATTGGTATGATTTTTTAAAAGAAAAAGGAATATATGAAAAAACCATGGATGAAATGTATAAGAAAAAATATATTTCAATAAGTGAAGATTTTGAAGACTTCAGACAATGGGTTAAAGATAATCCAGAATATTCAGAATTTATTGATGAAAATAGTACTCCTGAAATTGATGATTATTCAGATATGCGTCCTGTTGGAGGATTAAATGTTGATTATTTTTTAGAGCATGCAGAAGAGATAATAAATGATACTGAGCATTTATCTAATCCTTATGATTTTAGTGCATTGAAATTTGATGATAATGAAATGGTTAGATATTATTATCGCGAATTGGAAAAAACACATAGGGAAATGTGGATGGCATTTGGTAGAGGGAATACTTTTATGAATCCTGATGAAACAGATGAAGAAACAGCTTTAGATAGAGTTACTCGGGAATATTGTGAAGCTACAGGACATTGGGATATGTATAAGTGGATTGAGATAGAGTATTATCCTTACGTTGGAGCTGATTTTAATGATTAATTAGGAATATTATTTTTTTTACTATTTTTTTTTAAACTTAAATTTACCCTATTTTACTATTTTAAGAGTTTTCTAATTGCTCACGGTATAGTATGAAGAAGACCCTCAAAAAAAATGTTTTTTTTTATTTATTCTATATGGATGAAATAATAAAATATTAAGAAGATTTAACGTCTACGCACTTTTAAAACATTTTATATGAGTTCTCAACATAGCTTATCCATTTATTACAAGTATTTATTACATCGGTACATTAAAACATTAAAAACCAGTTTTTTTTATTGTTGATGCATTTTTTATTACCTCCGATTTTTTTAGTTAAAGAATTAAGGAATATGAAACACGAATCCATAAAATTAATGGAATATAACAAGAAAAATCATTGTTATTATATATCATAACATGCTTTTTGAGGGAGCTTCTTCCACTATTTATTTTTATCATTTTTACTTATTTTAATCCAAAAATATGGGGTGTATTTTAAATTGTAAACCAAAAACACCAATCTGACCATCCAGTCTTAGTCACAGCACCAGTTCTCGTACCTAACATGCCTGACTGTGATTATGGGCGTGGAGAAGAACCGTTATCAGAAGAAAAAATAAAACACCTAGCCCACACCTTCCTGAAATATGGAGTAATTGAAAAACGCCACGAATCCCTGCAAACACATCAAAAAGTGGGGCATGTAGTGGAATCATATTTATTACCTGCACCAGCTAGTATTAAAGGAATTGATGGGAAAACAAGGCAGTATCCTAAAGGTACATGGATTGTTACTGCTGAAATAACTGACGAACAAACCATCGCAGAAACACAAAAAGGAGTTTTCACGGGATTTTCTGCAACTACAATACCTAAAGAAGTTGCAGACAATGTTAGTTTTAAATCTAGTCAAGGCTTACTTATCAAAGATATTCCAAATCCTGTGGGTTTTGCTGTAAGTCTTGTTGAAAAACCATGTGTGCATTCAGCGAAGTTTTGTAAATTGAAACACTCACAAAACGAGGAATCAAACATGAATGAAGAAGATAAACAATTTTTAAACAAATTAAAAGATATTTTTAGTTTTAAAAGTGATGATTCAAGAGCCATCACTCATGAAGAATTAGATGAAACACTTGCTAGTTTTAAATCTGATTTTAAATCAGAGATTATTGCAGGAGTTACTCAAGGTGTAGCTCAAGCAGTAAAAGAAGCTTTAGCAACACCAACAAAGAAAAAAAATAAAAAAACTGATGGGGACAACGGAGATGAAGAAGGTGAAGAAGTAGATGAAAACAACACTACTACTGAATCTAACAATAATTCTGCTACTAATAAAAAGAAAAAAACCAAAAAACCACCAGCAGCAACAAAAGGAAACAAAATCCATGACGGACCTCAACCAGTTTCCTACAAATCAGACACTCAAACCGTCTATGAGATAATGGGCCGTAACAACAGAGGCTCAAGAATACAAGAATAAAAAAAATGATGGGAGGATGAAACACGATGGCAACTGAAGCAATTCTTAACGAAATCGTAAACCCACAAGAATACGCAGTATTCAAAGGAATGAAAACAGACATGGAATCTGGAAAAGCATTATTAAATCCAGAACAATTAGGAAAATTCCTTAGAGAAGCACAAATCAACAACACAATACTCAATCAAGCTGATTTCCAATTGATGAAATCATTCAAAAAACAATTAACACGTGTAGGAATAAATGGAAGAGTACTTCAATCAGGTTACAAAGCAGATGGAAAAACAACCAATCCAGATTTAACTCCAGCAGATGTTGATTTTGATTACAATGAATTAGATGCTAAAAAATTAAAAGCAATGTGCAGCATCGAAGACGAGGAAAAAGAAGACAACCAGGAAAAAGAACAATTTGAAAACACTTTACTCTCAATGATGGGGGAAAGAGTTGGTGAAGATCTTGAATTCTGGGCATTATTCGCAGACAAAACTGCAACTAGCAATAAATTATTGTCTACCACTGATGGGTGGATTAAAAAATCTGGTGTTCAACTCAAATCAAAAGGAGCAGATTCCGCTAAAGGAGTATTTGATTTAAAAAACACTATTGAAGCAATGTTTGATTCAATGATTAAAAACATACCTATTAGGTTCAGGCAGAAAAGGCATTTACTCAAATTCTTTGTACCATTTGAAGTTGAAGATGCTTATAGAAACCTTTTAAAATCCAGAGGAACCAGTCTTGGAGATGAAACACAAACTGGATTTAACGGTTTAACATATAAAGGAATTCCAATCGAATACTGTCCAACTCTTGATGCTGAAGATGGTAGAAGCTTAGACAATACTGCTACCAGTATTTTAACCAATCCTAAAAACATGGCTTGGGGTATCTGGAAAAACCTTAGTATCGAACCTGATAGAATACCAAAAGACGAAAGAACTGATTACTACTACCGTATCAGAGGAGATGTAGATTACTACTTCAGAAATGCTACTGTAACTGCAAAAATTAGTGCTGCAGAAGCAGAAAGTATTGCTGAACAATCCAAAGGATGAGTCGTATGAAAACTTGGGCAGAATTATCCACTGCTGAAAGAATGAGCCCTCGTAAAAGATGGGACGCCTTAGCAGAAGAGATAAACAAACTTAAAACTTCTGAATCTAACAATCCTGAACAGGAAACTACAGGATAAAAAAAATATATTTAAAAGGTGATGAGATTTGAGTTATACAACCGTGAAAGAAGTACGACAATTAACAGGATTAAAACCATCTCAACTCCACCTTCCTAAAGAAGAAGGAGAAGAAAAATTAGAGGAAATCTTAAACACTTGGATTGCTCAAGCAGAGGATTTAATCAATAATTATTGCAATAACCCAAAAATTGTTGAAAATCCTCCATCATCTGTTTGTAATGTTTGCTTAAGACTTGTGAGTAACATGGTAGCCTTTGCAATAGCTAGAAGAGATACACCAGTCATAAAAGTAGATGATTGGAACATTCAAATGTTATCATCAGAAATATTCAGCCATGATTTGAAAGAAGATCTTCAACCTTTCAAAATTGACAAATCTAATAATAGTCGTAAAATTGATTTTTTTGCAATTACTGGTGAGGGGATACGATGGTGAAAGTCACTATTCTTTTTGGCAAATCTGCAGTTGAGGATATTCCTGAAAAAACTGAAGCTATCGTTAAAAAAGGCAAAAACCTAGTTGCTCAAAACATGATAAGAAATCTCACACAAAACAGTCCAGTTGATAAAGGTAAATTAAAAGGCTGGTTTCCGTACCGTAATGAAGATACCCTGGTGGATATTCGTTCACCTGCAGAATATGCACGATATCCGAATGATGGGACTGGAATTTATGGACCTCGGGGACAATTAATTTACAGAAAAGACATTGGTAAACCGTTTAGTTTTAATGTAGGTGGGAAAATGGTTTTTGTGAGGTATATTAAAGGTCAAAAAGGCCAGCATTTTGTTGAAAAAAGTATTGAGCAAACATCACACAACATTCAAAGACTATTTAACAAAGCAGTGATGGATGTGATGGGCTAATGGCAAGAAACCAAAACCTGGTTAAAAGTGTGGACCTTGTAACAAAAGCAGTTAATGCATATATTACAAAAGAAAAGGAGGCTGAAGATGGTTTACTTAGAGATGTTGAGGAAATTATTCCTTATACTTATAATGATACTCCTATTGAACCTCCTTGTGTCTGGATTGTTCAACACCCAACAATAACAAGTCCAGAATTCAAAAAAAGCATTAATAATCGTAATTTCTTACAATCTACTTTTGAATTTGTATGTGTAGAATATGATGAAGACCTGCAAACATCAATTGAAAAAGGACAACACCTTGCAACACTTGTAGGTCAAAGTATCATGAAAAATTTTAACAAAATAGGGATTGGTGATGATGAAATTAAACATATTTTCACAAAAGTAGAGTTCAACACACTATATCCTGTAGGAGAGGTTTCTATTGCAGGTAAAGCAAAACGTGTTCCTGCTACTAGTATTGTTTTTGATTTTACATTTGAGATTGACTGGCTAAAATGCCACTAAAAAAAACACACAGAATAACTTTTTTTTTAAAACACGAAAATGATTAGGAGATGAAGCGTAATGGGATTACGTATATTCGGATTAAAAATGGAAAACGAATATGGGGAAGATTGCGATTTTAGCAACTGGACTCCAGATTGGCATCAAGAAGTATCTTCAGCAGATTTCAAACTTGGAGATGATCCAAACCTCAGTACTGGGGGTTCCAGAATGTACAAAAGAGGTAGAGCTGGAGTAATGAAACCAACTGGAACCGTAGAAGGACAAGTAGACATACCAAGAATAGGCCACTACTTCAGAGGATTTCTCGACCAATATAAATTCACTGCAGGTTCTGGCAGTGGAATGAATACTCATGAATTCTGGGGAGGAGAATGCACCAGGTTAGCTAGTTTTGCAGCAACACAAACCTATGATTTTTTCCAGAAACAAATCATCGGAGCAATGATTGATGCATTAAAACTTGAAGTATCTGATGAATTCCTCACTTTCAGCAGTGATTGGGTGTATAAAACTGAATCATCTGAAACAATTGATTCAGAAAACTATAATAGAGTAAAAATGGATGAAACAGACATTCCATTGATGTTCTATGATGTGAAAGTAAAACTCAACAATAAAGATCCTGATGGTGTGCAAACAAGTTTCACATTCGAAGGGAAAAACAATCTTAATGTTGATGGAACTATCGGTTTAGGTTCACGTCATCCTCAAAAGATTGCTGTAGCACAACAAAGGGAAATAGACCTTTCATTAGTAACTACTCTTGATGAAGACACTATGAGAACCATTCTTGATGGGGAATACGGGGAAGTAGGTGCTATGGAACCGAGCAAATGTCAAATCTTGAAAGTTCCTTTAGAACTTACTGTTGATATTTGTGAAGATCCAGATAGAAAAATGATTATTTTATTCCCAGAATGTCTTTTAAAAGTAGAGTACGATTTCAGTGATTCTGACACTATTGAAACAACCATAAACCTCAGTACAATGGGTACTGGTGAAGCAACATTAAAAGACGGCAGTAAAGTTGTAACTGATATGTATGTTCGTATTGAAAACCAACAACCTGCAATCAAACCAGCAACAGTTACTAAAAAATCAACTGTAACTGCTAATGTAACAAGTGGCACTACTAAAGTTGAAGGTGCAACTGTTAAATTAACTAAATACACTGATTCAACTGAAACCTATTCTGAAACTACAACTGCTACTGGTGTGGCAACTATTAGCAATGTACCCTTAGGTAAATATAAAGTTGAAGTGTCAAAAACAGGTTATAAAAAATACACTGGCACTTACACTGTTATTGATGGAACTAATAATTTAGATGTGAAATTAACTGCATCTGCAACAGGTTCATAAATGAACCTGCTATTTTTTTTATAGAAACGTTAGGGAGAGAATAATATGGCATTATTAAACAAACAAAAAATATTAAGTGGAGTAAACGAACCAGAAAAAGTGGAAATCAAAGCATTAAATGGGGAATTATGGTTAAGACCGTTATCAGGCTTTGAATTAAGTGAAGTAGAAGATATTGAAGCAAAAGCCATTGGTGATTTTGAAACTAATGAAAAATCACAAAGACAAGGTAAAAGATTAGGCAAATCTGAAACATTATCTAAAGGGAAAATTAATCTTTCAAAGGCGAATCAAGCTTCAATGAATGCTAAAGTCACAATGGTTCATATGAGTTTGGATAATCCGAAAAATGCTGATGATCCATGGAGTGAAGATGACATTAGAATGTTAAGACGTGATGCATTTAACGAAATTGTGGATCATGTAAGAAGATTATCTGGTGAGGACATCACTAAGGGTGAGATTGAATCTTTTCCTGAAAACGAATGAAGGTAAAAATATTATCTGGTTAGATTACTGTGGCTATCATTTATGCGACAGACAATCTGATTTAACATGGTATCAAGAATACTTCATTGTAAAAGGCAGAAGCAAACTATATGAAGAGATGAATAAAGTTAAAAAATAACACCATATTTTTTTTTGGAGGGTATAATTCAGAAATATAAAGAAATTATTTTATATTTTTTTTTTAAGGAATTATGCCCTCCATTTTTTTTTTATTTTTAAACAAAACTAAATCAAGGAGGTGAACACACAAAATGGTATCAGACAATCTCGTGAACATAATCATCAAAATACAAGATGAAGCAAGTAAAGTTTCACAAAAAGTAGAAAAACAAATGAGCAAACTAGGTGACACAAGCAGAAATGCAATGAACATTTGGTCAAGAGCAGCAGAACAAGTATCACAATCAATGGATACAGTTCACAAAGCATTAGACCGAACACGAGAAAAATTCCAAACCTTAAAAAACAAAGGAGCAGATGCCTTTAACAGGATAAAAAATGGAGTTAATTCTGCTGCAACTAGTTTTAACAATTTGATATCAAAATCCAACACTGCAACATTGATGATGGAAAAAATCAAAAGTGTTGGAGAGCGTGTGAAAAACACTTTAAACACTATTAAATTACCTTCAAGCTTACAATCAAGCATTTCAAGTGTAACACAAAAATTTGAAACATTAAAAGGTTATGCAGGCAATGCTGCTGAAAGTATTAAAAATCATTTTACAAGTGCTGCTAGTGCATTATCACAAAAATTCGAAACAGCTAGTAATAGTATTAAAAATCATTTTGAATCTTTAAAAGGTCATGCACAAATATTAGGCAACCAAATCAACACCACATTAGGCTCAGCTTTTGATAAATTAATCCCGAAAGTGGTTAAGGTAGCAGATACAATTAAAACAAAATTATCTAATGCTGTCAAAGGGGTTCAGTCAAAAGTAAATTCACTATCTCAATCATTTTCTGGATTGGGGGGAATTATTTCTTCAGCTCTTGGAGCTATCGGGATGGCAAGCATAGGTCAATTAACTGTTGGATTGGCTATGACTCGTGAAAGAATGCGAGAATTAACCAAAGCAACAATGGGGTCTGCAGAAGCAGCACAACATCTTGTAGATGATGTGTGGGATCCAATGACAAATAATTCATTAGTATCCCTAAATGACCTAGGACAAGCAATGAACACTATCAAGATGTCTACAGGAATGACTAATGAACAATTAGAAAACTTTTCTTATCTGGTTAATGATGTTGGTCAAAGAGCAATATTAATGGGGAAAGATTCTACTGAAGCAATGACTATAATGCAAGCAGCAGGTCGAGGATTAAATGGGGAGTTTGAAATCCTCCAAACTAATTTTGGTATCACAAAAGACAGATTAACTGAGTTAGGTTGGAGTGGAGCTGCAGATGATGTGGAAGGGTACACAAAAGCCATTGAAAAATATCTTGAAAAATCGGGAAATTTGGAAGCTATGATGGCTACTACTACTGGGAAAATCAAACAAGTTGAAAAAGGTTTTACTAGTGCTGGACGACAAATTGGGGAAGGATTTATACCTTATATCAATGATGCTTTAGATTATATGATTGGCCTAAAAGAGAAGTGTCCTGCAGTTTATAAATATTTGATAATGGTTGCAGGAGCAGTTTCTGGATTTGCAACATTGGCTCCAACCATACTGCCGATGTTAAATACATGGGGAGCCTTGGCTAAAATTATCGGAGTTAGTCAGGTTGAACTTTTGGCAATTGTGGGGATTGCAATTGCTGTGGCAATCGCAATATTTGAAATTGGAAAATCGTTTGGATGGTGGAATAATGTTGTTGAAATGATTGATGCAATTGTTGGGGGACTTCAAAAAATATTTGATGAAATTTCTAGAAGTACAGAAATGGAATCATTTATACAAGCATTAATTAATGCATGGGATAACTTTTATTCTGCAATCAGTACTGTAGGGATAGCAATAACTGATGCAATTGAAGCCATAACTGGAAGTAAAGAACCAATTGATTTAGTCACATCATCTATTGAATTCCTTAAATCTGCATTTAAAATAGCTGCAGATATAATTAATGGTGTAGTTTATGCGTTACAGAGATTATGGGATGAAGGATCACATAGTCAAGAATTACAATGGGTAATTGAAGCATTATCTGGAGCATGGGATGCATTGCGAGATGCGGCTGATCGTGTATTAAATTCATTAAGTCCACTATTTAAAGAAATAGACAATGGAAATGCTGGAAGTGCATTATTGACTGTTGCAGTAATGTTACTTAAAGGAGGATTAACCTTCCTTGCAGCAACTATTACTCATGTAAGCATAATTATAAGATTTTTAGGGATTGTAATTTCAAACACTATAACTATAATTACAATAATTATTCAAGTATTGTCAAGTGTTGTTAGTTTTATTAATGGGACTTTAGGTAATGCTATTCGTGGAATTATTGCATTATTAAGTGGTGATACTCAGGGAGCATTACAATACTTCATCAGTGCATGGAACACATTAATGGACGCATTAGGTCCAGTTGGTGATTTCATAATGGCAGTATTTGCTCCAGCATGGCAACTTGTACTTGATATTGTAACTCCATTATTCAATTTATTCATGCAACTGGCAACAATTTTTAGCCAGTTAATTACTGGTCAAATAAGTCTTCAACAAGCAATTGCTTGGGCTTGGGCAGCTATTCAATCAACAATCAGCACAATATTATCAAATGTGATTAATCGTGTTGTTAGTTGGGCTCAGTCAATGTGGAATAATGCAGTTAATACTGGTAGAAACTTCCTTACAGGAGTAGTTCAATTTATCCGACAATTGCCAGATAAAATAAAAATGTATCTTTTAGCAGTTGCTGTAAGAGTAATAACTGCTGGTGCTCAATGGGTAAGTAATGCTAAAACAAAAGCATCACAAGTAGTGTCTGGAGTTATCTCACATGTTGGTCAATTGCCTCAAAAAGTATACCAGGAATTCATGAATATTGGTTCAAGAATATTGTCTGCAGGTTCACAATTAGTTGAAAAAGCAAAACAAGTGGGTAAAAATATTGTTGATGGAATGCTTTCAGCTATGGGGATTCATTCACCAGGTACAATCCAGGAAAGCGTTGTACTCGAATTTGTGAATATGATTACCCGTGTGAAAGATCAAGCTCGTAGTGCTGGTGAAGCAGTGAAAAATGTTGCTCAAAATATGATTGATTCCTATAAAAAACAAAATCTTGATAAGGAATTAACTGCACCTGATTTGGTGAATGCTCAAGGAGGTTTCCTTGGTGATCCACTTGTAGGTACTGCTTTAGATGAGTATGATACTACTCATATTGGTCAGGAAATGGATGTTACTCCTACTATGAATATGGGTGAAAATAGTCAAATAATGGATAATTATGCATTAATGGGTGAAAATGTTACTGGTATCTTTGATTTGATGAGTACAGATTCAACTAATGCTTTAAACAGTTTGACTTCTGCAAATACTTTAGCTTATGATACTATAAGTGCTACTGAACAGCAGAAAATGAATTTCATGAGTAATCATATCAGAAATAGTATGAATCAAATCTTGTTAAACACTCGTATGGGTATGAATAATGCTTTAAATACTACTCGTACAAGTTTGACAAATATGCAAAACAGTACTACTCGAACTACTCAGGCTATGACTCGTGCTTGGAATACTATGAAAACTAGTATAATTGCAGCTGCGAATAAAATTAAAACTGATGCAACAGCCCACTTCAATAAATTAAGCAGTACTATTGGAACATTCTACCGCAAACTCCAAAATCCAAGCAATTGGGGGGCGGGAGGAGGCACAGGTACCCCCTCAAGTGTTCGCAGAGTAGGACATCGCACAGGAACAATGAAAAAAATAAGGGACATTATGCGGGAAGAAAAACTTCCTTCAGCAATGACTTATTACCAGGCGAGAAACTCAGCATACAATAATCCAGCAATTGGAGATTATATAATTCGTGATTCCACTACTGGAAAAATACCTACTGCAGATTTAATCCGTAGCAAACTTGAAAGAGGTGCTGCGGGAAGCTGGGGGGATACAGTTGCACCTAATGTAAATCACATTAAAAAGACAGCTGGAAAATGGGATATGAAAGGACCAGCAATAAAAACTGGTGCTGGAATAGCTCAAACTGGATTAGCATTTAAAGTTCGTGATTTTGAAACTGGAACACCAAACATTAGTTTTGACTCCTTTGTAAAAATGGCAGAAGCAGTATTCAGCATAGTACCCTATGATCATTATTATGATAGTGAAAAATATGGTTCATGGCAAAATGCTATTGCTGCAGGAAAATGTAATTGTAGTGATGGAGCAGATGCATTATTAGCCTTAGCTGCAACCTGTGGATTTAGCGGAAGCAAAGTTCACGGATATTGGGGTAAAGAAGGTCACTTTTGGACAGAAATCAACGGTAAACATATGGATACAACAGCATTCCAAAAAGGTTACGGGTGGAGCAGTCCAAAAACACATGCTGGGCCATCAAGTGTCGGGCATCGTGCTGGAAGAGCATCTCCAAACAGTTTGCTTGAAGATTTTGATGTTGTTAAAGAATTAAACAAAAACAATAATGAATCCAATAAAACGGAAACTAATGAAGAAAACCAAATAATCATCGTATTATCTGGTGAAACAAAACTCAAACACGAATTCATCGATTTACCAGACACAGTTTCAGAAGAGGAAATTGTAAGGTTAATAAATGAAGCACCTGAAGATGCAGGTTGGTTAAAATCATTAGTGCAAAATATGGATTTCCAGGAATTGGATCGTAAAATTAAATCTAAATTACAATTCCGTGAAAATCGTGCAAATGGAGTATAATTATGAAGAAAATAGAAGTAAGACCAGAAAAAGTAAGGGGTATGGGTAACCTTATCCCTCCTTTATCTGTTTCTGATTTTGAATTAAGTGACTGTATGATTCATGAAGAAGACCCATTTAAAATTAACGGCCATCTCTTCAATCATTTCAGTATTGATGTACCTGTTGTGCCTGTGAATCTTGTGTTAAGTACGAATGTTGCAACTATTTATCCTGATGCAACTACTCCGAATACGGCAGTTATAACTGCAACACTTACAGACAGTTCAGGTGCACCTGTTCCTAATGTTGATGTGTATTTTCAAGAAGAAGGAGTTCGTATTGGTACAGCTTCAACAAATGCTCAAGGAGCATGTACTTTTGAATACAGTAACAGTAGTGGAGGTACGCATACTATAAGAGCATATACTGCGAAACAAGGTAAGTATAATAAAAGTTCTGCTGAAATTAAGGTAAATGTGTACATGCCAACTAGTTTAAGTTTATCTCCAGTTTCTACAAGTGCTAATACTGTTGATATTGTCACATTATCAAGTAAAATCATTGACCAAAACGATTTACCATTGGCAGGTAAGTTGATTGATTTGTATCGTGGAGATGTGAAAATAAAATCCGCTTATAGTAATAGTAAAGGAATTGTGGATTTCCCAATCCGTGTAACTGATTTGGGTAAAACCAACACTGTTTTAACTTGTACTACGGATAAATCTTCCGTTACTGTCGGGGAGAATGTATTATGCATATTATATTTGAAAGACAATCAAAACAATCCATTAGCGAATAAAACAGTTTATTGTGAGGATTGGAGTAAAACTACTAATGATGAGGGTAGAGTAATATTTAATTATGCTAATCCAAGCACTGGTGCGGTTACAAAAGTGTTTAAGTTTGATGGGGATAATTTGTATAATGGTGCGAGTGTTACTGTAAATTGGACGGTTGTTCCAGCTGAAAATCCTCCAGTATTGGTTTTAGAAAGTGTTGGGGATTTGGTTGGTGAAACTGGTGACTTAATAACCTTCAACTTGGACTCTTCTGAACATTTAAACCTTGGTGAAACTGTACAATTAATAAATACTACTGATAATTCCGTATTGGATTCCTGTACGATTAAATCAAATGATAATACTTTAAATTACACTTGTATTGGTAAAGGTGATGTTAGTGTGAAGGCGAAAGTTGTTCGTGGTACGGAGGTTACTTACTCAAACATACAAAACCTTGAAGATTGTTTTATTTATGGTTTTAAGGGAGATGAAACATTTTCTCTCCGTTCAGGATATACTGGAACATTAAACATAAGTTACACTGCCAATAATGAGTTAAAATTCACAGCCAGTTCAAGGGTACTTGCATTAATGGATAAATCATTCACCACACCTAAAAATTGGGTTGTTGAATTTGATATGAAAGCAACAGGATATGACGGGGGGAGAATCGGAATACAAAGAAAAGATGGTTCTTCAGCTGAAAAAAGTTGTGTTGCTCTCAAACCTCAAAATAGTATAACTTATGCTAATTTAAGCAAATCTGAAACTACAACAAGTACAGATACCAATATTGGAAGTTATTCTTCATATAATCATTATAAAATCATTGCAAAAGATGGTAAAACATCATTATACAGGGATAATATTTCAAAAGTATCTGTAGAAAACAATGATTGGTTAGATAAAGAAATTTGTTTGTATCTACACGGTTGGACAAATAGTAGTGTGATTTATATTAAGAATTTTAAAGCGAAAGTTTATTTAGAATAGGGAGGATATCATGACGGATTATTACATTAAAGCGAAATTTGAAAAAGACAACAAACACCTTGGAAGTATAAGCAATCAATCAAAAATAACCTTCCAAAAAACCACTCCCACATTAAACATTTCCATTCCCGCGGGAACATATAATGCTGAAAGCAATTTCAACATTCAAGTAACTCCAAAAAATCCTGATGGAACTGCAATTATTGTTCCACGGATTCCAATCAAATTTTATATTGATGATGTTTTGGTAAAATCTGATACAACACAACAAGAAGGTTACTATGGTACTTTAACAGTACCAGCAGGAGCTACTGGAAGTATTAATATAAAAGTGGTTCTTGAAGAAGACAGTATGGGCTATTATAATAGTGCAACTAAAACCGTAACATTAGCCTTAGGAACACCTACAAGTACTGCAGTAGACACTACAATAATATTATCCGCACCTTCTACTGCAGAAGTGGGAAGTAATGTGGAATTAACTGCAACTTTAAAAACAAAATCAGGAACGCCATTAGTGAACAGGCAAATAATTTTCAAAAAAGGAAACACTGAAATTGATGCAATTTACACAAATAATAATGGAGTAGCTACAAAAACAGTGAACATCACTAATGCTGGAGCAAACAGTTTTAATGCAGTTTTTAATGGTGAAACAAATAATTATAAAAGTTCTTCAGCAAATATTATTGTTCAAGGAGTTGTAACAACCATACAACCAGTATTAACAATGGTTTCCAGTACAAACATCTACAAAGGATGGAATCTCAAATTATTATACTGTGACAATAATAACCAACCATTAGCTGACAAAACAGTTAATATCACTATAAACGGTGTAACTTATCAAAAAACCACTGAAAGTAACGGAATAGCTAAACTAAACATCAAATTAGACGAAGGTAACACATACTCATTTTCAGCAAATGTTGCTGCAAACGGAAAATATTTATACACCAGCATGACTGGAAGTATTAAAGTAATAAGTCCAATAACAGTTGAAAGAAAACCAGGTTGCGTAAGCTGGGATGCTGCAGCAATCCCACGAAAAACATGGGATAAATCACATCAATATAGTGATGCAGATGTATACAAAGAACCAACTGATGCATACTACCTCAGTTCTGGGACAATTGCTTCAAAAGCAGGGACCTGGCATGCAATACAACCATTAAATCAAGCTTGTTTTGGATTCAACATCCCAAATGGAAGTATTATTCAAAAAATGGAAGCTGTTTGGTTGCACAAATACTCCCGAAACAACAGTAACCCAAATATGGGTGCTGGAACAGTATATTTAGATGCAACAGGACAAGACACCATCGTATTACAAGGAGCAAACAAACCTGGAAACAATACATGGACACAAAATAATGCTTCAACAACAAATGTAAGTATGGTAAGTGCAAATGCCCTAAATCAAAATGCATTCCAAGCAAAAATAGTCTACGAGGCCAATTCTAATTATAATACTGGAGAATTACACCTTGGTTGGTTCAGTATCAAAATAACATATGTCCCACCTCAGGAGTGATGATTTTTGACAAGTATTCGAAAATATGCAAAAACAATAACACAAAAAACAGGACGCTATGCAATACAAAAAAGTTACTCAGAATTCACCAGCATCAACAATATCAAAGATGAAAGTAACACTTTTGCAACAAGCAACATCACAGCAGCCAGTGGAATACGAAACAGGCCCTCAACATTAATTTTAACTGATTTTGATTTTCAACTTCCAGGGGGATCAACAGTTACAAAAATCAGAGTTCATTATAAAATGAAAAAAACAGCTGAGGGTAATGTTGATGTGAATTTGGCTCCTGTGATTTTCCGTGTGACTGGTGCTGGTGCTGAATTTGAAATTCATGGTAAATCTCCTACAAGTATTGCATCAGATTTCACTTCAGAAATTGACACATTATCTTTTATTGGAGTGAATACTGAAAATATTAACCGCAGTTTTCAGTTAGAAATGGATTTCCCAGCCAATACTGGTGGTGCGGGAAGTATTGATTTGTATTATGTTGTTGTGGAAATAATCTATGAGGAAGGAGTGTATGTATTATCAGCTACAACTGACAAAAATCAGGTTGTAGAAAAAGATACTTTTGATATTACATTATCTCTTTCAAATATAAATCATACAAATAGGTATCATACGCCTGTAACGAGGATAATTATTCCAGATGGGGTGACTTATCAGGGCAGTACTAATGATAATTTTGTTAAAAAATCTGGAAACACTTTAGAATGGACGAGTTTATTCATAAGTGAATGGGTTGATACAGTTACATTAACTTTTCAGGCGGTTAATACGGGTGATAAAACCTTTAAAATGCAGGGAACTGATAATCAGTATAATTATCAGTTAGTTTTAGGTGTTGTTCCGAAACAAGTTGTATTAGATTTAGATTTGCCTGAATATGGAGTTGAAGACAAATCATTTGATTTCACAGCAACAAGTACGGATTGGGGTAGAGAACGTGGTCAATCTAATTTAGAATCAAGAACTATTAAAATAGAATTACCTGCACAATTTAATATTACTATTGATGGGGATAATAATGCTTCAATTGACACTTCAAGTGAAGAAAAAACAGTTATAACATGGCATATTGCAGAAAATACTCCTAGTGAAATGTTATCCTGTACTGTTACACCTTTACAAACAGGTATATTCACTTTTAATGGGTATGATAAACATAATGTGTTAATTGCTTCAAAAGATATTAAAATTGCACCGTCATCATATACTACTCCTTTTTTATCAAAATTCAAAATCCCAGATAATGTACTTGATAAAATGGAGCATGGTCGAGTATATTCTATTATCACGTATATGCGAGTGAATATAAGTGAAGAAGACATTGACAACTTCGAACACTATGAATGGAATTATCGTTTCAGCATTTTCCATGACTCAGGAACACCTGAACAGTATGAAGACAATCAATATCTCCTCAATACCTTAGGATTAGAAAAAAGTATTAACCAACCGAATGAATGGGTTAAATTTGAATTAAGTTTTTATTATGATAGCAACTATCCCATATGGTTATTCTGGACTGGGGAATACTTAGAACGTAGCCCAACTCTTTTTAATATTGAGTTTACAAATCCAATTCTTGAAGAAACACCATATTATTTTGAAAAAGGAGTAGAACCATATGGATTATACTTCAATCCATTAAAAAATGTTATTTCACCAATAAACTATGGTTCATGTATTATTCCAGCAATGAACAAAGCAAATCCTTTCAGAGTATCAGGATTATCCTTTGGGGGTGTTGAGAATATTAAAAACTTTGTACTTCAAGGAATTACAATACATTTTGATGCAATATCATCAAGTAGCTGCTCATTAGTAGCAAGATTGCGTACAAGTGACAATCGTATAGGTGAAAGAAGCATAATCATACCTGAAGGTTCTAAAAGCCTAGAATTAGGTGGGCCATTCGACCTATTCGGAATAAAATACACAGATTTCATAGACCCTACTAGGTTAGAAGTGGAATTTGAAGCAATCAATAAGTATAATCACGATGTAAAACTTGAATTGAGCAACATACGTTTCACAATCAGATACTCCATACTTGGAAACAGCAATTGGCTTAAATTCTGGATAGATGGTGAATCAAGTGAATATTACAATGTATTCCTCAAAAAATTAACTCTTGATGCAGGAACTGAAACAACTGTAACTTATTTCAGTGCTGAAGGATGTGACACAACAATAGCAAGCAGGCAAAATATAGATCCAAAAACTATTGAAATGGAAATTGAGGTTGGTGAATGTAATCTTGATGAATCAACATTATTGTTCCGTCGTGCTGCAAAATGGCTCAGTAATAACAGAACGAAACATAACAAACCAATATTGAAAAATATTGAATTTGAACATATTCCAGGCCAAATTTATCCTTACATTTTAGAAGATCCCTTGGATGGGAAACTTGAAATTACAGAGTATGATTCAAAGGTGAAATTAAAAGTTCCTGATGGAGTGAGTGTTGCGAAAGAAGCAACTTACACTGCAGAAGTAGGGGTTGTAAATGGAATTACAAGAGTAAGACCAAAAATTCGGGCAATTGCCTTAAGTGATGAAATCACCATCACGGAGAAATATAGTGGCCAATCATGGAGTATTTATAGTGATGCATTAGATGCAGGGGATATTTTAACAATTGATTGTGATAAAAGAACTGTAATGCTGGATAAATCAACTACAACAGGGCAAACTGATATTAATATTACTCAGGATGTTGATTTGGACTGTGACTGGTTTAATATTAAAGGAGAATTTGTATTTCAATCAAGTTCATGTAGTATTCAATTTGTTGAATATAAGGAGAGGGAATTATGAGTGATTTAAATGTAATTGTCTTATCTCCTGCTGAAAAACCGATTGTCTGGTTAAATTCAGATACATTGAACATTACATATACTGAGGAATGGGATAAAATCCCATCAATCAGTATAGAATACCCTATATCAGAAGATAACAATGACTACACAGAAATTTTCAAACAAGGAAATAAAATCTATGTAGGACAAACACCAACCACCCGTCCAAGATTATATGTAATCAATGAAGAGTATGAACTTGATTTATGGAAAGAAAATACCATTACAGTAACTGCAGAAGATGCAATTACTGAACTAAATTATGTTGAACCGTTTTATTATGCAGGTAATGAAAAAATCGAAGTAACTCAATCATTTCTTGAAGAGGTATTTCAGCCGTATTGGAATATTACGAAATATCATGAACCATTAGACAGCAGCCTTAAGTATATTCATCCATGTGGTTCTATGACTAAAATGAGTCTTTTAAGACTTATTGAAGAAGAAACAGGTAATGTTTTTGTTTGGTGGTATATTAAAAATAAAGACGACAATAGGATTGTACGCCATTTAGATTTCATAAAACCCTCTCACAGAGGGTATACTCGCAAATCAGTACTTGATGTAGGATATAATATGGATAACATTCAGTATAGCGTAAGTGAAACAAATACCTATAAAGCGATGGCTCCTATTTTGAAAATGAGTGAAACAACAGTAGATACTTCCACATCAACAACAAGTGGAGCTACGGGTACTACTGGGATGTCAAGAGATGAAATGCAAAAAATATTAAATGGCTGGGCAGATTGGAAACCAAAGGAACCTGGAGATATAAATCCGTATGGTTGGTTGGATCTGGCTGTGAAAAAAGGTGAAACAATTCCATGCAGTGTTGAAAAATATACTGAAAACTCAAATACGGGGAGTGATGCAACTGCAATAAATGAATCAAAAGAATATTATCGTATATTATCCTACTGGAAAGCACCTTTTGATAAGAACAAAGGAGATTTCTTCATATTTGATAATAGTGATACTGATGTCAATTACACGAAAATAGAACCTCATCAAATTGGTGGGGATATAGTACCGAAAATTGGTACAGTTTCAAGTAATAATATTCATAAGTATGCAATATATGCCGATTGTGCAAATCAGTTGATACAACAGAGATATCCTGATGTGGAGTTGAAAGTAACGGCTTCAGATTTGGATTCAGAAATAACTCCTGAATCAAGTTTCAATGTTTATGACAAGGTATGGATTCGTTTAGAAGGATATAAACAACTTATTTTTGCCCGTATCACTAAAACAGTTAAAAACTTGCAAGACCCCTCAAAAAACAAGATAACTGTTTCTAATATTAAAATAGGTTCTAAAATAGAGCAGAAAGGCACCTTCTTTGTTGTTGATGATTGCAAAATAAAACAAGGTGCTGGAGAATATTTCAAAGGCACACTACATTACTATGAAATATCAAATGCGGGGGATATTACAGCATATCCTTTAAAAAATACTGTAATGAGCATTACAGTAATAAAAAAAGATGAACAAGTAGTTACATCATCAGAAGTTACAGAAACAGGAAGTACTGGTGGAGGATTTGACAGATTAGGTATTTCTGCAGATAAAACACAGATAATGGCAATTGGAAAACCTTCAGCAGTAGGAGAATCACACTACGGATATAAATATTACAAATCAGTATTCAAACGAAAATGTCCTTTCTGTGGTTCTACAGACCTGATATGGGCATGGCATTGGGCATCAGGAAACTGCGGACATTTACCCGATTACACTAGATTTTACACAAAATGCGGTTCTATTGAAGGACATATTTTCTGTCGTAGTTGTGATGCTGACTTTTCATGTATTGATGGAAAAGACCACATGAGTCCTCCTAGAGCAACATTAACTCGTGTTAGTGGCCCTGTAGCTTCAAGTGAAGCAGAAGCACAATCTTTAAAAGATGGTAAAATGGCAAATTCTGCAACTGCAACAGGAAATAAGAATGTTACTGCTAGTGTTGAGTCAATTATGGCAAAAGCAAGAGGCTTCAGATATGGAGGTAATGCTTCAAGTATTAACATTAATGATGCGAAAATCTTATCAAAAAATCAGGAAGCACATGATTATGTTGAAAAATACCATCAATGCGATTGTTTTGGAATGACTGCATATTTATTTATTGAATTTAAAAATGCAGGTTATAAAGTACGTGCAGTAAAATATTACAGTCAATATGCTGGAAGTGGAACACATCGTACAGTACAAATCTGGCAAAACAATGACTGGGTAGATCCCTCCTATGCAGGGTATGATACTCGCTTTAAAGCTATGAAAACGAAAAAAGATTTTGTAGAATTGATTGTAAGTGATGGTTCAGGTGTAGGAGGGGATTCTTCACAATCAAGTACTTCATCAACTACTACTGTTCCAGGATATAAAAAAACATATGTTCGTACTACTGATGATGATGGAGGATTTAAACTTCAAATAAATTTAGAAGCCTATAGTCAAGATTACATACTTGTATGTAATTTTGGTGGAGATTTAGAGCATGAAGCATGCTCACAAACAGTTAATTTAACAATAACATAAAAAAATGGAGATGAAAATTATGGATAGGGATCATATAAGTTTCACAGAATACACTTATTTAATGTGTAGAATTGCATACTGGCTTATTAACAATGCTAAAAAATTCAATACAAGAAATGTATATGGATATATGAACCGTAGTGCAGATTACGGTACAATAATTCGTGTGATTAAAGAAAGAAGTACTAATTATCAACCAGACAGCCTTATTGCAGAGTTTGTAGAATGTGCTATATACGACAATACAGACCTTAGTTTTTTACCAAACTATGTGACTGGTCGTAATGGTACAAAATATTTCAAACAAACTTATGTGAATATGGCTCAAAGAGTTTCAGCATATGAAGTATTAAATGGAGTTAGTCCAGCTATTGTTTACTTGAAAAAAGAAGAATTAACAAGTAATAATAAATCAAGTATTTTAAATGAAGCAAGGAAAATCTTTGGTGATTTTAATACTTGTGATGGCTGGTTAGGTAAAATACAGGGCAGAGGATATAGTTTTTATTATAATAATAAGTACAGTAATAGGAACACTTTGCAAAGGATAAAAAACAAACAAGGAGCAAACTGTACTGATTCAACAGAATTATCCTATCAAATTCTTGTAGGTTTAGGTTATACTGTGCAAGTTATTCATGTAATGTGCAAATCTGGTACTGGGCATGTTCGTTTAAGGTGCAAACATCCAAAATATACGGACAATCAATGGATTTATCGTGATCCAGCGGCTGTATTGAAAGGTAATGGTATTCGGTCTAATTGGTGTGCTAATGGCCGTGTGGTAGCTTATGACCCAAAATGGATTATGGATACTATCAATTGGTAAATTAAAGAGAAGTTAATGTTTATCAACTAAATGGTTGATAAACCTCTTATTTTTTTTTAATGGTTTTTTTATAACATTGTTAATAATTTTTTTGCATATAATAACTTATGATTAAATTTAAATAATTATTGAATTCAAATATTATAATTGTGGGAAAAAAATAATTTCTCACAAAAATGGGATGTAAAAAAATGGAATTGATGTGATTTTTTATGGAAATTTTTTTCTTTAAAAAATCACATAATTTTAATAATGAGATGGTTCACTTTTTGTGTAATTTGGTGATGATTGTACTTTTTTGTACTCAAAATATTTAATTAGTTGTTTTTGTAATATTTATTAGTAAGATGGGCCTAAAAGAACAAAATATTTTATATAATATGTAAACAATACTGCTCCAGATTTTGGCGAAATAATTAAATGGTCAGTTGTTGTTTCAAATAACGGTCCTGACATAGCTACAAATGTTCAGGTTAATGATTTATTGGATGACGGGCTGATATTTGTAAAGTCTAGCTCAACAAAAGGAAATTATGATGTTAAATCTGGTATATGGACGATTGACTCATTAGCACCTGAAACTGATGAAACTTTAAATATTTATTGTAAAGTTAATAAAATCGGAAAAATTCTAAACTTTGTCAGTGTCAATTCCACACAATATGATTGGAATGAGTCAAATAATTATGATAATAAATCTGTTGATGCAGTTAAAATAGCTGATTTGTCAGTTATTAAATTAATCAACAATTCAAATCCCAATTATAATGATTTGATTAAATGGACAATAATCGTTTCAAATAATGGGCCGAATATGGCTACTGGAGTTATAGTTAATGATTTGCTTCCAAAGTCTGTTGAATATATTTCATCTTATCTGTCTAAAGGTTTTTATAATCCTGTAAATGGCATATGGGATGTCGGTAATTTAAATGCCGGTGAAAAGCTGCAATTGAATATTGTCTCTAAGATTGTAAAAACAGGAGACATTACAAATGTTGTTAATGTCAAAGGCAATGAAAAAGACAGTAATTTAACTAACAATCATTTTGAAAAATCAGTTCATGTTAAAGCAGCTGCAGATTTGTCTATTGAAAAATCAGTATCAAAACAGGAAGTTAACATCAATGATTTAATTGAATATGTAATTGAAATTACAAATAACGGTCCTGACAGTGCTGAAAATATTAAGGTAAGTGAATTATTAAACCCTAATTTAAAAGTAATTTCATTTGAAAGCACCAAAGGCAATTTCAATAATGAAAGCAATGTTTTAACTATTGATGAATTAGCTAATAGTGAAAAAGCTAGGCTGACTATTAATGCGACTGCAAATGTCTGTGGTAAATTTGAAAATAAAGTTGCTGTATCATCTGATACTTTTGATTATGACAAATCCAATAATCATGATGGGGCAGGTGTTTTTGTAAGTGAAAACACAACAAAAAAAATAGAAACTCCAGTAAATGATATGTATTCTTTATTATTAACTAAAAATTTACTTCAAAAGTCCATGATTTCAAAATTAAAGAATTTAACTCATGTGCACTCTCTAACAAGTGTTAAATTGCCAAATACAGGGTTGCCGATTGTACTGCTGCTTTTAGTTTCAATGATATCAATCGGATTTTTACCTATTAAAATTTCAAAGAAAAGATAATTTAAAGTAGCTATTCGGCTACTATTTTTTATTTTTTTAAAAGGATTTTTTAAAAATTTTAAAGCATGGGAATTATTGATTTTTGCATCAATTATTTTAATGTTTTTTAATAAAAGTATTAAAAAGATAATTCATAATTTTTAAATTATCAATACTTTTAAATAGGACTTTTAACAAATATATCTTTAGATATTGATGTATTGATAATTTTTTATCAAAAATTACTATTTTTACTCAATATTAAACATTATGATGTGAAATTATGTCTGATGAAGAAATGATTGAAGAAACAACCGAAGAATTTATAGAAGAAGACGAAGAAAAATTACCTTTCGCTAAAGCAGAAGTTGTTCGTTTAATGAAAGAAAATCTTGATGACGACAAAATGATTAGGGAAAGAGTAAAAGTAGAAATGAACAAATTTTTAGGTGAAGTTCTTAAAAACGTATGTAAACAATTAAACGATTATCCTTATACTACTATTGAGTATGAAATGCTTAAGGAATCTACTTACCCATACACCAACATTACAAGGATTAATCAAGAAAAAGAAAGAATTTTATTACATTTAGAAGCTATTAAAGCAGACTGTAATGCATTAGCTATGGATGTTCAAAGAACTTTAAAATTAAAAGATGTTGCTGAAGAAGATGATTTAAGCAGCTTTTTAGCACATGATGATGAAGAAACGGAGGAAGAATAAATTCTTCCTTTTTAATTATCTTCAATAATACTGAAACCTGTTTTTAATAATTTTAATTCCTCTTCAGGAATATCTAATATTTCAACATCATCACTTACAACATTACTTTGACCAAATGGATCTTCAATAATTAGAGTAGCTGTTTTTTCTCCATTTACTATACTTTTCAAATCATTTAAAACTAGCTGTGCATTTTTTTGAGAAGTATTGTCATTAAATAAATGAAGTGCCTGTTTTACTGCATCTTCAAATCGGGTGATTACACCTTCAACATTAGTTACATATCCTTCTGATTTTGGACCGGGTTCCACTTTAACACCAATTTCTGGAATGGACACAGTTGCTGACTGTGATCTGACAATTCTGGTGGATAAATTATCTTTATTTATTTTTAAAATATATTTTGCAGGGTCATTCTGTTCAAGTGCTATAATGTCGCTGTGTTTAAATCCACAGGATTCACAAATGATAGTTGTTTCTAAAACCTTTCCAAAATGTGGTATTTCAATTTCTTTCATTATGGATTTGGCTGTGTTTTCAGTGTTGCATGCAGGACATTTAATACTCATTTCGTTAATTTCTGTTTCATTCATTATAAACAAATCCTCTTTTTGTTAATTCTTCAATTATATTATTTAAACTGTCATCATCAGGTGCACAGATGGTAAATTTTCTGTATTTTGACAGAGCGTATAATTTATTTAAATCTTCTTTTTTATCTTTGTTTTCATTTATACTTTTAATAAATTTGGTTGCTTCATCGGAATCTGAAATATTGGTGGTTTTAACTAGGGAATCTTTAAATCCTCCTAGTTTGTATACAATTTTTGTTATGCTGCTGTTATTTTGTTTTATGATGATGTCAACCACTTCTTCTAATTCATCAACGCTGTTTGTTAAGCACACGGTTTTACAAGTTTGTTTTATTGTTTTAAGCAGTTTGGATAATGTATTGTTAATATTTTCAGTTTTCACTATTGTTGCATTAAATTTTTCAGCCTGTGATATTAGGTGGTTGTGGATTATTCTGTTTTCTGTAAAGAATTCTAGCTGTTTTCCACCTCTGTGTATTTGAATTGCTCTTTTAACAAATCTTTCTTTATGTGCTTCTTCATCTGATGATAATATGAAGAAATAAATATTTGCATCTTCGTAGAATTGTTCAATATCAATTAATCCCGGAACCAAATGCACTCCTTCAATTATGATGTCATCATAATCTGTAATTGCCCTTTGAATTACTTTTTCTAAAGCAGGGATAACATAAGATGCATGTTCGTCAAATCCTGCTGATACCAACTCATCATAGTTATCATATTTTGACTTGTTTCTTAAGCTTTTATATGCTTCATAAGATGAATTGTGAAGTGCAGGAGCATATTCCTTTCCAATAATTCCCCTAACTACAGCACGTATAAAATCACTTTCTATTAAATGTTTTATGTTTAATTGTTTAGCTAATTCTGCAGCTATTGTTGATTTACCAATTCCAGAGGCACTTCCAATTAATATAACATAAGGTTTTCTCATGTTGGTAGTCTCCTAATCTTTTTTGATAGTTATATAATAATTATCATATTTTATTTATAAAAACATTATCTTTTAATAATAAGAAAACTAATATTTAATAAATAGATTATAATTTTTTGAAAACCTTTTTTTTTAATAAAGTTTTTATAAAAAATTAAGATTATTTTGTTACACAGTTGTTATAAATTATAAGTTATAGGAGTGATATTTTTGTATTCAGTAAATTCTGTTAAAGAACTTCAAGATTTGAATCCATTCATCGTTGTTGGTTGTGGTGGAGGCGGTGAAAAATTCTCCAATCTTGAAGGCATTGAGGCAGTTGGATTTATAGATGATGATGTTAATAAACAGGGAACTCAGTTTTGCGGTCAAACTGTTTCTAGTAGTTTGGAAGAATGTTTAAGCGAAACTTCTGCAAATTCTCTTGTTATTATGTTGCCTATTGGTGCTGAAGGATCTGCTATTAAATATGCTGTTCAGGCTATTGATGCTGGTTTAAATGTCATAACTTCATTTAGGTCATTATCTATTGAAGATAATATTTCTTTAAAAAAATTTGCTGATTCAAAAAATTTAATTATCAAAGAAATAGGTCCTAGGTTAGATGTTGTTGAAAAAATAGCTGGAATAGCTCCTGAAAAGTCATGTGAAGTTTTACCGAAAATCTCATATGAACCTAAAGCTCCGGTAATCTTTGTTGGAGGAACTTCTCAGGAATGCGGTAAAAGAACCACTTCCAAGAAATTGGGAATTGCAGCTACTCAAAGAGGCTTAACTTCAGCAGTTATTTCCACTGATGAAATGGGTCTTGAGGAACCTACAGAATTTAATTTCAGAGCCGGAAGTTTATCAGCTATGGATGTTCCTGCAGCAGTGTTGTCTGCAATTAAATATGTTGAAGAAACTAAAAAACCAGATATTATTTTCATTGAAGGTCAGTCCAGTTTAACCGAAAAGGGAAATCCTCATCCAAGAGGTTTATCTGCAGCTATTTTAATTGGCGCTGCTCCTGATGCAGTTATTATTGGACACAGACCAAATCATCCATATAGGGAACCTAGAGGCATTGAAGAAGAAATTAGAGCTATTGAAGCTGTTGAACCTACAAAAGTTGTAGGAATTTCAATTAATCTTAAAAATGCTGAATTGGATTTAGATGCTGAATACTTTGAACACAAATATAACCTGCCTGTAGAGGATGTTTATAACAATGGTGCTTCAAAATTATTAGATGCGATATTTGATTATTTAGGAGAGTAATTTAAATGGGTTTCACTGATGCTTTAAAAAGAAGTTTAGGTTTTGAAGAAGATACATCTTTACATAATAAACAGCAAAATAATTATAGAAGACCAAGTACCCCTTCTAGTGACTTTAGAATGTCAAATAATAATGCTTCAGATTTAAGTAGTCATAGCTATTATGATGATGTGTCTATTTCTCCGGAACAGTCTTTCTATGAAATAATGCTGATAAGGCCGAAAACTATTGATGATATTAATTATGTTGTAGACCAAGTTCTTGAAGAAAGCAATCCTGTTATTTTAGATTTATCTTTTTTAGAAAAAGAAAGTCCGGCTAATTTCAAACTTGCCGGTGAAAAAATTAAACAAATGAGAAGTAATTATGGTGCAGAAGCACTTTTACTTTCCCGCTGCAATGATAAAAATTTAATTATTATAGCTCCAAAAGGAGTCAGTTTAGTTAGAAAGTAAGAAAATTCTTATATTTTAAAGAATTTTTCAGCATTTTTAAATGCTACTTTCTCTATTTCTGTTTTTTTGTATCCTAATTTTTCAAGCTCACGTACTGTTTTTGGAACGGACAAAGGATCTGAGGGTTTATTGCTGATGTCACTATTTAGAAGGAATTTGTCAAATCCGTATTCATCCAATATAGCTATTACTTCTTCTTTGTCCATTTTTTGAGGCTGTACTGTTAATCCTAATGTGTAGTCTTTGTCAATTACATCTTCAGCTACATTTTGATTTATATGGTCAATAACGACTAGTTTCGGGTCAATATGTTGCGGTACAATGTCCTGAATAACTTTTAAAACTTCTTTTTTATTTTTACGTGGTGTGTGAACAATAACTTTTGTTTTAGTTTCTTCACCAATATCTAATTGTTTTTTAAAGATGGCTATTTCACTATCTGTTAAATCTTCAAGACCTATTTCTCCAATAGCTATTATTTGTTTGTTTTCAATCCATTTGTAGAGGTTTTCATATATTAAATCGGGATTTACACTTGTGTTTGCAGGGTGAATTCCTAAAGCGACTTTTAAATCAAGCCCATATTCTTTAGCTCTTTTGGTGTCATAGTTGAGAATTCTCTCTAAATGATTTAAAAGGGTGCTTTCATTATTTAGCTTGTACGGGTAGAAAGCACAAGTTATTGCAGTATCTATTCCAGATAAATACATTTCGCCAAAATCTTCACTACTTCTTGAATCTCCATGCATATGTGTGTCAATCATTTCAATCACTTTCTTATAAAATGTCTGTTTTGTGATTAGTATTATGGTTGTCTATCTTAAAAAAATTAATGCCTCAGAGTTATTATTTTTATATTTTTCTTATGTGTTATTTTACACATCTGCTCACTTTGAGAGTTTTTATATTTTTTTAGTATTAAAAATACCTTTGCCAGTAATACTTTTTTGGTGATACCTGTGAATGAAAATCAAGAATGCATGGAAAACTATGAAACAATATCTGAAGAAATTAAATATATAACAAACTCTTTAGTAAGGTTGAAAATTTTGGCAACTTTATATGAACAGCCATTGAACATGAAAGACATTAATAGAACTACAGGATTAAGTTACAGCTCAATATCCAGTAACATGTTTGGACTGGAACTGGGAGGATTTATTTATAGAAGCGGAAATTTGTATCATATCTCAAATACAACTGAACTATATGTGTCTAATATTTTGGAATTAAAGGATACAATAAATCTATTTAATAAGTTTTTTAATATTCTGGATGCTCATATTGTAGATATGATTCCTGAAAAATCAGTAGCTCAATTATATCTGCTTGGTAGAGCTATTTTAGTTGAATCTAATGAAAAGGATGTTTATAGAACATATAATATAATTCAACATGCGTTAAATGAAGCTTCCAGTTTAAAATGTGTTCTTCCCTTTTTCTATGGGGATTTTAATAAATATATAAATGATTTAATTGATGAGGGCAGCCATATTGAATTAATAATTCCCAAAAACATTAAAGAGAACTTTGAATATTTCTTAAATCTGGAAAATGACAATGTGGATTTAACTGCTTTTAATATTGAAAATGCTTTCTTATTGGTTGTAACTGATAAAGTAATGATTCTTGGCCTTTTTAAGGAAGACGGAAATTTTGACCAAAACAGAATAATAACTTCTAAAAAAGAGGAATGCATTAAATGGGGTGAAAATTTATTTGAAAACTTTAAAAATAAGATTAATAAATGAGTATTTTTTACTCATTTATAATATTCTTCCAAATAATCTTTTATTTCATCAATAGCTATTCTTTCCTGAGCTTCACTGTCTCTGTTTCTTACAGTTATTTTATTATCTTCTAAGCTGTCAAAATCAACAGTTATTGCAAGAGGAATACCAATTTCATCTGCTCTGGCATATCTTTTACCAATTGTTCCACTTACATCATATTCAACTTTAAATCCTGATTCTCTTAATTTGTCGGTTATTTCAATAGCTATTTCACGAGGGCCTTCTTTGTTTACAAGAGGATAAATTCCCACTTGGACAGGAGCAACAGAAGGTGCAAATTTAAAGTAATCTTTTGCGTCTGTTTCTTTAAATGAATGTAATAAAACAGAATAAACAATACGGTCAATACCAAATGAAGGCTCAATAACATGAGGAACTATTTTTTCACCGGAGATTTCTTCTTCAACATCTTCGAAAAGCAGTAAATCGGAAGTTAGCTCATAATCCTTATCCAGACTAACTACATATTTTCCATCATTTGCAATTGCCTGTTTGATTTCATCTACATCAGATTCTTCAATTGCCTGTTTTACCTTAGGGGAATCTCCTTTGAATATAGGTCCGAATTTGGACAAATTAGGTTTTACAACTGTTTTTTTCACTGTTTTAGGTTCATCATATTCAATAAATACATTTAAATCATCATTACTGTATTTGCTGTGTGATGTTAAGTCATAATCTCCCCTGTCAGCAATTCCGATTATTTCAACCCAACCATATTTGTCGGTTTTAACTTCAACATCCCAGCAGTCAAGAGCATAATGAGCCATTTCTCCAGGTAAGTGTTGTCTGAATCTTAAAACATCATTAGGAATACCAATTTCATTTAAAAATTTTCTGGCTAAGTATAACTGATAAACTAACATTTCATTAGCTACAATTCCTTTGTCAAGTGCTTCACGGGCAGTAATCTCTAAAGGTTCGCTGTTATTTATTTGAACATCCTGGGAATTTAAGCGTAAAACTTCATCAGCTATCTGGCTAAATTTAGGGGTGCTTTTGTCTTTAGGATTTAAAAATATTTCAGCTTCTGCTTGTGTGAATTCCCTTAAACGAATAACTCCCTGCCTAGGTGAAATTTCATTTCTATATGCTTTTCCAAGTTGAACAACTCCAAACGGAAGTTTTCCTCTAAAGAATCTTTCAAGACGTTTGAATAATATAAAAATTCCCTGAGCTGTTTCAGGTCTCATATAACCTACTTTGTCACCTTTGGCTCCAATCATGGTTTTAAACATTAAATTGTAATTCCAGATATTGGAAAGTTTTCCACCACATTCCGGACATTTGATGGCATTGTCAATAACTATCTGGTCAAGCTCTTCATTTTCCAGGCTTTCTACATCTTCACCAATAACCTCTTCAATAATGTGGTCTGCTCTAAATACTTCTCCGCATTCTTCACATTTGGTCATTGGATCTGTAAAGTTGTCAACATGTCCTGATGCTTTTAAAACTTCTTTAGGCATTACAGTAGGGCCTTCTATTTCATAAAACCCTTCTCCAGAAACATATTGTTTTCTCCATTTCTGCATTATATTATTCTTCAAGCTGGCTCCAAGAGGTCCATAATCTGTAAATCCGGAAACTCCGGAATATATTTCAAAGGATGGCCATAAAAATCCTCTTTTTGCACTGATATTTGTCATTTTGTCATGATTCATAAGTATTAACTTCCATTATTTTTTAATTCATAATCTAGTTTAACTCTGCTAGATTCAGGTTTCAACTGCTTCATATATTTGCTATTTCTTTTCGGATGACCATAAGGTAACTCGGCAGGAGTAGTCATAGTTTCAAATACTAGCTGGCATACTCTTTGACCAGGATAGAGTGCAACAGGCATGGCTCCGATATTGGATATTTCTAAGGTTATTCTACCTTCAAAGCCAGGATCTACATATCCTGCTGTAACATGCATTGTAACACCAAGTCTTCCCATACTGGAACGGCCTTCAACTCTAGCTACTAAATCATCAGGTACTTTAACATATTCCTGTGTTGTAGCTAGTGCAAATTCATTTGGGTGGATTATAAATGCTTCACCTTCAGGAACTGTACTGGATTCCATGTATTCTGCAATATCTTCTTCGTCTTTCGGATCAATATAAGGTTTTCTAATTACCTTAAAGACTTTAAACTCATCACCCAATCGCATATCTACTGATGAAGGTTGGATTTGCTGTTCATCCTTCAAAGGATCAATTACAATTTTGCCTTCTTCGAGATATTCTTTTATGGTTTTATCACTTAAAATAGCCATTTTTTCACACAAACAAAATTAATATAATATATTTTTGTGGGTTATTATTTTTTAAGTTTTGGATAAATTTGATATTTTAAGTATTATTTTGATGTATTTTATTTTGTTTGATAACTGCTTCAGTGTTTTGATTATTTAATTAGTGTTGATGATGCACCAAATATAATGTTTGGGGATGAAAAAGAAAAATATAACTTAAAGTTTTTAGATAATGCTATTCATAGAATTAGTTTAATTTATTATGATAATTTAATTGATGAAAATAATTTGAATATTGGTTATGATAGACTGTGTAGTTTTGCTTGTTACTTCGAATGTATCTAATTCTAAATTAAAATATTGGTTAGATTATGGTGAATTATTGTCTGCAGGTGAAATGAAGGCAGCATATGGTTCATTTTTATCAGCTTTACTTGTAATTTATGAACATGATAAGTTAGCGGATAAATTTGCTAATTATTATAATGTAACTTGGAATAGAGTTTCTCCAGTAGTTTTCTCTATGTGTAATGATTATAGGAGTGTATATATTACTGGTGAATCTGATCATGGTATGGGCATGAAAGTTCAAGGAAATGATTCTAATATTTGGAATTTCAGGTTTGCATATTCTTTTAGTTACAGCATTATTGAACAGATGGTTGGAACTTTTATATGGAATAATACTGAAATTGGAACAGTTACATTATCTATGATTGTTGATTTTTTAAATAACAATTCATGGGATATTTTAGCTAATGATAAATATTTGATTTTTAAAAACGATCAAAAAGGAATGTTTTTAATTTTAGATAAAGCTACTGGTATTGTTCGAGATGCTATGCTTTCTGATAGTTTGATTTGTGCTATGCCTTGTTATAATGATAATATAACTGAAGATGCGAGGAATATGGTTATAATTTATTAAATATGAGTTCTTTGGAGAGTAAATATTTAGATTCTGTGGGTAATTTTACTAATGGAGTTATACAAAGGAATAAATGAGATTAAAGAAACAAGTAATAATATCACTAATGAAATTAATAGTATTGGTTTTGATTGGGAAGATTTTATTATATCCACAGCAATAGGATTTGTAGGTAGTGAAATAATTTCTATAGGTGCGATATTGCTTTTTGCAGGTGTAATATTTGCTTCTCCAGAATTAATGCTGGTAGGTTTCTTCATATATTTTTCAGGAATTTTACTTTTGGCAATTGCGGATGGTGTTAACTTTGAAAATGCAACATCTATTGATTATGGATTTTTTTTATTTTGATATTTTTGTTTCTTCAGTTTTACCGTTTATTGGTGGAGATATTAAATTAGGTGAGAATATTATTAAGGAATCTGCTAAAAAAGTGAGTGTTTATTTGCATGTAAACCTATTTTTCAAAGAGTTTATGTAACTTTTGAAAAGAATTTTGTTCAATTTGGACTTAAAGATTTAATTGTGGAAAATTTGTATAATGCACCATTCATAGAAAAAATTAAAGATGTTGCTAAATGGGATGTTTTCCCAAGTTTTGTGCAGGAAATTATTGATGATAATTTAAATTTTAATTTAAGGTGATTTTTCATGAAAGATGATTTTATTAGATTAGTGAAAACACAATGGATTGAGGTGGAGAATAATGAACTTAAAAATTATGCATTGGTTCAAGCAATTATGTTTGCTATGATTTTTCTTTGTATATCTGGAGTTATAGTTTTATTTTTGAGATTGGATTTGTTAAAGGTTTTTTATCTTTTTTGTGGTGTTTTTCTTACTGCGTGTATGGCTTTTTTAATTTTTTCTAAAAGAGAATGGTTTGATGAGCATTATGGTTTAGCATATAATGGTTATGAAGTGGGTTATAGGGATTTTGAAGACCGTTTATCATATGAGGCGGTGGTGTTAATGCTTTTGGTGGCTATGCCAGCATTAACTTCTATGTTTTTTGTTTGTGGTTTGTATTTTGGTAATACTATTGTGGCAGTGTCTGAGTTAATTGCTATTCCTATTCCATTTATTTTGATGTTTTTAAGGATTAAAGCTTATAAAAATAAAATAGTCATTAATCTTAAAGGGCAAATAGATTTTTTCCCTATATTGTATCTTAATTTTGGTCTTTTTAATGCTATGGCAGGTATTGCTTTTTCAATAAGAACTATTTTGGTTAATTTGATTTATGGGGGTTATTCTTTAATGTCATGTTTGTTATATTTCATTTTGGTATTGTTAATTGAGTTGTTTCTTGTATCTCCTGATGTTGCGGATAAAATTTTTCCGTGGAATCTTAGAACTATAAATGGGTATTTAAAATCAGTATTTATTTATGTTCCTTTGGTTTCTGTAGGTTATGGTATATTTTTGGTATTTGAAGGAGTCATATGATTAAATTAAACTCTTTCTATTCTGTATTTTAAAAAAAAGGAATACTATGAATAATTCATAGTATTATTTTGTACCGTATACTCTGTCACCAGCATCTCCAAGACCTGGTAGAATGTATGCGCTTTCATTTAAAGTTCTGTCTACTGTTGCACAGTAAATTTGAACATCAGGGTGGTCTTTTTCAATTAAATTAATTCCTTCAGGAGCTGTAACAACACATAAAAGTTTGATTTTTTTAACTCCTTCTTCTTTAAGTCTTGAAATAGTTGCAGATGCACTTCCGCCTGTTGCAAGCATAGGATCAATAATCAGTACTTCTCTTTGACTAACATTTTCAGGCATTTTAAAATAGTATTCAATAGGCTGGAATGTTTCTTCATCTCTGTAAAGACCGATGTGGCCTACTTTTGCATTTGGAATTACATTTATAATTCCATCAAGCATACCCATTCCTGCTCTTAAAATTGGTACAATTGCATAATTGTCTTCATTTAGTTTGCCGGTTTCCATTTTTTCAAGAGGAGTTTCTATTATTGTTTTTTCCAATTTCGCATCTTTGGTTGCTTCGTAACAAAGAAGTGTGGAAATTTCCGTAATTAATTCACGAAATTCTTTAGTTCCTGTATGGATATCCCTTAAAATACCTAATTTATGTGTTATTAATGGATGGTTCAGAACAATTTCATTCATGTTTTTCCTCCGGAATACATAAGTTAAGGATGATTCCAATGATTGCTGCTAAAGACATGCCGGAAATAGCTAATGATAAATTTCCGTATGCGATGGATAGTGTAGCTCCTCCTAAACCTAAAACTAACATTGTAGCTGCAACAACTACATTTTTAGTGTTTGTAAAATCAACATGGTTGTGGATTAAGATTTTAAGACCGTTTACACAGATAAATCCATAAAGAAGGATTGAAATACCTCCAAGAACTGGTGAAGGGATTGCAGTTAACAGTGCAGTTAAATGTCCTGAAAATGCAAAGATAATAGCTATAATAGCTGCAAGTCCAATTACATAAACAGATGCAACTCTAGTCATACCTACAACAGATGTATTTTCTCCGTAGGTTGTGTTTGCAGGTCCACCAAGAAGTGCTGCAATAAAAGTAGCTATACCGTCACCTAAAAGAGTTCTGTCAAGACCTGGATCCTGAATCAGGTCTCTTCCGATAATTTCACTTAAAACTTTGTGGTCTCCAACATGTTCAACCATAGTTACTAATGCAATTGGTACAATTGTCAGTATTGCTCCAAAATTAAGATTATAATCAACAAATGGTATGTAGAATTTTGGAATTTCAATAATGTGGGCACTTGCAACTCCGGAGAAGTCAACTACTCCGAGAAGTGCTGCTACAATATAACCTATTATAATTCCAATTAAAAATGGGATTACTCTTAGTATTCCTTTTCCTCTGACTGCTAAAATTGCAGTACTTAAAAATGCAACAAAAGCTATTATTAAACTTGTAATTGGAACTGAACTAGCATTCAAACCAATTTCTTCGATTGCCGTTGGTGCAAGTGACAGACCAATAATCATAATCATAGGCCCAACAACAACAGGAGGCAATATTTTATTAATCCATTCTTTACCAACTACTCTAATTATAGTTGAAATAATTGCATACACTATTCCTACACACATTATAGCTGTAAAAACACTGGCTTTTCCAGCTATTGCATATCCTGCTACCATTGGTGCAATAAATGCAAATGAACTTCCCAGATAAACAGGACTTCTTCCTCTAGTACATGCAATGTAAATGAGAGTACCTATACCAGAGGTGACAAGAGCTACAGGTATTGATAAGACATCTGATCCAACAGTAGTATTTACAACAATTGGTACTAAAATAGTAGCTCCAAACATAGCACATACATGCTGTATAGCAAGTAAAATCCAATTTACTGCAGGAGGTTTGTCTTTAACGCCTAATAGCATATTACTATTTTCACTCATTTTATCTCCTTTAACTTCAAAAAACTCTTTTTTGACAAAATAATTGTTTAAACTTAACATTAATTCCAGATTATTTTATTTTCTTTGAATGAATAAGCGATTAATTTAATTTTTGTTCATAATAAAAAGAATCTTTTTTATTTCATTTTTAATAATATTCATAAATTTTCATTATGTAATTATATTTCTTCAATTACAATTATAAAAATTTTTTTAAAATATTTTAACCCGGTTTTGTCTTTTTAATGAACTTTCATTGTAAAAAATAGTTTATATTCGGTTTTTAAAGTTCAACTAAATTATGTAATTTGTTGACTATTGAATCAATTGATTTATCGTTGTATTTTAAAGTAATAGCATTTTGTTTACAAATATTAACACAGAGTCCGCAGCCTCTGCATTTATTTTGATTGATTTGGATGGCATTGTCTTTAAAACTAATAGCCTCAGACATGCATATTTCATTTAAACATTTCATGCAGTCTATGCATTTTGAGTTATCAATAGCTATTTCCACACCATCTAATTTGTGCATTTTATCGCTTATTTTGTCGTCTAATTGAGGTATTACTTTCCACAAGCAACAGCATGGACAGCAGTGACATATGGTTAAAAGGCCTTCTTTTGGTTTTACATTCATCCAAATAGAGTCAATTTTATTCCTGCCGATTATATGGCTTAATCCTGCAGCATCTGCTTTATCAACATGGTCCTGGGCTTCTTTTTTACTTGCTTTATGGCAAAGGTTTTGCGGAATTTTTCTGGATGTTGGCCCAAGGAAAATACAGCCTATGTCCTGAGGATAATCCTTACAATTGTTGGATGTTCTACAAAGGCAGCTGTTCATTATTACAATATCGTCAATTTTTTCAATAACTTCTTTCAAGATATCTGTTGGAATAAACTCAGATTTTTCAGCTTCTATTGTTTTATTGATTTTTATTGTATTTGGAATAACTGTAACGTCATCATCTTCAAATAATCTCTTGTCAATGATTTTCCTTATTATTTTGGATTGTTTAGTTAATTTAGCTATTCTGAATCTCCAGTTGAAGATGTAGTTTACTATAAATATGCTTATGTCTGCAAAACTAATTTTTCTCATTGTTTACCCATTTTCATTTTTAAACGTCTTAAAATTCCTTTTAATGTATGGGCTTCTCTGCCTGTAATGTAGGCTCTATTAATAATATTTTTAAATGATTTGAGTCCGTTTTTCTTTTTGTGTTCAGGGATATCTAAACCATCAATCAAGTCATACATATCTTTCAGCACATATTCTTTTTCAATAGCTGTACTTTCTTCCAGACCTTCAACAGGATATTCATGCATATTTTTAAATAATTCATAGAAAATAATGGCTGCTGCATGAGATATGTTTAAAATAGGGTATGTGGGATCAGTTGGAATTGAAACACAAATGTCGCAGTCTTCAATTTCTTCATTTGTAAGTCCATTTCCTTCCCTTCCAAATAAAATAGCTGTTTTATTGTTGGTATTGATGTTTTTTCCAAGATTTTCAGGCCTTACAGGGATTCTTGAGAGATTGTAACTTCCTCCGGCTACACCAGTTGAAGCTACTTTAAAGTCTATCCTTTGGCTCTGATAGAATTCATCAAGAGTATGATATATTTTAGCATTATCGACAATGTATTTTCCATGTGTTGCCTGATAAAATGCTTCAGGGGTTAAAGTAGGCGGATTGATAAGAACCAAATTCTTCAGTCCAAAATTCGCCATAGTTCTTGCAAGAAAACCGATATTTCCAGGTGTTTCACATTCTACAAAAACAATGTAAATGTTGTTTTTAAAATTGCTTAATTCTTTTTCAGCATCATCTTCAGGACCTTTAGCTATTTTTATTCCTCTGGACTGTTTTTTGGATTTTGATTTTTTCGAAGAGGTTGATTTTTTTTCACTTTTAGTTTTTTCTTTGACTTCTGGTGAATTTAAGTTGGTTTCAACTATTTTTTCTTCACTTACAGCTGCATCTCCTATTTTAATCAACCCCTATTTATTTAATCTTTCTGATAAGCTAGTTGTAATAGCTCAATTATGTTCATAGCTTTTATGTCTTCACGGTCAATTGCATCCAATCCGTCTTGAATGTTGTATTGGCAGAACGGACAGATTGTAATCACTGATTCTGCACCAGTGTCTTCAATCATTTTTGCTTTTTCTTTTGCAAGAGTCATAGCAATTTCAGGATGTCCTGCTTTTATTCCACCTCCTGCTCCACAGCATTGGCACGGATATTTCATTTCTTTAAAGGTAACTCCGGGAATCTGTTCAAGAATGTCACGAGGTTGGCCTTTAATTCCCTGACCTCTGCCTAAATGACAAGGGTCATGCCAGGTTACTGTTGTGTTCAGTTCCTTCATTTTGTCAGTATCCAATTTATCCACTAAAAATTCACTGATGTCCATTACATTTAGATTGGATCCATATTTTGGATGGTCATTTTTAAGGGTGGAACCGCATCCTGCACAAATGGTAAGTACAGTATCATAATCCCTGAAAACTTCATTGTTTTTATCAACAAGTTCCTGAACCATGTCTGTCTGACCTGTTCTTATTAATGGTGAACCGCAGCATACCTGTCCTTCAGGAATATCTATGGTTATTCCATTAGCTTCAAGCACATCAATTAATGCTTCTCCAATGTGGTGTAATTTATTATCTACCATACATCCGGTAAATAATGCTATTTTTGAACCGTTGTCATTTTTAACTTCTTCAATAAAACTTGGCCCTTCAGCTTTGATTGACCTTCCTGTTTTTTCTATATTTTCTTTAAATGCAACATGTTCCGGAAGCGGTCCTTTACCTTCTTTGCATGCAATTTCCCTTAAACGTTCAATTGCATCTCCAAAGGTGTTTATATCTTTAGGACAAACAGCCTTACACTTTCCACAACTGGTACATTTGTATAATCCTTCTTTTAAACTTTCATCGAGCCTGTCAAATTCATCTCTTGGGTCTGATTCAAATTTGGAAAGGTATCTCATTATGTAAGGTCCGCCAAATTTTGTTTTAATGAATTTTATAACAGGACAGGTTGCAAAACAGGAATAGCATTCAATACAGCTTCTAACTTTTTTGGTATTTTTAATATTTTCCGGAGTTAGATTTTCATTTAAATCATCATCATGTCTTTGAGGATTTAAAGAGAGTTGCAAATCTTTTACTTCCTGTTCTATCTGGCTTTTATCAACAATCAAATCTTTAATTACTGGGAAATTTTGAGGTTCAATTATTGCGCCGTCCTTTATATCTTTTTGGCATGCAAGAGCCCCATTTCCATTAAATAATATTCCGCAGGAACCGCACTGTCCTGCTCTACATGAGCTTCTAATGCTGATGTCGGCATCATATTTTTCATTAATGGCATTGATGGCATCTAAAACTTTCATTTGAGGTGTCTGTTCTATTTCATAACACTCCAAATGAGGTTCACTGTCCACTTCTCTGTCAAACCTTGATACATATACTTTAATCATTACTTTACCCCTTTACTCATAATCAAATATAAAATAAGTATAATATTTATATTATATCTAAACCTATTATATTATATATTTTATTAGATTTTTAAATTATTTGAGGAAATAAATAATGAACTTAAAAGAATTAGTAACAGGGAAACCTGGTGATAAACAATTTTTGTTAGGTAATGAGGCAGCTGTAAGGGGAGTTATAGAAGCTGGTGTTTCTGTTGCAGCTACTTATCCAGGTACTCCTTCATCAGAAATTGGAAATGTTTTATCCGGATTGGCTAAGGAAGCTAACATTTATTTTGAGTTTTCTACAAATGAAAAAGTAGCTATGGAAGTTGCAGCTACTGCTGCGGCATCTGGACTGCGTTCATTTACTTTCATGAAACATGTGGGTATGAATGTAGCCAGTGATTCATTTATGACAACTGCTTACAGTGGAGTAAATGGCGGTATGGTTATTTTATCTGCAGATGACCCGTCACTTTTTTCATCTCAAAATGAACAGGATACCCGTAATTACGGACGTTTAGCAAATGTGCCTATTTTAGAACCTTCTAATTGTCAGGAAGTTAAAGACATGGTTAAATATGCTTTTGATTTATCTGAACAATTTAAATTGCCGGTTATTGTAAGAACAACCACTCGTGTATCTCATATGAGGGGTGTTGTTGAATTTGGTGAGGGGGTAGATAATTCTTCAGAAGGTGAAAGCCATTGGAAAAAAGGATTTTTCAAGAAAAACCCTGCACAGTTTGTTCCGGTTCCGGCATTTGCAAAGGATATGCATGTTGCATTAGTGGAAAAAATGGATGAAATTAATAAAATAACCAACGAGTCAGATTTCAATGTTGAATCCTATTTCAGCCAGAATAAAAAATATGGTGTCATTGCTTCAAGCAGTGCTTATAATTATGCTTATGATGTAATCAGATATAATAATCTGGGCATTGATGTTTTAAAACTTGGATTTTCATATCCTTTCCCTTATGATAAGGTAGCTGATTTTGTAAAGGATTATGATGAAGTCTTTATTGTAGAAGAGGTAGATCCGATTATAGAAAAGGATACATTGGTAGCTATTGGTAAAAATAATTTAAATGCTGTTGTTCATGGTAAATTAGATGGAACCTTCCCAGTATATCATGAATTTAATTCAGATATTGTAGCTAATGGTTTCAATAAATATTTAAACTTCATTGAAGAAAATACCGATGATTATTCTGATAATTTACTTAATTTACAAGAAGAAATTCCTTCCAGAGCTCCGGTACTTTGTGCGGGATGCCCTCACAGAGCAATGTATTATGGAGTAAATAAAGCATTGGAGGAATTGGGAATTCCTCTTAAAGATGCTGTATTTGCATCAGATATCGGATGTTACACTTTAGGAATAAATCCACCATATAATGCTGCGGATTACTTGTTGTCTATGGGATCAAGTGTAGGAGACGGCTGCGGATTTTCAATAGCTACAAATCAGAAAGTAATAAGTTTCATTGGTGACTCAACATTTTTCCATAGCGGAATATCACCTTTGATAAATGCAGTTCACAATAAAAACAATTTTATTTTAACTGTATTGGATAATAGGATTACAGCTATGACTGGAGGTCAGCCAAACCCTGGAATTCCTGTTGATGGAATGGGTGATGATGCACCGGAAATTTCCATACGTAAACTGGCTTTAGCCTGTGGCTGCAATTATGTTCGTGTAATTAATCCGTTAAACTTGGATCAGGTAGTTAAAACATATAAAGAAGCTTTAGAACGTGATGAAGTTTGTGTGATTATAGCTAAAGCTCCATGTACTTTAATTAAAGGTAAAACTAGGAAACCACCAGTAAATTATATTGATTCCAATTGTAATGGATGTAATAAATGTGTAAGTGAACTTGCATGTCCTGCTATTTCAAAAGATGGTGGAAAAATAGCTATTGATCCGTCTATGTGTGATGGATGTGGTGTATGTATCCAAGTTTGTAAATATGGTGCCTTAGAAGCTGGAAGAGGTGAATAAATATGGATAATCATTATAATATTTATATTTGCGGTGTTGGAGGTCAAGGAATTATTAAAACCTCTGTAATTATTGGAGAAGCTGCAATGAACCAAGGATTAAATGTAGTTATGAGTGAAATTCATGGAATGTCTCAAAGAGGAGGTTCTGTTTCTACTGAGTTAAAAATAGGGGATTATAACAGTTCAATTATTCCGGAACATGGTGCAGATATGTTGCTTTCATTTGAACCTATAGAAACTGTAAGGGGTTTGGATAAAGTAAATGATGATACTAAAATAGTATTCAATACTCATCCTATTGTTCCAGCTTCATCAGATAAACCTTATCCTGGTGTAGGTAACATTACTGATGTTTTAAAAGAAAATTTTAAACATGTCCTTCCGATTGATGGAACTAAATTGGCTATGGATGCCGGAAATGTATTGGCTTTAAACATGGTTTTATTAGGTGCTGTAACTGCAGACGACAAATTCCCACTTTCCAAAGAATCTGTTATTGCAGCTATGAAAAATAATTTGAAACCGAAATTTCATGAATTAAATTTAAAAGCTATTGAAAGTGGTTATAATTGGATTAAAGGTTAAATATTTAAATAATTATAAATTAATTAATAATTAAGTACTAAAAAGAGGGTGTTATATATGCCTTATAAAATTGATAATGCTATATTAAAAAAGGATAAAACGGGCAGGGTTACTTTAATTGATCCTGAAAATGTTTTTAAAGATGAAGATGCTTTTGTAGCTATTAAAAGTGATGATTTAATCACTATTCAACTTTTAATAAACAGCATATTACACAATGATTTTAAAAGATGGTCAGAACTTGGAGTGGTTCCTGAAACAGAACCTGTCAAAAGTTTATTTGTCCGTTTAGGTTATTCTAAAGCAGACATTGCATCATTGTTAAAAGAATTTTAAATATATTATTAATGGAGGTTTTCAAAATGCCGGAATTCAAATTATCTAAAGAAGCAGGAACCAAAAAGTTCGAACTTTCAATAGCTATTGATTATGATGAAGATGGCAATATTGAAGCTCAGGAGTTTTATGATGGTGTGGACTGGTCTGATAATCCTGCTGACATTAGGTTAAATACTAGCTATTGTGATGAGGATGAACAAGACGAGTGGAATTTGTTTTTCAACGATTTCATGCATTTACTGGAATCAAACGAGTTGACTGAGAAAGCTGAAACTTTAAAAGAAGTGGATGATTCTTATTATTTTGTAGAAGAATGTATTGAAATTGTTTTGACTGAAGAAGATTAAGAAAAGAGAAAGTTTTTTCTATAAATCTTCTATATCTTTTTTTTCTAGGATGTGTGCATCACTATCTTTTAAAAGAGCAATTGCTTCATCCATATGTTTCAATCTCATTACTACAATAGCTTTTTCTGTTTTTGAACTTACAAATGCATAAAGGTAATCCAAATTGATGCCTTTTTCGTCAAATATAGCTAATGTGGTATTTAATCCGTTAGGTTCATCTGGAACTGCAACAATAATAACGTCATTTTCCCTTACAATAAACCCGTCTTTTTCCAATGCTTCAATAGCTTTTTCATTGTCTGAAACAATTAATCTTAAGATTCCATATTTGGTTGTATCAGCTATTGAAAGTGCGCGTATGTTTATGTTTTCTTGAGCTAGTGTATTAATAGCTTTTTTCATTCTTCCTTCTTTGTTTTCTATAAATACAGATATTTGTTTTACTACCATATTTTTCACCTCATTCAAAATTTCTTTCATCAATAACTCTTACAGATTTTCCTTCACTTCTCGGTAATGATTCAGGTTCACATAATGTTACATTAACCCTTAATCCAGTTTCACTTTTAATGGATTTTACAATCATTGCTTCAGTTTTTTCCATTTCTTTCATTTCATCAGAGAATAGTTCTTTGGTAGCTTCCACTTTAACTTCAACTTCATCTAAGGTATCAGGTCTTGTTACCTTGATTAAGTAATTTGGACTTGCTCCCTTAATTTTAAGTAAAGCTTTTTCGATTTGTGATGGGAAAACCATAACTCCTCTGATTTTTAACATGTCATCGCTTCTGCCGGTTATTCTGCTCATTTTTACACTGGTTCTTCCACATGCACATTGTTCTATAATTAAAGAGGTTAAATCTTTTGTTCTGAATCTTAAAATTGGTATTCCTGTTTTGGTAAGTGTAGTTAATACAAGTTCTCCTTTTTGACCTGCTGGTAGAGTTTCTCCAGTTTTCGGATTAATAATTTCCGGATAGAAATGATCATCCTGAATATGCATACCGTTTTGTTCAACACATTCCTGAGCTACTCCCGGTCCCATAATTTCAGTCAAACCATAGATATTGTATGCTTTGATGTTTAATGTATCTTCAATTTTATGCCTCATTTCTTCAGTCCACATTTCAGCTCCATGGATTCCTATTTTCAGATTAATGTCTTCTAAGTTAATATCGGAGTTTTCAAGACTTTCTCCAAGATACATTGCATATGAAGGGGTACATGTTATAACATCACTTTGGAAGTCTTTCATAGTTTCAAGTTGTCTTTTGGTGTTTCCTGCAGAAATCGGCACGGTTATTGCTCCAAATTTTTGGGCTCCATGGTGAATACCGAATCCTCCAGTAAATAACCCGTATCCGAATGCATTTTGAAGAATATATTCTTTTTCAACACCTACCATTCCAAGACCACGTGCAATACACTCTGACCAGATATCCAAATCTTCTTTGGTATATCCGGTAACTGTTGGTTTTCCGCTTGTTCCTGAGGATGCATGAATTTCTACAATTTCTTCGTAGGGAACAGCAAATAAACCAAATGGATAAGCTGCTCTTAAATCATCTTTTGTTGTAAAAGGGATTTTTTCAATATCTTTCAATGTTTTTATGTCTTCTGGGGTGATACCAGCTTCATCAAATTTTTCTTTATAAAATGAAACATTGTTATAAGCTAATTTAACAGTCTGTTGTAATCTTTCCAGCTGTAATTTTTCTTTTTCTTCTTTACTCATACATTCGGCTTGTTTGTTCCATACCATTGTATCACTTAATTATATTTCTTTGTTCTAATTTTTTAATATAAAATTATATATAACTATTCATATTAAAAATTTAATCATATATTAATTTTTTTTAATATATTCGGAGTTTAAATTATGGACATTATGATTTTAGCGATTGTATTTATAATCTACATTTTTGCTTTAGTATTGGTAGGTTATTATGCATGGAAAGGAACAGAATCCTCAGAGGATTTCATGATTGGTGGGAAGGATACACATCCTGCTATCATGGCTTTAAGTTATGGAGCAACTTTTATTTCGACTGCAGCTATTGTCGGTTTTGGTGGAGTTGCTAGTGAATATGGTATGAGTGTTCTATGGTTAGCATTTTTAAACATAATCATTGGGGTATTCATAGCTTTTGTATTTTTAGGTAAAAGAACCCGTAGAATGGGACACAGTTTAGGTTCCCTAACGTTTCCCGAGTTCTTGGGCAAACGTTTTAATAGTAAATTTATTCATTATTTCTCAGGTTTAGTTATATTTTGTGCTATGCCGCTTTATGCAGCAGTAGTTCTTATTGGTGCTGCAAGATTCTTAGAATCTTCTTTAATGATTGATTTTGGAATATCCTTATTTATTTTATCAGTTATAATTACATTCTATGTATTCTTTGGAGGTATTAAGGGAGTAATGTATACTGATGCTCTACAGGGAGTAATTATGGTTTGTGCAATGATATTTTTACTTGGATTTGTTTACTGGTTGCTTGGTGGTGTAACTCATGCAAACACAGCATTAACAGATATGGTAGGATTATATCCGGCTAGCGCTACGGCTACAGGGGGAACAGGTTGGACAACATTCCCTGAGTTGGGTTCACCGTTTTGGTGGAGTTTGGTTTCATCTACTCTTATTGGTGTAGGTATTGGTGTATTGGCTCAACCTCAACTGATTGTAAGATTTATGACTGTTAAATCTGACAGGGAATTAAACAGATCAGTTCTTGTTGGAGGTTTATTTATTGCAATAATGCCTACTACAGCTTATATTGTAGGTTCACTTTCCAATGTGTATTTCTTTGATAAATTGGGAAAAATAGCTGTAGATGTTGTTGGCGGAAATGTTGACAAAGTTATTCCAACATTTATTACGATGGCATTGCCTGAATGGTTTGTATATATTTTCCTGCTATCATTATTGGCAGCGGCAATGTCTACAATCAGTTCCCAGCTTCATACTCAGGGAACTGCATTTGGTGTAGATATCTATGGTACTTTAAGAAATAAAGCTAAGCAGAAATCAGACCAAATTACAGTTACAAGACTTGGTATTCTTATAGCTATTATTTTAGCTTTAGTATTGGCATTTTCTCTTCCGGGAAGTATTGTTGCTCTTGGAACAAGTCTGTTCTTTGAAATCTGTGCGGCTGCATTTTTACCTGTGTTCTTGGGAGCATTGTATTGGAAAGGAATCACTGCTAAAGGTGCTATTGCAGGTATTGTTTCCGGAACATTTGTTAGTTTATTCTGGTTACTCTTTGTATTTGCAAAAACAGCTAAAGGTTTAGGATTGTGTAAAGCAATATTTGGTTGTGCAACTTTATTGCCGGCCATGCCATGGCCTTATATTGATGTAATGTTAATAGCTGTTCCTGTTTCTGCTATATTTACATTGGTTGTTAGTTTACTTACAAAACCTCCTGCTCAAGAGGTTATTGATAAGGCATTTGAAAATATTGGCAACAAAGGAAGTGAGGTACAATGATGGTTTTAGGAATTGAAGACCCTTGGATTTGGGGTGTTTATGTATTAATCATTTTATCCACTTTGTTATGCGTAGTCTACGGGATTGTGTATTGGAATAGAGATTATTAATATCCATTCTCTTTTTTTATTTTTTCATTTTTTCAAAATAGTAAAATATATATGTCATAATATGTAAAGGATATATTACACAATGTAAACTATATATTACATTGTTCCGTAAGTGATAATTATTTCAGGGCTGTTGGCTATATTAAGCGGTTATTAAAGTTTCTGCTAATTATTAGTGCCAATACTAAAAATTAATTATTGTACGACATTCTGACGAAAAATTGAAAAATCCCCTTAACTAATTCAAACATTAATTTCAATTTTATGGTGTTTAATGTAGTTAACAAAGTCTTGATAATTATTTCTTATTTTAAATGCTGGTAAAAAATAGTTTAATTATTTTCCCCCCCAATTGACAATAAATACAATTAACATTACCTCCCAATTAATCCATTAGGTTAGAAAATTTAAACACATTTCTTAAATTTAAATCTCCATTGAAAATTATTTTAAACTATTTTATTACTGGTATTGATAAAAAATATGTAATTTGGTTTAGTTAATGTTCACCAAAAAACTTATTTTTAAAAATTACATATTTTTTAATTCTCTTTTATTGTAATCTGTATTTTTAGGAGTTTTTGACAGTGCAGTTTTTATTACTCTGAAGATTGTTTTTAAAAGGTAAGGGCCGTCTTGTAAAAATTGTCTTATTATATAATGTGGCCTTAAATAAAATTTCATAAATGCTTTTGCTTGAATTTTTCTCATATCATTTAAAGAACAGTCTATTGTTTCTAAAATTGGAGTTATTAATGTATATTTGGACCAATCTTTTATTTTTATAAGATTTTTTTCAAAAGCTTCTTTATAGAATCTTGTTCCTGGATATGGGGTTGCTAAACTGTATATTGCATAATTCGGTTTAAGTTTATGGACAAATTTAACTGTTTTGTTCATGATTTCTTTGGTATCTCCAGGCATACCTAAAGCTACTGAAGCTATTGTTCTTATTTTTAGCTTATGTGCAATTTTAAATGCATTTTCAATTTTTGCAATTGTAGTGTTTTTGCACATATTGTCCAGTTGTTGTTGGTCTGCTGATTCCACTCCTATAAATATTGTAATGCAGCCTGCTTCTTTCATTTTTTTCAGAAGTTTTTCATCTAGAGTGTCTACACGTGATGTGCAGCCCCACATGATTTCAATATTTCTTTTTAATATCTCATCACAAATAGCCATTACTTTTCGTTTTTTCAAAGTGAAGGTGTCATCCATAAATGCAATTGTGTCAATATCATAATTTGTTTTTAGATATTCTATTTCATCAACAATGTTTTCTACGCTTCTTTCCCTAATTTTTTTTCCGTGCATTGCAGCTGATGAGCAAAATGAACACTGCATAGGACATCCTCTGGTTGTAATCATAGTTGTCATATGGGTATCCATGTCCAATAAACGGTATTTTTTCATTGGCAATAAGTTTAGTGCCGGAAAAGGAAGTTCGTCTAGATCTTGTATCAATGGAGCTTCAGGATTTACTACAATTTCTTTTGAGTTTTTGTCTTCAAATACAATTCCTTTAACATCATGCAGACTGCTTTGATTTTCCAGAGCCTGCACCAGATTTAACATGATGTATTCTCCTTCACCTCTGATTACGATATCTACATTTTCATCTTCAAGGGTTTCTATGAAATTAAATGTAGGATGATATCCTCCCATTACAACTATTGAGTCGGGAAGGGTTTCTTTAACTACCTGTGCAGTTTCAAGTGCTCTTCCTATTGTTGGAGTAAGGGCAGTCAATGCCACTAAATCTGGTTTTCTTTTAAGTAATTCCTTTTCAACATCTTTAAAATCCATATCTTCTGCAGATGCATCAAGTATTTCAACATCAATATTGTTTTCTTGCAGTACTCCAGCCATATATGCAATACCTAATGGTGGTGCTATTACTCCCATAAATTTATATTTTGAGGCCGTTTGCGGTGGGTTAACAAACAGAACTTTCATAATTTATCCCCCATTATTTAATGTTCGTTAAACAGTTTATCTTATATACTTGGTATAAATAAAGGTTATGTTTGTATAATTTTGAATTCTATAATTAATTTTAATAATATTAAAAGATATAAATAATTACTAATATTAAATTAATGAGGACAGTATTATGATACCTGGTATGAATGCAAAGCAGATGAAAAAAATGGAAAGACAAATGAAAAAGATGGGAATGGATATGAAAGATCTTAAAGGAGTCAAAGAAGTCATTATCCGTTTAGAAGATAAAGAATTAGTCATTCCAAATGCTGAAGTAAGTTTGATGAATGTAATGGGTCAGGAAACTTATCAAGTAACCGGTAAAGCACATGAAGTAGCAATTGATGAAGAACTTGTTATTCCTGATGAAGATATTGAAATGGTAGCTAATCAAGCAAATGTATCTGAAGATGAAGCAAAAGCAGCTTTGGAAGATACTAATGGTGATCTTGCAGAAGCTATCTTAAAATTAAATCAATAGGATAATATGCCTCTTATTGTACATATTTCTGATTTACATATTAGTGAATTGGGATTTGAAGAAGATGTTTTTATAAAGGCTGTAGCTGAAATAAATGCCATAAATCCGGACATGATAATATTAACAGGTGATTTGACTAATAATGGTTATTATAGTGAATTTATCCAAGCTACCAAATATTTGGAGATGTTTGATGCACCATTATTTGCAGTACCTGGAAACCATGATGCCCGTAATTTGGGTTATGAAACTTTTGAAGAGTTAATAGGGGAATGTAGCTGGAAACTTACAAAAGATGATGAATTTGTGGTTATAGGATTAGACAGCAGTTCTCCAGACATATCCAGTGGAAATGTTGGCAGGCCACAGCATCTTTGGATGGAACATCAATTAGACCAATGTGTTATTGAGGAGTTATTTAGTATTGTGGCTCTTCATCATCACGTAATTCCTATTCCAAAAACAGGTAGGGAACGTAATGTATTAACTGATGCAGGAGATGTTCTTAAAACATTAACTGACCATGAAGTTGATTTGGTACTTGCAGGACACAAGCATGTTCCAAATATCTGGAAAATGAATAATACTCTGTTTGTTAATGCGGGATCATTATCTTCTAATAAACTTAGAGGAGATGATAAAAATTCATATAATGTATATGAAATTACTGAAGATACAATTAGGATATTTCTTAATAAAGTTGATGGGGAAAGGTTTTTATTTGGAGAATATCCGAGAAATAGCATTTAGTTAACTTTTAATTAAATTTAAATATACAATTTACAAATAATATAATATTAATTAAATAGATTTTAGGTGATAATGTGAAAGTTGTTGTTGATGCTTCAAATGTTGCATATAGTACAAAAAATGAAAATTCACAGCCTCAAATGTCCAATATTTTAGCTGCGGTTAAATCTTTAGAAGAAAGCGGTGATGAATTTGTAATAATTGCTGATGCATCACTACGTCATGACATTGATGATAAAGAAAAATTTGAAAAACTGTTGGAAAGTGAAAATGTAGAGGAAGTTCCGGCAGGTAATGATGCTGATCATTTTATTCTCAATATAGCCCATAATGAAAAAGCTAAAATTTTATCTAATGACAAATTCAGAGACTATGCTGCTGAATTTAAAAATATTAATTCTATGAGGATTCCTTTTGTAATAGAAAATGGCAGGGTTACATTTGGGAAACCTAAATCACCTAAAAAGGATAAAAACATTTTGCAGCACATATCTGATGAGATTATCAAAGAATTAAACTTCAAAAGATGGGAAGTTTATACCGGAAAAGAAGGTTTGGAAATTTCACCATTAAACATTGCCAAACAGGCAATTGTCCGTATAGATAATGATAATGACACCAGTTCTAAATTAGAAAAGGTCTTTTCAAAAATACCTATGTTTAACAAGATTGTGGACATGGTTGATGATGTGGAAGTGGCTGCTCCTTATGTTATTTTCGTATTGGTCCATCCAAAGGATTACAAATTAGCTGTTAAAAATGCAGGCAATATTTCTGTTACTGTTGCTGACAGGTTAAGACTTGAGAAAAAACCATTGATAGCTGTTCGTAATGATTTATTTACCAGACCTGGCACTTTTGAGTTAAATATAATGCTGGCTGATGAAGTTACAGAACATGCTCCTTATAATGTTTTGGTTCGCGTAAGTACCCATGATGAAGTATTCATTAAGAAAAATTCAAGAAACATTGCCAGCACTATAGCCGGAAGGCTCGGATCTTGGAAATTTCCATTTGTTTCTGTTAAACCAGATATGCTTTTGGAGAAACCTGGAGATTTTGAGATTGAGCTAGAAAAAGGAGGAAGTTTGGATGGTTAATAGCTTAACTAAAGAATTTATTAAGCTATCTACAAAACTTAATCCAATTAGTGTTGGAACTAAGTTTTTTCCAACAAATTCTGTTGAAACAGAGTATGTTGAGCTATTTAATTATACTCAAACTATTCTTTTTGAACTTGAAAAAGCCGAAATTACATCTGAAAGTATTTTAGAAAATCTTAAGCGGGATGTTGGTGTAGAAAATCTCCCGGAAAACTATAATTTTTATGAACTGAAAGCAGCCGAAAATAAAGTTGAAGAATATGCACTTGTAAGTAACATTATTATGGGTAGTGACCGTTACTTCTATGTCGAGCTCCCTCATCCATCTAATTTAATTAATATACTTGTAAAAATCATTGAAAATGAGAAAGGATTGATAGTTGAAAAGAGCTCTACAGAACTTGTTGCAAGAATGTTAAGTAAAAATGATGCAATAAGGGTGGCTATTGAAATTATCGGAATAGGGCTGGAAGAAGGAGTTCCAATTATTTCTGCAGTAGGTATGACCGGAGCTGCTTCTATTGAGAGGTCAATTAATTACACTCAGAATGTTGGAAATTTCCCAGGTGTTGCATTTACCAAACTTGGTGGTGAATATGCACTTGTGTTTGACGAACCGTTTAAACTAATGCAGTCCAAACCTAAAGAATTTCAAAATTATTTGTTCATTGATTTAATAGATTCAACAGGCTTTATCAGTAAAAATGGTAGAAATAAGCTTGTTGAATTGATGACAGGAATTAAAAATTTCATTGAAACCGAGTGTGAAGGAGAATTAGAAGGTTATCGTGAAGGGGGAGATGATTTTATAGCCAGATTCCCATCAAAAGATTTGGCTATTCGTGCAGGGCTTGATTCTGCATGGTTTGCTTTAGATAATGGTGCAAAAATCAGAGCAGGAATTGGCAGAAGTAGAAGGGAAGCTGGTGAAAGGGCTCAATTGGTAGATAGTTTAAATTCATCATCTCCATTATCACTGGTTGTATTTGAATTGGCTAACGGGTTATATGCTTACAATATTCCTTCTGAATTTTCAAGGACAATTATAGATTTAATTGAAAATCAAAAAGGCAAATTGATTGGAATATTTGCATTTGTGTTTATATTTGTGTATGTTTTATCCATATTTGGTTTAGGAATGTTTGGTTTTGTTGGAATAGTATTGGCACTTATTTATGCAGTATTGTCTTAATGTTTAAATAATAGTAGTTTATTAAAAAATAATTAAAAGAAAGGGATTAAAGTGGCGTCTAAAAACGATGGAACACTTGTTGTGTTTATGATTATAGCATTAATTGCATTTTGTGTAGGTGCTGGCATTGGTGTATCTATGGTTATTTCAGATGATGGTGCTGATGTGGCTAACAACACAACTCACATTGAGAATGTTACTCATGAAATGACTACAAACTTAACCGATACAAATGATGATCTTGCTTACGATTCAGAGAAGGATGAATCAAATTACCTTGAAAAAGGTGAATCAAACTTGGATTATTCGGATGATTATTAATTTATTTTTTGTAAGGAAGTAATATGATATTTAAAGAACTTGATGGTGGATTGTCAGTTATTGATAATCTTAAAGTGGCAGGTGCTAAAGAAGGAAAATATGGTGTTGCAGTTATTGTAAGTGAAAATAGCGATGCTTCAGCAGTATTTACATCAAATAAAATAGTGGCTGCTCCTGTAATATATACTAAAAAGGTAGTTGAAAAAGGAAAAGTTTCAGCAGTATTTGTTAATAGTGGAAATGCTAATTGTTTTACAGGCAATCAGGGAATTGAAGATTGTGAATCATTAGTTGAACTGGTTTCTAAAGAGCTGAATATTCCTAAAGGAGAAATAGCTATTTCTTCAACGGGGGTTATTGGCCGTAAAATGCCTCTTGATGTTATAACTGGTGTGGCTTCTAAAGTATTTTCCAGTCTTGGAAACAAACCGGAAGATTCATTGGCAGCTGCAAATGCCATTATGACTACTGATAAAATTCCAAAACAGTGTGCATTGGAAGTCACATTAACTAATGGTGAAAAAGTAAAAATTGCAGGAATTACAAAAGGCAGCGGAATGATTGCTCCAAATATGGGAACCATGCTGTCATTTATTGTAACTGATGGAGTAATGGAAAGTAAATATATTAATAAGGCTCTTAAAAAAGCTGCAAATAAAAGTTTTAACATGATCGTTGTTGATGGTGATGAGAGTACAAATGATACCTGTTTGCTCATGGCAAATAAGGCGTCTGGAGTCAATATAGTCAATGACGGTGAAATTGATCCGAATTTCCAGGAAGCCCTTGAGTATCTTTGTATTGATTTGGCTAAAAAAATGGTTAAAGATGGTGAAGGGGCATCTAAGGTTATTGAAGCAAATATTTATGGAGCTAAAAATATTGATGAAGCCAGATTGGCAGCTAAGGCAATTGTAACTTCTCCTTTATTTAAATCTGCCGTATTTGGTGGTGATCCAAATTGGGGAAGGATAGTCTCAGCAATCGGTTATTCCGGAGCAGATGTAAGTGCAGATACAGTAACAATAGCTATAGCTAATAAACAAGATGAAGTTGACCTTGTAAAAGATGGTGAAATTCTTGCTTTTGAAGGAACTGATAATCTTTTAAGAGCTGAGAAAATCATGCTCGGAGAAGAGGTCATTGTAAATGTTGATCTTAATAAAGGTGATGGTGAAGCTACAGCTTGGGGCTGTGATTTAAGTTATGATTATGTGAAAATCAATGCTGAATATACTACTTAAAGAAAAGATATAAATACTTTAAGAAGTAAATATTTTTATGTTATAGAAATTCTATTTTTGATTTTCGATTAAAATGATATTGAATCAAATTTTAACTATTGATAGTTACATTATTTGGTTTTAATTTATTAATTAAATTTAATGGGGATATGATTATGGCAAAAGTTAAAGGAACCAATAAAAGAACAAGAGCAAAAAGAAGTTATACCAAACCTGGTAGTAAAAGAGGTAGAGGAGTTAAACAAACCTGGAAAAAATAATCCTCTTTTCCATAACTTTTTTTTTAAATTTTAAGCTTATTTTTACTTAGAAAAAAATATATACTATTTTTTAAAGATTATTACTCATATACTATAAGATGGGGTATTATGAGTAAAAAGAAAATGATGATGCCTGCAAATGGCCACAGAATTCAAGGTATGACTAGTGAAAAGTTCCTTGATTCTAAAGAATTTTTAGATGAATTGAATCTCACAGGCAGTGAGAACTTTATGGATGCCGGCTGTGGAGATGGTCATGTAGCTATTAAAGCATTAGAAGAATACATTACTGACGGTTGCGTTTATGCTTTGGATATGTATGAACCTTCTATTGAAGATATGCTTAAATACAAACAGGAAAACAATGCAGATAACCTAATCCCAATAGTATCCAATATTGCTGAACATATTGATTTGGATGATGAAACATTGGATGTTGTTTTGATGGTTAATGTTTTCCATGGTTTTAAAGCTACAAGAACATTGGATGAAGCAGTGGACGAATTGGCTAGAGTAATTAAAACCGATGGTGGAAGAATAGCTATTATGGATTATAAAAAACAGGATGTTAAAAACGGACCTCCAACAGCTATCAGAAGTTCTCCTGATGATTTGCAGGAATTATTCTCAGCACATGGTCTTAAAATGACTTATTTAAATGAGGAAATAGGTGAAGACATTCCTGAAGGCAAATCTCATTATTTAATAATATTTGAAAAAGAGTAGTTAAAAATGATTTTTGTAGCTGTTTTGGCAGGTGGAATTGGATCAAGAATGGGGGATACAGACACTCCTAAACAATTTTTAAATCTGGGAGATCGACCTATTTTAATCCACACAATTGAAAAATTTGTGATTATGGATGAGATTGATGAAGTGATAGTTTTAACTCCACAAAATTTTATAAATCACACAAAACATTTAATCGAAGAGTATACTCCAAACAACGATAAGATAGTTGTGATTGAAGGCGGAAAAACCAGAAACGATACTTTAAAAAACAGTATTGACTATATTTATGAAAATTACAGTGTTGATGATGATTCAATAATTATAACTCATGATTCTGTCCGTCCGTTTGTAACCCATAGGATTATTCAGGATAATATTAAAGCTGCAAAAAAATGTGGGGCCTGTGATACAGTAATTCCTGCTACAGACACAATTGTGGAAAGTAGAGATGGAAAGATAATTAAAAACATTCCAATTAGGGATTATTTTTATCAGGGTCAAACTCCACAAACCTTTAAGATAAATAAATTAAATTCTTTAATCAATGATTTAACTGATGATGAAAAAGAGATACTTACAGATGCTGCTAAAATATTTGTTTTAAAAGGTAAAGATGTAGCTCTTGTTGATGGAGATGTAACAAATATTAAAATTACATATCCTTATGATTTGAAATTAGCTAATACAATTCTAAATGATAAAAATGATTAATATTATTTACAGATTAGTTGCTCCAAAATTCTTTGAAGAGGCTATAGAGGAAATTAACATAGATAATGTAATTGTAAGACCAAGTTATCTCTCAATTTGTCAGGCTGACCAAAGATATTACCAGGGTAAAAGAGCAAGTGATGTTCTTGAAGAAAAATTACCTATGGCTCTGATTCACGAAGGGGTCGGGGAAGTGGTATTTGACAATACAGGGAGCTTTGATGTTGGGGATAAAGTTGTAATGATACCAAACACTCCGACAAAAGAAGATGAATATATATCAGCTAATTACCTGCCGTCATCAAAATTTAGAGGCAGTGGTTTTGATGGATTTACAAGTGATTTAATTCAGCTAAATCCTGACAGACTAGTTAAACTGCCTGATAATTTTAATTTAAAAATTTCTGCATTTATAGAATTAATTTCAGTAATCTGCCATGGAATAGACAGATTTGAAAAAATAGCCATTAAACACAAAAACCGCTTTGGTGTTTGGGGAGACGGAAACCTCGGATATATTACAGCACTGCTGCTGAAAGAGTTTTACCCTGAAAGTGAAGTGACAGTTATTGGAAAGCATGGTGAAAATCTGAACTTATTTTCATTTGCAGATAAGACATACAAATTCCATGAGGTTCCAGATGACTTGGCTATTGACCATGGTTTTGAATGTGTTGGATCAAATGCATCACAAGCAGCTATTGACCAAATAATAAATACAATTAATCCTCAAGGGTCAATAATCTTATTTGGAGTAAGTGAATATCCTATTCCAATCAATACAAGGTTAATTTTAGAAAAAGGATTAACAATCCAGGGAATAAGTAGGAGTGAACGTAAAGACTTCTTAAAAGTAGTTGAATTGCTTAAAAACAATCCTAATTTATTTGATTCATTGGATAAGTTAATCAGTGAAGTTGTAACTATCAAATCATTAAATGATTTAAAAGAAGCTTTTGACAAAGATTACATTTCAGGCTTCGGAAAAACAATATTGGTGTGGGATAAATAATGTGTGACGAAGATGATGAATTTACTGTAATCTGTCCGGTTTGTGGTGAGATGATTGATGCAGGAGGCGCAGTCTGTCCAATCTGCGGAACTCCAGTTTAGCTATGAAATTTTTTCTCTTAGTAGAAAACTTTTTTATTTTTACATGTTTTGAAGGATAAAATTCAGATATTTTGTTGACATTATAATATATTTTTTTTAAGAAATGAATAATTCCAAAGATTTAATAAAGTATTAAGTAAAATAATTATTGTAGTGATTAAATGAAGGACGTAAATATTTTAGTTGAGGCTTTACCTTATATTAAAAAATTCCATGAAAAAAAGATTCTGATTAAGTACGGAGGACATGCTATGATAGATGAAGATGCAATGTCTTCTACAGTTAGGGATACTGTTCTTTTAAAATATGTGGGTATGGAACCACTTATTGTTCATGGTGGCGGTCCGGAAATATCCAGATCTATGGACAAGTTAGGTAAAGAGCCTAAATTCATTAAAGGATTAAGAGTTACTGATGAAGAAACTATGGAAATTATTGAAATGGTTTTAGTTGGTAAAATAAGTACAGATATTGTTTCTCAGATTTCTTATCATGATGGAAAAGGCATAAGTTTATCTGGTAAAGACAGCAGATTAATTTTCGCTCATAAAAAACCTGTCAGTAAAGTTACCAGCGAATCTGGCGGAGAAGAGGAAATTGATTTAGGTCTTGTGGGTGAAATTGATTGCATCAATACAGATTTACTTGAAATGTTTCTGAAAAACAATTATATTCCGGTTATATCTCCGGTAGGTATCGCCGATGATGGATCAAGTTTAAATTTAAATGCAGATACTGCAGCTGGTGAAATAGCTAGTTCTGTTGATGCTGAAAAGTTAATAATTTTAACTGATGTTCCTGGAGTTTTAAGAGATCCTAATGACCCTGATTCATTAATCCAAAGGATAAAAATAGATGAAGTGCCGGACTTAATTGAAGAAGGAGTTATTTCCGGAGGAATGATTCCAAAAATTGAAACATGTGTCAAAGCAATTGAAGATGGTGTTAAATCTTGCCATATCATTGACGGACGTAAAAAACATTCTCTTTTACTTGAAATTTTCACAAAAAATGGTATAGGAACTATGATTTATAAATAGTTCTTATTTTGAAAATAAAAATGAAATATAATCTATAAATGATTATATTCTTCTCTTAATTTTCTTCTAAGCAGTTTCCAGCCATTAACTCTTGGAAGCTCTTTTAAACTGAATATTTTTCTTGGTACTTTGTATCTTGAAAGATTTTCACGGGCATAGCTAATTAGACCTTCGCTGTCTTCTTTATTTTCCCAAACTACTGCAGCTACAGGTAACTCTCCGCGGTGACAGTCGGGGATACTGAAAATAGCTATTTCTTTTACTTCAGGATATTTGATTAACACTTCTTCTACTTCTGTTGGGTAAATTTTCCATCCGCTCATTACAATCATGTCTTTTTTACGGTCTGTAATGAACAAACGGTTATCTTCATCAAGATATCCAATATCTCCTGTTAAAAACCATCCGTCATCTAAAAATGATTCTTTTGTAGCTACTTCACGTCTCCAATAACCTTTAGCTACTGCAGGGCCTCTTAGTGCAATTTCTCCATGTTCATATTTTTCAAGTTCTTTGGTGTAGTCATGTTCATCAACAATTTTAACTTCTGAAAAACAGACTGGATGTCCGACACTTTCAAATCTGTCTGCTGTTCTGTAATCTTCAGGTCTGATAACAGTTCCGGTTCCAATTACGATTGTTTCAGATAATCCGTAAGCGTTGATTATTGGGATACCGTATTTTTCATGGAATTGTTTCCAGATTTTCTTGTGCAGTGGTCCTCCGCCGCTTATTATTTCACGTACAGTTTTTAATTGTTCTTCAGCACCATTTTCCAATCTTGTCAGGGAATGTATTACTGGGGGCATACCTGTTAAGACTGTAACTTTTTCTTTTTGACATAATTCAAGGTATTCCTCTAAATTAAATTGTTCCACCATGATATAGTAGGCTCCTGCTCTAAGTGCAGCTATTGCCCAGGATAGTCCTACATGAGCCATAGGATATATCCCCATGTAAACATCATCCTGTTTCATGGTTAGTACATCACATTCATTATGGATTGCAGTGAAATAATTTCCATGAGTAAGCATAGCTCCTTTTGGCTGACCTGTTGTTCCTGAAGTGTACTGTAATTGGCATAAGTCATCCCAGTCTGTAGGTTCTGCAGGTAAAATTTCCCCATTTTTATAATTTTCAATATTTTTTGGAATATACTTATCCAAATCAACAATATCCTTTGCGTCTTCGTCAGTAATCATTAATTTAGCCTGTGAGTCATCAATAATATATTCAAGTTCGTGGGGAGTAAATACTCTGTTTGTTGGAATAGCTATTGCTCCAAGTCTCCAGATTGCAAATAATGAGAACAAATACTTAGTGGAGTTATTCAAATATATTAAAATTCTATCTCCTTTTTTAATACCGCAATTTTTTAAGTCACGGGCAATTTCTGAAGTCATTGCCAATATTTCATGTGAATTGTATTTTTCATTGGTTTTTGGATTGTATAAAACATTTTTATCTAATCTGCAAGCATTTGCGTCAAGAAATGTAGTTATGTTAAGCATTTAGTAGTCACCTTCAAGTATTTCATCTACGATAGATTTGGTAAGTTCTGATGTAGTGCTGTTTCCTCCTAAATCAGGAGTCAGTGTTTTGCCTGCACTTACAACATTTTCAACAGCTTTATTTATTTTATTACTTATTTCATATTCTTTTAAGTAATCCAGCATCATGGCTATTGTTAAAATCATGGAGCATGGGTTAGCTATACCTTTACCTGCAATATCTGGTGCAGATCCGTGAACAGGTTCAAATAATCCATGATTATCTCCAATATTTCCTGAAGGGGCAAGTCCAAGTCCCCCTACAAGACCGGCACCTTCATCAGACAGTATATCTCCAAACAGGTTGCTGGTTACAATTACATCAAAGTTTTGCGGTTGTGTAATAAGATACATTGCTGTTGCATCAACATAAAAATCATTGCTTTCAATATTTGGGTAATTTTCAGCTATTTTGTAAAAACTTTCTTTAAAGACTCCGTCGGTTTTTTTTAGGACATTGCTTTTATGTACACAGGTTACCTTTTGTTTTTGTTTGGCGATACATTGTTCAAAAGCAACTTTGGCTATTTTTTCACTGGCTCTTCTTGTAATGACTCTTTGGGCAATTACTTTATTGTCCTGTTCATATTCAATCTGGCTGTAAAGTCCCTCAGTATTTTCACGAACTATTAAAAAGTCAATATTATCACTTATTGATCTGACGCCTCTATAGGATTTTATCGGCCTTAAATTTGCATAAACATCAAGTTCTTTTCTAAGATTTATAATTGGACTTGGCTGGCCGGGGGTGCTTGTACTGGCTCCAAATAATGTTGTATCTGATTTTTTAGCTATTTTAATGGTTTCTTCAGGTAATGTAACTCCATTTTTGTTATAACATTCAAAACCTGCTTCCCCATATTCAAAACTGAAATTCAAATCAAGTTTGTCCAGTAAATATTCGCCAGATTCCATTACTTCCTTTCCAATTCCATCTCCGGGTATTATTGCAATTCTGTACATTATTTCACTTATTTAATTTTGTTCGTATATTTTCGAAATATATTTATATAGTTAGATATAACTATTATATGTTTACAGTTATATTAAATATAGTGAGGGATGTTTATGTCAAAATCTGTTGAAGAATTAATTGAAGATTTAAATGACCAAGACGAATTTGTTGTTGAAGCAGCTGCTGGTGAATTGGAGATGATGGGAAAAGAATCTGTTGATGCTTTAATGTCTGCATTGTCTCATAGGAAGAAAAATATTCGTTTAAATGCAGCAAAAATTTTAGGAGCCATCTCTAATCCTAAATCAATTGATGCTTTAATTTTAACTTTGAGAGATAACAATAAATTAGTTAGAAGAGAAGCTTCTACTGCTTTAAGTCGTATGGGCCAAATAGCTGTCGATCCTTTAATTGAAATTTTGGATGATGAAGATTGGAGGGTAAGAGGTGCAGCTGCATGGGCTTTAGGAAACTTAAAAGATGATGCCGCTATCGAACCGCTTGAAGCACTTTTGGAAGATGAAAGCGGTTATGTTAGGGCCGGTGCTTTAAACGCAATCAATAGCATTAAAAGTTAATAACTAATTTTGTTATTTTCTTCATTTTTTCCCTTTTTTTACCACTTTTTTTGAATATTGTTTAAATTTATATCATTATCATTGCTTTTTTTCAGAAAATTTTTTAGTCGGAAGTAGTTTTCCACTACATTTATATAATATGAGATGATAATAGTATATTAGCAAATATTCTATATCTTAATAATTTTTACTATAACTTTTAGAATTACTGCTATTTTTTTAAAATAATGTTTAGAATGATTAGTGAATTATATGATTACAATAGGAATACTAAATTTACAAGGTGCCGTAAGTGAACATTACGACATTACAAAGAAAGCTATTGAAAATATGGGTATTGAAGCAGAAGCAATTTCTGTAAGATATGCTGATGAAGTAGCGAACTGTGATGGTGTAATCATTTCTGGTGGTGAAAGTACTGTGATAGGAAAAATCATCAAAGAACGAGGGATAGATAAAGTTATTAAAGATAACAGAATTCCTGTTTTTGGAACTTGCGCAGGAATGGTTTTGCTTGGTAAAAAAACTGATTTTGATCAGCCTTTATTGGGAATTATGGATATTTCAGTTAAAAGAAATGCATTTGGAAGACAGGTAGATTCATTTGAAAGTCCAATTTCCATTTTGGGGGAGGATTATTTGGGAGTTTTCATTAGAGCACCATCCCTTGATGATTATGATAAAACCAAAGAAGATATTAAAGTTTTATCAAAATTGGATGATGAAATAATAGCTATTCAGCAAGGACATAATATAGCTATTGCATTTCATCCGGAATTAACTGATGATACTAGAATTCACGAATATTTTATAGAGGAGGTTTTAAATTGTGTGGAATAGCTGGTATAGTTTATAAAGATAAAAAATTGCATTGTGCAGGTAATGACATGACCAATATGCTTCATCAACTTCAGCATAGAGGTCCTGATTCTGCAGGTTATTCAATTTATGGTGGAACAGGTCTTAAGGATGATGAGTACATCTTAAAAATTCAAGTGAAAGAACAACCAAGATTACTTGAAACCGTGAAAGATACAATAAACTTTGTAACTCCAATTCAAAGTGATGAAGTTCTTCCGTCTGTTGGAGATTCATTTATTTACAAATGTAAAGTTCAGTTAAATAACTTTTCAGAACTTAAACCGCTTATCTCAACTGTTGATACAATTGATGATGTTATTGTAATTAACGGAAGTCAGGATTTTGAAATGATTAAAGATGTAGGTTCTGTATTGGACATTGCAAAAAGATACAATGTGCGTGAGGTTAAAGGAACTCATGCTATAGGCCATACAAGGTTTTCAACAGAAAGTGGTGTGGACAGATATCATGCACACCCATTTGAAACTTACATTGTTAAAGATGTATCTGTTGTTCATAATGGTCAGATTACAAATTATTGGAATATTAGGGATCCTTTAGAAAGAAAAGGTCATGTATTTGAAACTTTTAATGATACTGAATGTTTGGTTCATTATATTGCAGATAAATTAGATACAGGTTATTCTTTAGAAGAAGCACTGGAACAGTCTGTAGAAGATATGGATGGTCCTTTTTCTTATATTATAGGAACTCCAAATGGTATTGGAATAGCTAAAGATAAATTAGGTTTACGTCCGGGAGTAATGGCTGAAACTGACGATGTTTTTGCAATTGCATCTGAAGAGGTATCTTTAAGGGAAGTTGTTGATACTCAAAATATTGAACAAATTTCTCCTGGTGAAGTAATGGTGTATGAAATTTAGGAGTTGGTTTTAGTGAAAATAAAAGAATTAGATGCAGCATCACTTTCTCCACGTGAACTAAATTCACAGGTTAAAGAATCTGCAAAAGATTATGATAAAATACTTATTAAAAATCCTAATGCAATGCATTATTTGGTTGCAGGAGTAACTGATGAAGTAAACATTGAACTGGACGGTTCTGTAGGTTATTTTACAGGAACCATGTGTGACGGACCAAAAATTAAAATCAATGGTAATGCAGGATGGTTTGTTGGAGATAATTTAACTGACGGTGAAGTGGTTGTTGAAGGATCAGCTGGTGACGGAGCAGGACAGGGAATATATGGCGGAACAGTTGTTGTTCGTAAATCAGTAGGTTCAAGAACTGGAGAAATCATGAAAAATGGTACTATTGTCATTGGTGGAAATTCAGGATTCATGACTGGAATATTCATGATGGGTGGCCGTATTGTTATCTTAGGTGATGTAGGAGAAGATGTGGCAGAATCCATTATTCGTGGTGTGATTTATGTTAAGGGCGAAGTTAAAAGCTTGGGATACAATGCTAAAATTGACGAATTAACATGGGAAGATAAACTTGAATTAAAAGAATTACTGGAAGAATATGATTTTGATTTAAAGGAAGATGAGTACGAAGAATTTAAAAAAATAGTTCCGGAAAGTGCAAGACCATTTTACGGTCATTAATTGAATAGGAGGGAAGTGTATGCCATATAGAGTAGAAAGAAATCCGGTTTTATGTAAGAAAAACTTTGGAAGGCCTGGTTGTTGTTGGTATTTGTGTGATGACAGGGATGAAAAAATCTGTGGAAGATGTTTCTCATGTTATAATAACTGTCCTCACGGAGTTTATGAAATTATTCAGGGTGAACCGTACCCATTAAATCAGGAAAAATGTGTCGGGTGCAGAATTTGTTTGGAAATGTGTCCAAATAGGGCTATTGAAGTAAATGCAATTCCGCAGGATGCAAGAGAAGCATGGGGATTCCCTGATGTTGTGGAAATAGTAAGAAAAGCTCAGTCTGCATCATATAAAATCAGAAGTACTGGAGCTTTAAGAAAAATTCCTGACTTTGATGATTTGGTAGTAATACCTGCACAGGTATCAAGACCTCCTATTGATAAATATAGGGAACCATGCGGAACAGATGTTGTATTGGGAGATAGATATGCTGAAAATCCTTTAAAATTAGATACTCCTGTAATGATTGGAGCAATGTCTTTTGGTGCGTTAAGTAAAGAAGCAAAAATGGCATTAGCTATTGGTTCTTCACTTGCAGGAACTGTAACAAACACTGGGGAAGGGGGAATGCTTCCTGAAGAACGTGAATTGGCTGATAAACTTATAGCACAGTATGCATCTGGAAGATTTGGTGTTTCTGCAGATTATCTTAAACAGGGAGATGCAGTTGAAATCAAAATAGGTCAGGGGGCAAAATCCGGAATGGGTGGTCACTTGCTTGGTGAAAAAGTAACTGCAGAAGTTTCCAGAATCAGAAAAATCCCTGTAGGGTCTGATGCTCTATCACCTGCAAGACACATGGATATTGTAGGTCCTGAAGATTTAAGTATGAAGATTTCTCAATTACGTGAAATTACTGACTGGAAAGTTCCGATCATTGTTAAATTTGCTTCAGGTAAAGTAGCTTCTGATGTAAAAATCGCAGCTAAGGGTGGAGCAGATATAATTGTTGTAGACGGTATGCAGGGAGGAACTGGAGCAGGACCTGATGTTATTATGGAACATTCAGGTATTCCATCACTTGCAGCTATTGTGGAAGCAGATCAGGCATTAAAGGAAATTAATTTAAGAGAAGATGTAAGTTTGGTAGCTGCTGGAGGAATTCGTTCTGGAGCAGATTTAGCTAAAGCATTGGCTCTTGGAGCAGATGCAGTATATATTGCAACAGCTGCATTGATTTCTATAGGCTGCAGGGTCTGTCAAATGTGTTATAAAGGTAACTGTAGTAAAGGAATAGCTACACAGGATCTGTCCTTAAGACACAGACTTGATTACAAGGAAATGGGTAAAGCAGTAGCTAATTATATAAATGCAATGACTGATGAGGCATGTATGCTTGTTCAACAGGCAGGAAACACCCATATTACAAAATTGGAAAAACAAAACTTAAGGGCCTTAACAATGGAAGCATCAGCTTTAACCGGTGTTCCAATGGCAGGTTCTGAAAACAGAAAAAATTAAATTCCGGGAGTTTGTTCAGCTAGACATAAATTGCAGATAGCATTTTCATTGTCTTTTTGTTTGTCTTTAACTGGACAGTAAAACTCCCCATTTTTTTCTTCTACTTTTAAACTTCCGGGGAATTCAGTTCCGACTGGATGGATTGGCTCTTCTAAAATAAATGTTGTATAAAGAGCAGTAATAATATAAATTAAAGGAAACTTATCTTCTTCAATGCTGTAGTTTCTTTCTTTTTCAAACTGATATTTTAATAAATTAAATGATTCATCAAAACTTTCTTTATCAATAGCTTCATCTAGATAATTGTTATTGTCAAGTATTTCTTTTACACGCATGATGAAGTATTTTACATAAACTTCCAAGTATTTTTCACGATAATTGGCCTGAACATATTTTCCTTCTTCTCTCATTCTAGCTGTTGCAAGCATTAAATCATAGGGTGAAATTATTTTGCAATATTTTTTTAAGAGCTTTAATAATTCGGTTTTTGTTATAATGTCTTTTGATGAAATATTGCGTAAGTCATGGAATATGTTTGCAGCTTTCATATATGTTAATTTTATAGTTGGAATATTTAAGTTTTTTAGTTTTGGATTTTTAGGAAAAAGTGATTTTAGCAATATTTTATAGTGCTATAATAATAGTACTTTGAATGAAAAAATGATGATTTTTAAACATTAGAAATAGAAAAACAGATATTATTCCTATTTTAAAAAATATTTGGAAGAATAACTGTTTATTCTTCCTTTGTTTTTTAAGCAGGGGTTAATTCCCCACCTTGTATTTTTAAGTATTCTCCTTCTAAAACAGTTACATATACTGTTGATCCTTCTTCACTTGTAGCCTCATTACTAATGATACTATCAAATTCCATTGATGAATCAGAAGAACGTTCGACATATCCTCCAAATGAGCTGGTTTGTGTAAATTTATACTCACCTGCAGGGATATCGGATCCTACTTTATATGTTCCTTCTTTGTACACTTGTGCTGAGTCGGTATTTCCATTATTTGAATTGTTGTTATTTTCGTTTGTATTTGTTGTTGTGCTTGTATTTTTATCTGGGGAAACCATTCCGCCAATTACTCCAATGACAAGTAATCCAATACAACAAACTGCAATAATTGATACTGCTTTTTTTGCGCTTGACCATTCTTTCCAATCATCTAAAAAGCTCATGATTTTACCTCATTTTTTTTTAATAGCTACAATAATATCAATATGTAATATTTTATAGCTTTGATAATAATGCCTAAACTTAATCCCCCAATCAAACCTGTAAAAAATCTTAGATAATTATTACTTTCACGTAAACCTTTCAATTGACTTGTTCCATCAACTACTGCTGGAATTAATAGTAATATTGAAAATAATATTAAAAAATGATTATAATTTACATAGAAAAAGTATGTATATATGAAATATATTAAAAACATTATGTAAAATCCAGTACATCTTGCACATACTGGAAATTGATAACCATTTATAAAAAAACTTCTTTCAGGTTTTCTGTGGCATATTAATTTCAGGTAATCCATTATTATCTATATTAAATTTATATAAACTACTTATTAATAAAATTAATGATTGTTAATTGTGGGGGGGGGAAATTGGCCATTTATGATACTTTTTTATTAAAAATCCTCTTTTTAAATGGGTTTATAGTTAATTTTCATCAATTAAAAATTTAATATTCAAAACATTAAGTTTTCCTTGAAACATGAATTGTTAAAATAATATTGGAATTGATATTTTAAAATAGATTTAAATAAAATAAACTTAAGATATTATATTGAATAATGTAAAATGTATACTTAAAAGTTTTTTAATACATATTTTGTACAATAAATTTAATAAATATTAACATTTTATCATTATTTATAAAAATTTTATAAATAATAAATAATGTGATGATTATGGCTAGTGAAATAAGCAAATGATAATGGAAACTATGTTAACATTAATTACTACAGCATTTGCATTTGTTGCAGGTTTAGCTTGGAATGAAGCAATACAAAAATTAATTGAAGAATTTTACACTGCTGGAGGAGCAGTAACAGGATTATTAATATATGCAGTCATTGTAACTATTGTTGCTGTAGTTGTTACTGTATTGCTTGCAAGAATTGCAGGTAAAATGGGTATTGATCTTGATAAAGAATAAATATCCTTTTTTATTTTTTTTTGGAAAATTCTTTTTTTGCATTTGAAGTTATATGTTACTTTCCTAAATCTTCAACAGTTTTTTAAATCAAAAAATAGTGTTTTTTTTTAAAAAAGTGAAGTTCGAAGTAAAAAAGAGGAGGGTAATTAAAAGACAGAATAGTTATATATGTTTAATAATTTTGAATATGTTTTTACTTCAAACCTATATTTAGATTGTGCTTCATGTTATAAATACTTTTTTATAAAAAAGTATTACTTAATTAATATTAGAAATTAAAAAAGTATTAATATAAATTTTAAAGAGATTTTTGCTTCTGTTTTTTTAGAAATAATTTGATTTCAAAAATTTTAAAAAT
>ERZ772820.108-NODE-108-length-85357-cov-60.833767_pt1 | contig 85357 bp, 81 predicted proteins | sample MGYA00511377_ERZ772820 | MGnify/ENA primary metagenome ERZ772820 (study PRJEB29015, sample SAMEA2737684) | human gut metagenome | biome: human gut; feature: human-associated habitat; material: faeces | place: China | collected 2012 ... | reverse complement strand
AATTTTGTAGGCAGCTTGTCAAAAAAGTCCAAAAGGACTTTTTTGACAAGCTGAGTGCCCGGGCAGCTTCGCTGCCCGGGCACTTTGTGTCACGTTATGATTCTTTACTGTACCAGACGATCCAGCCATGCAATATAGGCCGAGGAGGTCAGCATCATCGGATAATTCAGCACGATGCAGTCCGTCACGCCCTGCTCCTTGGCAAAGGCAACCAGATCCAGCGACGGCTTTCCGTCGCGGTTGAACTCGCGCGGGTCAATGACGATGATCTTGCTATAGTGGCTGGTCAGCCACGGTGCGAACGCGTTGCCATAGGATTCCTTGAGTAGCACGCAGACCGGCCCCTGTACGTTCGTATCGATGACGGAGATGGGATGGTCACCGCCGAGGAAGCACAGGTACTTATTGGAAACATTGCCCACACCGCTGATCACGCTCAGGCCGTCATAGGAATTGGTGAGCGTCGCATCGTCGTAGACGCGCAGGTTTGTGTCCACATAGGGGCGATAGTAGAAAACGGTGTCCGGATTGTCCTTGAGAATCTGACTCTGGGGGTAGTCGCTCATAAAGGTGTACATGGAACCGACGAAGCCGTCGACCTCCCCTGTTTCAAACTTGCTCAGCGGCTCTGCCTTGAATCCTCTTGCCTCGCAGAAGGCGGTATAGGCATAGTAGGCACCGAGCTGCGTCCAGTGATGGTCGGTACGGAAGTAGATATACTCATCCGTATGTGCCGCCAGCTTGGAGTAGCCGTCCACCTTCTTGACGGAAGCGTCCATCTTGCTGTAGCAGTAGTCAATCATGTTCTTCTGGCCGTAGTCGCCGGTGTGGTATTCCTCTGGCGTATAGAATTCCGCCGAATTCGGCACCAGCATACTGTAGGTCGTCACGCCGTTTGCGCCGAGCGCGGAGGAAATGTGCGACACGGCTGCGGCGTAGTCGTCAAACAGGCTGTACTCCGTGTAGGCAAGCTCCGTCGCGCGGTCGCCAACCAGCACCATCGTGCCATAGCGCTCGGTGTCCGGATCGGGTTCCTCGCTGTGATTCGGATCCTTCGCGGTCGTTTCGGAGGGCTGCGTCGGCTCCGTTGAAGGCTGAGAGGGCTCCGTCGGCTCGGAAGGCTCGCTGCTGCTACTGTCGGAAGCCAGCGCCTCGCCGTGGTCGGCGCCGTTGTTCTTTCCGGAAATGACAAGCTGGGTGTCGGACTTTCCGCTCAGGCCGGAGAAGTAATAAAAGCCGTTGAGCTTGCGGTTGGAGCTGAGGAAGCTCTCCCGGCTGGGGAAGGTATCGGCATAAAATGCGCTGAAGTCCTCACTGTAGCTGCCGTCCAGCAGAGAGGAGATCGTCAGCTTTGGGCGTGTTTTGAGCTTGCGGTTCTCGCTGGCGGAAAAAGTCGCGTCCTTGTCCATCAGCGAATACATCCCGACGCCCAGCAGCAGAAGCAGCAGCGCAAGGGAGCACAGTGTATAGAGTTTTTTCATTGGTGTCACCTCAGAAGTTTGCGTAGATGGAAGGCGAACTGGTCGTGCCGAGAAGAGAAACGGTACACAGCCACAGAAGCAGCAGCACAAAGGCAAAGGTCGAAAGCACATAAACCACCTTTCCCGGCGTCACGCTGCGCTGCATTTTGCGGTTTCCCCTGCCCATGCCGAGCGCGCCGCTGAAAATGAACCCGAACCAACGCGGCAGAACGGAAGCACCGATGCCGCAGACGATCAGCAGCGGCAGGGAGTTGAGCAGGCGCGTGGTCGTATTCCGGTTTGTAAATGGCGCGCCGCCAAACATCGCAGCGAGATTCTTCCCGATCTCTGCCATGCTCGTGTGGGAGAAGAGCACCCACCCAATTAGGACGAAAAACATGGTCATGAGGTTCCGCACCACAAAAGGCATGCGTTCCAGCTTCGGCATAATCTGCTTTTCGATTGCCAGCAGCAGGAAGAAGTATAATCCCCAGAGGACAAAGTTCCAGCTTGCGCCGTGCCAGAGGCCGGTCAGCGCCCAAACGACCAGCAGGTTCAGAATCTGCCGTGCTTTTCCTTGCCGGTTGCCGCCGAGCGGGATATAGACATAGTCGCGGAAAAAGCTGCCCAGCGTCATGTGCCAGCGCCGCCAGAACTCCGTGATGGAGGTGGACACATAGGGCAGGTCGAAATTCTCCGGATAGCGGAAACCGAAGATCCTGCCGATGCCGATGGCCATATCCGTATAGCCGGAGAAGTCAAAATAGATCTGGAAGAGGAACAGGAAGGCCGACAGCCACGCACCGAGGAAGGTCAGCCCCGCCGGGTCGGAAGCGAGGTCGGAAATGACCTTGCCCGCGTAATCCGCCAGCAGCACCTTCTTGGCAAGACCGGTGGCAAAGCGCAGGATGCCGTCGAAGATCATCCGCGGATTCGTGCGGCGCTGCGTCAGCTGCGGAGCGATCTGCTCATAGCGCACGATCGGGCCCTGCGCCATTTTCGGGAACATGCAGATGTACAGCAGGAAATCCGAGAAGCGCTCCGCGCCGCGGTTCTTCCCGCGGTAGATGTCGATCAGATAGGACAGCGCCTGGAAGGTATAGAAGGAAATGCCCAGCGGCAGCGCAGTCGTCGGCGCGCGGAAGGAGGTACCGAGCACCGAATTCAAGCTCTGCGTCAGCGTGCGCAGCGCCGTCAGCAGCACGCCTCCCTCCACGTGAAGCCCGAAAATGCCGAGCAGGAAATCCAGATATTTGAACAGTCCCAGCGCCAGAAGGTTCACGCTCACCGCGATGATCAGGAGCTTGCGATTCTTCTCCGCCAGCAGCGTTCCGAAATAGTAGTTTACATAAGAAAGTCCCAGTAGCAGGAGCAGATACACCGGCTGCCCCATCGCATAGAACAGCAGGCTCGCCGCGATCAGCACGACATTTTTCCGCCGGATGCCGGGGATCAGGAAATAGATCGCCGCCGTCAGCGGCAGAAATACATATATAAAAAACAGGCTGGAAAATTCCACGTCTTGTAACCTCGCTCCTCAGATTTCTTTCTCCAAGATAACAAATTATCCGAGGAAAAGCAACAACAAATTGACATAATAATTATTTATTTTTCGTAGCTTTTGTAACCATTCTTCACAGAAGCCCCCGCGACCCGCGGACGACCTGCGATTGCAGGAGCAGCAGCGCCGTGAGATTGGGCAGTGCCATCAGCGCATTGAGAATGTCAGCCATTTCCCATGCCGCGTGCACCGTCAGATAGGGGCCGATCGCCACCGCGAGGATGTAAAAGAAACGGTATGCGCGCACAGCCCTCTCCCGCCCGCCGGAGAGGTAGTTCAGGCATTGCTCCGCGTAAAAGCTCCAGCCGACGATGGTGGAAAACGCAAAAAAGCTCAGGCAGACCATCAGGCAGAAGGACGACAGGCTCTGCGGCCACGGCAGCGCCGTGCGCCAGGCATAGTCCGTGATCTGTATACCGATCAGCCCTTCTTTCCCCCATGCGCCGGTCACGGTGAGGAAAAGGCCCGTGATCGTGCAGATCACGATCGTGTCGATAAAGGTGCCGGTCATCGTAACGAGGCCCTGCCGGACGGGGTCGCCGGAATGTGCGGCCGCGGCAGCAATGGGCGTGGTGCCGAGGCCCGCCTCGTTGGTAAAAACACCACGGCCGATGCCCATGCGAAGGGCATTTTTCAGCGTGATTCCCGCCGCCGCCCCCAACGCCGCGCGGGGGGAAAACGCACTTGTTACGATCAGCCGGAGCGCCGGCGGGATGCGCCCGGCATAGCGCACCAGAAGGATACAGGAGAACAGAACATAGGTCACAGACATCAGCGGCACCAGCATCTCGCACACGCCCGCAATGCGCTTGACGCCGCCCAGCAATACCAGCCCCGCCGCAACGGTCACGACCGCCCCGCTGATCACCGCCGCCCACGTGTGGCCGCGCCCCCAGAGAGTAAAGGCAAGGTGCGCCTTCTCCGCATCAAAATAATTCTCCACCGCAGAGGTAATGCTGTTGACCTGCGTGACCGTCCCCACACCGAGGATCCCCACCGCCACGCCGATGCCCGCAAAGAGCACGGCCAGCCACTTCCAGCGCACACCGAGTCCGCGCTCGATATAAAGAAACGGCCCGCCCAGCCAGCGTCCGTTCTGCCGGACGCGGTATTTCACCGAGAGAAAGCCCTCGGCATACTGCGTCGCCATGCCGAACACCGCCGCAAGGAGCATCCAGAGCAGCGCCCCCGGTCCGCCGGCACGCATCGCCGTCGCGACGCCCACAATGTTCCCCGTCCCGATCGTCGCGGCCAGTGAGGTACACAGCGCGGCATAGGACGAAATTCCGCCCTTTCCGCCTTCTTCCCGAAAAATGCTGCGCAGCGCACGGCCAAGGCGCGTAATCTGCAACCCGCGCAGACGGACGGTAAACAAAAGCCCGACGCCGACAAAGAGCAGCATCGTTGGCCAACCCCACACGGCAGCGCCAATTTTCTCCAGCACGTTTCATTCCCCCTTGCAGGAAATTTTATTCCGCAGGGTACAAGTTCATTCCGCAGCCGGAAAATATCGCGCTCTTCGCGCCGAGCCGCAGGGAAATAAGGTGTTGTTTTTCCGTGTTGGCCATGCTATAATTGTGAAAAAGAAGTATTTCGCCCGCATTGGGCGGTATTTTAACGAATTGTGAGGGATTCCGAATGGCAACCGAAACGTTCCGCACCTCTCTGCACGGCTTCAATCGCACCGACGTTGTGCAGTTTATTCAGAAAATGACCACCGCGCACGAAAAGGAGCTTCGCCTCCGCGAGGAGGAAAACGACCGGATGCGTCAGGAGCTGGACACGCTGCGCGATGAGGCGGCTCAGCTGAGAGCGCAGAACGAAGCCTTGACCGCACAGGTCAAGGAGCTGTTGCAGGCCGCCCCGGAGCCCCTTGAGCATCCCGTATCGGAACCGCAGGCCGCCGCTCCCGCCGCTGATATTGCCGAAAAAGAACTGGCCGCCTACCGCCGCGCCGAGGGCATGGAGCGCAAGGCGCGCGAACGCGCCGAGGCCACGACCCGTCTGCTGAAAAACGTCTTTGCCAAGGCAAACGAGCGCCTGAACGCCGGCAGCAAGGAATTCTCCTCCGCCGCCGAAACACTGCGTGCGGATTATGAGCGGCTCCAGCAGCTTCTGGCAGACGCCAAGGGCGTTTTCGACGCCTCTGCGGAGGAGCTCCAGTCCGCCGGGGACGCATTGGACGAAGCATAAACAAAAACGGCCGCCCGCGGACGCGATCAGGCATCCATGGGCGGCTGTCTTCAGCCATCCGAGTTGCACCAGAGCTGGCAGGCCAATGACAAAACGAGATCGCGCGGCGACGGCTTCTCCCGCGGCAGATAGCCAAGCGATCGGGCAAGCGCCTCGCGGTCGCCGTACTGCCAGATGTCGTCTATTGCTCTGGAAAGCGCCCTCCATACCGCGGCGGTATTTTTGCCGCAAAGACGCGCCGTTTCCGTGCAGATCACCTTCATCTGCGGTTCCGCCGGCATACAGCGGATGGCCACCGTCACCGCCTGTGTCAGAACATAGTAGCAGCTTTTTCCCCGATGGCCGCTGATGCTCTGGATCATCCTGCTCGCATTTTTGGTCATGTTTTCTCATCCTTCCTCTCCGCTGCAACTATATTAGCACAGTTTTTCCCTGCTTTTCGGATTTCGACGAGATTTGACCTAATGCAACTTTTTTCGACAAAACAATCATGGAGGTTGTGTCAATGTCCACGCTTATGATTCGTAATATTTCCGCCCTTGTCACCTGCAACGACCGTGACGAGCTGCTTCACGGCGTTGATCTCTACTGTGAGGACGGGCGAGTTGCCGCCATCGGCGCAAATCTGCCGCAGCAGGCGCAGCGCGAGCTGGACGGCTCCCACCTGCTGTGCTACCCCGGCCTGATCAATACACACCACCATCTGTACCAGCAGTTCTCCCGCAACCTGCCGCAGGTGCAGAACATGGAGCTTTTCGGCTGGCTGAAAACGCTCTATGAGATCTGGAAGAATCTGGACGAGACCGTCGTCCGCTATTCCTCCCTGACCGGCATGGGCGAGCTGATGAAAAACGGCTGCACCACCTGCTTTGATCATCACTATGTCTTCCCTGCGGAGGGCGGCGACCTGATCGGCGCGCAGTTTGCGGCAGCAGAAGAACTCGGCATCCGGATGTTCGCCTCCCGCGGCAGCATGGATCTGTCTGTCAAGGACGGCGGCCTGCCGCCGGACAGCGTCGTGCAGAGCGTGGAGGAAATTCTGAAAGACAGCGTCCGCCTGATCGAAGCCTACCACGATCCCTCCTTCGGCTCCATGCGCCAGATCGCGCTCGCCCCCTGCTCGCCCTTCTCCGTATCAGCCGAGCTTCTCCGGCAGAGCGCGCTGCTTGCGCGGCAGTATCATGTCCGCCTGCACACCCATCTGTGCGAAACAAAGGACGAGGAGAACTTCACCCTCGCCCGCTGCAATATGCGCCCGCTGGAATACATGGAAAGCCTCGGCTGGATCGGCCCGGACGTCTGGTTCGCCCACGGCATCCACTTTAACGATGCCGAATTGAAGCGTCTGGCCGAAACACACACCGGCATTGCGCACTGCCCGGTTTCCAACATGAAGCTCTCCTCCGGCATCGCGCGCATCCCGGAAATGCTGGCGCTCGGCGTGCCGGTCGGTCTTGCGGTGGACGGCTCCGCCTCGCAGGACGGCTCGGACCTTCTGGAAGAGATCCGCATCTGCTATCTGCTGCACCGCCTGAATTCCTCCAAGAAAGCCCCCAGCGGCTACGATGTTCTGAAAATGGCCACACGCGGCTCCGCCGCACTGCTGGGCCGCACGGACATCGGCTCTCTGGAGGTCGGCAAATGCGCGGACTTCTTCCTCGTTGACGACCGCCGTCTGGAGCTGGTCGGCGCAACCTATGATCCCAAAAATGTATTCGGCACGGTCGGCCTGCGCGCTCCCGTGGACTACACCGTGGTCAACGGAAAGATCACCGTGGAAAACGGTCACCTCGTCACGATCGACGAGCCCGTCGTCGCGGAGCGGGCAAGAGCCGTCTGCAATGACTACCTGAATAAATAACCAACAGCCGGTGAGAATGGAAAATCCTCACCGGCTGTAATTTTTTAATTCACAGTTTCCCCGCGATGCGGGCGACCCACGTGCGGTGTACCCGCATGGCGCCCTTGGGGCAGAATTCCTGACAGCAGAAGCAGCGGATGCAGGCCCTGCGGTCGATCTTCGCCTTTCCTTTTTCAATCACAATGGCATGTGCCGGGCAGGTATCGCGGCAAACACCGCAGCCAACGCATCGGCTGCGCTTCAGCTTCGGCCGCGCGCGAAGGACGGTCTTTGCGGCCGCACCGAGCAGCTTTCCTTTCTGCGCGCCGAAGTCTGTACCGGTTCCCTTCTGCACCGTCACAAAGTCCTTGCAGACGAATTCTTCCGCGTCCCCGCTGACCTCCAGCTCCTCCGCCGATGCCGGCGTCAGGCCGCGTTCCTGCGCCGCGCGGAGCGTCGGCACATTTTTCGCCTCCAGACCGATCAGCTTCGCGCACAGAAGGTCGATTTTGTGCGGATTCGTCCCGGCAAGCAGCGCGCCCATGTATTTTGGCGTCCCGGCCGTCGGGCCGTTGCCCTCCATGGTCTGCACGGCGTCAACAAGGTACAGCTTCGGCAGGAAGAATTCATTCAGGTCGATCAGCATATTGGCAAAGTCCATCGGGTCGGGATAGCGGTAGTGATACTCCGGCTTGATGATGCCGGGGATCGCACCGAACAGATTCTTCGTCGCCGCCGACAGCGACAGCATCCCGTGGCTTTTCAGCTTGCAGAAGCTGATGATCGCATCCGCGCCGTCGAGATAGCCTGTATAGGTGATGTGCTTCGCCGTGTGCGCCCCCGGCAGGTCGGCCTCCTTCTGGGAAAAATCCCGGTTCAGCTCTGCGCCCGCCGCCTCCGCCTCGGAAAGCCCGCAGACGCGGTAGACCGCGTTCAGATGCGGCGCGGCAAAGGTCCCGCCGGGGCTGTCCCCGATCACAACATTCGCGCCTCTCTCCCGCAGCATCCGCGTCAATGCGGCAAGAAGCGCCGGATGCGTCGTGGCCGCCTTTTCCGGCTTCATGGCCGAAACCAGATTGGCCTTGATGACCACGCGCATCCCCGGCCTGACCCAGTCCAGCCCGCCGAAGGGCACAAGCACCTCACGCAGCGCGCGCTCACAGGTTTCCTCGCTATAGTCCGCGCAGCGCACGATAGAAACGTCCATTTTCTCTCTTCCTTTGTCAATCAATGGTATTATTCTACAAAACTTTGTTTAAAAAGTAAAGAGAAACCGTCCACGTGCAATCTGCCCAAATCGCCCTTGCAAACTTTGTTAGTTTTATCAAACAAAAAAGTCTTGCACGGGCAAGACTTTTTTTGTATAATAATGTTGTAATTAAAGATTGATAGCTGTAACGAAGTGCTGCGCGCACGGGCTTCCAACTATCACTCAGGGTTGCTTGAGTGGAGATGTTGAACTTGGGTTCTGCATCCCCATTTTTGTTTTTTTCACACATCTAAGGAGGTCAACGTCATGTACATTCTCGCAAACGGTAAGCTGATCACCCGAGACCCCGCCAATGGCTATCTGCCCGACGGCGGCGTTGTTATCGACGGAACGAAGATCAAGGAAGTCGGCAAGACTGCCGATCTGAAGGCCAAATATCCCGACGCCGAGTTCATCGACGCCAAGGGCGGCGTGATCATGCCGGCGTTCATCAACGCCCATACCCATATCTACTCCGCGCTGGCCCGCGGCCTGTCCATCAAGGGCAACAACCCCACCAACTTCTATGAAGTTCTCGACGGCACATGGTGGGCCATCGACCGCAAGCTCACACTCAAGGGCACCCGCGCTTCCGCCGACGCACTGTACATCGACTGCATCAAGCAGGGCGTTACGACGATCTTCGATCACCATGCCTCCTACTGCGAGATCCCCGGCAGTCTGCACACCATTGCCGAGTCTGCCAAAAAGTTCGGCATCCGCTCCTGCCTGTGCTACGAGGTCTCCGACCGCGACGGCGAGGAAAAATGCTTACAGGCCATTCAGGAAAATGCCGACTTCATCACCGAGTGCGAGCAGCGCAAGGACCCGATGCTCGCCGCCATGTTCGGCGGTCACGCACTGTTCACCATCTCCGACAAGACCTTTGACCGCATGGTCGAGGCTAACAACGGCCGCACCGGCTATCATATTCACGTGTCCGAGGGCATGAACGACGTGTATGATTCCCTGCAAAACTACGGCCGCCGCCCCGTGCAGCGCCTGCAGGATCACGGAATTCTGGGTGAAAAGACCATCCTCGGTCACTGCATCCATGTCAATTCCGCCGAGATCGAGATCATCAAGGCAACGAACACCATGGTCGTCAACAACCCCGAATCCAACATGGGCAACGCCGTCGGCACCTGCCCCGTTCTGCCGCTGTACAAGGCCGGCATCCTGCTCGGCATGGGCACCGACGCCTACACCAACGATATGCTGGAATCCATCAAGGTCGCCCTGTGCGCACAGCGCCAGAACGCCTGCCTGCCGAACGTCGGCTGGTGCGAAGTCACCGATATGCTCTTCAAGAACAACGCAAAGATCGGCGCAAAGTACTTCCCGGACGAGCTGGGCGTGCTCAAGGCCGGCGCGGCTGCGGACGTGATCGTCATGGATTATAAGCCCTTCACGCCCTTCTCCGATGCGAACATCGACGGCCATATGATCTTCGGCATGACCGGCCGCCAGTGCCAGACCACGATCGCAAACGGCAAGCTGCTGATGAAGGACCGTGAGCTGATCGGCATCGACGAGGAGGCCGAGAACGCACATATTCTGGAAGAATCCAAGAAGCTCTGGGGCGCGCTGAATCATTGCGAGTATTGATTTTTCCGCTGCCGCCGTAAAACCAACAATCTCCACCATTCCGCCCGCCGGCGGAGGATGGCTATTACAACCTGACCAAGGAGGATTATCCATGTCTGAAAGAATGTATCCCATTCCCTTTCAGGAGCTGATGCGCTGGGTCGTGACCGAGCGTGCAAACTCCGGCGAAATCTTCGGCATCCATCAGTCCTATACCGCCGACCCCGGCAAGACCCTGCCCATCTTCGGCGAGAAGATCGAAACGCCCTTCGGCCCCGCAGCTGGCCCGAACAGCCAGCTTGCACAGAACATCATTGCGTCCTATGTCGCAGGCGCACGCTTCTTTGAGGTCAAGACCGTCCAGAAGATGGATGGCGAAGAGCTCGCCCGCTGCGTGCCGCGCCCCTGTATCCTTGCAGACGACGAAGGCTACAACCAGGAGTGGTCCACCGAGCTGGAAGTCCGTCAGGCGCTGGACGAGTACATCAAGGCATGGTGCGCTCTGAAGGTCATGGCCAAGGTCTGGGGCTACGGCGATCCGGACGGCTTTGTGTTCAATATGTCCGTCGGCTACGACCTTGAGGGCATCAAGGGCGAGAAGATCGACCACTACATTGAGTCCATGAAGGACGCCTCCGCAACCCCCATCTTCGCCGAGTGCAAGCGGGTGCTGACGGAGCTCTTCCCGGACGAAAAGGACTTCATTGCGGGCATTTCGCCGCGCGTCTCCCGCAGCGTCACCCTGTCCACGCTGCACGGCTGCCCGCCGGACGAGATTGAGCGCATCGCCTCCTACCTCATCACGGAGAAGAAGGTCAACACCTTTGTCAAGTGCAACCCGACCATTCTCGGCTACCATGACGCCCGCACGATCCTTGACTCCATGGGCTATGACTACATCGTCTTTGACGATCATCATTTCAACGAGGATCTGCAGTGGAAGGACGCCGTGCCGATGTTCGAGCGTTTGCAGGCACTGGCCGACAAGAACGGTCTGGAATTCGGCCTGAAGCTGTCGAATACCTTCCCCGTGGACACCACGCGCGGCGAGCTGCCGAACAACGAAATGTATATGTCCGGCCGCTCCCTGTTCCCGCTGACCATCGAAATGTGCCGCAGAATTTCCGCACAGTTCGGCGGAAAGATGAAGATCTCCTTCGCCGGCGGCGCAGAATACTTCAACTGCGACAAGCTCTTTGCTGCGGGCATCTGGCCGATCACCGTCGCGACGACCATTCTCAAGCCGGGTGGCTACAACCGCCTTGTCCAGATGGCAAAGAAGGTCGAGGACATGGAATTCAAGCCCTTCACCGGCACGGATACCGAGGCCATCGCCGAGATGAGCCGCGCCTGCCGCACGGACTACCACCATGTCAAGCCCGTCAAGCCTCTGCCCTCCCGCAAGAACGGCGAGCAGGTTCCGCTGGTCGACTGCTACATGGCTCCCTGCAAGGGCGGCTGCCCCATCGCGCAGGACATCCCCGAATACATTGAGCTGTGCAAAAAGGGTCTTTACAACGAGGCGCTCAAGCTCATCACCGAAAAGAACCCCCTGCCATTCATCACCGGCACCATCTGCGCACACCGCTGTATGGGCAAGTGCAACCGCAATTTCTATGACGAAGCCGTACAGATCCGCGCGACCAAGCTGCTGGCTGCCGAGCGCGGCTACGACGCACTGATGTCCTCTATCGAACGTCCGGCGCCCGTCGCCGGCAAGAAAGCCGCGATCATCGGCGGCGGCCCGACCGGCATTGCCGCGGCCTACTTCCTCGGCCGCGCCGGGGTTGCCTGCACGATCTTCGAGCGCACCGGCGCGCTGGGCGGCATCGTCCGTCACGTCATCCCCGAATTCCGCATCTCCGAAGAAGCCATCGGCAAGGACATCGCTCTGATGCTCGCCTATGGCGCGGAAGTCAAGCTCAACACTGAGGCTCCCTCTGTCGAAGAGCTGAAAAAGCAAGGTTACACCCACATTCTCTACGCGGTCGGCGCATGGAAGCCCGGCAAGCTGGACATTGCGGGCAACGTCCGCGGCGTCATCGGCTGGCTGGAGGAAATGAAGGCCGGCAAGGGCGGCGAGCTGGGTCACGTTGCAGTCGTCGGCGGCGGTAACACCGCCATGGACGCCGCGCGCGTCGCCAAGCGCGCGGGCGCGAAGTCCTCGACGTTGGTCTATCGCCGCACGAAGAAGTATATGCCCGCCGATGCCGAAGAGCTGGAACTGGCCATCGCCGACGGCGTGGAATTCCTCGAGCTGGTTGCCCCCGCCGCGCAGAAGGACGGCAAACTGATCTGCAATAAGATGAAGCTGGGCGAGCCGGACGCCTCCGGCCGCAGAAGCCCCGTTCCTACCGGCGAAACCGTCGAGATCCCCTGCGATCTCGTGATCTCCGCCGTGGGCGAGCAGGTCGACGACACGCTCTTCAACGCCAACGGCATCGAGCTGAACGCGAAGAAGCGCCCGGCCTTCCGCACCAACCTTGAAAACGTCTACGCTGCCGGCGACGCAGCACGCGGCCCCGCGACCGTCGTGGAAGGCATTGCCGATGCAGCCGCCTTTGCGGAAGCCGTCATCGGCGAGGCACACACCTACGAGATCCCCGCAGAGGCCTACCCCACCGCTGCGGAAGCCATTGCCAAGAAGGGCACGCTTGTCATGGCCTGTGATGCCGCCTGCGAGGGCGACCGCTGCCTGGACTGCAACACCGTCTGCCAGAACTGTGCCGATGTCTGCCCGAACCGTGCAAACGTCGTCATCCGCTTTGCGGACGGCCGCACGCAGATCCTGCACGTAGACAAAATGTGCAACGAGTGCGGCAACTGCACCTCCTTCTGCCCCTACGCCTCCCAGCCCTGCAAGGACAAGTTCACCCTCTTCCAGACCGAGCGCGACATGGAAGATTCCACCAACCGCGGCTTCTGCTTCCTCGCAGACGGCAAGGTGCGCGTCCGCCTGGGCGAAACGAAGGACTACGATCTGGATGCTTCCAATGACCTGCCGAAGGACATTGAACTCTTCATTCTGACCGTCAAGGAGCATTACAGCTATCTGTTCTGAGTTCTCCGTCTTTACCGTCCCGCAGGGAACCCCCTGCGGGACGGTTTTTGTCCGCGGTTTGTGGGCTTTTGTCTATCTGACCAATTTCGAGCCGTACACATCTTCCAGAATCGGCATTTTTTATTCAAAAAAAGTATTGTAATCGTTCTCTTTTGCGAGTATAATAGATAGAAATTCTAAATAAGGAGGACGTTGAAATGAGTAAATGCCGTATTCCCGAAGGATACTCGAACCCGCTGACCGTTTATGAAACACAGTGCGCGATCGAGTTCATCAAGCACAATTTCCAGAAGAATTTGTGCCACGCACTCAATTTGATGCGTGTGTCGGCCCCACTGTTTGTCGAAGGAGCTTCCGGCCTGAATGACAATCTCAATGGCTACGAGCGGCCCGTATCATTCGATGTCCCCGACGTCGGTGTGGAAGCGCAGGTCGTCCATTCTCTGGCAAAATGGAAGCGCTATGCCCTTGCGCGCTACGGCTTCCGCCCCGGCAAGGGTCTGGTCACCGACATGAACGCCATCCGCCGCGACGAGATCGTGGACAACCTCCATTCGGTCTATGTCGACCAGTGGGACTGGGAAAAGGTCATCACGCGCGAAACACGCAATGAGGACTACCTCAAAAAGACCGTCCAGAGTATTGTCAATGCCATCTACGTCACCAATGAAATTCTGAAGATCGAGTACCCCCAGCTTTCGGTCGATCTGCCGCGGGAAGTGATTTTCGTCAAGACGCAGGAGCTGGAGGATCGTTATCCGGAGCTTTCCGCCGCGGAGCGCGAAACCGCTTATCTCAGGGAGCATCCGGGCAAAGCCGTTTTCCTGATGCAGATCGGCGGCGCACTGCGCTCTGGCAGGCCGCACGACGGCCGTGCGCCCGACTACGACGACTGGGATCTGAACGGCGACATTCTCTTCTGGAACAAGACACTGGAACGCGCCTTTGAGATTTCCTCCATGGGCATCCGCGTGGACTCTAAATCGCTCGACCGTCAGCTCACCATTTCCGGCTGTGACGACCGCCGCGCACTTCCCTTCCACAAGGCACTTCTGGCAGACGAGCTGCCCCTTACCATCGGCGGCGGCATCGGACAATCGCGGCTGTGTATGCTGCTGATCGGCTGTGCCCACATCGGTGAGGTGCAGTCCAGCGTCTGGGATCCCGAAACCATCGCCGCCTGCAAAAAAGCGGGCGTAATGCTGCTGTAAGAGAGGAAAATTCATGGAACTCATCACTGTTCGCGAACTTTTCAAAAACACCAAAGACTATGCCGGCAAGACCATTGAGGTCGGCGGCTGGGTGCGCTCCGTACGCGCCTCCAAGGCTTTCGGCTTCATTGTTCTGAGCGATGGCACCTACTTCTCCCCGCTCCAGATCGTCTACCACGACAGTCTGGAAAACTTTGCAGAGACCTCCAAGATCAACGTCGGTGCGGCGCTGATCGTGCGCGGCACGCTGGTCGAAACACCGGAAGCCAAGCAGCCCTTTGAGCTTCAGGCCGAGGAAGTCACGGTCGAGGGCGCGTCCACGCCGGACTACCCCCTGCAAAAGAAGCGCCACACGCTGGAGTATCTGCGCACGATGACGCATCTGCGCCCGCGTACCAACACATTCCAGGCGGTCTTCCGCGTCCGCAGCCTTGCAGCCTATGCGATCCATCGCTTCTTTCAGGAGCGCGGCTTTGTCTATGTCCACACGCCGCTCATCACCGGCTCTGACTGCGAAGGCGCCGGTGAGATGTTCCAGGTCACCACGCTGGATCTGAACAACGTTCCCCGTAAGGAGGACGGCAGCGTCGACTACAGCAAGGACTTTTTCGGCAAGCCCACGAATCTGACCGTTTCCGGCCAGCTCAACGGCGAAACCTACGCCATGGCTTTCCGCAACATCTACACCTTCGGTCCCACCTTCCGCGCAGAAAACTCCAACACCACGCGCCACGCCGCGGAGTTCTGGATGATTGAGCCGGAGATCGCCTTTGCAGACCTCTCGGACGATATGCGTCTGGCCGAGGACATGATCAAGTATATCATCTCCTACGTGCTGGAAAATGCCCCGGAGGAAATGGCCTTCTTCAATCAGTTCGTAGACAAAGGGCTGCTTGATCGCCTGCACCATGTGCTGACCTCCGATTTTGGCCATGTCACCTACACCGAGGCGATCCAGCTGCTGGAGCCGCACAACGATTCCTTCGACTACCCCGTTCATTGGGGCAGCGATCTGCAGACCGAGCATGAGCGCTTCCTGACCGAAACGATCTTCAAGCGTCCGGTCTTTGTGACGGATTATCCGAAGGAGATCAAGGCCTTCTATATGAAGCTGAACCCGGACGGCAAGACCGTCGCCGCAATGGACTGCCTCGTTCCCGGCATCGGCGAGATCATCGGCGGCAGCCAGCGCGAGGACAACTACGACACGCTGCTGGCCCGCATGAAGGAGCTCGGCCTGAAGGAAGAGGATTACGGCTTCTATCTCGACCTGCGCAAGTACGGCACCGCGCGCCACGCCGGCTTCGGCCTTGGCTTTGAGCGCTGCGTGATGTACCTGACGGGTATGGCCAACATCCGCGACGTCATCCCCTTCCCCCGCACCGTCAACAACTGCGATCTTTGATCCTCAATACCCCTCTGTGCGCTGCTTCCGCAGCGCACAGTTTTTTCTCTCAAAATGCAGTCTGCCCTTCGTTTTTTTCGCATGAGTGAAACGTATTTCAATTTTTGTTTCAGTCTCTCCTGTTCATAAGTTTACAGTAATGATAATTCCCTTGTTTTTGAACAGAAGTTATTAACATTCTGCACAGGGTTTTGAACAGACTTCAGTTGCAAAACCTCTGAATTTACAGGGTTCGACAGAATTTTTTAGGTTTTACTCTTTTATATGTCTCCTTATGTGGTTTACATAAAATTTGTTCCACGGAAAGAATGTGTAAACTTTTTGGGCAAAAAAGTTGCAGGATACGCAAACGCATCCTGCAACTTTTGTTCTCATCGACTTTTGCGGCCGCCGCTCAGAGCGTTTCGCCCTCCATGGATTTGGTCGCGTAGGCGTTGAGGGTCTGGTCGGCCAGATTGCCGCTCAGATACTCGTAATAGCCCTGCGCGCCGATCATGGCGGCGTTGTCCCCGCAGAGGCTCAGCGGCGGCATACACAGCCGGACGCCGCGCTTCTGCGTTTCGCGCGTCAGGTCGGCGCGGATGCGCGAATTGGCCGCCACGCCGCCGGCAACGGCAAGCGTTTTCCGCCCGGTCAACTCCAGCGCCTGCATCGCGCGGGGAATCAGCATTTCGCTCACCGCCGCGGAAAACGACGCGCACAGATCGGGAACGTTGATCTCCTGTCCCTTCTGCTGCGCATTGTGAATGAGGTTCACCGCCGCCGTTTTCAGGCCGGAGAAGGACATATCCAGCGGGTTGCCGGAAATTTTGCTGTGTGGGAGCACATAGTGTGTTTCGTCGCCGCTCTGCGCCGCGCGGTCGAGTGCTGCGCCGCCGGGATAGGGCATGTCCAGCATCCGCGCCACCTTGTCGAAGCATTCTCCCGCCGCGTCGTCGCGCGTACCGCCGAGAATCTCCATCTTGGTATAGTCCTGCACGTCTACCAGCATCGTATGTCCGCCGGAGACAACAAGGCAGAGAAATGGTGGCTGCAAATCCGGATAGGCCAGATAGTTTGCCGCAATATGCCCGCGGATGTGGTGAACAGGCACCAGCGGCACGTCCAGCGCCAGCGCCGCAGCCTTGGCAAAATTCACGCCGACCAGCAGTGCGCCGATCAGGCCGGGCGCATAGGTCACAGCGACGGCGTCGATGTCCGCCCGCGTCACGTTGGCGCGCAGAAGCGCCTGATCCGCAAGGCCATAAATCGCCTCAATGTGCTTGCGCGAGGCGATCTCCGGAACAACGCCGCCGTAGATGCGATGCAGCGCGACCTGCGAGGCGATGCAGTCCGTCAGTACCTCCCGGCCGTCGCGTACCAGCGCGACGGCGGTTTCGTCGCAGGAGGATTCCACCGATAGTATCAGCATATCAAAGCTCCTTTCTCAGGATGAGCGCGTCCTCCCGAGGGTTAACATAATAATTCTTCCGACGGCCGACCTGCGCAAAGCCGTTTTTCTCATAAAGTTTTTGCGCCGCCAGATTGGACGCGCGCACTTCCAGCGCAAGCGAAGTGATCCCGCGCGCCCTCAGTTCCAAAAAAAGCGCGTCAAGCAGCCGCTGCGCCACGCCCATCCTGCGCTTTTCCGGCGCGACGGCAAGGTTCATCACGTCCGCCTCCGGCGGAACGAGCTGCGAGCCGACGTAGCCCGCAACTGTGTCCCCCTCTTCGGCAATGAGCCACAGGCTCCACTCGTTTTCCAGCTCGGAGGCGATGGAGCGGCGGCTCCATGGGTCGGAAAAGCAGGCGATCTCCAGCGCGGCGATCGCGTCGAGGTGGCGCTCCTGCATGGGCACGATCGTGATCATTTCGCGTCGTACCAGCTTTCTCCCATTTTTGCCTCCGCGACAAGCGGCACATCCAGCTCCACCGCGTGCTCCATCTGCGCCGTCACGATCTCCATGACGCGCGGCGCCTCAAAGGCCGGGCACTCGACGATCAGCTCGTCATGCACCTGCAAAACCAGCTGCGCCTGTAATTCTTCCTGCGCCAGCGCGTCACGGACGCGCACCATTGCCAGCTTGATGATGTCCGCGGCACTTCCCTGCACCGGCGTGTTGAGTGCGATCCGCTCCGCGCCGGAGCGGACATTGAAATTCGAACTCTTGATCTCCGGGATATAGCGGCGGCGGTGGAAGATCGTTTCCACATAGCCCTGATTTCTCGCCGTTTCCACGATGTCGTGCATATAGGCGCGCACGCCGCTGAAGCGGGCGAGATAGCTGTCGATATATTCCTTTGCCTCGCGGCGCGAAACGCCGATGTCCTGCGCCAGCGAGAATTCCGAAATGCCATAGACGATGCCGAAATTGACCGCCTTGGCATGGCGGCGCATCAGCGGCGTGACCTCGGAAACCGGTACGCCGAACACCTGCGAGGCCGTGACGGTGTGGAAGTCCTCACCGCTGCGGAAGGCATCCTGCATCTGCCAGTCGTGTGCAATGTGGGCCAGCACGCGCAGCTCGATCTGGCTGTAGTCCGCATCCACCAGCACCCAGCCGGGCCGCGGAACGAACATTCTGCGGATCTCGCTGCCCAACTCCGTGCGCACGGGGATATTTTGCAGATTCGGCTCCGTCGAGGACAGGCGGCCGGTCGCCGTCACCGTGTTCTGGAAGGTCGTGTGGATGCGGCCGTCCGCCGCGACCTCCTTTTGCAGACCGTCGGCATAGGTGGACTTGAGCTTTGTCAGCATCCGATAATCCATGATCGCCTGCACCACGGGATGCTTGTCCCGCAGCTTTTCCAGCACCTCTACGTTCGTCGAATAACCGCTCTTGGTCTTTTTTACCGGCGGGAGGCCGAGCTTGCCGAAAAGCAGCTCGCCCAGCTGCTGCGTGGAATTGATGTTGAATTCGCCGCCTGCGCAGTCAAAAATCAGGTTCTGACAGGCCTCAATACGTTCGGAGAGCATCTGACCGAAGTCGTGCAGCGCCTTTGCGTCCACGTGGACGCCCGCCGCCTCCATCTGCGCAAGCACCCCACAGAGGGGAAGCTCCACGTCAAAATACAGCTTTTCCGAGCCCTGCTCCCGCAGCTTCTGCGCAAAGATCCCGTGCAGCCCCTCCACGCAGGAGGCCTCGATGGCGAGGATCGTGTCCTGCGGGAACTCCTTTTCCGTCGCGGGTGCAAAATGGAGATAATCCTCCGTCATACGGGGAAGATCATATTTCCCGCGCGTCGCGTCAAGGAGATAGGCCGCTACCGCCGTGTCAAAGACAAAGTTCCCGCACGCCACGCCGCGCTCCAGCAGCCGGCGCATCAGAGGCTTGGTGTCGTGCGCGATCTTGGGAACCGCCGGAGAAGCCAGCCGCGCCAGCGCACGTTCGTAATTCTCGCCCAGTGTCTCCCGCTTGAGCAGATACATCGTATTGCTGTTTTCATGGCAGAACGCGGCAGCATCCATCCCATCGGAAAGCGCCAGATAAACGGTGCGTCCGTCCAGCAGTTCCGTCGCCCGCGCCAGCGTTTTCACCTCTTCGACCGTACATTCTGCCGTAAACGCCTCCGTTTTTTCCGTATCGTCCGTCTCTTCAAAGGCCGCGCTGCGAAGCTGATAGCGGTCGATCAGTTTCTGGAACTCCAGACGGGTAAAGAGATCGTACAGCGCGCGGCGCTTGGGCGGCTGCACCAGATTCTTCTCCGGCGCAAAATCCATCAGCGGCGCATTACAGCGGATGGTTGCCAGATCATAGGAAAGGTAGGCCATTTCCCTGCCGTTTTCCAGCTTCTCGCGCAGCTTTGCCTTGATCTCCGGGCTGTCCAGATGGGCATATACGCCGTCCAGCGTACCGAATTTGTGCAGCAGGTCGCCGGCCGTCTTGGGGCCGACCCCGGCAACACCGGGAATATTGTCCGAGCTGTCGCCCATCAGGGCCTTCAGATCGATCAGCCGCGCCGGGGCAAAGCCATACTCCGCCTCAAATACCGCCGGGGTATAGTTGACCGTCGTGGTCTGCCCGGCCTGAGAGCGCACGAGCTTGACCGTCACATGCGGATCGACCAACTGCAAGCTGTCGCGGTCGCCGGTCAGAATGACGCAGTCCCAACCGCTGCGGCTGCACGCCTTGGCCACCGTGCCGATCACGTCGTCGGCCTCCCAGCCCTGACACTCGTAGATTGGGATGTTCATCGCTTCCAGCACCTGCTTCATGATCGGCATCTGCATGGCAAGCTCCTCCGGCATCGGGTGCCGTGTGGCCTTGTAGCCGTCATATTTCAGGTGGCGGAAGGTCGGCCCGTGCAGATCAAAGGCAACGCACAGCGCGTCCGGCGCTTCCTCCGCCGTGACCTTCTGCAAAATATTCAAAAAGCCGAAGATCGCGTTCGTATACAGGCCGTCGCGCGTCGTCAGCGGCCGCACGCCGTAAAACGCGCGGTTGATGACGCTGTTGCCGTCCAGAATCATTAGTTTCATCTCAAGGCTCCTTTCAGATGCGCTTGCAGACCGCCCCCTGCGGTGTGTCGATGATCTCGTAGCCCATGGCCTTGATCTCGTCGCGGATGCGGTCGGCCTCCGCCCAGTTCTTCGCCTTCTTGGCGGCGGCGCGCGCCTCCAGCAGCGGCACGACCGCAGGATCGTTTTCGATTGCTTCCTGCTGCGGCTGCGCCTTGCGTTCCTTTTCCGCCGCCTCCAGCAAATTCAGACCGAGCACCTGATCAAAGTCCGCCAACGCCGCCAGCTTGGTCGCGTCGTTGGTTTTGGCTTTCAGAACGTCATAAAGCGCCGTGACCGCAAGCGAGGTATTCAGGTCGCCGTTCAGCGCCGTTTCAAAGCGCTGCTTCAGCGCGTTGAACGCAGCTTCGTCCACCGCTTCCTTCGTGTCCGGCTGAAGTGCGGCGATTTTGCTGATCAGCTTCTGATAGGTCACGGCAGCATTGTCGAGGTTTTCCCAGGAAAAGACCAGATTGCGGCGGTAGTGGCTTTGCAGACAGAAAAGGCGGTAGACAATGGGGTCATAGCCCTTCTCCTCCAGCAGGGAAACCGTCAGGAACTCTCCCTTGGACTTGGACATTTTTCCGTTTTCCGTATTCAGATGGTGGACATGGAACCAGTAATTGCACCATTTGTGGCCGAGGTAGGCCTCGGACTGCGCGATCTCATTCGTATGGTGCGGGAAGGCATTGTCAATGCCGCCGCAGTGGATGTCCAGATACTCGCCCAGATGCTTGATGCTGATGCCGGAGCACTCGATGTGCCAGCCGGGATAGCCGACGCCCCATGGCGAATCCCATTTGAGCGCCTGATCCTCAAATTTCGATTTCGTGAACCAGAGAACAAAGTCGTTCTTGTTGCGCTTGTTCGTGTCCTCCTCCACGCCCTCGCGGACGCCAACCTCAAGGTCTTCCTCGTTGTGGTCGTTGAACACATAGTATTTTTCCAGTTTTGAAGTATCGAAATACACATTGCCGCCCGCCAGATAGGCATAGCCCTTTTCCAGCAGCGTTTCAATGATGTGGATATACTCCGGGATGCAGTGCGTGGCTGGCTCCACGACCTCCGGCCGCTTGATGTTCAGCTTCTCGCAGTCGGCGAAAAAGGCATCCGTATAGAATTCGGCGATCTCCATCACCGTCTTGTGCTCGCGCTTGGCGCCCTTAAGCATCTTGTCCTCACCGGTATCGGCGTCGGACGCGAGGTGTCCGACATCCGTGATGTTCATCACGCGTTTGACCGGATAGCCGAGATAGCGCAGGCTCTTTTCCAGCACGTCCTCCATGATATAGCTGCGCAGGTTGCCGATGTGCGCAAAGTGATAGACCGTCGGTCCGCAGGTGTACATTTTCACAAGGGACGGATCGTTGGGAACAAACAGTTCCTTTTTGTGGCTCAGGGAATTGTAAAGATACATTCTATTTTTCCTCCAGTTGTTTTTCCAGCGCTTCGATGCGCTCGGTCAGATAGTCCAGCTCCGCACGGACCGGGTCCGGTGTGTGGATATGGTCCAGTTTTTCTCCGTTCAGCCGGACAACGCGGCCCGGCACGCCGACCACCGTGGAATTGGCCGGCACCTCGTTGAGCACGACGGAATTGGCCGCAATACGCGCGTTGTCGCCCACCTTGAATGGCCCCAGCACCTTCGCGCCGCAGCCGATCATCACATTGTTGCCGATAGTCGGATGGCGCTTGCCGCGCGCCGCGCCCGTGCCGCCGAGGGTCACACCCTGATAGAACAGGCAGTCGTCGCCGATCTCCGCCGTCGCGCCGATGACGATCCCCATACCGTGGTCGATGACCAGACGCCGTCCGATCTTCGCCGCCGGATGGATCTCCACGCCGGTGCGCCGCCGCGCGATCTGCGACACCCAGCGCCCCAGAAATTTCATATGATGCGTAAACAACCAATGCGCCACGCGATGGTACATGATGGCATGCAGGCCGTTGTACAGCCAGAATACTTCAAATTTGCTCCGCGCCGCGGGGTCATTCCGCTGATATGCTTCTATGGTTTCTTTTAACCGCATTGACTCGCCTCCATACAAAAATAGCCCGCCTCTCACTTTCTCAAGAGGCGGGCTATGCTCGCGGTTCCACTCTGATTTTTCACTCAACGCCTTCACGCGGCGAACGGGGTCTCCCCTGCGCTCCCGGACGCACCTTCACGCACGCTCCGCCGCGCCCGCTTCCAGCCGATGGCAGGCGCTCTCTGCTGCGGAATCGCGGGTTACTCTTCCCGTTCACAGCGCATATTCAGCTATATCAGTATATTACCATCCATACCGGACGGTGTCAATCCTCAGTTTTCGAACACAGCACGGTTCTGGACAAAATACTCGATGCCGGAGTACAGTGTCGTCAGCGAAACGGCCGCAATCACGACCCAGTTGACCACACTCACCGCCGTCTGACCAAGAAGATCAATAAACGTCGAGACATTCAGCAGCAGCATGACGGAGATGCCCGTCATTGTAACAGCAGTCTTAACCTTACCTGACCATCCGGCCGCAATGACCTTTCCCTTGCTGGCGGCGATCATCCGCAGGCCGCTGACCGCAAATTCACGCGCCAGCACGATCATGACCGCCCACGCCGGAAAAATGCCCCACTCGCAGAGCATGACCATAGCCGCAATGACCAGCACCTTGTCCGCCAACGGGTCAAGGAACTTGCCGAGATCCGTTACCTGATTATAACGGCGGGCAATTTTGCCGTCGACAAGATCCGTCAGGCTCGCAATGGCAAACACTGCCAGTGCAATATAGTGCATGACCGTACCGCAGCGCTCGGAAAGATACATGAGAATGATGAATACCGGGATCAAAAAGACTCGTACCAAAGTAATTCTCGTTGCTGTCGTCATAGCTTATGTCCTCGCTTCTCCCGTCAGGTCGCCGTCACAGACACCGGTGATCTCCACCGGCACGAAACTGCCTGTCCGGATGGTTTCTTTACTTGTAAACACGACCCGGCCGTCGATCTCCGGCGAGTCGGCATAGGTTCTGCCGAAATACTGCTCCGTCTCCGGGTCGCAGCCCTCGCAGAGCACCTCCAACGTTTTCCCTCGCTGCTTTTCGTTGTATTCGTCCATCACGCGGGATTGCAGCTCGTTGATAATCTCCGCACGCCGCACGGCGACCTCTTCCGGCGGATAGTCCATCGCAGCAGCCGGCGTTCCCTCCTCCGGGGAGAAGGCAAAGGCGCCGACGCGCTCCAGCTTGTGCTCGCGCAGCCATGCGCAGAGTTCCTCGAACTCCGCCTCGCCCTCGCCGGGCAGGCCTGTGATCAGGCTCGTGCGCATCACGGCATCCGGAATCCTGCTGCGCAGCTTGGCAAACAGCTCGTCCAGCTCCGCGCGGGTGCCGCGGCGGTTCATGCGCTTCAGAATGGCGTCGTTGACGTGCTGGATGGGAATGTCAAAATACTTGACGATCTTCGGCTCCTGCGCGATCACGTCGATCAGCTCGTCCGTAATGGCATCAGGATAGAGGTAGTGGACACGGATCCAGTGGAGCTTTTCGATCTTGCACAGCTCCCGCAGAAGTTCCGGCAGCATCCGCTTGCCGTAGAGATCAACGCCATAGCGGCTGGTGTCCTGCGCCACGACGATCAGCTCCCTGACTCCCTCCTCTGCCAGCGTCCGCGCCTCATAGAGGCAGTCGTCCATGCTGCGGCTGCGGTACTTTCCGCGCAGATACGGGATCACGCAGAAAGCACAGCGGTTGTTGCAGCCCTCCGCAATCTTGAGAAACGCATAATGCTCCGGTGTCGTCAGAATCCGTCCGACCTCGTCGATCGGCGCGTCGATGCTGCCGAACTCGACGACCGTCTCCCCGGACAGGAGCTTCTCCGCCGTCTGCACGATGTCGCCGTAGCTGCCCGTGCCGAGCACGCCGTCTACCTCCGGCAGTTCATTCATGATCTCCTGCTGATACCGCTGGGACAGGCAGCCTGTCACCAAAATTTTCCCGACCACACCCTCCTGCTTCAGCGCTCCCATCGCAAGAATGTTGTCGATGGCCTCGCTCTTGGCGGAATCAATGAAGCCGCAGGTGTTGATGATGACCAGATCCGCGCCCTCCACGCCGGAGAGGATCTCGTATCCCGCCTCCCGCAGAAGATAGAGCATCTGCTCCGCATTGACCTGATTTTTGGCACAGCCCAGTGAGATCATTCCGATCCGTTTACCCATAGGCGCCGTAACTTCCTTCCTTTCTGTCATTCCTCCGGAAATTCTTCCTCCGGAGCGTAGCGCTCCAACGCGCTGCGGATGTCGCGCCACGAATGGCCGCGCCGCAGCAGCGCATCGGTCGCGCGCTTGAGTTCTTTTTGATCCGGCTTCGCGCCACGGAAACGCCGCAGCAAAAACTCGTCTATGGCATTTTCCTGCGACGGGAGCTGAGAGAGCGCGTCGTCCCACAGCTCGCGCGGGATCTTCTTTTCATAGAGCATCTGGCGGATACGCGCAGCGCCGTAGCCCTTGGCCGCGCCGGAGCGCACGATCTGCGCGGCGACCTCGGCATCGTCCAGCAGGTGCAGTTCATCCAGCCATTGCACGGCCTGCTGTGCGTGCTCCTCCGTCTCGCCCTTGCGCACCAGACGGCTTTGCAGCTCGCGTCTGGACACCGGCGCGGCAGAGATGATGCGCACCGCGCGCTCGCGCGCGGAGGCTTCTGCGCAGGTATCGCGCAGGGATTCCATGGCGGCCTCCGGAATTTCCACTCCCGGATAGAGGCACAGCTCTGTAATAACCGCCGGGAACACCAGCATACTCGTCCCATTATCAAAGCGCAGCCGCAGCTTGCCCTGCGGCGAACGTGTTTCCTCGATGGACTCAACCTTCATCGAAATCGTCCGCAGAAACGTCAACCGCCTTGCCCGCCGGCTTTGCGGTCGTTCTGGATCGGCTGTTCTGGAGCTGCGCCAGATTCTCGCGCACCTTCTCTTCCAGCATCTCCGCGATCTCCGGATGGTCGGCAATATACTGCTTAGCGTTATCACGGCCTTGTCCGATGCGCTCATCCCCGATGGAGAACCAGCTGCCGCTCTTATTGACCAACTCCAGATTGACGGCAATGTCGAGCAGCTCGCCGAAGCGGGAAATGCCCTCGCCGTACATGATGTCAAATACCGCCTCACGGAAGGGAGGCGCGACCTTGTTCTTGATGACCTTGACGCGCGTGCGGTTGCCCACGATCTCGGTGCCGTTTTTGATGGTTTCGACCTTGCGGACGTCCAGACGCACGGAGGAATAGAACTTCAGCGCGTTGCCGCCGGTGGTCGTTTCTGGGTTGCCGTACATCACTCCGATCTTCATACGAAGCTGGTTGATAAAAATGACGATACAGTTCGTCTTGGCGACCGTGCCGGCCAGCTTGCGCAGCGCCTGCGACATCAGACGCGCCTGCAGGCCGACAAATGCGTCGCCCATCTCGCCTTCGATCTCGGCGCGGGGCGTCAGCGCCGCGACGGAGTCCACAACGACTACGTCGATCGCACCGGAGCGCACGAGCGCGTCGGTGATGTCCAGCGCCTGCTCGCCGGTGTCCGGCTGGGAAACCAGCATGGAGTCGATGTCCACGCCGATGGCCGCCGCATAGACGGGGTCGAGCGCGTGCTCGGCATCGACGAAGGCGACCTCGCCGCCGCGCTTTTGCGCAGAGGCCAGCACGTGCAGCGCAAGCGTCGTCTTGCCGGAGGATTCCGGTCCGTAAATCTCTACGATTCTGCCGCGCGGCAGGCCACCGATGCCCAGTGCGGCATCCAGCGCCAGAGAGCCAGTCGGAATGGCGTCCACGTTCATCTCTGGCTTGTCACCCAGACGCATGACCGCGCCCTTGCCGTAGTTCTTCTCGATCTGGTGCAGCGCCGTTTCCAACGCCTTCTTCTTGTCGTCTGCGGGGGCCGGTGCCTCGTAAGCAGGTTTCTTCGATGCCATGATCAGTTTTCCTCCCTTTTCTGGGCAAGCACTGCCCTAGTGATCTCTGCGGTATCTTTTTTCAGCTCCAGGATCTCATAGCCGCCGCGCATCAGAAGCGAGCAGACCGCATTCTCCTGTCCCATGCCGAATTCAAAGCACAGGTAGCCGCGCGGGGCCAGAGCGGATGAGTAATTCTTGATGATCGCGCGATAGAAGTCCAGACCGTCCGCGCCGCCGTCCAGCGCCAGATGCGGCTCAAAATCCCGGACGGAGGGGTCGAGCGTTTCTATCTCCTGCGTCGTGACGTAGGGTGGGTTGGAAACGATCAGGTCATACGTCCCCAGAAACTCCTGTGCCGGCTTCAGCGCATCCATGGCCACACAGTTGACGCGGCCGGTCAGCTTGAGCTGGGAAACATTCCGCCGCGCCACGCGCAGCGCCGCTGCGGAAACGTCGCCCAGCGTCACGCGCGCGTCCTTCACACGCCGCGCGATCGCCAGACCGATGCAGCCGGAGCCGGTGCACAAATCCAGGATCCGCGGGTTTTGCTCCAGATACATCGCCTTCTTGATGGCCAGCTCCGTCACCACAACGGTGTCGTCGCGCGGGATGAGCACGTCGGGCGTCACCGTCAGCGTCATACCGTAGAAGTCCCACTGACCCAGAATATAGGGCATTGGCTCCCCGCGCAGCCGCCGCTGGACGAAGGATTCCGTGAGCTCACAGACCTCCTCGGAGGCATAGATCTCCCGGTCCGCGATGACCTGCTCCGCCGTTTTGCCGGACGCGGCGCACACCAGCTCCCGCGCAACATTGGCAGCAAACTGCCCCTCCTGCTTCAGCAGCGCGCGGCGCGCGTCGAGAAACAGGTCGGCGTATTTCTTTACCATCGGTCCTCTCCTTCTTTCTCCGGCAGAACCAGCGTCAGCGCTTCGATGCCAACTTCGATCATGGAGTCGTCCGGCTCGTTGGTGGTCAGATATTGCAGCCACATACCGGGCGCGGAAAGCGCATGCGTCAGCCAGTTGTCATAACGCCCCACCAGACGGTTGAACTCGTAGCTGAGGCTCACAACAATGGGCAGCAGCAGAATTTTCAGCACAACGCGCATCAGCGCATTGAGAATTCCGGATGCAAACACCGGGGTGATCGGCCGCAGGATGGGCGTGGCAACAGAGAACACGAGAATGGAAATGATCATCACCACGAACAGAAAGCTCGTGCCGCAGCGCGGATGCAGGCGCGTCTGCTCGCGGACGTTCTCCACGGTGAGCGGGAGCTTCGCCTCGTAACAGCGGATGGTCTTGTGCTCCGCGCCGTGGTAGGAAAAGACGCGTTTCATGTCTTTCATCCGGGACACAAGGAACATATAGGTCAGGAAAATGACAATGCGCAGCAGACCCTCCAGCAGGTTGCGCACCAGCTCGTTGGCAGTGACCCAACGGTTGATGAACGAGCCGAGCAGGGACGGCAGCACAAAGAACAGTGCGACGGAAAAGGCGATGCCCAGAATGACGGAAAGCGTGATCAGCACATTCTGTGCTTTCTCCCCGGAGAGCTTTTTTTCCAGCCACTGGTCAAATTTCGACTGCTTTTCCGGCGTTTCGCCGTCGTCCTCTGCGAATAAGTCCGCAGAATACATCAGCGCCGCCACACCGACCTTCATCGACTTGCAGAAGTTGAACACCCCGCGGATGAAAGGAAGCTTCTTAACAGAAAAGCCCTCCGATTTTTTCAGCGGCGTGACCTTGGATTCTACGCCGTTTTTGGTGCGCACAACGACTGCGGACTTCTCCGGCCCCATCATCATGATGCCTTCGATCAGGGCCTGTCCGCCGATCATTGTTTTGAATTTTTCTTTTGATTCCTTCTTTGCCATGGTTTTCCTTTCTATTGCGCCTCGACCGGCAGGCAGATGGTCACGACCGTTCCGCCGCCTTCGGCGTTGGCGATTTCAAGCGTTCCGCCATGCATGGACACGATCTCCTCGCAGACTGCGAGGCCGATGCCGCTTCCGCGCGCCTTGGAGGAACCCTTGTAAAATTTCTTTTTGACCAGAGGAAGCTCTTCCTCCGGGATGCCGGGGCCAAAGTCCCGGATGCGGATCACGACGTTTTTTTCTTCCAGCCCGATCTCCGCCGTGATGCGTCCGCCATCGCCGCCATGCTTGGCGGCATTGTCCAAAATGTTCAGGAACACCTGCCGGATTCTGGCCGGGTCACAGGAAATTTCGGGAATATCGCAGTCGTTTTCGAGGTAATCCAGTTCAATCCCCTCCTGACGCAGGCGGGAGCCGTACATGAACACCGTATCCTCAAACTCGGAGCGGATGTCGCATTTTGTAACGTTCAGTGTGAACCGGCCGTCCTGGATCCGGGTGAAGTCCAGCAGCTCTTCGACCATGCCGGTCAGGCGCTTGGACTCCCGCAGGATGATGTCCAGTCCGCGCTTGGCGTCCTCCGCCTTGACGCTGCCGCCGGCGGAGAGAAGCGTTTCACTCCAGCCGCTGATGGCGGTCAGCGGGGTACGAAGCTCGTGCGACACGGAGGACATGAACTCCGACTGCATCCGCTCGGACTGGCTGATCTTATTGGACATATCGTTGATCGTGTCGGCCAGCTCACCGATCTCGTCGTCAAACTGCCGGCGGATCTGGATGCCGTAGCTGCCGGCGGCAATACGCTTTGCCACAGAGGTGATCTCCGCTACCGGCACGAGAATGGACTTGATGTAATACTTGCCGCTGACATAGACGATCAGCAGAATGACCGCGCCGACGAGCGCCACGACAACGCTGAAGATCAGGATCTGGCGGTCAACTTTTTTCAGGCTCGTCACATAGCGCAGAACGCCGATGACCTCGCCGTTGGAGTAGATCAGCGGACTGGACACCGCCATGATGCGCTCTCCGGTGCTCGGATTCACGCCCGTAAAGGAGCTGATCTGCTTGGTCGCAACGGCATTGGTGATGTCCGAGGTCACGCTCGTTTTGGCGGTAAAGCGTCCGAAGGAAGATGCCACAAGGCGGTTATTCGTATTGATGAATTGCAGCTCCATAACGTCCTTTGACTCAAAGGTCTGTGCAAAACGGGCGCAGGAGCGATAGAACTCGTTATAGCTCTGTCCGATGTAGTTTTCAAAAAAGCTCGTACTCGCGCGGGCCTTGCTCTCCATGCCTGCTTCCAGATTGGAGTAATAATAGGCCGCAACGGTAACGGAAATGGCAGTGACGCACACCAGCACCAGCGCCAGCACCAGACTCAGCGTATTGCGCAGCCATCTTTTTTGCAGGCCCTTCGTTTGCAGCACCGGGCGTCACCTCCTCAAATTACAGCCCCCACTTATAGCCGTACCCCCAGACCGTCGTGATATAGGAGGGGTTGGCGGTATTATCTTCGATCTTAATGCGCAGACGGCGGATATTCACATCTACGATCTTGAGCTCGCCATCATACTCTCTGCCCCAGACGGAGGTCAGAATATCCTCGCGGGACAGCGCGCGGCCGGGATTCTGCATGAATAGCTGGATAATTGCATATTCGACCTGCGTCAGCTTGATGCGGCGGCCGTCCTTTTCCAGCGTGCGGTTGCGGATGTTCAGCGTGAAGGGCTCGTGGACGATGATCTCCGGGTTGTTCTCCGCGGCGCCGCCGATGCGGCGGTAGAGCGCGTCGATGCGCGCGGTCAGCTCCGCCGGCGAGAAGGGCTTGGTCACATAGTCGTCCGCACCGGTCATCAGGCCCGTCACCTTATCCATTTCCTGCGTGCGCGCCGTCAGCATGATGATGCCGATGGTCTTATTCGTCGCGCGGATGCTGCGGCAGACCTCAAAGCCGTCGATATCCGGCAGCGTGATATCCAGAATTGCCACGCCGGTATCGGGATTCTCCTTCAGCTTTTCCAGCGCTTCTCTGCCCGTTCCGGCCTCGATCGGCTCATAGCCCGCACGCTTGAGATTGATGACCACAAAGCTGCGAATGCTGACTTCGTCCTCTAAGATCAGAACTTTTTTCATTTCCCCCGCTCCTTTTCTGCGTTAAGTTTCTCCGGTCTTCCAGTCGACATGGATGAACCGGAACATATTCCGAATCGTGTCTACACTCAGTCCAAGGCTGCGGCCGCCCGCATCCACACGGCAGGCATAGATAACGTCGCCCTTCTGCGTCAGGACGCTCCATTTTGCGTCCTGCACAATGCTCGCCGCATCCTCGCCGCTCATTGCGGCCACGGAGAACAGCGCCGCATCACCCAGCCGGAAAATATAGCCCGTGTTGCCCATCAGCACCGGGCCGCGCCAGACGATCAGCTTGTTCTTCCATTTTTCCGGGATCTCCAGATACCATCCTCCGGCGTAGTTATGGTAGGTCAGCAGCTTGTCCGTTTCCTGCCCGTCCACATCCAGATTGTACCATTCGATCAGCGATTGATCCTTCGTGCCGTCATCGCCCTCAATTTCACGCAAAGGGACGATGCGCGGCAGCTCGATCAAACCGTCGCCGTCGATGTCGCAGCTATAGACGTTATAATTGCGCAACGTCTGCACACTGGTATTCGTCTGCCCACTTTTGGTCAGATTCTCAAAGATGCCATAATTGTAGGCATAGATATCCGTGATGATATGCTCCTCGTCCAGCTCGCTGGAAACAAAGACCGCCGGAACGTCCTGCGTGACATTTCCCGTGATGATCCGCTTGACCGTGGTGACATTGGCGCTGGAGGAAACCTCGCGCTCCTTGAAGAGCTGACCATCCTCCCACGAATAAAGCTCCACAATCTCCTTCTGCATATCGCCGTCGCTGCGGATGACAAAAATATCCTGCATCCCGCTGCCGTTCAGGTCGATCGTGATGAACTCGCTGTAGCCCGCGTTCATCAGCTCGGTCAGCGTGCCGTCACGCAGCGCGTAGACGTTCAGCAGCTGCAAAACCTGCCCGCTGATCTGACGGCCAAGCACGATCTCATAGCCAGGCTTGTCGTCAAACTGTACATAAAGCACGTGGTCAAACGCGCTGCCGGAACCTTCGACCTTAGAAACAAGGGAGAAGCTCTCGCCCTGCTTGTCAAAGACATACACCGCCAGCGGCAGATCGCCCGTCGTCTTGAGGTAGACGATTGCTTCGTCCTCGCCGTCGCCGTCCAGATCGGTCAGCTGCACGGCCTGCTGGTTCTCGCCAGCCGTCGGAGGGCTGTAGCTCGCACCGGCGGGCATGGCGGCCTCGATGGCGCTTTGCAGATTATAATACTCCTCTGGCTGCTTCGGAACGGCATAAAGTCCCTCCGCAGGTTCCAGGAAGCACCCGCCGAGCAAACCCACCACTGCCAGCAGGCAGATACATATCACAATACGTTTCACGGCTGCGCCTCCTTTCACATTCTGATATTATATCACAATTTGTAACCTTTGTGTAGTAGCAGTACGCGCACAATTGTAAAGTTTTTATTTCAGAACGACGCTTGCCTCACCCAGAAGCGCCTTCAGCTCCGCCAGCATATCCGCCCGCAGGGAGCAGCGCGTGCCGCGGCGCACGCCGCTGTCTGCATAGTACAGTACCGCCGGCAGCTCTCCGGGGAACATATTCAGGATCGCACGTGTTTTTCGGTCCTCCGTCCCGCCCTCGCCGGGCAGCTTGAGATAGAGCTTCTGCGCCTGTGCGACCGGTGCCGCAGCCGCGACCTCCGCAATGGGCCGCGCCTCATTGAGCACCATCTGCGGCGCTTTTTCGTCCCGGACGGACAGCCGTCCCTCGGCCACGATTGCCGTATTCTCCTTGAGATAAGTGCCGCTTCTGGCGATCACGTTGGAAAACGCCAGCAGCTCGATGGAGCCGGTGTCGTCCTCCAGCGTCACATAGGCCATCATGGAATTGTTGCGCGTCGTTTTCATGCGCACCGTTTCCACAATGCCCGCAATGCGCACGACCTGCTCGTCGCGGAACACGCCGTCGGCGGCTTCAAAGGACTCCATGATACGCAGGATGGGGATCACACCGGTGCCCTTGAGCTGCCTGCGGTATTCGTCCATGGGGTGGCCGGAGAGATACAGGCCGATGGTTTCCTTTTCCATCGCCATAAGGTCATTTTTCGCCAGCTCGGCCAGCTCCGGCACAGGGATCTTCGCCGCCTCGCGGCTCTCTTCGCCCAGCATATCAAACAGCTGCATCTGGCCCTCGACATTGCGTCGCTTGCTGTCCGCCACGGAGTCCAGAACCGTTTCATAGATATACAAAAGCTGGGAACGCTTCAGGCCAAAGCAGTCCATCGCGCCGCACTTGATCAGATTTTCCACGGCGCGCTTGTTGAGGTCCGAGGCATACATCCGCTCGGCGAAGTCCTCCAGAGAGGTAAACGGCCCGTTTTCCTCGCGCTCCGCCATGACCTGCCGGATGAGGCCGCGGCCGATGTTCTTCACCGCGCCCAGACCGAAGCGGATGCCGTCCGGCTCCACGGCAAACTTGTCCTCGGAAACGTTGATGTCCGGATGCAGCAGGGCGATGCCCATCTCCTTGCAGTCGGCAATATAAGCCACCGTTTTTGCGGTGTTGTCCAGCACGGAGGTCAGCAGCGCCGCCATGTATTCCTTGGGATAGTGGCACTTGAGGTAGGCCGTTTCATAGGTCACCTTGGCGTAGCAGACCGCGTGCGCCTTGTTGAAGGCGTAATTTGCAAAGTCCAGAATTTCCTTGTAGATCGCCTGCGCCGCAGCCTCGCTGACGCCGTTTGCAATCGCGCCGGGGATCCCGCGCTCCGCGTCGCCGTAGACAAAGGCCTTCTGCTCCGCGACGATGACCTTTTCCTTCTTCTTGGAGATCGCGCGGCGCATATTGTCCGCCTGTCCCAGACTGTAGCCGCCCAGCTTGCGGAAGATCTCAATGACCTGCTCCTGATAGACGATGCAGCCGTAGGTGACGGCGAGAATGGGCTCCAGCTGCGGGCAGAGATAGGTGATCTTCTCCGGATGCAGCTTGTTGTCGATGAATCGCGGGATGGAATCCATGGGGCCGGGGCGGTAGAGCGCCACGATTGCCGTCATGTCCTCGATGGACTGCGGGCGCATATTGACGCACACGCCCGTGATGCCCGCCGATTCCAGCTGGAATACACCGGCGGTTTTGCCCTCGGAAACCATGCGGAAGGTGTCCGCGTCGTCCTCCGGGATATTCTGCATGGAAAAGTCCGGTTCGTGCCGGCGAATGGTCTTTTCCGCGTCGTCAATGACCGTGAGGTTGCGCAGGCCGAGGAAGTCCATCTTGAGCAGACCCAGCTCCTCAATGGTCGTCATTGTGAACTGCGTGACGACGGTGTCGTCGTTCTTGGCCAGCGGCACATAATCAAAGACCGGATTCTTCGTGATGACCACGCCTGCCGCGTGCGTGGAGGTGTTGCGCGGCATCCCCTCCAGCGCGCGGGCGGTGTCCACGAGCTTTTTGACGCGCTCGTCGGCGTCATACATTTCCTTGAGCTGGGGCGAAACGCGCAGCGCCTCGTCCAGCGTCATATGAAGTGTCGTCGGGATGAGCTTGGCGACCGCGTCCGTTTCGGCATAGGTGAAGTTCAGCGCCCGGCCGACGTCGCGGATGGCCGCGCGCGCCGCCATCGTACCGAAGGTGACGATCTGCGCCACGCGGTCCTTGCCGTACTTGCGCATGACATAGTCGATGACCTCGCCGCGCCGCTCCTGACAGAAATCCGTATCAAAATCCGGCATGCTCACGCGCTCCGGATTCAGGAAACGTTCAAAGATGAGCGTGTACTTCATCGGGTCCATCTCGGTGATGTGCATACAGTACGCCGCGATGGAGCCCGCGCCGGAGCCGCGCCCCGGCCCGACCGGGATACCCTCCGCCTTTGCCCAGCGGATAAAATCCGCCACGATCAGGTAGTATTCCACATAGCCCATGCGCTCGACGACGCCCATCTCATAGTCCAGACGGTCGCGGTACTCCTTCGGCGCGTCGGGATAGCGCTCGGCAAAGCCCTCGTTGCACAGACGATGGAAGTATTCCAGCGGTGTCGAGCCGTCCGGCGGAACGAATTCCGGCAGGTGGTATTTGCCGAAGGTGAATTCCACGTTGCAGCGCTCGGCGATTTTCTGCGTATTTTCAAAAGCCTCCGGGAGATTCGGGAAGAGATCGCGCATCTCCTCCTCCGATTTGATATAAAACTCCTGCGTTTCAAAGCGCATCCGGTTGGGGTCCTCGACGGTTTTTCCCATCTGGATGCACATCAGGACGTCCTGAATATAGCTGTCCTCGCGGGTCAGATAGTGCGCATCGTTCGTCGCGACCAGCGGGATTCCCGTTTCCTTGGAAATCTTCAGAATTCCCCGGTTGACCTCCCGCTGCTCCGGCAGGCCGTGATCCTGCAATTCCAGATAAAAATGCTCCTTGCCGAAGATCTCCTCCAGCTCCAGCGCATACTGCTTCGCGCCCTCGTAATCCCCCGCGCGCAGGCGGCGCGGGATCGCGCCCGCAAGACAGGCCGACAGCGCGATCAGTCCCTCGGAATGCTGGCGCAGCAGTTCCAGATCAATGCGCGGCCGGACATAAAAGCCGTCCAGAAATCCGCGCGACACCAGATAGCTCAGATTGCGGTAGCCCGTTTCGTTTTCGCACAGCAGCACAAGGTGCTGCGCCTCGTTGTCCACGCCATGGACGCGATCCTGCATCCGGCGCGGCGCGACATAGACCTCGCAGCCGATGATGGGCTTGATGCCCGCCGCCTTGGCCGCGCGGTAAAAGTCGATCACGCCGTACATCACGCCGTGGTCGGTGACGGCAATGGCGTCCTGCCCCAGCTCCTTGACGCGCTGCATCAGCTTATTGATGCGGCAGGCGCCGTCGAGCAGGCTGTATTCCGTATGAACGTGCAGATGTACAAATGCCATGCTTATTCCTCCGCCAGCGTCAGGAGCTTTCTCATCCTGTGGTTGACCGTGGACTTTGTCGTGGGTGGGTCATGCAGCTCCGCCAACTCGCTGAGCGTCGCCTCCGGATGCGCCTGACGCAAAAGCGCCGTTTCCCGCAGTTTTTCGGAAAGCGTGTCCAGTACCCCGCGTTCTTCCAGCCTGCGCAGGGCGGCAAGCTGCTGCTGCGCGGCGTCCACCGCCTTGGTGACATTGGCCGTGTCGCAGTTCGTCTTTCGGTTGGCCTCGTTGCGCCAGTCCTTTTCGATTTTCGCCTGCATCACCGCCATCGCGCTGACCGGCGCGCCGATGCAGGTCAGAAAGTCCTCGATGGAATCGCTCTGCTTGTAATAAAGCACGCCGCTCCCCTTGCGCTCGGTCTGCTTGGGCGCCAGCCCCATCTCCTGCATTAGGGTGTCCGTTTCGCGGATGACCTTCAGATGCGTCGTGGACAGCTCCAGATGATAGCGCTTTTCCGGGTCCGTCACCGAGCCGCCCGCCAGAAACGCCCCGCGGAGGAAGGCGCGCTTGCAGCAGTCGTTTTCCAGCAGCGCCAGATTGACGTGCAGCGACACGCTCGTCTGCGCCGAAAAGCCGCACTGCTCGAACACCTGATGGATCTTCTCCGGGTCGGTCAGCAGGTAGATCAGCTTGCCTCCCGTCTGCACATCCGGCAGCACGTCAAAGCGCAGAGAAAGCGCCTTGCGCAGCAGGCGCACCAGCCGTTCGCCGAAGTCGCGGTTCTCCGTGACGATGCGGATGCAGTCGGCCGAGAAGGTATTGGCGTACAGCAGCACGCCGTGCAGTTCTGCCAGCGCGCAGCAGCCCCGGCGGATCTCGTCGCGGCACAGCTCCGTTTTGACGCTTGCGGAAAACGACATAGCTTTCTTTCCTTTCCGATTTATCTCCCCCAGAGACGGATCTCCGGTTCAAGCAGGATGCCGGAGGTTTCCAGCACCCGTTTCTGAATGATCTCGATCAGGCGCAGAACGTCCGCAGCGGTCGCGCCGCCGCGATTGACGATAAATCCCGCGTGCTTCTCCGAAACGGCCGCGCCGCCCGTCCGGAAGCCCTTCAGCCCCGCCTGCTCAATCAGCGCCGCGGCATATCCGCCCACGGGCCGCTTGAACGCGCTGCCCGCCGAGGGAAGCTCCAGCGGCTGCGAGGCGCGGCGCTTCTCCGCCAGCTCCTGCATCCGCGCGTGGATGGCATGCGCATCACCGGGTGTAAGGGTAAAGAGCGTCTGTAACAGCACGCCATCCCGCTTCTGGAAGGCGCTCGTGCGGTAGGCAAAGCCCTGTGCCTCTCCGGAAAGCGTTTCGACTTCGCCCTCCGGCGTCAGGAATTTCGTTTCCGCCGCGACCTGCCGGATCTCTCCGCCATAGGCCCCGGCGTTCATATACACGCCGCCGCCGACCGTGCCGGGGATGCCGTGGGCGAATTCCAGCCCCGTCAACCCGGCCTCCATCGCAAAGAATGCCAGCTTCGCCATGCTCACGCCGGACATCGCCGCGATCTGCACTTCGCCGCGCCGCTCCAGCCCGACGAGACAGTCGCGTGTGACGATCACCAGCCCCCGCAAGCCCTCGTCCGGCGCCAGAACATTGGTACCCGCGCCCAGCAGCCGCAGGCGGACGTCCAGCTCCCGCGCCGCGCGCAGAAGCGCCGTCAATTCCTCCTGTGTCCGCGGGAAAGCCATCACCTCCGCAGGGCCGCCGATGCGGAAAGAGGTGTGCTGCGACAGCGGCTCCTCCAGCTTCAGCGCCAGATGCGGCAGCTTTTCGGAAAGCAGATCATACAGGCTCAAACTCATAAAAACCTCCAAATTCAGCGGCGTAAACATCTCCACAATAATCCTTTTTAGTATACCACAATTGCCCCCTTCTGGCAACGCTTTTCCGGCAGAAAACTTCATGCACGAGCACCGCATCACAAAGATGCACAAATGCCGGTGCATGAAGTTTTTTGTGCATCCTTTCCGGTTGCCCCGCAGGGGCGAGGAAATGGCACATTCCTTATTTTGCTATGCTTTTGCATAGCAAAAGCCGCGGCAGAACCGAAACCGATTCTGCCGCGGGAAATGAGTTTTAAAAACTCTGGCCGACATTCTGATCAAAATGCCGATTGATCTGCTCGGTGAACTCCGCCGCCGCGTTGTAGCCCATTTTCTTCTGGCGGTTGTTCATCGCGGCGATCTCCAGAATGATCGCCAGATTTCTGCCCGGCTTGATGGGGATGGTGATCGCCGGGACCTTGACGCCCAGAAGATCCATGTACTGATCCTCCAGACCAAGGCGGTCATAGATCTGCTCCGGGCTCCATGGAACGATATTGATGACCAGATTGATCGCCGTTTCGTTCTTGATGGAGGCCATGCCAAACAGCTTCGCGACGTTGATCACGCCGATGCCGCGGATCTCAATATAGTTCCGAATCAGCTCGGGCGCGGTGCCGATCAGGGAGTTGTCCGCGATCTTGCGGATCTCCACGGCGTCGTCCGCGATCAAGCGGTGCCCGCGCTTGAGAAGCTCCGCCGCGGCTTCGCTCTTGCCGATGCCGCTCTCGCCCATCAGCAGCAGGCCCTCGCCGTAGACCTCGACCAGCACGCCGTGGCGCGCGATGCGCGGCGCGAGCGCGTTTTTCAGATAGGTGATCAGACTGGAAACGACATAAGACGTGGATTCCAGACAACGCAGGATGGTAATGTCATATTTCTTGGCCATCTCCATGCACTCCGGCATGGGCTCGATGTTTCTGGCGAAAATCAGCGCCGGGATCTTATGAGAGAACAGCTCCCCGAAGATCGCCTCCAGACGCTCATGGCTGAGCGTGCGCAGATAGGTCGACTCCGCGTTGCCGATGACCTGCAAGCGCAGCGGCTCAAAATGATTGAAGAAGCCCGTAAGCTGCAAGCCGGGACGCATGACCTCCTCGACCATCAGCTGCACCTTGTCATAGTTCGTCGCTTCGTAGCTGATGGTCAGATTGAATTCCTCCACAAGCTGCCGCAGCGGAACGCTGTATGAGTTCATCGGCATGGTAGTTCCTCCAGTTCTCATCGGTTCTGTTTTATATTATAGTCGATTTTCCACGTTTTCGCAACCATTCCCGCGGATTCTGAAAAAAATATATTTTTTTGTAAATTTTCTCTTGCTTTTCTGGTAAAACTCTGATATTATACATAGCGGTGTCTTACGGCACCGGTCATTTTGAACGATTTCTATAACGATTGGAGGTGCAGCAATTTGGCAAAGTGCGATATTTGCGGCAAGGGCGTAACGTTCGGCATTAAGGTTTCCCATTCTCACAGACGCTCCAACAGAGCTTGGAAGCCCAACGTTAAACGTGTAAAAGCAATCGTTGACGGTTCCCCCCGCCATGTATACGTCTGTACAAGATGCCTCCGTTCCAACAAGGTCGAGCGCGCAATCTGATTTCTGTGCAGGCCGGCTGCGATCCGATTCGACAAATGCGAATTTCTCCCTGACGCCATGCGCCGGGGAGTTCGTGTTTTTGTGCATAAAAAGAGGAAGGGCAAAGTCCTTCCTCTTTATTTTTATTTTTTCGCTTCCCGCGTGTCAATGCTCTTGCGAAAGACCACGAAGCGGTCATAGAGAAATTCCAGCACGAAATTCAGAACCATGTTGATGCCCGTCACGAGGTATTCGTTCCACTGCTGCACACCGGTCAGCCAGTGCTCCAGCCAGGTAGATGCCGGCGTAAACACGCAGTAAAACGCCAACACCAGCAGCATTGCCGCCGGGACATTCCCCGCCGACTGGAAGGTAAAGCGCCGGTTGAGCGTGAAGTTCCACACCACGGACAGCAGCAGCGCGATCAGATAGCTGACCCAGTAGTCCAGATGCGCCAGCTCGTTGAGTAGCGTAAAGGACGCGATCTGCACCAGTCCCGCCGAAACGGAAAACAACAAAAACTTGACAGAGCGCAGCAGTTCCTTCTTTTGTTTGTTCATCGCCCCGCTCCTTATCGCGCCCACTCGGCGTTTTCGGTTTCGCAGGTTTTCTGGCGGCGCATCAGGTGATGGATCGTCTCGCGCGCATCCGCACCGCAGTAGAGCACATCATAAGCCGCCTGCGTGATGGGCATTTCCACACCGTGCTTCTGCGCCAGTTCCCACGCCGACTGCGCGGCATAATAGCCCTCGACCACCGCGCCGACCTGACGCATGGCCTCCTGCACGCTGAGTCCCTGGCCGATCAGGATGCCCGCGCGGCGATTGCGCGAGTGCATGGAGGTACAGGTAACGATCAGATCGCCCACACCGGCAAGGCCGGCCAGCGTTTCGCGCTGCGCGCCCAGCACCATGCCGAGCCTTGCGACCTCCGCAAGGCCGCGCGTCATCAGAAGCGCCCTGGTATTATCCCCGTAGCCCATGCCGTCGCAGACGCCCGCGCACAGCGCAATGACGTTCTTGAACGCCGCGCCAAGCTCCACGCCCACAGGGTCGGGGCTGGTATAGACGCGCAGGGTATCGCACATAAAGGCAGCCTGCACCTGCTCGGCAAGCGCGCGGTTTTTGCAGGCGGCGACGACGCCGGTAGGGATCTGACGGCTGACCTCCTCCGCGTGAGAAGGCCCGGAGAGCACCACGACCTCGCGGCCCGTTTCCTGCGAAACGATCTCGGACATCCGGCAGCCGCTTCCCTCTTCAATGCCCTTGGTCACGGACACCGGCACGATCCCCTCCGGCAGCACCGGCGCAAAGCGCTTTGCCGTCTGGCGCACGGCAAAGGAGGGCGTCGCAAACACGGCCATTTTCTTTCCCTGCGCGTCCGCCGGGTCGCTGGTGAAGTGAAGCTCCTTCGGGAGCGGAACACCGGGCAGATAGGGGTTTTCCAGCTTTTCCGCAAGCAGTGCGCTTTCCTCGGAGCTGTGCGACCACAAAGTCACATCATGCCCGTTGCGCAGCAGGAGCAGCGCCAGCGCCGTTCCCCAGCCGCCGCTGCCGATCACAATAATTTGCATGTCACGATCTCACTTTCGTTGCGATTTTCTCAGATAGGTCTTGCTCTCCTGCCCATGCAGCAGACGCACAATGTTGGTCCTGTGCATAAAAAGCGCCAGCAGCGCCACCCATACGCCAAGCAGGGCGATGGGCATCCGGTCGCGGAAGAAAATCAGAAATGCGGCGGCATAGCCGAGCGCCGCAACGACCGAACCGAGAGAGACAAGATGTGTTGTAAGGTAAAGAATTAAAAAGACGGAAAACAGGATCGCAAAGATGCGCCAGTCCATCATCAAAGCCAGCGTTCCGGCGCAGACGATGCCCTTTCCGCCATGGAATTTATAGAATACGGGGAAAATATGTCCCATCTGCGCCGCCGTACCGGCGACCATCTTGCCGAGCGCCGGGTCTGCGGGCAGCAGCCACAGGCCGATCAGGCAGGCAACGACCGTCTTTGCCACGTCGATCGCCGCCACAAGGAAGGTCGCCCGACCACCGTAGTTGCGCAAATAGTTGGTCAGTCCGGCATTGCCGCTGCCCTTGCTGCGCACGTCGTCCTTCATCAGCGCATGCGACACCACGATCGCGCCGTTTACCCCGCCGAGCAGATAGCCTGCGACCACGCAGAGGGCGATTCTCCAGACCATGCTTATTCCTCCTTGTCGCCCTTCTGCCGGATCGTGATCTTGATCGGCGTTCCTTCCAATCCAAACACCGCGCGGATCTGATTTTCCAGATAGCGCTGATAGGAAAAATGGAACAGCCGCGCATCGTTGCAGAAAATCACGAAATGCGGCGGCTTGACGCCGACCTGCGTCATATAGTAGATCTTCAGGCGGCGGCCCTTGTCCGTGGGCGGCTGTACACGTGCCGTCGCATCCTCCAGAATGTTGTTGAGCATCCCGGTGGTGATGCGCATGGCGCTCTGATTGGCGACAATGTTGATCAGCTCAAAGAGTTTATTTACCCGCTGGCCCGTCAGCGCGGAAATGAACAGCACCGGCGCATAGGTCATATAGCCCAGATCCTGACGGATCTTCGCCGTCATCTCGTTCATGGTGTTCGTTTCCTTCTCGAGCATATCCCACTTGTTGACGACGATGATGCTGGCCTTTCCCGCCTCGTGTGCCAGTCCGGCGATCTTGGTGTCCTGCTCTGTCACGCCCTCGTTGGCGTCGATCAGGATCAGGCAGACGTCCGCGCGGTCGATGGCTGCGATAGAGCGCATATTGGAATATTTTTCGATGGCATCGTCCACCTTGGACTTGCGGCGCATCCCGGCCGTGTCGATGAAGCGATACTTGCCGAATTCGTTTTCAAACAGGCTGTCGATGGCATCGCGGGTCGTACCGGCGACGTCGGAAACGATCACGCGCTCCTGCCCCAGGATTCGGTTCAGCAGGCTGGACTTGCCGACATTCGGCTTGCCGACGATGGCAACATTGATGATCTCGCCCTCGTCCTCGTCCTCGCTCTCCTCCGGGAAATGCGCCACGCACCAGTCCAGAAGGTCGCCCGTTCCGTGGCCGTGGACTGCGGAGATCTCGATCGGGTCGCCCAGCCCCAGCGCATAGAATTCATAGACGTTCGGGTCGGTCATGCCGACGGAATCGCACTTGTTGACCGCCAGACGCACTGGCTTCCTGCTCCGCAGGAGCATGGATGCCACATCCTGATCAGCGGCGGTCACGCCGGTCTTGACGTCCGTGACCATAACGATCACATCCGCCGTCTCAATGGCGATCTCCGCCTGACGGCGCATGAATTTCAGCATTTCGCTGTCCGTATTCGGCTCGATGCCGCCGGTGTCCACCAGTTCAAATTCCCTGCCGTTCCAGTCGCAGGCGCCGTAGATCCGGTCGCGGGTCACGCCCGGCGTGTCCTCGACGATGGCCGTTCTGCGGCCGGTCAGCTTGTTAAACAGCATCGACTTTCCCACATTCGGCCGGCCAACAATCGCAACAAGCGGTTTGCTCATAGTATAAAATCCTCCTCCGGCAGCGCGGCGCGTTCAGCGCTTTTCCAGCGCAAAGGCCTGCCGCAGCGCCTGCAATTCAGGCAGCCATGCCGCTGCATCCATATTCTCCGTTTCTTCCCGTGTCAGGGACTTCCACCCCAGACGCACCGCATAGCGCTCCTGCCCGACAAAAGCGGCGTCCGCCGCGGCCAGATATTCCTGCTCGCTGAACTCGTCGCCGCCCGCGTCATAATAGGTCGCCGCCGGCTCCTCAGAGTCCGGCGAATAGACCTTCCGGGCGCTGGCAAGCGGCTCGGTCTGCACGCTGCCGCCGGAAAGCATCAGCGCATACAGAACCTCGTCCGACTCCGCCGCGCCCTGCCGGATATCGTCGGTAAAGAGATAACGGTAGACCTGTCCGTCAAAATAGGCAGTCGTTTCGCGCACGCCGACGAGATCAGGCTGATTGTCCTCCGAAAGAGCGGAAGCATCGCACAGCTTCACACCGTCCAGCGCTTCGCTGACCTCCCAGATATCCGTCCGGGAAAACATCCCGGTGCCGCTGCAAATCGTCACCAGAACCTCCAGCCTGCCGTTCTGGTCAAGATCAGTCACGCAGTAGCTGTAATTACCCATGAGATCGGTTTTGACCCAATGGGCATAGGTGTCCGCAAATAGCCGGAGCTGCGCATCATAATCCGGCGCGGGTTCTGTTGGCTCCGTGGTCACGGATGGCAAGCCGCTTTTCTGCGGCGTACTGCTCTCCGGAACCGGCGTTTCAGGCGAGGCAGCACAGGCCGCCAGAAGCAGCAGAAGCGCTGCCGCAAGCATCAGGGAAAGGAATCTCTTTTTCATTCAAACCTCCGTGGCCAAAATGTTTCTACTATTATTGCACAAATACGCCATTTTTTCAAGCGAAATAAAAGAAAAGAACAACGGCACCGCTTTCAGCGGCTGCAAGGAATGACCGCTTCCCTGCGCGGCAAACAAAAAAGCAATCAAAAAAGGGATCGTTCCCCATAAATAAAAATATTTCAATTTTACTGTTGCAAAAATAAAATCCTGTGGTATACTGTAGACAAAGGAGCTGCCGACGAACGGTTGCTCTCCCTTGGTTAACAGATTACTCCGTCGACTTTGGAAGGGTTTGGACGGAGTAATCTTTTTATATGCGTATTATGTGCGCAAAAAATTACTTTTTGTTTCTTTGGTTCAACACCAGAGAAATGACTGCACATACTGCCATTACAAGGGCAAATAATGCCTCATAAGTAACGTAGTTCATATGCATCACCTCCCGTAAGCCGGGAGAACAATCCGTCCGCCGTTGTTGTGGCAGCTCCTCGGACGCCGAAGCGTCAAGTTAATTATAGCAGAGGAATCGACTGATTACAAGCCGATTCCTCTGCTTTTTTGCTGCACTTCCGACGCTGCAAAGCGGAAACATAAGAAAAGAGGAAGGACATTCCTTCCTCATCTCTTCATGTTCACAAATTACTTTGCTTCAGCAGCAGGAAGAACCTCGCGGCCATTGTAGGTACCGCAGTTCTTGCAAGCTCTGTGGGGCAGACGCGCTTCGCCGCACTTCGGGCAGGCAACGACGCCGGGCACGGAGAGCTTCCAGTGAGAGCTACGTCTCTTATCCCGTCTTGCCTTGGAAACTTTACATTTTGGAACAGCCATGAATGACACCTCCTTGGTCAGATGCTTTCAGCATAAAACTTTTATTTCTTATCCTTCAACAGCTGCCCAAGGACAGCCAAACGGGGATCAACCTCAGGGCGGCACCCGCAGGGGCCGTCGTTCAGATTCTTGCCGCAGCGGCAGCACAGGCCCTTACAGTCCGGGCGGCACAGCAGCTTGGAATCCATATTCAGCACGAATGCAGTCGTCAGGATCTCGTCCAGATCAGCCTTATCCTCTTTCAACAGGAACGTCCATTCGTCCGCCGTATCCTCATCTTCGATCTCGCGCACCAGCACGGCCTGCACCGGATAGGAAACCTCGCGGAGAAACTCCGCGGCACAGCGGTCGCAGACGGCGTGAAGCCTTGTGGAAACCGTACCGCGCAGCACCAGTACTCCGGCGGTATTGCGGACGCTTCCCTCCGCCAGAACCGGCTCCTGCACGGGATAATTCCCGCCGAACTCCAGATCGTGCAGATCCAGCTCCGTCCGGAAGGGCAGCTCGCTGTCCGGTGTTTGAATAATTTTCGACAGATCCAGCAGCATAGCATTCCCCTGTTCCATAGTCGTGCAGGAGATATTATAACGTCATTCCTCGGTTTTGTCAAATGGTTTTTCACATTTTTCGAATAAAAAATACTTGACAATCCGATTCTTCTGCCGCATAGTATGAGAAAAAGGATTTGGGAGGGAATTTCTTGAAGGAACTGACGATCGGGCGCAACGACGCCGGTCAGCGGCTGGACCGTTTTCTGGCGAAAGCCGTTCCCCTGCTGCCTGCGTCGCTGGCTCAGAAATACATCCGCCTCAAGCGCATCAAGCTGGGCGGCAAGCGCGTCGACCGCGACACGCGGCTCAAGGAAGGCGACGTTTTACAGCTATATATCAATGATGAATTCTTCGATACTCCGAGTCAGGACAACGCCTATCTGACCGTTGCCGCGCCGAAGCTCAACATTGTCTACGAGGACGAAAACATCCTGCTTGTGGACAAGCGGCCCGGTCTGGCCGTGCATCCGCATGACGGCGCGGAATACGGCAAAACGCTCATCGACCACATTCAGGCCTACCTTTATGCCAAGCGTGAGTGGCGGCCGCGCGAAGAAAACGCCTTCACACCCGCGCTGTGCAACCGCATCGACCGCAACACCGGCGGCATCGTCATCGCCGCAAAAAATGCGGAAGCGCTGCGCATCCTCAACCAGAAGATCAAGGACCGGGAGATCGACAAGCGCTATCTTGCCATCGTCGAGGGCACGCCCAAGCCGAAGGAGGGCGTCCTGAGGGGGTACCTGTTCAAGGACGCCGTGAAAAACCGCGTCTACGTGACGGACACGCCGCAGCCCGGCTCCAAATCCTGTGAAACGCATTACCGTGTTCTGCAAAGCAGAAACGGCCTGTCCCTCGTGGAGTGCGAACTGATCACCGGGCGGACGCACCAGATCCGCGCACAGTTCGCCCACGCCGGGCATCCCCTGCTGGGCGACGGCAAGTACGGCAAGCTGGACAAGCGTTACGCGCGCAGCTATCAGGCGCTCTACTCCTATCGGCTCACTTTCCGCTTCACCACGGACGCGGGCTGCCTTGCCTATCTGGACGGAAAGCAATTTCAGGTAGAGAAAGTTGATTTTGTGGAGGAATATTTCGGATAATCCAGATTATGTGTTTTCGAGTTTCTTTGATGTTTACAATCAGTTCATCAACTGTTTACACTTTGTTCTTATTTTTTGTTGCTATACATGCTATCATCATCTCGTAAGGAGGCTATATTATATGAGTAACAAGGCAATTTCTCTTTTTATTACATCATTCTATCTCCTGCTCATATCTATCGGTATTCTGCTAATCAATTATATTCCAACGGGCGGTAATAGTGCAACTCCAGTTCATATTCTATTTCATTGTTTGGGGGTGATTCTTTTTTTCATTGGGGTATGTGTAGGTATTGGAGGTTTTTTGGTCAATTGCAAGGAGGATAAAGAATAACTATGAAACAGAGCATCAAAAGAATTATTTGTAGCATTTGTATTCTTGCGCTTTTCGTCCCCCTCATTTCTTCCCTCACCTTTGCTGCAACTCCAAGTCCCCGTAGCACTGTTGTTTCTGAATACGACTACATAACATTGGTACGTTCTATGTCTCCAGAGGAGTTAGTTTCTGCACCTATAAATTCAGAAGAAATTGAACTTTTACTATCTGACGCCCCCGAACGTGAACTATTAAAGCGCAAAGAAAAAACAGATAAGGAATTATTTCAGCTTTATGGATATAATAGCGAAGAAATCGCTCTATTGAGAGCGTACCAAGGAGAGGCAATAGACAGCAATCCCTCTCTGGCATCACTAACCGCTACATTAACAATTTCTCAAGTTATTGCAATTTTTGTCACTTCATCCCGCGTAGATATGAAAATCGTTTGGAAATGGGACCATTGCCCAATTTTTACTGCTAAAGATGTTTTCGCCGTTTATTGGAGCCCAACATTTAATGGAAACAACGGCAATATGCGATTAAATATCTCAAAGTCTTCACATATTGTTACATACACCTATGGAACGGCATCTTTTACCAAAACATACTCTTTCACTCAAGTATTGCCAAACTCAGCAGCTAAAGTTGAGTTTGCTATGGATCATCAATCTGACGCATGGGCCTCAACGGGCACAGCAACTCTCTACTTTGAAGCAACAACGGGTTCTCCTGCGCTTAATGAAATGGACATGGTCTTCGCCTACGGGCATACGACAGTTGATTTTGCACCATCAGTATCTTTTCCAATCGGTGGCGGCATTTCATTCGGCTTCGCCACACACGAAGAAGCTAGCCGTTCTGGCTATGTTAGTGTCGAACGGCGTGTATGGGTTAATAACTAAAAACTTAGATAATGGCATAGGACACGCAGGAGGCTAGATTGCCTCCTGCGTGTTTTTTATTCCTCCTTTGAGAAAAAGCCGTTGATCCCGAGGAAGAGGCCGCCAAAGAGCAGCGCAATTCCTAACAAGAAAAACACCGTTGTCAATGCACTGCCGCCGCCGAGTCCGAAAAACACGCTGAGCACCAGCAGATTCCCGGAAACCAGCAGCAAAAACAGCGCCTTGAGCAGCCAGTCGCGTCCTTTTTTACTCATCATTTTCTCCTTTCTATTTTGGCATATCCCACGCGCGGTGGTCGGTGTGCAGAAGATGATGCGCCTTTTCCGAAAGCGGCTGGCCAAGGAAGTCCCGGTAACAGGCCAGCACCGCCGGATTCTCGTGTGAGAAGCGCAGCGCGTTCGCCCGGTCGAGTTCATAGAGCACGCCCGCGCGCTCCGCGGCAAGCTCCTGCCCATCATGGATGGGCTGTCCGCCGCCGCCCGCACAGCCGCCGGGGCAGGCCATGATCTCCACAAAATCGTAGGAAGCGCGGCCGCTTCGGATCGCTTCCATCAGCCGCCGGGTATTGCCCAGCCCGCTGGCGATGGCGACGCGCAGCGGCGTTCCGGCCAGATCAAAGGTTGCTTCCCTCCAGCCGTCCATCCCGCGCACCGCGCGGAAGGCGTCCGGGTCGGGATTGTTGCCGGTCACAAGGTAGTAAGCCGAGCGCAGCGCGGCTTCCATCACGCCGCCGGTCGCGCCGAAGATCACGCCTGCACCCGTCGCCGTACCGAGCGGCTGGTCAAAGGCCTCCTCCGCAAGCGTTTGCGGACGGATGTGCTCCGCGCGGATCATGCGCGTGATCTCCCGCGTGGTGAGGACGGCGTCTACGTCCTGACCGGCCCCTGCATCGTTCATGCTCGGCAAAGCGCACTCATGCTTCTTGGCTAAGCAAGGCATGACGGAAACACAGTAGATACGCTCCGGCTCCACACCGAGCAGCTCCGCGTAATAGGACTTTGCAACGGCACCGAACATCTGCTGCGGCGACTTTGCCGTGGAAAGATGGTCCGTAAACTCCGGGAACTGCGACTTAACAAAGCGCACCCAGCCGGGGCAGCAGGAAGTGAACATCGGAAGTGTCCCGTGCTCGCGCAGGCGCTGCAAAAACTCGCTGCCTTCCTCCATAATGGTCAGATCGGCGGAAAAATCGGTGTCGAAGATGTAGTCAAAGCCCATCGTGCGCAGCGCCGCGACCAGACGGCCCGCCGTCGCATCCTCGCGCACCATTCCGAAGGCCTCGCCCCATGCGGCGCGCACCGCAGGTGCGATCTGCACAACGGTGATTCTCTCCGGGTCGGCCAGCGCGGAAAACACCTCATCCGTGTCGTCGCGTTCCCGCAGCGCCCCGACCGGGCAATGCGTGATGCACTGCCCGCACAGCGCGCAGTCCGACTCGCTGATAAAGCGGTTGCGGGAAACGTCTATCGTCGTGTGCGAGCCGGTGTTGGCAACGTCCCAGATGTGCAGATCCTGCACATGGTCGCAGATCTGCACGCAGCGCATACACTTGACGCATTTCGCCGCATCGCGCACCAGTGGGGAGCGGCGGCTCCAGCGGTTTTTGGGAACCTGCTTTTCAAAATGTTCCTCCGTGATGCCGAGGTCGTTGCAGAGCGTTTGCAAGGTACAGTTGCCGCTTCGGGTGCAGGAGGCACAGTGGTCATTGTGCTGGGACAGGATCAGCTCTACGTTGATGCGGCGCGCCTCGCGCACCTTCGGGCTGTTGGTATACACCGCCATTCCCTCGCTGACCGTGGCGTTGCAGGCCGCCTGTAATCGCTCCACACCCTCGATCTCGACGACGCAGACCCGGCAGGCGCCGATCTCGTTGATGTCCTTGAGATAGCACAGGGTCGGGATCGTAATTCCGGCAGAGGCCGCAGCCGTGAGGATCGTCATATGCTCTTCGGCCTGCACGGGAATCCCGTTGATCGTCAGATTTACCATTCTCTCTGCCTCCCTCCTTTGAAGATGCCATAGCCGAATTTGTCGCAGCGCAGGCAGCGTCCGGCCTCGGTTTTAGCTTCCTCTGCCGTCATACCGCATTCGATCAGCAGGAAGTCATTTTTTCGTTCGCCTGCCGGGCGCTCTCGCATATTGATGCGCCCGCGCTGGATCTTCTCGTCAAAATGCACCGGCGGGATCTCCACATCGCAGGAGATCACATGGTTGAAGCCGAGATATTCGTCGATGTTCGCCGCCGCGACCTTGCCCGCGGCAATGGCGCGGATGACCGTCGCCGGGCCGGTCACGCAGTCGCCGCCGGCAAATACGCCGGGAATGTTGCGGATGCCGCTCCAGTTCATCGCATCGATCACGCCGCGCTTGACGGGAATTCCGTCCTTTTCAAAGGGCTGGGCCTGAATGCCCTGTCCGATGGCGACGAGCACGTAGTCGCAGGGGATGCGCACCTCCGGCTCGGCCGAATCCGCCGGCACCGGACGGCCCTTCTGGATGGGGCCGACGATCTGCGGCTTGGCCATCAGGGCCGCAACGCAGCCGTTTTCATCCTTTTCCACGCGCACCGGCTTTTGCAGCTCCAGAATCTCGCAGCCCTCGGCGATCGCGCCCTCGACCTCCGCAGCCTGCGCGGTCATGTCGATCTTGCGGCGGCGGTAGACCACCTTCACCGAGGCCGCGCCCAGCCGGACGGCGCTGCGCGCCACGTCCATGGAGACGTTGCCGCCGCCGATGACGCAGACGCGCTTGCCGGTAAAGTCCGGCAGACGGTTGTCGCCGATGTCGCGGAGCATCTGCACGGCGGAGATCACGCCCGTGGCGTCCTCGCCCTCGATGCCGACCTTGCGGTCGGTGTGCGCGCCGATGGCAATATACACGGCGTCATAGTCGCGGTGCAGATCCATCACCGAGGGATTTTCTCCCACGCTGACCTCCGTTTTCGTATGGATTCCTAGGGAAAGGATCGTGTCGATCTCCGCCTGCAAGACCTCCCGCGGCAGGCGGTAGCGCGGGATCCCGTAGCGCAGCATCCCGCCGAACTGCTTGCGCTGTTCGAAAATCGTCACCTCATGCCCCATTAGGCGCAGATAGTAGGCCGCGCTCAGGCCGCCGGGTCCGCCGCCGATGATGGCCACGTGCTTTCCGGTCGGCTCCGCACACTTCGGCAGCGGCACTTCTCCGGCACGGGACACGGCAAAGCGCTTCAGCCCGCGGATGTTGACCGGGTCGTCCATCATGCTGCGGCGGCACTGAATCTCGCAGGGATGCTCGCAGATCAGGCCGCAGACGGCGGGCATGGGATTATCCTTCCGGATGAGCCGGACGGCGTCGGCATAGCGTCCCTCCAGCACGCAGGCGATATAGCCGGGAATGTCCACACGCGCCGGGCACATGGAAACACAGGGCACCGGCTGATCGAGCGAGCAGATGCAGCGCCCGCGGCGGATGTGCTCCTCAAAGTCGTTACGGAAGCCCTCGAGTCCCCGCAGGACCATCCGCGCGGCCTCGTAACCAATGGGGCAGTCTGCGGTCAGGAACACCGTGCGGGCCGTCTTTTCGATGACCGCCAGCGTTTCCTCCGTCGCATCACCGTTCAGGACGTCCTCCAGCAGCTTTTCCAGCTGTGCCAGTCCGACGCGGCAGGGTACGCACTTGCCGCAGGACTGCGCGCGGCACATTTTCAAAAAGGAAGCAGCCAGATCGACCGGGCACAGGCCCGGCTGGGAGGCGACAATACGCCGCTCCATGTCCTTGTATAAACTCTCAACCGTGGAACGCGCGCGATCCTGGGTAAAAATGGTAAGCCGGCTCATACGCATCACTCCTTGTTTCTCCGGGCGGCAATGCGCCCTTCTGCTTTGATTATACCGCAAATCTCATTCGGATGGAATACAGAATAACAAAAAAGCAGGGATAAATATCCCTGCCAGACTGTCAAAAAACCCATCCAGCCGAAAGTTTCGGAGGGAAGAATAGTGTGAAAGGGAACCGTCAGGGTTCCCTTTCGCGTTCAATAACCCGCCGCAGCGATCAAAATTGCAAAATAATACTACAAATATTGATTTTGCAATTTTGTAGGCAGCTTGTCAAAAAAGTCCAAAAGGACTTTTTTGACAAGCTGAAGCAGGGATAAATATCCCTGCTTCTTTGTAGAAAATACACGATGCAATTCAGATTCCCGCGCGGATGAGGCGCAGCACATCCTCCAGTGTGCGGCGGTAGCACTCGGCACTGCGGCCGGCGTACTCCGCAAGGCTCAGCGCCTCGCGGTCGATGCCGAACATGGCAGTCACGCCCAGATCGTAGGCCTGCTCCGCCTCCGGCGCAATGCCGCCGGCGATGACGACAAGCGGCACGCGCTTTTTCTTTGTGTGCGCGGCAACGCCGGAGATCACCTTGCCGTGGACGCTCTGTCCGTCGATCCGGCCCTCACCGGTGATGACCAGCCCGGCGCCGTCCAGCAGGCGGTCAAACTCCACCATTTTCAGCACGGCATCAATTCCGGAGCAGAGTGAGCCGCCCAGAAAGGCGATACAGCCCGCGCCGAAGCCGCCCGCCGCGCCTGCGCCAGGCACCCGGTCAAGAGAAACGTCCAGTTCCCGGCCGAGCACCCGATCCAGATGACACAGGCCGCGTTCCAGCCGTGCGACCATTTCCGCATCCGCGCCCTTCTGCGGGGCAAACACCGCCGCCGCGCCGCGCAGCCCGGTCAGGGGGTTGTCCACGTCGCACATTGCCGTCACGCGCACACCCTGCAGGAGCTTCTGCGCCGGGGCAATGTCTATGTCCGCAATGCGCTCCAGCGTCCCGCCCGTGGGGATGAATTCCGCGCCGTTTTCGTCCAGAAAGCGTACGCCCAGCGCGGCCGCGCAGCCGCAGCCGCCGTCATTGGTCGCACTGCCGCCGAGGCCCAGCAGGATCTCCTTCGCTCCGCCGCGCACGGCGTGGGCGATCAGCTCACCGACGCCGTAGGTGGACGTTCGCTCGGGGTCTTTGCGCTCCCCAACCAACGGCAAGCCTGCCGCGGCAGACATTTCTATGACCGCCTTCTCCCCGCTGCGCGCGTAGGCTGCGGCGACCGGCTCACCGTAGGGGCCGGACACCGTAACAGTCACCGTCTGCGCGTTCAGCGCAGCGGCAAAGCAGGCGACCGTTCCCTCGCCGCCGTCGGCAACGGGAACCGTCACGACCTCGCACGCCGGGAAGAATCTTGGGACGCTGACGCGGGCAATTTCACAGATCTCCATACTGGACAGTGTGCCCTTAAAGGAGTCGGAGATGATGATACACTTTCTCATGCGTTGACTACGTTGACCGGCTTGCCTGCAAGGAAAGCCTTGACATTCTCCACCGTGCAGTCCATGATGCGCTGGCGGCTTTCCTTCGGCGCCCAGGAGATGTGCGGCGTGATGATGCAGTTTTTCGCGGTGAGCAGGGGGTTGTCCCCGCGGATGGGTTCCGTGGACACGACATCCAGACCCGCCGCCAGCACCTTGCCACTGTTGAGCGCGTCGGCCAGATCCTGCTCGACGACGAGCGGGCCACGGCTGTTATTGATGAGGATCACGCCGTCTTTCATCTTGGCAATGGTATCGCGGTTGATGATGCCCTGCGTTTCCGGGAAAAGCGGGCAATGCAGCGCGATCACGTCCGACTGTGCCAGCAGCGTATCGAGATCGACATATTCCGCAAGCGTGCGTCCGGCGTCGCTTTGGAAGCTGTCATAGGCCAGCACGCGCATTCCCATCGCCTTTGCGATCTTGCCGGTGGTCTGGCCGATACGGCCGAAGCCAATGATACCGATGGTCTTGCCGTCCAGCTCGATCAGCGGGTAATCCCAGTAGCAGAAATCGGCGCAGCGCTCCCAGTTGCCCTGGTGCACGGACTCGCTGTGATGGCCGATGTGATGGCAGATCTCCAGCAGCAGCGCAATGGCGAACTGTCCGACGGAGGCGGTGCCGTAGGTCGGCACGTTGGCAACGGGGATGCCCTTCTCGCGGGCGTAGGTATAGTCGATGACGTTGTAGCCCGTGGCGAGCAGACCGATGAAGCGGAGGTTCGGGCAGGCGTCGATCGTCGTGCGGGAGATCGGCGTCTTGTTGCTCAGGACGATCTCGGCATCGCCAATGCGCTCGATGATCTCCTTTTCGTCCGTGAGGCTGGTGCGGTCATAGACCGTGAGCTCGCCCAGTTTTTCCAGTTCGCCCCAGCTCAGATCGCCGGGATTTTCCGTATATCCGTCCAGGATGACAATTTTCATAAAGTCAGCGCTCCTTTTCTTTTGGTACTTCTATTTTGTCAAAAAAAGGATTGTAATTTTTACAAATTTAATATATTCTATTTGTATAATACACAAAGGCGGTGCATTATGCTTCTAAGCACACAGCAGGCTTCTCAAATCCTGCGGGAGATGAAATCTCTCGTTCATCACGACATCAACCTCATCGACACGCAGGGCGTGATCTTCGCCAGCACCAATCCGGCGCGCGAGGGGCAGTTCCACCCCGGTGCGCTGCGGATTTTACGTGAAGGACTCTCCGAGCTGAACGTCCGCAAAAACGACGGCAGCGGGATGCAGCCGGGCGTGAATCTGCCGATCTATCTGGGCGGGCAGCTTGAGGGCGTGATCGGCATCACCGGCGACCCGGCCGAGGTCGGCGTGTTCGGCGGCGTCATGCGCCGGATGCTGGAGATCATGCTGGAAGACCTGCGCCGCAAGGATCTGGACAGCACCGTGGAGCAGGCGCGCGCGCTGTTTCTGGAAAACTGGCTTTTTTCCGCCGAACCGGACTGGAAGGAGCTGGAGCAGCGCGGCCGGCTGCTGGAGATCGACATCAGCCAGCCCTATGTCCTGCTGCGCATCCAACTTTTCGACGTTTCCGCGTCGGGCGGCGCTCCCCTGCTCCCCGACGAGCTGCACAGCGCGGCAATCGTACAGGCGATTCAGAATGAGCTGCCCGCCCGGCGGGGTCAGTGCTGCGCCGCACTGCGCAACCAGCTTCTGGTGCTTCTGCGCCAGCTGCCGCTTTCCGACACCGTACTGCTGGCGCAGCGTCTGTGCCGGGTCGCCAGGCGGGACTATCCCGCCTCCGTGCAGGCTTACGGCGGCATCAGCAGCAGCGGCAGCGGCGCGGAGCTTCGGCGCTGCTATTTGCAGGCCAGCACCGCCTGCACGCTCGCCAGCCGCTCCTCCAAGGGAAACGTGCTGTATTACGACCGCGTTTCGTTGGAATTCCTGCTGCAAAGCGTCCCTCGCCTGCTGCGCGACGACCTGCGCGAGAGCGTCTTTACCCGCTGCCCCGCGCAGGATGTTCCCGCCTACGCCCGGCTCATCCGCCTGTTTTTCGGCAGTGGCGGGGACTTAAACCGCTGTGCCGCCGCCCTTGGCGTCCACCGCAACACCGTGCAGTACCGTCTGGAGCGCCTCGTCCGGCTGACCGGCTACGACCTCCGCCGCCCCGGCGACGCAGCCATTCTGTTTCTTGCCGTTCTCGATCAGGAGGAAGGCAGATAGCCTCTACGCCGTCCGCAGGCGCCTGACCATCTGGTCGATCTGCGCCGTATCCAGGAGCTTCGCCAGATGCTCCGGCGGATCCTGCATCCCACGGCGCACCCATTCGCTGAGGAAACCGAACAGGCAGCCGACCAGCCCTGACTTCCGGTAGGAAAGCCCCTCATCCGTATCCGCTGCCGGCCCGATCAGCGCGCGCAGATTCTGCCACAGCAGCGGTGCAAGTCCTTGCCGGTACAGGAGCAGGATGGTATCCTTGATCGTCATGCAGTGCTCCAGCAGGCCAAGCAGATAATCGCTTCTGTCCTGTGGGAAGGCCGCCCACCACTGCATTGCCAGTTCGTTCAGATAGGATAGCAGTACGTCGTCCTTGCTCTGAAAATTCCGGTAGAAGGACACGCGGCTGACCCCTGCCCTTTCGACGAGCTGCGTAATATTAATCTGCGCAAACGGCTGCGTCTGCATCAAAAGAAGCAGCGCCTGCGTGATGCTCTCGCGGACGATCTGGTTGGTCTGATTCTTTCGGCGCATTGGTTACATTTCCCCCGTTTTGTTTCAGTTGCCGCCCTGCGGCTTGATTTTTTTGCCTCTGCCGTTATAATTATGATACATTTGTATCAAAAAATCAACAAGGAGAGCAGTATGCACAGAAAAATCACGGCGGACTCTTCCGCAAATCTATATCGCAAAGATTTTCCGAATTTCACCCCGGTTCCTCTGAAAATCGTGACCTCCGAAAAGGAATACACCGATGATGAGAATCTGGATGTCGCCGCGATGCAGTCTGAGCTGGAGCGCTATAAGGGTATCTCCAGCAGCTCCTGCCCCGCCGTTGCCGATTGGCTGAACGCCTTTGGCAGCGCAGACGAGATATTCGCCGTCGCGCTCACCAGCCGTCTTTCCGGCTGTTTCAATGCCGCGCAGATTGCCGCTGCGGATTATGTGCAGGAGCACCCCGGCCGCAGGGTCTTTGTGCTCGATTCTCTTTCCACCGGGCCGGAGCTGGAGCTGCTAGTCGAATATCTGCACACGCTGCTGCCGACGCAGCGGTCTTTTGACGAAGTTTGCAGCGCACTCTCCATCTATTCCCGCCACACGCATCTGGCCTTTTCCCTCGCTTCACTCTCCAATTTTGCAAAAAACGGGCGCGTCAGTCCGCTCCTCGCAAAGGCCGTCGGACTTCTGGGCATCCGCGTGGTCGGGCGTGCCAGCGCAGAGGGCGAGCTGGAGGCGCAGCACAAATGCCGCGGGGAAAAGGCCGCCATTCAAAAGCTGCTCGACGGAATGCTGGCCGGGGGCTTTGCAGGCGGAAAAGTCCGCATCCGCCATTCCTTCAACCCTCAAGCCGCAGAGCTTCTCGCAGAAAGAATTCTGGAACGCTTTCCAGACTGCGACATCAAAATTGGTGAGAACCATGGACTATGCGTTTTCTATGCAGAAAAAGGCGGCATCCTTGTCGGATTTGAGGACGGCGCACCGCAGGAAAACGCATGAGTCTGCCGACCGCTTGCCTGATCAATCAGGGCGATACGCCGCACGATATCTATCTGCGCGGCAGCTTCCCGCAACGGACGGAACTGATCCGGAAATAACACAAGCCGCCACCGAAATCGGTGGCGGCTCAGCTTGCAAAATTGCAAATTCAATATTTGCAGTATTATTTTGCAATTTTGATCGCTGTGGCTCAGTGTGACGGTTCCCTTTCATACTAGAATTTCATAAAAAGCCGCAGGCTTTTTATAGCGCCTGCGGCGCGTCAAATTCTGCACAAGACGAGAGGGCACGCCAACAGCGTGCCCTTAGTGCGCAAAGCGCACGTGTTTTTTGATTTTCAAAATCAAAAAACGTAGTATTCCTCTTTTCTTCCCTCCGGAACTTTCAGCCAGACGGTTTTTCGGCAGCCTGGGGCGGCTTTCTCTATTCCGCGCGCAGCGCCGTGACGGGATTGCACTTTGCCGCGCTCCTCGACGGGATCAGGCCGCCGAGCATGGTCAGGGCTGTGCTGAGGGCAATCAGGATCAGCCCCGCCAGCGGCGGGAGCGATGCGCTGATGTTCTGCTGACCGGTCAGGGAATGAAGAATTGCATTGCCCGGCAGGAGCAGCAGAAGCGTCACCGCGATGCCAATCGCACCGGCCAGCAGGCCAATGAGAAAGGTTTCCGCGTTGAACACCTGCGAAACATTCCGTTTCGACGCGCCGATGGCACGCAGGATGCCGATCTCCTTGCGCCGTTCCATCACGCTGATATAGGTGATGACGCCGATCATGATGGAGGAAACCACCAGAGAGATCGCCACAAACGCGATGAGCACATAGCTGATGATATTCACGATGTCCGTCACCGAGCTCATCATCGTGCCGACCATGTCCGTGTAGCGGATGACCTTGTCCTCTACGCCGCGCGCCTCCATGCGCCGGTTATAGCCGTCCAGAATCCCGACAATCTTTTCCTTGCTTTCAAAATCACGTGGGTAGATGCTGATCGCGCCCGGCTGGTCAAAATCCGCGTAGCCAAGCTGGCTGAGATTGCTCTCCAGAGAGCTGCTACCGCCGAGCAGGAGCGCGCGCAGGAGCTCCGTCAGTTCGTCCTGCCCCATGCTGAGCTGTACGGCGTTTTTCAGTGTGTCGGTGTCCAGCTGCATGGCTGCGCCTGTCAGATTCTGTTCGATCACCGCGGGCAACTTCTGCGCAAACTGCCGCATTGCCTGCTGCAAGGCGGCGCTGATCTGCGCTTCGATCGCACCGGAATAGCTCTCGAATACGGATTTCAGATAACTCTGCGCGGCCTGCATCAGCTGCTGCTTGAGCTTTTCCACATCAAGAATTTGGGAAAGCCCGTCTGCGATTGCCTTCTGTGCCTCGTCGGTCTGTAAAAACTCCGCCATCGTTTCCCCGAACTTTTCCGGGTCGGCCAGACCGTTCGCCGCGGCATAGTCGCGATAGCCCGCGTACATATCCTTCGCCAAGGCTTCCAGCTGCTCCGGCAGGACGGTGAAGTCACCCTCGTAGACAAAGACTTTTTTTACACCCTCGCGCAGGATCTCCTGCGCCTCTTCGGTCTCAAGATAGGCTTCAAAATACTCTCCCAGCTTCGCCGGGTCGGTCAGACCGTTCGCCTCGGCGTACTTCTGGTAGCCCTCCATGAGGTCGAGGACGAGCTGACGCAGCGCGTCCGGAGAAACCGTCACCGTGCCGTTTTCTTTCAGAATCTTGCGAATTCCGTCGGAAAAACGCTGCTGCGCCTCCGGCGTCTGCAAATATTGCAGGAAGTATTCCCCCAGCCGGGAGTAGTCCGCCGCTGGATGCGTGGCGGCATAATCGAGATAGCTTTCCAGCACGCCGTTCAGGAGCTTGCCGAAGGCCTCCGGCGAAAGGTTCAGGTCGACATTTTTCAGCAGCGCCGCGAGGTCAAACTCCGGCAGGTCGGGCAGGTTCGTCTGGATCTGGTCTGCATCCAGCATCCCGGACAGATCCACGCCGTCCAGCGCACCGGAGAAATCCAGAGAGCCAAACTGAAACGCTCCCGCCAGCGCCGAGGGATCAAAGGAGAAGAGGGAAGCCAGATCGAATGCTCCGGACGACTGTGTGCCGAAGGCCTCCCCGCTGCACACGCTGATCTCCGGCTCGGCAAGCTGCTGCTTCACAATGCGGCTCTCCGCCGCCTGCCGCACCGTCGTCTGCGCCAGCTCGGCCGTATAGCCGATGCCGGAGCGGAGCATCGTCGCCGTCGCACCGGCCGCCGGCTGCACCACGCCGCAAATGCGCAGCGTCTCGCCCTGCTCGGCCAGCGTGCGCATATAGCTTTCATCGTCTGACTTGTCGCGCCAGAGGCCTCGTTCCGCGTCGTAGACATAGCGGTCAGCCGCGTTGATCCGCTTGAATTCGATCCCGAGAAAGTCCTCATAGGCATAAGTCTGGAAATTCTCCGGGGTTTCGATGTTTTCATTCTGCGAAAACTGCCGCAGCATCTCGTCCAGCTCGACGGAATCGCGCAGACCAAGCGTGTAGAGCATAAAATCGCTGATGCCGCCGTTCGGCGAGAGCACAAGCACACATTCCTGCTCATTCTCCGGCCAGTGTCCGGCCTTGACCTCGTACTGTCCCTGATACAGCTCCGCGTTCTGCGGCAGCTCAAAGAACACATCGGAGCTCATCATGGAGGCGAGCAAGCTGTTGCCGGATCCTCCCGTTCCAAAACCGAGCGAAGCGGAAGTCTGGTCGGGATGCACCTGCCGCACGCCGCCGGCATCCACGCGGTAGATCTGCGGAGAAACATTATAGGTATACTCGATCGCGCTGGCATAATCTTCTACGCCGCTCTCCCCGCTGTCCAGATAGCGCTTCAGTGAGGCCAGGTCGTTCGCGTTGACCTGTGCAAACATCGACGTGAGCATCTGATTGACCGGAACGCGCCCGTCCTGCGTATCCGCTCCGCCGCTATCTCCCATATTCGCCGTCATCATGGAGGTCAGATCCACGCCGGTGCTCTGAATTTGCAGAGGATATTCCGACAGGGTGTCTTTCTCGATGGACGCAATATAATTGTTCACGCCGTTGGACAGCGACAGGATCAGCGCGATGCCGATGATGCCGATGGAGCCGGCAAAGGCGGTCAGGATGGTGCGCGCCTTTTTGGTGCGCAGATTATTGAAGCTGAGCGCCAGCGAGGTAAAGATCGACATGGAAGCCTTACCCAGCCGCTTATGTATCAGCGGTTTTTCCTGCGTTTCCGGCGTGAAGGGCATGGAATCCGAACGGATGACGCCGTCCTTGAGCTTGACGATGCGCGTGGCGTAACGCTCGGCGAGCTCCGGATTGTGCGTGACCATAACGACCAGCCGGTCCTTGGCCACCTGCTTCAAAAGCTCCATGACCTGAATGCTCGTTTCCGAATCCAGCGCGCCGGTCGGCTCGTCGGCCAGCAAAATGTCGGGGTTATTGACCAGCGCACGCGCGATGGCAACGCGCTGCATCTGCCCGCCGGACATCTGACCCGGCCGCTTGTGCGCCTGTTCGCCCAGCCCTACCTGCTCCAGCGCGGCCTGCGCGCGCCGTCTGCGCTCCGCGCGGGACACGCCGGAGATCGTCAGCGCCAGCTCAACGTTGGCCAGCACCGTCTGGTGCGGAATGAGATTGTAGCTCTGGAATACAAAGCCGATCGTGTGGTTGCGGTAGGCGTCCCAGTCGCGGTCGGTATATTTTTTGGTGGAAACGCCGTTGATGATCAGATCGCCGCTGTCGTAGCGATCCAGACCGCCGATGATGTTCAGCAGCGTGGTCTTGCCGGAGCCGCTGGGCCCGAGGATCGCCACGAATTCGTTATCGCGCAGGTTGAGGCTGACCTTGTTCAGCGCCGTCTGCACAAGGTCGCCCGTTCGATACTGTTTTTGGATCTGGTGGAGCTGTAGCATAGGAATATCCTTTCCGGAACCGGCTTCCCGCCGGGAAGTTACATTGCTTGAATTTGTATTATAGCATACTTCGGAAAGAGAATCTGTGAGCAAACTATGAACTTTTCCTCAGCGTTTTTCGTAGACGGCACGGTCACTCTGACATTCAAGCAAGGTGCGCCCCGCCTCCGTCAGCCGAAGGTGCAGGTGCGCATCGCAGCTTTCGCGGATGGTTTCCGACATTCTGCCGTCCTGCGGCGCCAACAGCGGATGCCCTTGCCCCAGCGGCCGGGCGCTGACCTCCAGCAGACGCTTCCCCTGCCGCAGGAGGACGGTCGTTTCATCCGGCGTTTGCAGGCGCACGCCGCGGTAGGTGGCAAAGCGGTACTCTTTTCCTTCAAAGATCAGCGCACAGATGCAGCCCGTGAAGCTGCCGCCCAAAAACGGGATATGCGCGACCGACAGCATAAACGTGCAGGGTCGATCGAATTCATTGCACTGCACCCAGAGATATGATCGTGGAAAGGAACGTCCGCTGTCCTTTTCCGCATAGCCGCTGCCGTCAGCAAACCGGTGCAGCTTGCAGTCCACCCGGATCTCACCGTCCACGCTGTGCTGCATACTGACCACGCCGTGTCTGCACTGCATGGGAAGATGGGCAAAGGGGCCCATGATGTCCGAGCGCAGCGGCGTCGTTTCTCCGTAGCGCAGCTCGCCCTCCACGCCCGGCAGCCGTATCCGGATCCCCTGCGGCGAGAAGACGCAGCTTCCGGTATGCACCGTGTCGCCCCGCACCGAAAAATCCGGCATGGAAAACCGCCGTACGCCCGCGCTGTCGATCATCTGCACGAAAGCGCCCTCCGCCGTCTGCCCCGGAATGAACGCAAGCATATAGTCCCCGCAGCGCTGCTTGTAATACCAACCTTCAAATCCGTTTCTTCGCATTTTCTGCCTCCCGTTGCCATCTTTGCAGAAGATTCTGCCCGGAATCTGGAAAACGATACGCCGACCAAGCAGCAAATGCGCAAAAACTGTAGGAAACTGCATCAACATTCCCATTTTTTCTCTCTCTTTTTATTGATTTTTACGGATTGACAGGTCAGAGGAATCGTGCTAATATCTTGTGCGCTTAAAAGTCAAGTGTTTCAGATTTCACAATGAGGTGCAAATATGGCAAGGCTTCATACCAAAAACATGACGCAGGGCGCGCCCCTGCCGCTGCTTCTTTCTTTTCTTCTGCCCCTGCTGCTCGGGCTTCTTTTTCAGCAGTTCTATTCCATGGTGGACACCATCGTCGTCGGCAATTATCTCGGCATGGAAGCGCTGGCGGGCGTCGGCTCCACCAGCTCCATCAACTTTCTGGTGCTCGGCCTGTGCAACGGCATCTGCGCCGGCTTTGCCATCCCCGTCGCCCAGAAATTCGGCGAGGGCGACCTGCGCGGTCTGCGCGCCTTTGTCGGCAATATGATCTGGCTCGGCTCCGCCATTGCGCTGATCGTCACCCTGATCACCACCTTCGGGTGCCGTTTGTTTCTGACACTGATGCGCACCCCGGAGGACACCTTTGCCTACGCGTACAACTACATCCTCCTGATTTTCGCCGGCATTCCGGCCACGATGCTTTATAACATTCTCTCCGGCATCCTTCGCTCTCTGGGCGACAGCCGCACGCCGCTGATCTTTCTGATTTTCTCCAGCCTGCTCAATGTGGTGCTTGACCTTCTGTGCGTGGTCACGCTGAACATGGGCGTTGCCGGCGCAGGCTGGGCGACGCTCTTCAGTCAGCTCATATCGGGGCTTCTCTGCCTTGTCTATATGGCAAAAAAGTTTCCCATCCTGCACTTAAACTGCGAGGACCTGCGCTTCCGCAAGTTCTACGCCGGGAAGCTGCTTCTGATGGGACTGCCCATGGGTCTGCAATACTCCATCACGGCCATCGGCAGCATCCTGATCCAATCGGCTGTGAACAGCCTCGGTTCCGTCGTCATGGCCGCCGTTGCCGCTGCAAACAAGGTCAACGCCCTGTTCTGCTGCCCGTTCGATGCCATCGGTACCACCGCCGCGACCTACGCTGGGCAGAACCTCGGCGCAGGAAAAATCGAACGAGTCCATCAGGGCGTGAAAGCAAATGCACTGCTTGGCGCAATTTACTCCGCCGCCGCCCTTGCGGCGCTGTTCTTCACGGCGCAGTTGCTTTCCGGGCTGTTTCTCGACCCCAAGGATCTTGATTCCGCCGCGCGCATTCTTCCCCTTGCGCGCAAAATGCTGCTGTACAACGCCGCTTTCTTCATCCCGCTGCTGTTTGTCAATCTGCTGCGCTTCACCATTCAGGGACTGGGCTATTCCAATCTTGCCACCGTCGCCGGTGTCTTTGAGATGATCGCCCGCGGCGTTTTCGCACTGTGTCTGGTTCCGGTCGGCGGCTTCACAGCCGTCTGTCTTGCGAATCCCGCCGCGTGGGTCATGGCAGACATTTTCCTCTTCCCCGCCTATTACCACTGCATGAAAAAGCGCGGCTTCCGCCGCGGAAAAGCCGCCGTTCCCGCACCGCAGGAAGCGGAAGCGCCGCCCACCCTTCTCACCCTGAAGCGGGATAAATAAGCGTACAGACTGTCAAAAAACCTATCCAGCCGAAAGTTTCGGAGGGAAGAATAGTGTGAAAGGGAACCGTCACACCGAGCCGCAGCGAGGCGTTTCGGAGCGCAACCGCCGCAAAGCGGCGGCACTTAGCGCGGAGATGGGTTCCCTTTCGCGTTCAATAACCCGCCGCAGCGATCAAAATTGCAAAATAATACTACAAATATTGATTTTGCAATTTTATAGGCAGCTTGTCAAAAAATTCCAAAAGGACTTTTTTGACAAGCTGAACGCCCTGCTCTTCCAAAGAAGAGCAGGGCGTAGGTTATTCTCCCGTATCCAGCATGGTTTCCACAAAATAGCGCGGACGGGCTTTGGCCTCCATATAGGTTTTCCCCACATATTCGCCAATCACGCCCGCGGCAGCAAGCTGCAAGCCGCCGACCGTCCAGATAGACGCCGTTGGTAGGCCCCAGCCCGGGACCGCGTGTCCAATGCACAGCCAGACAAGCAGCAGCAAAAACAAGGCCAATCCAATAAGCAGAGTCAGACAGCCCACGGCCGTCACAATGCGGATCGGGCGCAGGGACAGGGAGGTGATCCCTTCCCACGCAAGGCCCAGCATCTTTTTCAGGGAATACTTACTCTCGCCGGCCGCGCGCTTGGCACGCGCATAATAAACCACATCGCTGCGGTAGCCCAGCATCGGCACAAGACCGCGCAGATACACATTGACCTCGCCGTACTGTGAAAGTGCATCCAGCGCGCGGCGGCTGAGCAGACGATAATCGGCATGGTTGAATATGACCTCCGCGCCCATACGCCGGAGCAGGCGGTAATAGCCCTCCGCTGTCAACCGTTTAAACACGCCGTCCTTGTCACGGCGAGAGCGGACACCGTAGACCACGTCACAGCCCTCGCTGAACTTTTCCAGCATCTCGTCGATTGCATTGATATCGTCCTGCAAATCGGCATCCAGAGAGATAATGCAGTCTGCGCGTTCGCGCAGCGTCATCAGGCCGCACAATAGTGCGTTCTGATGGCCGCGGTTGCGGGAAAGGCGGATACCGGAAAAGGCCGGGTCCTCGGCGTGAAGCGCCTCGATCATCTCCCACGTGCGATCCTTTGAGCCGTCGTCTATAAAGCAGATCCGGCTGCGCGCGTCAATTTTTCCTGCCAGATGGAGCGCAGCGAATTTTTCCCGCAATTTTGGTGCCGTAATTGGGAGTACGGCTTCCTCATTATAGCATGGAATTACCAGATACAGTACCATTGGGTACTCCTTTCTCTCTATGCAGACCGGGCAGACGGTCAATACCGAACGCGGCCGCGGTGAACAGGAAAATCTGTGGCAGATAGGCGTAGCGCGGCTGTACCTCGATCACAAGAAAGGCGCAGGCCAGCGCAAACACGATGAAATACGGCAGCAGTTCGTCCGGCCTTTTCCGCCCGCGCAGGCCAAAGGCCGCCAAGCCGAGTGCGAGGAAAAACAACGTCTGGTCTGCCTCGCCGACCATGCGGTACACGATCGTTCTTGCGTAGCCACCATTCTGCGTGTGGGAAAGTGCCCAACCGAAGCCTCGGCAATACCAGAGGTTCGACAGTTTTTTATGCAGAAAACCCAGCCATTCCCCCGGCGTCTTATGCAGCTCGGAAGCAATGGTCTCGCGCGCCAGCCGCTTTGTTTCCGCCGTCGGCGTATAGGTTTCATCATAAGTCGCGGCAAACTTCTGATCCTCCTCCAGCGACCACATGCCGCCGCTCTGCGTATTCAGGCCGCAGATCAGCTTCCATTCCGGAAAAGGATTGTCCAACCCGGCGGGACTGTAGCCCGTCAACCGGAAGAGGGCATCCGCCCCTCCGGAGGAAACGAGGTACACCGCACATAGCGCAAGGCCGCCGCAGAGCAGACGTTTCCACTGTTTCGGTTCATGGAACAAAGAAAACAATGCCAAAACCAGAACAGCCAGCAGTGCAACAATCGCCTCCGGACGCAGAAACTCGCTGCAAAACAGCGACAGCCCCGCCAGCGGATAACGCCAGAAGCGCAGACTCCGGGCGTCCCGGCACGTCAGCAGCCACACCGCCAGAACGATGAAAAACGCGCCAGCGATCTGATTGGTCAGCACGACGCAAAGGGTAAAATACATTGGAAACACCGCCAGCAGGCTCACTGCCGTCTGCGCGGCAGGTTCGCGCACCCGCTCGACCAGCCAGCGGTAGAGCAAACACAGGAGGCCCGACGCCATCAGAGCATGAACCAGCTTGAGGATCATCGTGTTGTTCCACATCGCAAGCCACATTGCTTCCCAGAGAACGAACCCAGTCTGATACGGCCAGAGGTTAAAATAGGTGCTGACCTGATAGGGCATCAGCCCATCACGCAGGCGCTGCGCGGCTTGCAGCATTTCGGCAAAATCAGAAATCACCGGCGTGTGTACCGTAAAAATCACGCAGAGCTGCAGGAGAAAGCTGCTCAAAAACAGCCACAGCTCGAATTGTCTGATTTCGACACGGCGTGGCAGCCACAGAAGCAGCACTGCCGCCGCAAGCGCCAGTGCGACTCCGCTCAGTGAAAAGGCCGCCGCTGCAAAAAGCAGAAAGCAGGCCGTAAAAATTCTCGTCAGGATCCGGTAGGTGCGCCTCATTCTCTTCCCTCCGTTTCTATTTCTGCGGTCATTATAAAGCATTTCCCCGGAAAAGTCCACAAAAAGCGCAGGGAGCAACTCTCTGCGCCTGACATTTCCAGCTATTTTTTCTGCTTGCGCTTTTCGCGCAGCTCTCGCCAGCGGGACTGGATTTTCAAAAGATAGAACAGCACCACCAATATCTCCACGACCGCGCAGATGGCAAACAGCAGCACAACGGAATCCTGATGGAAGCTCAGAACCAGACTCAAGCCGATGCCCCAGACGATCAGGGAGCAGGAGATGAGCTGCTCGATCCGCCCGAACCACAAGACGGAAAAAACCTGACTGACGATTCCCATGACCGGAATGCCATAGATGAAGAGAAGCCACGCATCGTCCGGCAGCACACCAAAAATCTTCGCCGCACAGAACAGCACCGTCATCACAAGCCAGACCAGCCCGACCGCCATCAGGGCGATCAGCAAATGCTTCGTGCGTGTTTTCGGCACCTTCTTCTCGCGCAGCAGATCCTGCACGGTAATATCATACAGGTCAGCGATTTGGGACAGAATATAAACGTCCGGCGTTCCCTCCGCGCGCTCCCACTTGGAAACGGACTTGTCCGAGTAGTTCAGTTTTTCCGCCAGCCCTGCCTGCGTGTCGCCGTTGAGCTTGCGATAATAAGTAATATTCTCCGCGATCCGCTTACGCAGGATTTCTTCGCTTTCCAGCATCTGCTTTCCTCCATTTCTTTCTTCAATCGGCCGCAATACCTTGCAGCTCTAAGACTCTACTCACAGTAGAGCCACGTTCTATTGCGCGTAGATGCGCTCTCCCATGCCGGTGGAGTGGGAACTTCCACCAGTGGCGTGACTTTTCTTCTCCGGCGCGGTAGGATAAGGGCAAGGAAAATCCCATGCGATCTGACAGGAGGTCCTCCCCATGAATCTGAAAGATAAATTTGCAAAGGCGATCCGTATTCTGACGACGGCGCCGGTTTTCGCCCTGCTTCTCTGCACACTGCTGTATTTCCTGATGGACGGCGCGTTCGCCTCGCTGCGGCACTATCTGATGGCCGTCTTTTTCCTGAGCATTCTGCCGGTGCTGGCCTATCCCGTTTCCGCGATTATCCCGCCGCTGCGTCGGAAAGGCCGCGACGGCCAGCGCAATCTCGCCATTGTCTTTTCCGTCGTCGGCTATGTTGGAGGCTTCCTCTATGCTCTGCTGGGCGGCGGCACGGGTTTTGAAAAAGTGCTCTTCGGCACCTATCTGATCTCCGGCATCTCGCTGGCGATCTGCACCTGTATGCACTACAAGGCAAGCGGTCACGCCTGCGGCTGCTCCGGCCCCGTCGCGATGCTGTCCGTTTTTGTGTGCCCATGGTTCCTGTTCGGCTATCTGCTGCTGACGCCGGTCATCTGGTCGAGCGTAAAGCTCAAGCGGCACACGGCCTCGCAGCTTCTGGTTGGTTCCGTCATTCCGGTTCTGGCCATGCTGATCTGCCGCGCGCAATTTCTGTAATATTATAAACGAAAAATAGAAACTATGCAAGCGGAAAACGCCGCTCCCGAAGCAGACATTCTGCCGATTTCGGGAGCGGCGTTTTGGGAAGGTTATTTTTCCTCCAGGATCTTGTTCAGCTCGTGCATGAAACTGTTGATGTCCTTAAACTGACGATAAACGGAGGCAAAACGCACATAGGACACCTCGTCCAAAGGCTTCAGCCGCTCCATGACCAGTTCCCCGATTTTCTCCGTGCTGACCTCGCGCTCCAACGAATTCTGGATGATCTGCTCGATCTCCATCGTCGCCGCTTCCAGATCGGCCATGCTGACCGGGCGCTTTTCGCAGGCGCGCACCATGCCGTTGAGGATCTTATTGCGGTCGAATGCCTGACGGCTGTTGTCCTTCTTCACCACCACGATGGGCAGACTTTCGACGGTTTCATAGGTCGTAAACCGTTTCTGGCAGGACAGACACTCCCGGCGGCGGCGAATGCTCACACCATCGTCGGAATGGCGGGAATCGACGACCTTACTTTCCTGATAGCCACAATACGGACACTTCATGACAGGCGCTCCTTTACTACTCAATTGCTTCTATTCTAACAAATGCCGCAGGAAATGTCCATCCTTTTTTCAAAAAACCTGCTCATCCACGATCTCCAGCAGCGTGCATGGCGTCACACCGCCGCGCCGGAGGCGCTCCAGAAGGCGGTCGGCGTCCTCCTGACACTCCGAAATATAGCAGGATTCTGTTTCTTCCCCGTCCGTGCTATGCAGCGTAACGCGAACGCCATAAATATTGCGGCCGTCTGGCGTCTGCTTCTCCAAACGGTCATAATAGACCACACCAACGTCGCGCAGATAGCGGATTCCGAATCTCCTTTCCATCTTACACACCTCCATACCCTCCATTGAAGCACGAAAGCGCAGCAAGCACCAGAAAAAGCTTCGGACCGATTCGGACAGGCCACACTTTTTCCTAAAAAACGGCCGCAGGCGGCCGGCATTTTCCGTCCGTCTGCGACAAAAATGAAATTTCTCAATGAAAAACCAAAGTCAGATTTCGTCCAACGTTTTTGCCTTCAGGAGCGCCTCCGAGCGCTCTAAAATCTCCGCAGAGCCGAGGCTGTTCGTCATCTCCACACTCCCCTCCCCTGTTCTTCGCAGAAGTCCCGCGTCGCTCAGGCGGCGGCGTGTTTCACGCGCCGTGCCGTCCGCGCCGTCGAGAAGGTCGGTCTGCGGTCCCAGCACCTTGCGGATGAGCGGCCGCAGGAAGGGATAGTGTGTGCAGCCAAGCACGGCTGCATCCAGCGGCATCGCCGTGCAGTCTTTCAGATACGCCCGCAGGCTGGCTTCCACCGCAGGGCCGGTCAGCTCGCCGCGTTCGACAAACTCCACCAGCTCCGGGCAGGGGCATTTGAGGATCTCGCAGTCCGCGCCGAAATGCTCCATCAAAAGGGCAAATTTCTTCTCCCGCAGCGTCGCCTCGGTCGCCATAACCAAAATCCGCCCGCCGGGATGCCGCGACACCGCCAGCTTCAGCGCAGGTTCGATGCCGATGATGATCCGTTCCGGATAGGCCGCGCGCAGCTCGTCCACCGCCGCGGAGGTTGCGGTGTTGCAGGCGATGACCAGCGCCTTCGCATCTTGGGCAAACAGGCGCTCTGCGGCAGCAAAGGTCAGGTCGCGGATCTCCTGCGTCGGGCGCGAGCCATAAGGCGCGTGCAGGGAATCGCCAAAATAGAGATAGTTCTCCTGCGGCATCTGCCGAACCAGCTCGCGCAGCACGCTGATGCCGCCGAGGCCGGAATCAAATACGGCAATCGGTCTTTCTTCCCGCATGGAACCACCTCCTTCTTCCCGGTTATTATACACATTTTCCGACAAAAAAGCAATGCCAAAGCCACGCGGCTCCGGCATTGCTTTTGATTTCCTTAATCCTGCAATTCGTAGGCCAGGATGCGGTAGTCCGCGATCTCTGCCTTTGTGACCGTATCGGGAAGCATATAGCTGCTCAGCTCCAGCACCGCCGACCCGCCCGCCGGTACCTTCACCGAAGGCACATCGTAGAACTGTCCGAGCAGTTTCCCCTCCGCGTCAAACAGCAGCACCGCAACACAGTAGTGCCGGGTGTCCTGCGCGGTGGAATTGGACAGCGTCACGCGCAGCTCCATGCCGCCGTAACGAGAATCCTGCAAATCGGGATTCTCAACGGTATACGTCACCGCCTGCTGCGCGGAAACCGACACCTGCGGCGTGAATTCCAGCGTCAGTCCCTCGGCGGATTCCGTTTCCAGATAGGTTTCCGCATAGTAATATCCCGTTTCACCGGGCGCGACGATCTGCGGATAGGCTGAAACCGTCGTATCCGAAGCAAGGGGCTTTCCTTCCGTATCCGTGATGCGGAAGGTGCAGTTTTGCAGGTAAATGGGCGCGTCGCCGGTGTTCTGTACCGCGCTGATGACCTGTCCCCAGAACTCCTCCGCACGATTGCGGTAGACGTTCAGACGCTGATCCGTAACTTTGAAGGAAGCCGTTGGCGGCTCCGTTTTGCTGGGGGCGCTGCTGCTTTCCTCCGTGGATGGCACAGGCTCCGAAGAAGGCTCCGAGGGCGCGGCAGAAGAACTCCCCTGCGGCTCGGTCGGCTCCGGTTTTGCGGCGCAGGCGCACAGCAGCGCCAGAACGCAGGCAAGCAGGATCAGAATACTGCGTTTCATTCAGATTTCTCCTTTCGGGGAAGCTTTGACAAAATCCGCAAGGACGGACGGCGGAAAAGATTCGGCGTCCGCTGCGGAGAATTTCTTCGGAGTTTCCCCTAATCCACAATTTGCCAGTGCGGGCGCGTGATGCGCTCAAAGGTCGCGTCGGACAGGATGGGCCGGTCAAGGCGCTTCTGCGTTTCCGGCTGGATGCGCAGTCCCTGCGCGACCTCGCTGCCGGCAAGCTGTACGTCCTTGAGATAGGCGTCCTTCTGCCGCTGGCAGGCGTCGATCACGAACAGCTCGCCCTGCGGGCAGAAGATCGTTTCGTACTTCCCGCCGCAGATCAGATCAAATTCTGCGCGCACGGCGGCATAGAGCTGCTCAATGCCGGTGTGCCAGCAGGTAGAAATGAGGACCAGCCGTTTTTCAAGCATCTTCGGGTCGCGCAGCTCATGCTGCGTCCCCTTGCTCCAGCCGTAGGCCTTGGTGTAGGGCAAACAGCGATCCGTCATCGTCTTGAGCGTTCCGGGCAGCCCGTAGAAATACAGGGGGAAGCTCTCGACGATCACGTCCGCGCGCTCGATCGCGGCGTAGATTTTCTCCATGTCGTCCTTCTGCACGCACTTGCCCGGCGTTTTTGTCCAGCAGCCGAGGCAGCCGAGGCAGGGGCGGATATTGAGCCTGCGCAGCTCCAGCGTTTCTATCTCCGTTCCCTGCGGGAAGCCGGAGAGAAACGCGCGCGTCAGCACGGCGGTATGACCGCTCTCACCCTTCGGACTGGCATGGATGACCAGAACTCTCATTTGCTCTCTCCGTAGATCGCGTTCTGCGCGACCGCGGTGAACATCAATTCGCCCTTTGCGCGCGTCTCGCCGTCGCAGCAGATGTCCACGGAGAACTGATACAGTCCCGCGCCACCGCGCAGAAGCTCCGCGTGCAGTTCCAGACGGTCGCCGGGAATGACCGGCTTGACGAACTTGAAGTCACGCACCTTGAGAAGGACATAGACCTTGTCCGCGTCGCTGCCGTCGGCCTCAATGACGAGGGAGCAGAGCTGCGCGGCGCTTTCGATCAGCAGGACGCCGGGCATGATGGGCAGACCCGGCATATGTCCCTGAAAATACGGCTCGTTGACGGAAACGCACTTGATGCCCGTCGCGGACTTGCCCGGCTCCAGCGCAGTGACCCGCTCGATCATCTGGAAGGGCGGACGCTGGCGGATGCGGGCGTTGATCTCCAGAAGGTTCATAGGCTCAGCCCTCCGTCGAGAACGAGCGTCTGACCCGTCAGATAGGAAAGCTCCGGCTGGCAGAGCGTACACACGGCGTCCGCGACCTCGCTGGGCGCTGCAAAGCGACCCATGGGAACGGCCTTGAGGTAGCCCTCCTTCTGCTCTGCGGGGATGTGATCGAGCATTTCCGTTTCGACAAAGCCCGGCGCGACCGCGTTGACGCGGATGCCGTAGGGCGCAAGTTCCTTGGCGAGCGTCGCCGTCAGGGCGTTGACCGCCCCCTTCGTGGCGCTGTAGACGCTCTGGCCGGGGATGGCCATGATGGAGCTGACGGAGGAAATATTGACGATCACGCCGGATTTCTTGCGCATCATCTTTAAAGCCGCCTGCTGCGCGCAGTGGAAATAACCCTTGATGTTGATGTCAAGGCTCCGCGTGAGAGATTCTTCGGTCAGCATCAGCAGGAAGCGGTCGTCTACGACGCCCGCGTTGTTGACCAGCACGTCCACGCCGCCGAGTTCCTTCACGACGGTGCGGAACATATTCTTCACGGAGGGAAGATCGGAGGTATCCGCCTGTACTGCCAGAGCGTGCACGCCGAAGCCTTCCAGCTCCTGCACGACGCTCTGCGCGGCGACCTCATTGGAAACATAGTTGACCGCGACATCATAGCCGCGCTTGGCCAGCGCCACGGCGCAGGCCTTGCCGATCCCGCGGGAAGCACCCGTTACGATTGCAACACTCATGCGTTTGCCCTCCCCAGTACGACGGCGCTGACACAGCCCGTCCAGCTGCCGACGACGGCAGCGGCATACTGACAGTCTCCGCGCTCCAGCGCTTCGGCCGCTTTTTGCAGCGCATAGGCTGCGGCCGCAGCACGGCTGTTGCCGATCTCCTGCGTCACATCCTGCGAAGCATCCGTGCCGGCATAGAAGATCTTGCCGAGTTTGTCCTCAGCAACGCCCGCGTCGGCGCAGGCCGCACGCAGGGTGCGGTCAAGCAGACGCTTCGTCGTTTCCGCGCCGTAGGCGGTAGGCTCATGCAGGGAAGCATAGCCGAGAATGTCGGCATAAACTCTCGCGCCGCGCGCCTTTGCGTGCGCTTCCGTCTCCAGAACGGCCGTCACGCTGCCCTCGCCAAGGTTTTCGCCCTTGCCAATGGAGTTGTACAGCGCCTGAATGCTCTCCGAGGTTTCGTCTGTGCCGGAGGCAAGGATCAGGTCGGCCGTGCCGTTTTGCAGCATATCGCAGGCAACGGTGACGGCCTGCAGGCCGGCCTGCGTGCCGTTCGCGATGGTCGCGCAGTAGCCCTTGAGCCCGGTAAAAATGGACAGATGGCCGCCTGCGGCGTTATAGACCGTGTTGGGGAAGCTGAATGCGCTTCCGGCTGCCGGCCCCTTCTCGCAGACCGTTTTCTGGAAATTGGAGATCTCCGCCATGGGGCCGTCGGCCGTGCCGATGACGCTGCCGACCATGGGCGCATTCTCGGCGTTGATCTCAAAGCCGGCGTCGCGCAGTGCGTCCACGCCGCTGAGCACCTGCATCTGGCTGAAGCGGTCGAGCTTGCGGTAGAAGCCCAGCTTCACGCCGCGGGCGTCAAAGCCCTCTGCGGTCAGCTCGACGGCGTTTCCGGCCAGCTTGCCGAAGCCCGTCACGGCAATGCGCGACTTGACGGGTAGCGGAGCGTCATGCTCGTTTTTGGTAAAAATAATGCTTGCGTTCGTGCCGCCGAAGGCGAAGGAGTTGGACATGGCGTTTTCCATCTGCTTCTCTCTGCCGACGTTGACGACGCAGTCGAGATTCCCGGCCTTCTCCGCCAGCGCGGGAAGATCCTCCGGGGCGTAATTGGTCGTGGGCAGAACGGTGTTCTCCGTCAGGGCCTTGACGCTCAGCACCGCCTCGATCGCGCCCGCTGCGCCGAGGCAGTGGCCGGTCATGGATTTGGTGGAGCTGACGGAGGGAGAGCAGCCGTCGAAGAGGGTGTGCAGGGAGAGGAATTCCGCCGCGTCGTTCTTCTTCGTGCCGGTGCCGTGGGAGTTGATGTAGCCGATCTCCTCCGGCTTGACATTGCCGTTGACCATCGCGCGGCGGAGCGCGGCCATCTGGCCCTCGCCCTCCGGCTGCGGCGCGGTGATATGGAAGGCATCGGAGCTGACGCCGTAGCCTGCGATCTCGCAGTAGATCTTCGCGCCGCGGGCGACCGCGTGCTCGTACTCCTCCACGACCAGAATGCCGGAGCCCTCGCCGAGGGTGATTCCGTTGCTGTGGTTCAGCGGGGAGCAGGCGTCCGCCGACAGCGCGTGCAGCGCGTTGAAGCCGGAATACGCCAGAGAAGAAAAAGCGTCCGTACCGCCCGCAAGGTAGACCTTGCCCTTTCCCGCGCGGATCAGGTCGCAGGCAAAGGCGATGCTCATCGTGCCTGCGGCGCAGGCGTTGACGATGTTGGCCGTTTCGCCGGACGCGCCGAGGGCGTGCGCAACGTCGCAGGCGATGGCGGAGGCAGACATCTTAAGCACGTCCTGCTTGCGCTCCTCGCCCTGCAAAAGGCCGGTATAATAATGATCAATGCTGGCTGCACCGCCGACGCAGCTTCCCAGGATCACGCCCGCGTCATGCAGGTTGCTCTCCGGCAGAGCGCTGTCGCGCAGCGCCTCCTGCGCCGCGTGCAGGCACAGGCGGACGGAGCGGTCATACTCCGGTGCAGGAAGATCGTCGCAGTGCACTTCCGCGCCCACGTGGGAAACGCAGCCCTCGGTGGACACGCTCGTCACCTCGCGGATGCCGCTGACGCCGTCGCGGACGTTCTTCCAGCAGGTTTCAACATCGTTTCCGGTCGCGCAGATCAGACCCAGACCGGTGATTACATAGCGGCTCATTGTTCCATGTTCGCAGCGACATAGGCTGCCAGCGCGTTGATGGTCTGGAAATGCTCGCGATCCGCGCCGGTCATATCCACGCCGAACAGGTCGTCGATGCCGGAGATGATCTCCAGAGAGTCAACGGAGTCCAGTCCGATGTCGCTGCCGAACAGTTCTGCGTCGTAGTCGAGCATATCTTCGGGAATACGGAGGTTTTCGTGGATCATTTCCTTAATCTTTTCAGCAATTTGTTCGTTCATTTTTCTATTTCCTTTCCAGAATTGATTTAGATATTATACTTCGGTAAAGCGGATAACGCAACCGTTTTCCTCATAAACGCCGATCCGGCGGAATCTGCGGTAGCGCTGCTCCAGCAGCTCCGCAGGGGTCAGGCGGCACAGCTCCTCCAGATCCAGAGAAAGCTCCACGGCAAGCGCGGCGCACATTCCGGAGAAATCCTCAAAGTCCTCCGGGATCACGCGCTCGGCCACCTGAAGGCGGATCATATCATCCGCCGTGATGTGCAGGCACTCGGCCGCATCCGGTGCGCGCCCGGCATCCTTCCACAGGATGCTCGCGCAGCCCTCCGGCGACACGACGGAGTACACCGCGTTTTCCAGCATATAGACCCGGTCGGCCGCTGCCAGCGCAAGCGCGCCGCCGCTGCCGCCCTCGCCGATCACCACGGAGATGACCGGCGTGCGCAGACCCATCATTTCCAGAATGTTCTCCGCAATGGCCTCGCCCTGCCCGCGCTCCTCGGCCTCCGCGCCGCAGTAGGCGCCGAGGGTATCGACGAAGCAGATGACCGGGCGGTGGAACTTCTCCGCCTGCTTCATCAGGCGCAGTGCCTTGCGGTAGCCCTCCGGCATGGGGCAGCCGAAATGGTTGCTCATGCGCGAATCCAGATCGACGCCCTTATCAATGGCAATATACGTCACCGGACGTCCCTGCAAGGTGCCGATGCCGGAAAGGATCGCGGGATCCTCGCCGAAGCGGCGGTCGCCGCAGAGATCCATTCGGTCGCGGAACAGCTCATGCACATAGGCGCGGCCCGTCGGACGGGCGGTGTTTCTCGCGGTTTTCAGTCGATCGTAAGCCGTCGTCATGCCCATTCACCTCCGTGCAGCCGCAGGAGCCTCCCGAGCGTTTCCGGAAGCCGGCGGCGATCCACCACGGCATCCACAAAGCCGTGGTCCTGCAAAAATTCCGCGCGCTGGAAATTGGACGGAAGCTGAGAGCCGGTCGTCTGCTCGACGACACGTCTGCCCGCGAAGCCCACCAGCGCCTTCGGCTCGGCCAGAATAATGTCCGCCTGCATCGCAAAGGACGCCGTCACGCCGCCCGTGGTCGGGTCGGTCAGCACCGCTATGTACAGCAGGCCCGCTTCGCTGTGGCGCTTTACCGCGCCGGAGCATTTGGCCATCTGCATCAGGGAAACCACGCCCTCCTGCATCCGCGCGCCGCCGGAGGCCGTGAAGCCGATGACCGGCAGGCGCTGCTCCAGCGCCAGCTCAAACAGCCGTGTGATCTTCTCGCCCACCACGGAACCCATGGAGGCCATGAAGAAGCTGGAATCCATCACAAAGGTCGCGCACATCACGCCGCCGATGGATGCCGTGCCGCACAGCACCGCCTCCTGTTCGCCGGTGGATTCCTTCGTTTTCTCCAGTTTTTCCGCGTATCCGGGAAATTGCAGGAAGTCCACGCTGGTCAGGTCCTTCGCGATCTCCTGAAAGCTGTCCGGATCGAAAATCTGCGAAATGCGCTCACGCGCCGTCATGCGCAGATATTTGCCGCAGGTGGGACAGACCTTCCCGCGCGCCATCAGATCCGCATAAGGATGCTCGGTATGGCAGGCCGGACAGACAACGGGCTTCTTTTCCGTCACTACCGGCTTTTCCACCGGTTTTTCTCCGAAGAACGTGTGTTCCTGCACCCGCTCGCGGAGCATATCCAGAATCATCATAGGATCCCCGCCTCCCGCAGCTTATCGATACCGGAAGCATCCTCCACGGCATAGGCGCGGCAGTCCGGCAGATTTTTCTGTGCCAGACGGCGCAGCACACTGCCCGCGCCGCATTCGATAAAGGTGTCAAAGCCCTGTGCGTGCAGTTCCTGCATGATCTTCGCCCAGCGCACCGGATGGTTGATCTGCTCAAAAAGGAGCGTGCGCACGTCCTCGCCATAGGGCGCGGCGGTGCGGTTGGAATAGGCCGGGATCTCCGGCTGGCGGAAATTGATGTTGCTGATATAGGCGTGGAAATGCCTCGCCGCCTCATCCATAAAGGGCGAATGGAAGCCGCTGCTGACCTTCAGAGGCACGCTGCGGCCACCCGCGGCGGCGACGTCCTCATAAAAGTGCTCCAGCTCGGCACGCTCGCCCGCGACCGCCACCTGCCCGTCGCAGTTATAGTTGACGGGGTAGACATGCGGATAGGCCGCACAGAGTTTTTCCACCGTTTCATCCGAGAGCTTGACCACGGCCGCCATGGTCGCATCATGCTGGGACGCGGCGGCCGCCATGTAGCTGCCTCTGGCGCAGGCCAGGCGGAAGCCGGTCAGCGCGTCATAAGTGCCCGCAAAAGCCAGCGCAGGAAGCTCTCCGAGGGAGAAGCCCGCCACAGCCTCCGGGACCAGCCCGCACTCGCGCAGCGCCAGCGCCGCAGCGATGTCCGCAAGATACAGGCAGGGCTGGGTGTTTTCCGTCTGCTGCAAGGCTTCCTCGCTGCCCTCGAACATCTGATGCAGCGTTCCCGGACGGTATTCCTCCGCCGCGTCAAACAGCGCGCGGACCGAAGGATACGCTTCGTAAAGTTCCTTTCCCATTCCAACGTGCTGCGCACCCTGTCCTGAGAACAGGAAAGCTGTTTTTCCCATGATTCCATCCTTTCCAATGCTGTGTTCGTTCCACAATTCGACTTTTTTCTTCTTTACCACTTTATCAGCGGCAGGAAAAGTTGCAATAGACAATTTGCCCCCCGTGTGTCAAAACCATGCAACTTTTCAGGAATGCCCGAATTTTTTATATGTTACATTCATTATTTGTTTGGCTTTTCATCGGCCTTTTGGCAGGAATTTCAACTCATGTATAGATTCCCTTGCCGCAATCATATCATATTTTATGTAATTTGCAAGATTTTTTCTGAAAAAGCGCTTGACAATTTCTTCTCCCGGTGCTACAATAACTCAGCAAAAGCAAGAAGGTCGGCAGCCCCGTCCTCACCTCCCGCTTCGGCAAAGAGGTTTTATATCGAAGGCTTCGCGCGTCGGCGCGATGTGGTTCGGTGCGGGTGCTGCGGCATCCGCATTTTTTGTATGTGTAATGGAGGTGCTTTACCATCGGCAAATTAGATCATCAGCTCAATGAGGAAATCCGTGACAAGGAAGTCCGCCTGATCGCTTCCGACGGCTCCATGGTCGGTATCGTTTCATCCGAGGCCGCGCTGGCTATGGCAGAGGAACAGGAGCTTGATCTCGTAAAGATCTCTCCCAACGCCGTCCCGCCCGTGTGCAAGATCATGGACTACGGCAAGTTCCGCTTTGACCAGCTCAAGAAGGAAAAGGAAGCCCGTAAGAATCAGCGTGTCGTCGAGATTAAGGAGATCCGTATGTCCCCCGGCATCGACACGAACGACCTGAACGTTAAAATGCGAAACGCGATGAAGTTCCTCAAGGAAGGCAACCGCGTCAAGGTCACTGTGCGCTTCCGCGGCCGTGAGATGGCCCACACCGAGATCGGTGAGCAGCTTTTGGTCCGGTTTGGCGAAGGATGCGCCGAAGTCGCAAACGTCGAAAAGACTCCCAAGCTCGACGGCAGACATATGTCCCTGTTTCTGTCGCCGAAAAATGCAAAATAATTACAAAGGAGAAGTACCATGCCGAAACTCAAAACCCACAGCGGTGCCAAGAAGAGATTTAACCTCACCAAGACCGGTAAGGTCAAGAGAGCACACGCATTCAAGAGCCATATCCTCACCAAGAAGGACACCAAGCGCGGCCGTCGTCTGAGAAGTACGACCTACGCAGATGTCACCAACGTCGAGAGCATCAAAAAGATGATCCCGTACAAATAATCGGATAGGAGGATTCAAACATGGCAAGAATTAAAGGCGCAATGATGACGCGCAAGAGAAGAAATAAAGTTCTGAAGCTCGCAAAGTCCTACTGGGGTTCCAAGTCCACCCACTTCAAGATGGCCAAGCAGGCTGTCAAGAAGTCCGGCGTTTATGCATATATCGGCCGTAAGCAGAAGAAGCGCGATTTCCGCCGTCTGTGGATCGCTCGTATCTCCGCTGCCGTCAAGCCCTACGACATGAACTACTCCCGTTTCATGAACGGTCTGAAGAAGGCCGGCATCGAAATGAACCGCAAGAGCCTGTCCGAGCTGGCCATCAACGACTCCGCCGCTTTCGCAGCGCTCGTCGACACCGCCAAGAAGGCCCTGTAATTCAAGTAAAAAACCGCAGCCGCCCGCTTCCCATCGGAAGCGGGCGGCTTTTTTAATCCTCCGTCATTTCAAACAGCTCGTTCGGCGTGCATTCCAGAAGCAGGCAGAGCGTTTCAATGTTCTCATACCGGATGGACTTCGTCTGGTTGTTGATCATCCGGCTGAAATTTTGATAGCTCATGCCGAGCTGTTTATAAAGCCAGTATTTTGTTTTCCCCTTCTTTTCCAGAAGTTCCTGTGCGCGTATCATAAGCCGCTGCCCTCCGCCAGTGCGCTGAGCTTCTTCGACCGCAGGATAACCTCCGGCGTCAGCCGCACCGGGCGGTTTTCCACAACAACATAGTTCTCGACCGCAACGTCCGCCAGATCCATCATCAGCCGCAGCTCGTTTTGAATATAGTGCATCTGCACGCAGTGCGGGGACTCGTCCACCGTCGCAAAAATCATCCTGCGTACCTGCCCGGTATAGAGCATCCCGCCGAGCTTGGGAATGGCCATGTTGATGTGTGTCTGCTCCAGACAAAGCGCAAAGCAGCAGTCCGCCTTGCTGCGCAGGAGTGCAAAACCCTCCGGCTGCATCGCCGGCAGACAGCTCCCCACGATCAAAACCGTCCCGGACGCCTCATAGATATTGCTGGTCATCAGATCTTTCACGCCGATCGCCTCCTCGTCTTGATTATAGCACAGCCGGCGCACGATGCCAAGCCTCTATGCTTTCCGCCGTTTTTCGCCCCACACCTGCCAGAGCACGGTGGTCAGGAATCCGACCGCGCACAGGATGCTTCCCCAGAGAAGCCCGCCGGAAATTTCCTGTCTGCGCACCAGATCGATCACAAATCCCGTAAAAATCTCTCCGAGGAAACTCAGAAGCGTCAGGCGGAGCGCCGGCAGCTTTTGCAGAATGTGATTGCACAACATAACGACCAGCACGCCCATCATGCCGCCGCAAAGCATCCACGGTGCAGGCATGGTAAACGCTGCGGTTCGGAAGTCCGTGAGAAGCAGGCAGATCACGATGCAGCACGGCAGCCCGATCAGATGATTGTAAAACGAACCCGCGAGCGCGCCCGCTTTTTTGGCAAGTCTGGCGTTCACCGTTCTGGAAAGGACGGTGGAAACACCGGCGCCCAGCGAAAGCAGCACTGCGATCATCTCCGCCGTAACGGAAGCGTCCAGCATGACCGCGACACCCACGCCGGAGATCGCAAGGCCGACCCACGTTTCCTTGCCCAGATGCCGCTTCGGCATTCCCAGCAGTCCAAACCCATCGATAAACGCAGCCGCAACACTCTGTCCCAGCAGGCCCAGCGCGACAATGCTCGTCATGCTGATGTGTCCGAAGGCGGCTGCGTTGAAGATGGTCGTAAGCACGCCGATCACGCCGCCCAGATAGGCCCAGAGCGGAAGCCCCTCGCGCCGAAAGAGCGGCGTTTTTTCACGCGGCACAGGAGATAGGAAAAAATCGTCCCGACGATGTGAATGATGACCGCCGCCAGATAGGTCCCCACGCAGGCGGTCAGCTCGCCGTTGACCGCCACCATGACGGAAATGACTGCGCCCGTCAGAAGCGCCAGAAGCATACTCATAACCGATTTCCCCTTTTCTGCCCCAATCATACCGCAGAGCGCCGCAAATGGAATAGGACATTTGTCCTAGTTTTTTCAAAAAAAATGTGTATAATGGAAATCAGGAGATGAGAACATGAGATCCATGCCGCTGAGCCCCGCCTATCAGCCCTTTCTTTCGGAATACGGCCTGTCCTGCGAAACCGTGCGCGCCGCGCGGGTCCACCTCTACCGCACCGGCGAAACCATCCTGCGGCAGGGCTGCGCGATGGATTCCCTGTACCTGCTCGTCAGCGGGACGGCAAGAGTTTCTGTCAGCAGCAGCGACGGCAAAAACCTGATTTTTTGCAGCGAGGTTTCCAGCGGGATGCTGGGCGACGTGGAGCTGGCGCTGGGCGAGCGCAGCGCATCGACCACGGTCGTCGTCGCCTCGCCGCTCTGCTGCGTCGTCCTTCCCTTCTCGGCCAATGAAGACGCTCTGAAAGCGAATCTGCGTTTCATGGAGCGCCTGTCGCGCGAGCTTGCGCAGAAGCTGCAAAACCGCGGCCACGCGCACATGGCCTCGGCCCTGCTTTCCAGTGAGGCACGCCTGCGCGGCTATCTGCTGTTTACCGCGCAGGACGGCATGTTCCATGAGCCCATGACCGAGGCGGCGCAGGCGATCGGCGTCAGCTACCGTCATGTGTTCCGCTTGATCAATGTGCTTTGTCAGGATGGAATTCTTGAAAAAACGCCAGACGGACTGCGAATTTTGGACACGGATGCCTTGCGCGAGAAATCCGGCCGTTTGGGCTGAACCAACGGTGATTGGGGCAGAAACTCGCGGCTGAATTCGTAAAAATTCAGCCGTCTCCGATTTTATGCATAAAAAAGGATTTCAAGACGTAATCTTGAAATCCTCTTTGGAGCAGGTGAGGGGAATCGAACCCCCCTATTCAGCTTGGGAAGCTGATGTTCTACCAATGAACTACACCTGCATTGTTTGTATTATAGCAGTTCCGTTCTGAAAAATCAATCTTTTTTTCTGCGGCTGCGGCGCACAGATTCCGATTGCTTATTTTACCGTTCTATATTATAATAGTTAAATCAGTCTGATTGGGAATGTGAAAGAATGAAAATCATCCACATGATCTCCGGCGGGGATGTCGGCGGCGCGAAAACGCATGTGCTGTCCCTGCTGGCAGGTCTGAACAAAACGGAAGATGTGCATCTGATCTGCTTTACAGAGGGTGCGTTTGCGCAGGAGGCGCGGCGGCTTGGGATTCCGACCACCGTCCTGTGCGACGGCTCTCTGCTTTCCGTGCGCCGTCGGATCCTCGCCATGATCCGCCACGACGGCTATCAGATCATCCACTGCCACGGTGCGCGCGCCAACCTGATGGGAATGTTGCTGCGCCGCCGCGCGGGAATTCCCGTCATTTCCACCATCCACAGCGATTATCGTCTGGACTACATGGGACGCCCGCTCGCCGCGCTCGGCTACGGCACGATCAACAAAATCGCTCTGCGGCATCTGGACGCATGGATCGGCGTGTCGGACGGGATGTCCCAGCTGATGATCTCCCGCGGCTTTGACCCTCAGCGCATTTTCACTTTATATAATGGCATTGACTTTTCCGTCCGCCCAGACTACCCTCCGCGCGAGGCCTATCTTCGCTCGCTGGGCGTCTCTCTGGAGCCGGACAGCGTGGTGTTCGGCATTGCGACGCGCATCTCGCCGCTAAAGGATATGGCCACGCTGCTGCGCGCCTTTGCCGCCGCACTCCGGACGCATCCGCACATCCGGCTGGTCATCGCCGGCGACGGCCCGCAGGAGGCGGAGATGAAGGCCCTGGCCGCTAAACTCTGCCCCGCCGGAACCGTCTGTTTTGCCGGGTGGATCCGGGAGATCAACCAGTTTTATCACGCGCTGGACGTCAACCTGTTGACCTCGCTCTCTGAAACCTTCCCCTACGCGCTGACGGAGGGTGCACGGATGTCCTGCGCGACGATCTCCACCGACGTCGGCGGAATCCCCTATCTGATTGACGACGGCGTTAACGGTCTGCTCTTCCATCCGAAGGACGCGGACAAGCTGGCCGAGCACATCGGCTACTTTGCTTCCCATCCGCAGGCGCGCGAGGAAATGGGCAAGGCACTTTATGAAAAAGCAAAAAGAATGTTTTCTTTTGATAATATGGTGCATACTCAGGAAAAATATTATGAGGTCATTGTCCGCCGGGCGAAGCGCCCTCCCCTGCTGCGCGACGGCGCGGTGATCTGCGGTGCTTACGGTCTGGGCAACGGCGGCGACAACGCAATTCTGGAGGCGATCGTCGCACAGCTGAAGAACATCGACCCGGATCTTCCCATCTGTGTCCTCAGCCGCGACCCGGAAGAAACCCGCCTCAACGCCCATGTCAGCGCGGTCTACTCTTTCCGTTTTATCAAGATCTTCCGCCTGCTGCGCAGCTCCGATCTGTTTCTCAGCGGCGGCGGGACGCTTTTGCAGGACGCCACCAGCACGCGTTCCCTGCTGTATTACCTGCTGATGATCCGGCTGGCGCACGACACCGGCAACCGCGTCATGCTCTACGGCTGCGGCGCAGGGCCGATCCTCAGGGAGCGCAACCGTCGGCGCACCGCGCGCGTGCTCGACCGCTGTGCGGATGTCATCACCGTCCGTGATGACTACTCTGCCGACTTCCTGCAGGAGCTCGGTGTCACCGTCCCGCGCATCCACGTCACCGCAGATCCGGCACTTTTGAGCAAGCCGCTTCCGGAGGACGCCGCCCGCAGCTATCTTTTGCGCTGCGGCATCGACGCCACCAAAAAGTACGCCATGCTGGCGCTGCGCAGCTGGGACGGCGCAATGGCAAAGCTACCCGCCTTTGCCGCAGCGGCAGAGTATCTCTACTGCGACTGCGGGCTGATCCCCGTTCTGTACTCCATGGAGCAGAAAAACGATTTGCCCATCGCGCAGGCCGTGGCCGCGCGGCTGCGCTGCCCGCATCTGGTGCTGCAGGCCGGGGACAATGCCGGCGAGATTCTCACGCTGGTGCGGCGGATGTCGCTGGTCATCTCCATGCGCCTGCACGTACTGGTCTTTGCCTCTGGGCAGGGCGTTCCGCTGGTCGGCATCGTCTATGACCCCAAGGTCAGCGCCTTCCTCGACCATCTCGGTCAGGATCTCTATCTGCCGCTGGCGGAAACCAATGCCGCCTCTCTCTGCGACCTCATCGACGCGGCGCTGGCCGAACGCCACTTTGAGCGGGAAAATATCCGCCATCTTCGCCATCTTGCAAACAAAAACGAGGAGGTTCTCCGCGGCCTGTTGGACGAGGACGAGCTTCCGGACCTGTAGGGAGGAATTCTCATGAAAAAAACGCTTTCCCTTTTGCTTAGCCTGCTTCTGCTGTTCTCGCTGACCGCCTGTGCGGCGAAGGGAGAAACAAAGGCCTTCACCCTTGAAGTCACCCACGGCGACGGTACCGTGAAAACCTTTGAGATCGACACCGATGCCGCTACCCTAGCGGAAGCCCTGGCCAAAGAAGGGCTGACCTCCGAAAGCGCCTCCAGTCCCGGCCTGTATGACACCATCGACGGCGAATTTGCCGACTGGAACGACAACGAGGCTTGGTGGTGCATTTCCAAAGACGGCACCGCACTCTCCACCGGTATGAAAGAAACCCCTGTGGAAGACGGCGCGCATTATGAAGCCGTTCTTACACACGGTTTCTCCTCCTGACCTTTTCGTCAGACCTTACGCGACGCAGCGCCGCCGTATCCTTCCGCTAAAAGGACACGCCGCAGCCCCTTGCAGAGCTGCGGCATATCCTTCTTTCGCATATTTTTTCACAGAATTTCCATATTTTTTTATTTTTGACCGTTTACAAATATCGAAGTCCTTTTGAATCGTTTCCACGCAAGTCTTTGATTTTCAGTGCTTTTCAAATTGTTGGCATTATGTGCTGTGGCTGGACGAAACTGTATATTTTTTCAATCACCGTAAAATATTCACAAAAATTTTGTAAAATATCCGTGCAAAAACAGTTTACAAACCGTGACTGGCATGGTATACTGTTTAAAGTGATATGGAAGCTGCTGCGCAATGCCTTGTGTAGTTACTTCCTGAACGATCATCGGCCATCCGCAAGCAGCCGAAATATAGAAAGAAAGCAGGGAAATTTATGCCTCAATTCGTCCAGTCCGAACAACAGAAAGAGCTCATCAACTCCCTGGTGCAGGAGCTTCCTGCCTACCGGAAGAAGATGCGCATGTCCCAGGCAGAGCTTGGCGACGCCGTCGGCAAGAGCCGCCAGAAGATCTCCGAGATGGAGCGCGGCGCTGCACCCCTCGGCTGGGACACCTACCTCGCCATCCTGATGGTTCTCGGCGCCCACGGCGTTCTGGAGCCCAGAGGCCGCGACGCTGAGCGTCTGGCCGCGACCGGCCGTCTGATCGGTGGCCGCATTCGTCTGTAAGTTCATAGAAAAAACAGAGGCAGAAAAACTGCCTCTGTTTTTTATGGCCGGCCTGCTTCTGTTCTTTCAGGCGCGCGCTGCCTGCTCAATCAGCTCCGCACACAGATCCATACCCAGGACGCCGCTGTTCAGGCAAATATCATAGTTCTTCGCCTCGCCCCAGTTGCGGCCGGTGTAGTTTTTATAATAGACCTTGCGCTTCTGGTCCTTTTCCGCCAGACGTTTTTCCGGGGACTTGTCCTTCTCGCCGTAGAATTCAACGATATGCTTGGCACGGCTGGCCATATCCGCGCAGATAAACGCGTGCAGGCAGTCCTTGCGGTCGCGCAGGATATAGTCCGCACAGCGGCCGACGATGACGCAGTTCCCCGTCTCCGCCAGTTCCTCGATGACCTTCGTCTGCACGATATAAATCTGATCGTGCATGGACAGATTTTCCATGGAGTGCTGCTTGGCAGTCGCCCAGTAGAACAGCAAGCTGCTGCGGGCGTTGGCATACTCGCCGTTTTCCTCGATGAAATCCTGTGAGAAGCCGCTGCGCTTCGCGACCTCCTCGACCAGTTCGCGGTCAAAGAAGTTGTAGTCCAGACGCCGTGCGACCTCCTTGCCGATGGTTCTGCCGCCGCTGCCGAATTCACGGCTGATGGTGATGATTCGTTTCATAGAAAATCCCTCCTGTTTTGCTGTGAAAACTCGTTAATCCTCTGACATAATCCGCAAGATCGTATGGTCGGTCTGCTGCATTCCCTGCTGCGCCAGCCGCCCGACGTTGGCGATGGTATCCTCCACGCTGCATCCGACGATGCCTTCGCCGCCGCGGAATTCGCGGTGGTGCAGATACATCCGGTACCCCATGATGCCCGCGTCCACGGCTGCGGCGATCTTGGCGGCACAGGACGGCTTTGCACCGTCGCAGATGGTACCGGACAGAATGGCCACCGCATTGACGACCGTGTGCGCCACGGCGGAGTAGCCGCCGCCCAGCAGATAGCAGATGCCCGCGCCCGCGCCGACACCCGCAGAGATCGCGCCGCAGTAGGCAGACAGGCGGCCGATGCCGCTCTTTTGCAGAATGGTCACCAGATCGGACACGATCAACGCGCGGCAAAGCTGCTCCTTCGTCGCGCCGATCTGCCGCGCATAGGTCACAACGGGCATACAGGCGGTAATGCCCTGATTGCCGGAACCGGACAGGATGACGACCGGCAGCTCGCAGCCGCTCATGCGTGCGTCCGAGCCGGCGGCGGCATAGGCCTTGGCCTGCTGCTTGAGGTCGCTGCCGTAGTCCTCCATGAGAATGCGGCCGATCTGCGCGCCCCATGCGCCCCGCAGGCCCTCCTCGGCGATGGCGGAATTCAGCTCCACCTGCCGCATCAGAACGTCCTCGACCTTCTCCAGCGGCACCGTATCGGCAAAGCGCAGAATATCTTCGACATTCAGGCAGGATTTATCGGTCATGTGCTCCTCCGCCGCATCCACGACGGGAAGCTCCCGCAGAACCTCGCCATCCCGCTCCAGATAGACCAGATTCGTATGGTGATTCGTGATCCGGGCGCGAGCGCTGTGCTCACCGCCCCACGCGCGCAGATCAATGTCCAGCCGGCAGGGTGACTCCCCGCACAGGACGTCGATCTCCGTCGTTTTGAGGAAGGCTTCCAGCTCCGGGAGTTTTTCCTCCGGAAGCTGGGAGATGACCTGTAAGCCCTTCGACGGATCGCCCGCGACCATACCGGCTGCGATCGCCGGGCGGATGCCCTTGCGCCCGCCGGTGTTTGGGACGACGACGCTCTTGACGTTTTTCAGAATATTTCCGCTGAGTACCGCCTCGACCCGCTCCGCTTTGCAGCCCAGCAGCCGCTGCAAGGTCGCAGCGCAGTAGGCGATCGCGATCGGCTCGGTGCAGCCGGTGGCAAGCACCAGTTCCTCATGCAGAATGTCTATGTAACTCTGCGCGATCCCCGCGTCCAGCACGGGCCTCACCTCCCATTTTTTCTATTTACATTATAGTCCATTGTCCAAAAAAATGCAAGAAAGAAAAGGGACATCCCGGTTTTGAACCGGGATGTCCCTTTTCAGCTTGTCAAAAAAGTCCTTTTGGACTTTTTTGACAAGCTGCCTACAAA
>ERZ772820.103-NODE-103-length-86253-cov-4.625908_pt1 | contig 86253 bp, 79 predicted proteins | sample MGYA00511377_ERZ772820 | MGnify/ENA primary metagenome ERZ772820 (study PRJEB29015, sample SAMEA2737684) | human gut metagenome | biome: human gut; feature: human-associated habitat; material: faeces | place: China | collected 2012 ... | reverse complement strand
ATGGGACAGATTATCCTGGTGCCTGCATGTATCGTTATCTATGACTTTATCACGATGGCTGCACCGCAGAGCTACCGTTATATTATCGGCAGTATTCCTCTGGTGCTGATTGCCGGCATTGCGATTTATTTCCGCTTTGTGAAGGGCGAAAACTTTGCCGAGGCTAAGGAGCAATCTCCTTCCGAGCTGGCAAAGCTGGCTGATGAACCGAAAAAGTTCAGCAAGAAATCTGCCCGCATCCACGAAAAAAGAAAAAATCGCGGCCGCGAGTAATTTAGGCAGGATTTTTTGCGCTAAAGCAGAATATATAACGTAAGAAGAAAAAAAGCCTCTTCTTGTAAAAAATATAATAAATAAATTACAACATGTGCATTATTATGGAGGTGCGTTGTTATGTTTAAAAAGATTCTTGTTCCTGTAGATGGCAGTGAAGGCTCCTGGAGAGCACTGGATACTGCTGTAGAGCTTGGCAAAAAGTTTGGCGGTGAACTGCATGTAATCAATGTAATCCAACCATATAATAATGCTGCTTTGCTGGCAGTGCCTCTTGATCATGCAACTGTAAGCCAAGGCAACAGTGAGCTGGAAAAAATCGGTGACAAGGTTCTCGAAATGGCGCAGGAGCGTCTGAGCACCTACGAAGGCGAAACCAAATTCAGTCTGGAGGTTGGCCATCCGTCCGAACGCATCATCGCTATGGCTAAAAAGACCGGCGCAGATGCAATCATTATCGGCAGCCGTGGCCTTTCCGGTATTGCTGAATTCTTCCTTGGCAGCGTAAGCTCTAAGGTTGCTCAATATGCAAATGTACCTGTGCTGATTGTAAAATAAAATGCTGAAACGCATTCTTGTACCTATTGACGGTACGGAGCATTCCTGGAGAGCATTGGAATATGCCTGTGAGCTTGTAAGCTATACGCGTGGCTCGCTGGTAATTATGACGGTGGTTTCCGGCAGAATGAAACAGCATATTGTGGAATTTGGAAGCGATTGCCTGTATGCTCAGATGGGTGATGAGGTGCTTGATGCCGCACATGCGGTTCTCAGCGGCAAAAACATCGACTGTACCTATTTGCTGGAAAACGACAACGATATTGCCGAAAGCATCCTGCGTGCTGTAGATGAGCAGGAATGTGACGGTATTGTGCTGGGCAGCAGAGGCATGGGAGTTTTGGAAGGCTTGTTCCGCAATAGCGTCAGCAGTGTCATCGCGGAAAACGCTAATGTGCCTGTGACGATTGTCAAGTAAATATGAAAAAATTAACGAGTACGCCGGATTCGTCCTGTGCGTACTCGTTTTGTTATGCCTATAATTTGCTTTGGCCGATGAAAGCCAGAAACTCCTTGACGTAGCTTGGCAGCAGATAATTTTTGCGGTAGATGAGGTAAAGACTGCGCTCGGAAAAAGCCTGCGGCAGCTCAAAGGCCAGCAGTCGCTTTTCCTGCAGAAAGTTGTGCGCCGCCTTTTCCGAGATAATGGAAATGCCCATACCGCCGGCAACAAGGTTTTTGATAGTTTCCTGATCGTTGACGCGGGCAACAATCTGCAGCTCGCTTTCGGCAATACCGCTGTTGGCAAGAAAGTTATCTGCCATTTTATTGCTGCCGCTGCCATTTTCGCGCAGAATCAGCGGCTCGCGCAAAAGCTCCGGCAGAATGTTTTCCTTGTGCTGTTTATACTGCAGGAAATGCTCGTTGACCGGCGTAATGACAACCATGCGGTCCTTGCAGAAGGGCAGGCAGCAGAAGTCGCTGTCCTCGCAGCTCATGCCGATGAAGCCGAGGTTGAACAGTCCGTCCTTCAGGCCGTTGATGATGCCCTGACTGTCGCTCTGGTGAATGATAAAGTAAATATCCTGATGCAGTTTGCCGAAGTCCGCCAAGAGCTGCGGCAGGATATAGGCCGAGGGGATAGTGGAGGCACCAAGGTGGATGATGCGTCGGCTTTCAATGGAGCAGGCCTGAATCATGCGCTCCTTCAGCTCCAGGATGTTCAGTGCGTATTCGTAAAGCTCGCGTCCCTTGGGCGTTATCTGCAGACTTTTGGTAGTACGCAGAATGAGCTTGGTGTTAAGCTCGCTTTCCAGCTGGTGAATGTGCGTACTGACGGTGGACTGCGATACGAAAAGCTTGCCTGCAGCCTGCGTAAAGCTTTCCTCCTGCACTACGGTGACAAAGCTCTGCAGCTGTTTAAAGTCCATGGGCGAGCACCTCTTTCAATGCCTGCAGGGCAACATTGACTTCCTCCGCAGTATTGTGCCAACCGAAGGAAAAGCGCAGCGTACCCGTGGGATAGGTCCCGAGCGTTTTGTGGGCGTTGGGGGCGCAGTGCAGGCCTACGCGCGTAGCGATGGCGTATCTGTCCGCTAAGATGAAGGCCAGCTCTGCGATATCCATTATGTCTGTGCTGATGGAAACAACACCAACGCGCTCGCTGCAGTCTTTTTTGCCGATAATGCGCAGCAGCTTTTGCGCTTCCAACTGCTGCAGTCCGTCTAAAAACTGCTGCGTAAGCGTAAGCTCGTGCCTGCGGATTTTGTCAATGCCCTGTTGCTGCAGCCAGCTGATGGAAGCATGCAGACCGGCGATGCCCGGCAGGTTGAGCGTGCCTGCTTCGAATTTATCTGGCATGAAATGGGGAGTGTGCTCCGTGTGGCTGAGGCTGCCGGTGCCGCCGACAATGAGCGGTGTTATTTCGTCGATAATGCTTTCACGCAGCACAAAACCGCCGCTGCCTTGAGGTGCTAAAAGTCCCTTGTGCCCCGTAAAGGCAAGAGCATCGATGTGCATTTCCTGCATGTTGACAGGAACGACGCCGGCGCTTTGCGCACTGTCGACGATAAATTTCAGGTTATGCTTGTGGCAGAAGCTGCCGATTGCTGCCAAGGGCTGCAGTGTGCCGCAGACATTGCTGGCGTGCGTCATGATGATAGCCTTGGTGTTGGGGCGCACCAGCTGCGGTAAAGCGTCTAAGCACAGCGCTCCCTCCGCGTCGCAGGGGATGCGGCTGAAGGTGATGGCATCGGTGGGAGCGTTGTCAGTTGTAAGCTCTGTGCCGATTTGTTGGAGCGGACGCATGACGGCGTTGTGCTCCATAGCGGTCACCAGCACATGGTCGCCGCTATGCAGAAGTCCCTTGATGATGATATTCAGGCTTTCGGTAATGTTCTTCGTAAAGACAACATTTTTGCTGTCCTCGCCGCCGAAGAATCGGCAAAGCTGCTCGCGGGTGGCAAAAACAAGGTCTTCGGTATTGGTTGCGCAGGTACCGCGGCTGATGTTGGTGCCTGTATTGGCAATATATTGATAAACTGCGTCAGCAACTGCCTGTGGCTTGGGAAAGGTGGTGCTGGCGTTGTCGAGATAAATTTGCTGCATTTTCCGTACCTCCTCATGTTACGCCTATTCTATCATATAATTATCTAAAAAGCTAATAAATCAATCAGCTTTATCTATAAATGATATTGGTAGAAGCGCGTGGGCTATGATATACTTTTGTCGAAAGAATATTTTAGGGAGGCTTTTTATGAAAAATGAACAAATAACGATTGTTGCGACAGGCGCTGTTATCGGCCTGCTGGCAGCAATGCTGGTGTTTTTCGGCAATCCGGCCAACATGGGCCTGTGCATTGCCTGCTTTTTGCGTGATACTGCCGGCGGTCTGGGCCTGCATGCAGCCAAGGCTGTGCAGTACATCCGTCCGGAAATCAGCGGTCTGATTTTAGGCGCGCTCGGCGGTGCCTATCTGCACGGCGAATTTTCGCCGAAGGGTGGCAGCTCGCCGCTGACACGCTTTATGCTGGCCTTTTTCGCGATGATTGGCTGTCTGATGTTTTTAGGCTGTCCGTTCAGAATGCTGCTGCGTATTGCCGGCGGTGATTTGAACGCTGTTGTGGGCTTAGTTGGCTTTGCGGCAGGCATTTATGCCGGTATCTTCTTTTTAAACCGCGGCTACAGCCTGAAGCGTACTTATAAGATGACGGCGGCAGAAGGCGGTATTATGTCTGTAATTGCCGTTGTGCTTTTAGTGCTGCTCGTTGCCGCACCTGCCTTTATTCACTTTACCAAGGCCGGCGGCGGCCCCGGTGCCAAGCATGCGGCCGTTGCCGTGAGCCTGCTTGCAGCAATGGCTGTAGGCTATCTGGCGCAGCGCACACGTTTCTGCATGATTGCCGGTATCCGCGATTTTATTCTCTTTAAGGAAACTAAAATGCTGTGGGGCTTTGTGGCTGTGGTTGCCGCAGCTGCTGCCTGCAATATTGCGCTGAGCTCCGTAACCGGTACAGCGTTCTTCAAGCTGGGCTTTGCGGCGCAGCCTATTGCGCACACCGATGCGCTGTGGAACGTGCTGGGACTTTTCTTGGCGGGCTTTGCCTGCGTACTCTTGGGCGGTTGCCCGATGCGTCAGCTGGTGTTGTCCGGCGAAGGCAACTCCGACAGCGCCGTAACTTTGCTGGGCTTTATCGTGGGCGCGGCCTTTGCGCATAACTTCGGCCTGGCCTCCAGCGGCAACGGTCCTACTGCCAACGGTCAGATTGCTGTTGTTATCGGTATTGTTGTTGTTACTGTGATTGCTTATCTGAATACATATAAAAAGTGAGGAAACGCTATGAAAACTATTGATGCAAGAGGACTTTCCTGTCCCGAACCTGTTATCCTGACGCGTCAGGCGATGATGAGCGGCGAGGCTGCTTATGAGGTAATCGTGGATAATAATACCTCCAAGGAAAATGTAACACGCTACGCACAGCATCAGGGCTATAAGGTTGCGGTAACGGAGCAGGACGGCGAATTTACTCTGTCCCTGAGCAAATGATGCAGTATATTGCAACGTTCTTTTCGCACTTCGGTGCGGTGCGCTTTCAGCATCTGTGCACGGAGCGCGGCTGGCAGGCGCAGGTGCGCCCGGTGCCGCGCAGCCTGAGCAGCAGCTGCGGTACCTGCGTATTTTTTAAAACAGAGGCGCTGGAAGATGCAGCGTCTTTGCAGACACCGGAGCTGGAGCAGATAGTGCGTGAGCGGGAGAATGGCTACGAGGTTTTGTATACTGCTGCCGAATAAGCGGAGGTTTGAGCTATGGAAAACGAAGTAAAGCTGACGAAGCTGGCGAGCTGTGCGGGCTGCGGGGCCAAGGTTGGTGCCGGTACGCTGTGCAATTTGCTGACAGGCTTTCAGACGCATTATGATGCTAATCTTTTGGTAGGCTACGATAAAAGCGATGATGCCAGTGTTTATCGGGTGAGCGACGAGCTGGCGATTGTGCAGACAACGGATTTCTTTCCGCCGATTGTCGACGATCCGTTTATGTACGGACAGATTGCGGCGACGAACGCTCTGAGTGATGTTTATGCTATGGGCGGGGAACCGAAGCTGGCGCTGAATATCATGTGCATTCCCGAGAAAATGGACAAGGCAACAGTGCAGGAGATTTTGCGCGGCGGTTATGCCAAGGCCTATGAAGCAGGCGCAATTATCACCGGCGGCCACACCATTCACGGCGCGGAGCCGATTTACGGCTTGGCGGTGACAGGCTTTGTGAAGCCTGAAAATGTGTGGACGAACAGCGGCGCGCAACCCGGTGACGTACTGATGCTGACAAAGCCTTTGGGCGTAGGCATTCTGACGACGGCGGCAAAGGCCGGCTTAGTAGAGCAGGAGCTGCTCGATAAGCTGTATGTGCAGATGAGTACGCTCAATAAATATGCGCATGATGTGCTTGTGAACTACAGCGTGCATGCCTGCACCGACGTGACAGGCTTTGCGCTTTTGGGCCACAGTCTGGAGATGGCGCAGGGCAGCGGCGTTACCGTGCACCTGAAGGCGCAGGATGTGCCCTATAACGAGGAAGCATACGAGATGGCGGATATGGGCTTTATCCCTGCCGGCGCCTATCGCAACCGTGATTTTGCCGAAGCTGATGTGCGTGTTGTGGGAGCTGTCGCGCGTGCGCTGCAGGATATTTTTTACGACCCGCAGACGAGCGGAGGCCTGCTGTGTGCTGTTCCTGCGGCGGAGGCAGAGGCCTGTCTGGCAGAGCTGCAGGCAGTCGCTTCGGGTACGCGGATTATCGGCTATGTAACCGAAAAACTTGACAGTGCGATTTATCTGGAGGGATAGGGAAGTTTTTTCTTGAATGAAAATATAATAATATGTACTTTATAAGTTCGAGTGAGTTAGACATAGCAGTTTAGCTTGCTCGGGCTTTTTTTATCAGTAGTCTTTTCGCAGGCGGCACCAACGTTGGTTAGAAACGGAGCGGAAAACGGCGGTCACGCAATGACCCAAGCTAAAAGTACTCGATGTACTTTTGCTTGACGGGGGGGGACAACATGCTATAATTCTAGCAGTGACTAATTATGTAATTAAAGTTATTGTAAAAATAAGAAAAAAGCCAATATACATAATTAACAATTTAGAGAGTTTTACATGTAAGTATTTTCCTCTTTGAGGAACTGCAAACACTGCATGATATATTGTTATAAAATTTAAGAACCTAACGAGAGAACAAGAGAATAAAAGCGTATCAGGTGTATTTATACTTAATAGGTAAACAGGTGCAAAACCTGTGCTGTCCCGCAGCTGTAATGTGGAGCCGGCTTTATAATGTCACTGGAAAACCGGGAAGACAAGGCTGGCAGTGAAGCAGAGCCAGAAGAACTGCCTGATATAGGGCCTTTAAAACAACCTGCGATGGACAGGATTGTGCTTTCCCGGGGATAAGTACGTCTTGCTGTCACAGTACGGCAAGACGCTTTTTTATTGTATAATAAATGTCTATTTGTTCAGTTTTGCATATCAGCAGATGACAAGCGGAACAAGGATAGCTTGGTCAGATGCTTTTATGAAAATAAATTTTGTCCCAGTGTGCTCAAGAATTACGAGAGAAAGGAGGAGCTATGAAAAGGATATTTATGCTATTGACCTTAATTTTGGCACTTATGTGCCCAGCACTTGCCGGTGCTGAGGTATCGAGTGACAAGATGATTTTGAACTGGACAACATCCAAGGTATGGGTTAACGGCGGCGAGCTGTGTGTAACAGGCACATTCGTAAATAAGCGCAATGATGTAGCAATCACTAAGCTGAACGAATTTATTATGCGTGTTACTTACACAGATAAAAACGGCGAGCGTAAGCAATTTCTTGGCAGACCGGTAAAGTTTCCGATTTGCAAGATTCCTGCCAATGGTTCACGTAAGCTGAATCTTAACTTTGGCAAATTTGCTGACGAAAGCGTTGGCAACTGGGTAACGGCGCAGACCTATACGTTTACGTATATTAACGGTGCGCGGTTCTGATAATGTTTTTGATGAGTAGAGCATTTTTTTTGCTCTCAAAATGAATATGTGAATGTTTGTCGACATTCATAACAATCTAAGAAAGAAGTGTATGAGTAACATGAAGAGAAGATATACAGCTGCGGCTGCTATGATGATGGTAATGGGCCTGTGCGCAAGTGCAAGTGCTGCTTTTGATGAACATTTAAATGAGTATACCCTAGACTCTGTAGTGGTAGAAGCAGATGCAACCAAAAATAAATTTGGCGATACTATTACAGAGCAATCTTATTATCGTACTGGTGGTGACGTAAAGGTTATTAGTCGTGAAGAAATTGAAAAACGTCATTATACCGATATTTCTGAAGCTATTAAGCGCGTGCCTGGCGTTGCCTTCCAAAACCCTGGTTATCGCGGTGGTGAATATGGTTCTGGATCAATATATAATAATGGTGTATCAATCAATGGAGACACAAGAGTAATAATTTTGGTAGATGGTCGCAGGGTAGATAATACTGCAAGTGCTCGTGTAAGCAGTACAAGTACTAGGGGTGGTAAAGGCACTGGTGTTATTTTAGACCAAGTCACTAACATGGCCAATATTGATAAAATAGAGGTTATTAAGGGACCTGGTGCTTCTATTTACGGACCTGATGCTGTAGGTGGTGTAATTAATGTTATTACACGTAAAGGTGGAGATAAAAATATTGGCACTATTGATTTGTCAACAGGCTCTTGGAGCAAGCATAATTATGCTTTGACATATTCTGGCAGTGCAGGTGACGATAACTCCTGGCATTATTTCTTATCTGCTAATAGAGAGCGTTCTAGCAATACTAAATATAAGGATGGAACTACTGGCGTTGTAAATACCTTACCTGTTTCTCGTTGGAAAGAAGAAGGCGTTAACATTCGCTTAGATAAAGACTTTAATGAAAAACAAAATTTGAAGATTTGGTACAATTATAAAGCTGGTGAAGATGGTTATCCTGTAACTGCTCCTAGTACTAAATATTGGAATAAAGATGGCTGGCAGAAGGTTATGTTTAACTATATTGTAGGTAAATTAGATGCTAACAATAAGGTAGCTACTAAGAATAACCTTTCTGGAGAAAGCAATATTCCTGGTTTTCGTACAATTTATAATACTCGTGCTTTGTATGGGTTTCAGAATGAATTTAGACATAATGATCTTGATATTACTTATACGTTTGATAAAGAAAATGGTATGGATAGCTTTGTAAGGATCTACAATCAAAATCATAGATATCTTACAAGAGGTCAACTGCAATTTTCTGTATTTGGTAATGGTGCTGGTAGTGGTTTTGAAAATTATACCTCCTTATATCCGAATGGAGCGAGTGAGGCACAATTAAAAGCATGGATGGATGCTAATTTAGCACCGTTCCCGGGTACTGCTGATTCTGAAACAGTCAAAAATTGGGTTTCTAAGTATGGTAATCCTACTGCCGCTAACACTGTACATGTTGAAAAAAATAGAGGATTAGAGCTGCAGTTAGCAAAAACTATAGGTGTTAATGATATTATTGCTAGCATAAATTATGATAAGGCAAAGCATGATTCTATTAACACGAAATCCAATACTTCTCAATATTTAAAGCGTGATTCTATTCTTGGGTATGTTCAAGATAAGATTCATGTGAGTGATAAATTTGATGTAACTCCTGCTATCAGATATTCGTATTTTAAATCTATCAATACAGATATGACTGATAGAAGTGGTAACCAGGTTGCTTATAATAATAAAGGCAATGTTTCAACACTGACCCCTGCTTTAAATGCGCAATATATGTTTGATGATACAAGCAGTATGTATGTTGCTTGGACTAAAATATGCCGCCCTTTGCGCCCGGGAGATTATTCCTTGACAGATGGAATTTTTAAGACTCCGTTAGAAGATGAAAAAGGTGATGTTTATACTATTGGCTTCCGCAAAGACTTGTCTGATAAGACTAGTGTAGGTGTTCACTATGATTATACAAGGATGAGCAATGCTATTGCTACCCTGCCTATTTGGAGTGATGCTGATAATGATTGGAAATCTACAGCAGTTAATGCTAAAGAAGATAAAAAATCTTTTAACCTTACTGTTGACCATAAGTTTGATGATCACTTTACTTTAAGCAGTGCTTATTCTCATGCTAAAGATGTTTGGAAGGCTAAGGATGGTTGGATTTTAGATCCTAATTGGGATTACAAAAATTCTGATGATATTAATGTAGCAATTAATAGCTTACGTCCACAAAATCATTATTCTCTTAATTTGACTTATGAAAATGGTAAATTATCTACAGGCTTGTTAACTAACTGGTATACAGGTTGCAATACCAATGCCTTTTCGGATAATCGCTTCTTGATTTTAGATTGGAACCTTAATTATGAAATCAAAAAGGATATGACTGCTTATGTTGCAGTTACTAATCTGACAAATGAAGGCTACGAAACTATCTATAACTCTCGTAATGGTATGGGCGCTGGTGCTATGCCTGCAAGATGCTTTATGGTAGGTATGAAATATACATTTTAATTAAATTGTTGCAAATTCAGTAAGATACATAATTGTGTGTATCTTACTGAATTATTGCTTTAAGGAACAATCTATGATGAAACTTATTTGGCTGATTATTATTACTGTAATTATAAATGGCTGCGGGCTTGCTAATAAAGAAGGCACAGTAGCTGCTGTAAAAGAAAAAAATACATATTATCCTATATATATAAAAAACTATACTTCTAATAGAGAAAATGTGAATGAAATTTTTTGTAAAAAGCCTGAAAGAGTAATTGCTCATCATCAAAATATAATGGAAGCTTTAATGGCGATTGATGAAGAAGAGACGATTGTCGGAGGATCTTTTGCTGGGACAGATACTAGAGAGTTTAGCGCACAATATAAAGATAAAGTAAAAAAGCTTCCTGAAATTAATGGCTTTAATTTTGATCTTGAAACTGTATTGATGTACAGACCTGATTTAATTATAGGTTGGCAGTCAACATTTTCTTCAAGATTATTGCGTAGCACCGATTTTTGGCATAAGAGAGGCGTAAATACTTATATTGTACCTAATTCCAACAGCATTTTGCCTATAGGTACGGTTGAGGATGAATATAGATTTTTGCATGACATTGGTAGTATTTTTAACCGACAAAAAGAAACTGCGATGTTGATTAACGAGATAAAAGATGAGGTTGCTTATGTACAGAAACAAACAAAAGGTAGAAAACAGCAAAGAGTATTAATCATAGAGTTTATGGGAAGAGGTATTACTACTTACGATAAAACCCGTCTTTGTGGTGATATGGTAAAAAAATTAGGTGGACAGTTAATTGAATGTGGTCGTAATATTGATGCTGAAACTTTAATTACATTGAATCCAGATGTTATTTTTGTTGTAAATGCCAAGGGATTGTTAGCTAATGATGCAGCTATACAAAAAGTATATAGCAATAAAGCCTTTAAAAATATTAAGGCAGTAAAAAATAATCGTGTTTATCCTATACCATTGATATTTATGTATGCGAGTGGAACTAGAACTATAGATGGTATTAAAACTTTTAGAGATGGACTATATCCTGAGATGAAAGGATGGTAAGCATGAAAAAAACGAAGATAGTTGTTTTGGTGTTGTTTGTAGTATTGATGATTTCAATGGTGCTAGCTAATTCTTTTGGTAGTGCCAAAATAAAATTAGATGATATTCTTTATATTATTTACAATGGTGTTTTGGATAATGAAAGTGCTTTGCCAGAAGCTTATTTGCCAATTAACGATATTATTTGGCTTTTGCGCCTGCCTAGAATTATATTAGCGGCTTGTATTGGCTGTGGCTTAGCTGTTTGTGGCGTTGTTATGCAGGCTATAGTTAAAAATCCTTTGGCTGATCCATATATTTTAGGCATTTCCTCTGGTGCTTCTTTAGGAGCAACAGCAGCTATTCTTTTAGGTATCGGCGTTGCCTTAGGGGAAAATTTTGTAGGTATTGCCGCTTTTATTGGGGCTTTTTTTGTGTCCTTATTAGTTGTTTTTATCGCTAACTTAGGTGGCAGAGCAAGCTCAACAAAATTAATTCTATCTGGTATGGCTCTTTCTGCAGTGTGCAGTGCTTTTGCTAGCTTTATTGTGTATTTTGCTAATAATGCTGAAGGTATGCAGAATATAACCTATTGGTTAATGGGAAGCTTAGCTGGAGCAAAGTGGGAGCTACTGGAAATAATTGTTCCTATAAGTATTCTTTCTACGTTGTTTTTTTATACACAATCTAGAATTTTAAATTTATTGCTTTTGGGTGACGAAACGGCAATAACTTTAGGTAAAGATTTACATATATATAGACAGTGCTATTTATTGGTTAGTGCGATTGTTGTTGGTTTTGCTGTCTATGCTGCTGGTATGATAGGCTTTATTGGCTTGATTATTCCTCATGCTGTTAGAATATTAGTAGGTTCAGATCATAAAGTATTAGTGCCAGTTTCAGGCTTGTGTGGAGCTATATTTTTAATTTGGGCAGATGTGCTTTGCCGCATTATCATTCCACGTACAGAGCTGCCAATTGGCATATTAATTTCACTTATTGGTGCTCCGTGTTTTGTTTATCTGATGATAAAAAAAACCTATGGCTTTGGAGGCAATTGAAAATGGAAATTTTGGCAGAAGCAGTTAAAATGGCCTTTGGCAGTAAGACCATTTTACATGGGATTGATTTTACTTTGCATAATAAGGAATTTGTGGGGATTATAGGTCCTAATGGCAGTGGCAAAAGTACGTTTTTAAAGTGCGTGTACCGTGTGCAAAAGCCTACGGATGGAAGGATTAGCTTTAATGGTAAGAATTTAGATGAATTATCCTATCGTGAAAGCGCCTTGCAACTGGCAGTTGTGGCACAGCATAATGTGTATAGCTTTGACTTTTCTGTGTTGGAGGTTGTACTAATGGGGCGCTCTCCGCATAAAAAAATGTTGGAGCGTGATAATCTAGAGGATTATAAGATTGCACGTAAGGCGTTGACAACAGTTGGTCTGGCTGATTTTGAAGAGCGCAGCTTCGCTACACTCAGTGGTGGTGAGCAGCAGCGTGTAATTTTGGCACGTGCGCTGACGCAGCAGACGGAATGCCTGGTGTTAGATGAGCCGACAAATCATTTGGATATCAAGTATCAGCTACAGATAATGGATATTGTAAAAGCATTAGATTTGACAGTAGTAGCTGCTGTGCATGATTTAAATATTGCGGCGATGTATTGTGATAGGTTAGTAGCTATTAAAAGTGGTCAGGTTGTAGGACTGGGAACGCCACGAGAGCTGCTGACAGAAAGGTTTATTTATGATATGTATGGTGTGCGATGTCGTGTTGATGAAGAAGAGAATACGGGTAGAATTAATATAGTTTATCTGCCGCAGCATTGGCTGTAGAAGGGATGGAATAGATGAAAAGGATTGCTATTCTACGCTACCTACTTATGTTCTCCTGATGAGTGTATTGGAGCTGCCTGTTTACCTTCTACCTTTTTTCACATTTTATTTACGCAAAAATGCTGTATACATTTATGCAGATATTTTACAAACAAGGCTGAGTAGTGTATACTAATTGTATGAACCGGAAAGTTTTTCCTGTAAAAAACAAGGTCAAGTAATTTTGTGATTTCAAGAAAGAAGGGAATCCAATGGTAAAAATGAAAACAATGGACGGCAACACCGCTGCTGCGTATATTTCCTACGCTTTTACAGATGTTGCCGCAATTTATCCTATTACCCCGTCCTCACCGATGGCTGAGGTTGTCGATGAATGGGCTGCCCAAGGCAAAAAGAACATTTTCGGGCAAACCGTAAAGCTGATGGAAATGCAGTCTGAGGCAGGTGCCTCCGGCGCAGTTCACGGCTCTCTGCAGGCAGGTGCGCTGACTACTACCTACACCGCATCTCAAGGCTTGCTTTTGATGATTCCTAATATGTATAAAATGGCCGGCGAGCTGCTGCCCGCAGTTTTCCACGTTTCCGCACGTGCACTGGCAACAAGCTCTCTGTCTATCTTCGGTGACCATCAGGACGTTATGGCTACTCGTCAGACCGGCTTTGCATTGCTGGCTGAAGGCAGCGTACAAGAGGTTATGGATCTGGCAGGCGTAGCACATTTGAGTGCTATCAAAGGTCGCGTACCGTTCCTGAACTTCTTCGACGGCTTCCGTACCTCCCATGAAATCCAGAAGATTGAGGTTATGGATTATGCTAACCTCGAAAAGCTGCTGGATAAGGATGCAGTAGATGCATTCCGTAAACGCGGCCTGAACCCGGATAATCCTGTTATCCGCGGCACCGCACAAAACCCGGATATTTACTTCCAGACCCGCGAGGCTGTTAACACCTATTACAATGCTCTGCCGGAAATCGTAGAGGATTACATGGGCGAAATCAGCAAGCTGACCGGCCGTGAATATCATCTGTTCAATTATTACGGCGCTGAAGATGCCGAAGATATCATCATCATCATGGGCTCTGCTTCCGAAACCGTCCGCACTGTTGTTGAAAAGCTCAACGCAGAGGGCAAAAAGGTTGGCGTACTCGTAGTTCACCTGTATCGTCCGTTCAGCATCGAACACTTCATGGGCGCAATTCCGCAAAGCGTAAAACGCATCGCTGTACTGGACCGCACCAAAGAGCCGGGCGCTTTCGGCGAACCGCTGTATCTTGATGTGCGTGCTGCCTTCTATGCAAGCGACCGCAAGCCTATGATTATCGGCGGCCGTTACGGCTTGGGCTCCAAAGACCTGCTGCCCGGCGATATCGTAGCTGTATTCGATAATCTGGCAAGTGCAGAACCGAAAAACAACTTCACCATCAGCATCACTGATGATGTAACCAACACCTCTCTGCCGTGCGTAGCAGGCGTGGACGTAACTCCTGCAGGCACCAAGGGCTGCAAATTCTGGGGCTTGGGCAGTGATGGTACTGTCGGCGCCAACAAGAGTGCTATCAAAATCATCGGTGACCACACCGATATGTACGCTCAAGGCTACTTCTCCTATGACAGTAAAAAATCCGGCGGCGTAACTGTTTCCCATCTGCGCTTCGGTCATACCCCGATTATGGCACCGTACCTGATTGATGCTGCCGATTTTGTTGCAGTACACAATCAGTCCTATGTTCATAAATACGATGTAACCGCAGGCCTGAAAAAGGGCGGCACCTTCCTGCTGAACTGCAACTGGAGCGCTGATGAGCTCGACGCACAGCTGCCCGGTCAGCTCAAACGCTACATCGCGAAGAACGATATCAAATTCTACATCATTGATGCTGTTAAGATTGCTCAGGAAATCGGTCTGGGCGGCCGCATAAACATGATTATGCAGTCCGCTTTCTTCAAGCTTGCTGATATTATTCCTCTGGCTGACGCTGTTAAATACCTGAAGGATGCTGTTGAGCATTCCTACGGCAAGAAGGGCCAGAACATTGTCGACATGAACAACGCTGCTATCGACAAGGGCATTGACGCTATTGTTGCTGTTGATGTTCCCGCAAGCTGGGCTGAGGCTGGCGATACTGCTGCCGAAGCTGCAACCGGCAACGAGTTCGTTGACAAGCTGCTCGTTCCGATGAACAAGCTGGAGGGCGACAAGCTGCCGGTAAGCGCTTTTGCTGATTATGCAGACGGCACCTTCCCAAGCGGTACTGCTGCTTATGAAAAACGCGGCATCGCTATCGACGTACCGGAATGGCAGATGGACACCTGTATCCAATGTAACCAGTGCGCCTTCGTTTGCCCGCATGCTGCTATCCGTCCGGTTCTCATGACCGAGGAAGAAGCTGCCAAGGCTCCGGCAACTCTGCCGAGCAAGCCTGCTATTGGCGCTAAAGGCCTGATGTTCAGCATGAGCATCTCCCCGCTGGATTGCACCGGCTGCGGCAACTGCGCTCAGGTATGCCCGGCTCCGAAGGCCAAGGCTCTCGTTATGAAACCGCTCGATACTCAGCTTGATAAAGCTGCTGCATGGGAATACAGCCAGAAGGAGGTTGCTCCGAAGGCAAATCCGCTCAACAAGAAGACCATGAAGGGTATTCAGTTCGAGCAGCCGCTGCTTGAGTTCAGCGGTGCGTGCGCAGGCTGCGGCGAAACTCCGTATGCTAAGCTCGTAACCCAGCTGGTTGGCGACCGTATGATGATTGCCAATGCAACCGGCTGTACCTCTATCTGGGGTGCATCCGCTCCGTCCATGCCGTACACCAAAAACTGCAAAGGTCATGGACCGAGCTGGGCAAACTCCCTGTTCGAGGATAACGCTGAATATGGCTTAGGCATGTTCCTGGGCGTTAAACAATCCCGTGAGCGTGTTGAGGATATGGTAAAGGCTATGCTGGAAGGCGAACTGCCTGAGGATCTCAAGGCTGCGCTGACCGATTGGCTGGAGCATGTCAACGACAGCGAAGGCACCCGTGAGCGTGCCGAAGCGCTGACTGCTGTACTGGAAAAATACAAAGACAACTGCGATAAATGCGCTGCTCTATATGACGAGAAGCAATTCTTCGTTAAACGCAGCCACTGGATCTTCGGCGGCGACGGCTGGGCTTATGATATCGGCTACGGCGGTCTGGACCATGTACTGGCATCCGGCGAGAATGTCAATGTTATGGTATTCGATACCGAGGTATATTCCAACACCGGCGGTCAATCCTCCAAATCTACTCCGACTGCGGCAATCGCTAAATTTGCTGCCAGCGGCAAAAAGACCAAGAAGAAAGACCTTGGCATGATGGCTATGAGCTATGGCTATGTATATGTTGCACAGGTTGCTATGGGCGCCGACAAGAACCAGACTCTGAAGGCTATTGCCGAAGCAGAGGCTTATGATGGTCCGTCCCTGATTATTGCTTACGCACCTTGCATCAACCACGGCCTGAAGGTTGGCATGGGCTGCAGCCAGCTCGAAGAAAAACGTGCTGTTGATTGCGGTTACTGGGCAACCTACCGCTTCAATCCGGAACTGAAGGAGCAAGGCAAGAATCCGTTCATTCTGGACAGCAAAGAGCCTACCGCAAACTTCCGTGACTTCCTGATGGGCGAAGTTCGTTTCAGCTCCCTGCAGAAGATGTTCCCGGATACTGCGGAAGCATTGTTCGAAAAGACCGAGAAAGACGCTATGACTCGTCTGGACGGCTACAAAAAGCTGGCAGGCAAGGAATAAAATTCTTGCTTAATAAAAAATAAGCCGTGCTGCGTAAGCGGCACGGTATAAAGAAAAAATAAAGAACTCTCTATGTGCTCTATTCATGCAGTGCTTCGTAGGGAGTTCTTTTTATGCTTCAAAACAAAGAAAATCCCGGCATGGTTCCTTCAAAAACCATAACCGGGATTTTTTCGTCAAGAAATTATTTTACCAGTGCTGCCAGCGCTTCCTTATCGTGCAGGCCGACTGCGGATTTTACCAGCTTGCCGCTTTTGAAAACCAGCAGGCTGGGGATGCTCATGATAGCAAATTTTTCTGCCAGCTCCGGATTATCGTCAACGTTGCATTTAGTAACCTTAATATCGCCGTGCTCCTCGGCAAAGGCTTCCAGAATCGGGGCCTGCATACGGCAGGGGCCGCACCAGGATGCCCAAAAATCAACGAGAACGGTTTGGGTAGAATTGGTAACCTCCTGCTCAAAGTTTGCTGTAGTAATTTCTAATGCCATAATTATCACTCCTTAGGTGTTTTTGTAAAAATTTTAGTTATTTTTCTTCTGTCTTATGTTGGCGCAAAAACTTTAACGCTGTCAGGCCGGCACGTGCGCCCTCGTGTACTGCCTTAGCCACCTGCATCAAGCCTCCCGTGCAGTCGCCGGCAGCGAAAAGTCCGGGGATGTTAGTCGCTCCGTCGCCGTCGATACGGATGAAGCGTCCGTTCAGCTCTGCGCCGAGCTTACGCGCCATATCGGTGCTGTCTGCCGTGCCAAGAGCGATGAACAAGCCGTCGACGGCCAGCGTGCTGCCGTCGGTAAAGCGGATGCTGCTGAGCTTGCCGTTGCCTTCTACTGCCTGCAGCACAGCGGTGTTTACCTCAAAGCCTGCTTCTTTAGCTGCGTCTCCGCTTTGTCCGTTGGTCAGGATGGTGACGCTGCCTGCCAGCTGTTTAAGATAAGCTGCTTCGTGCAGAGCATAGGCGCCGTTGCCTAAAACCGCCACCCGCTTTTTGCGGAAGAAGAAGCCGTCGCAAACAGCGCAATAGCTTATGCCCTTGCCCTCCAGCTCAATGAGACCTGGAAGGTTAAGCGTAATATTTTTGCTGCCGGTAGCCAGAATAAGTGCTTCTGTCTGCAGCTGCTCGGCTGTGTTTTTTAAACTGAGCGTGAAGCAGTCGGTGTATTCCACGCCGAGAACCTCATCCTGCAAAATTTCTACGCCCAGCGAGCGTGCCTGCTCTAGTCCTGCTGCATAGAGCTTGGCTCCGGAAGCGGCAATGCCGTAGTAGTTGTCAATTTTATGTGCCTTGGCCAGTGCGCCGGGGCCGTTTTCGATGATGCATACCTTTTGACCGGCGCGCGTCAGATACAGAGCGGCGCTTACTCCGGCGGGGCCACCGCCAATAATAATCGCTTGCTTAATGTTGTTAGTCATAGGCAGCCTCCTGTCAATGTAAACTGAGATAAAATGGAAAATTATTCTTTATTTTATTATAACTTAGTTTGCAAAATTTTTCTGCAAAATAATAGTGAATTAGCAGTCGGCAGAGTTGCTGTTATCTTTTGGCTTATCAGCTTCGGAGTGTGCTTTGGCAGGCTGCTCGGTAACATTTTCCTGCAGCGGAGTTTCAAAATAAAGACTGGTGCTGGGGAAGGCGCAGCTTACGCCGACTTCTTCCAGAAGTTCCAGAGTGTGCAGGTTGATTTCCTGCATAATGTTGAGGTATTCGATGTGCTTGCCTGTTTTGGCGTAGCAGACAACACGGATATCAAGGCTGCTGCTATTATAGGTAAGGAAATGAACGCGTACATCATTTTCGTCAATAAGCGTGAGATCCTCCAGATAATTTTTCAGCTTGAAGATAAATTCCTCGATTTGGGCAGCCGTTGTACCGTAGGTCAGACCAAGCGTAAAGTCGATGCGGCGGCGTTCGCGCAGCGTATAGTTGGTAATAGGCGTGTTGCTGAGGAGGGAGTTCGGAATATAAACAAGCTCCTGCGGAAAGGTGCGGATACAGGTGCTGCGGAAGGAAACGCTTTCTACGATACCTTCGATGCCGTTGGCTTTAATCCAGTCGCCGATTTTAAAGGGCTTGTCGAGCAGGATAATCATACTGCCGAAAACGTTGGCCAACGCATCCTTGGCTGCAAATGCAACAGCCAAAGAGCCGATACTGAGGGAGGCGATGAAGGCGCTGATGTCATAATTCCATTCGCGGGCTACGGTTACAAAGCCCAGCATGATGATAATCATACGGAAAACAGTCGCGAGAATGTTGGCGATGGCTTCATCGGTCTGGATGCCGAATCTTTCCAGCAAATCGAAGAAAACGCCGTGCGTTGTATCAATCAGGTTATACAGGCCCCAGAAAAAGTTGGTGACAATGATCGTGCGCAGAATGCGGTCGGTAAAGCTGAAATCGTGTACTGATGCCAACGGCGACAGGTTGATTGCCGCATAGAACGCGATAATAAAGAGTGCAATGTTGATAGGTGTCTCAAAGGCGTTAAGAAAATCCTCGCCGTAGCCGAAGGATACCTTGTTATTCAGACGGCGTAAAAGGCGGATGAAAAAGTTTTTATAAATGTAGCGGACAACGGTAAAGAAAAGAAAGGCACTTATGGAAGGGTACCATGGTTTAAGAGTAAGCAATATATCGTTCACGAGGGAACCTCCTTGGTTAAGAAATTTTTAGCTTAACTAATTTTAGCATTTTCTGCGATACCGCACAACGATTTTACATTTATTTCTAATTCTCGTGACACTTTAGTAAACTTGTATGTTTATGGATGTGGTATAATTAATACAATATAAATAGACGGAGGCATGTTATGGAACTGCTGGTTGAACGTATATTTGCAATCTTCATAGCTATATCGGGACCGATACTGACAATATTCGACCTTCCGGGGAATACTTTACTCTTGCTGACATCCTTGATGTTTGCTTTTTTTGATGAGGTACTTTATTTTAACGGCAGACTGCTGTCTGCTATGGTGCTTATTTATGCTTTGGGTGAATTTTGGGAGTTCTGCGTCGGCCTTTTCGGCATCAAACGCAGTAAAGTTTCTTGGTTCGCGGTTATTTTCATTGCCTTGGGAAGCTTTGCCGGCACTCTGCTCGGTACATTGATTTTTCCGATATTAGGCTCATTGCTCGGCGGTATGGCCGGTGCCTTTGCGGCTGCGTTTGCCTATGAGCTGGCGCATACGGGTGTTTCGGCGGCTGCTATGCAGTTGGCGTGGACGGCAGCGAAGATGCGCTTTTTTGCAATGGTCGGCAAGCTGGCAGCAGGTATTGCTTTAGCTGCTCTGCTCTTGAAACAGGTAGTGTTTTTTTAAATATATAATATAATTTAATGAGAGGTGTACAATATGGAATTTACTTTCGCACATAACAACTTTAATGTGTTGGATTTGGAAAAAAGCCTGAAGTTTTACGAGGAGGCTTTGGGCCTGAAGGAGGATCACCGTAAGGTGGCTGCGGACGGCAGCTTTATTCTGGTATATCTGACGGACGGCAAAACTCCGCATCTGCTGGAGCTTACCTGGCTGCGTGACCGCAAGGAAGCTTATAATCTGGGCGAAAATGAATTCCATTTGGCATTTTTGGTAGATGATTACGAAGCAGCGCATGCTAAGCATAAGAAAATGGGCTGCATCTGCTACGAAAATCCTGCTATGGGAATTTACTTTATTACCGACCCTGATAATTATTGGCTGGAAATTGTACCGAAGAACAAATAAGCGCATAAAAAAGCGTCAAGGTCCGGGAGGTAGATGTCATGAAACACAAGCTGTGTCTGCATGGACTGGAAGTAAAAAACCAGGCGCAGCTGCTTAATCTTGCGAAAAGACTGCTGCCTGGCAGTACCGTCAAGGTAAAAATCAAAGAAAAATATTTTAACGATAATGATATGTATAAATATCGCCTGACACGTTTTACGCCGGAAAATATTGATGGTGTGCGCTTGTATTGTGCCTGGGGCACTTTGCTTGTGAGCGACAAGCTGCTGGCGATAGCGGATATAATTATTGAATTTGAATATCATAATGCGGAAGCTGCAGAAGCTGTTGACAGTCTGCTGCAGAAGCTGCTGGCCTCCAAAACAAAATTTGTGTTGGAGGAGCCGGATTTTTCGCAGCGACTGGACCAGTTGCGCGGCTGTTTTGACCAAAAGCAGCTGGCGGCCTACGATGCCGACAGCGCTATGAGCCTGCTGTATTGTCATCTTCCCTGGCAAGTTTATTATGTAAGCAAGCTGTGGCAGGATGTCTTGAGCCGTGGCCCGGAACGCAGCCTGCTGCGTCAGCTGCGGGTAAAGCTCAGACGTCTGCGCTCGCTGCTGACTCTATGCAAGCCGCTGCTGCCTGAGCAGGAGGCGGTGCATTGGCAGGGAGTGCTGAAGGCGAGCACCAATCGTTTGGGTGATGTGCGGGAGTACGATGTGGCGCTGCAAATCTGCTCGCGTCTGCAGCGCAGCCGGGAGCAGGCGGAAGCTGCGCTGCCGCAGCTTACGGCTTTGCTGACGCAGCTGCGCGGTACGGCTGCAGCTAAGGCGCTGCGCGGACTGAGGCTGAACCGCCTGACGCTGGAGCTGGCCCGTTTGCTTTTGTGGCTGTACAGCGTGCCTGCGCCTGAAAAGGAGCCTACATTGGCAGAGTTTTTGTCGCGTCGCTTCGATAACTGGTATGACAAGCTGATGGAGCTGCCGGAAAAATATCCCGATTTGCATAATATGGAGCAGCTGCACCGCATCCGCATCAAGCTCAAGCGCTTCCGCTATGCGCTGCAGAGCGTGCCGGAGCTGGCTCCGGAAGCAAGCCTTTTGCGAAGCCTGAAGTATCTGCAGGATATGCTAGGCCTTTTGCATGACGATTATATCAACAGCTTGATGGTGGAGAAGCTGGTGGCGTCGCATCCCAAAATCAAGGAGCTGCGCTATGAAGCGGCCCTGTTCAGCGGCTGGGAGCAGGCCAAGGCTGATGCGGCGCTGGAAGCATTGCCGCAGCAGTGGGAAGCCTTCAGCAGCCAGCTGACGGAATGGAAAAACAAAAATCTTTAGTTTTGTGCTTGAATTTATCGTCAGTGGAAAAGATTTGTAAAGTTTTTATGGTAACGCTTGCACTTGTTGGCACGAAAGACTATAATTAAACACATATTAAGCCTATAGGGAGGAGAGATTTCCATGAAAAAAATATTAATGCTGGTTACAATGATTATGATGCTGGCTGTCAGCGCTGTTTGCAGCGCATCTAATGGCAAGGTACTGGACGCAGAGGAAGCTATTGTTGACAAATTTATCAACGGCGGCAACTATAAGGCTGTTACCTCCATGATGACCGAGGATATGCAGAAGAACTGGGACGAAAAGGCCTACACCAATCTGCATGCACAGCTTGCTAAGGATTTCGGTAAGCTGACTACTAACCAACTGCTTGTTGTTGAAAAACACAATGGTGCAGACGTACTGCTGTATCAGGTTGTTGCAGAAAAAATGCCGGCTGCCCGCTTCGTATATCTCTTTAAGCTGGACGGCGAGAAGCCTTTGCTGAACGATTTCAGTGTAATGCTGCCTCAGAAGAAGGAAGCAGCTAAAGAAGAAGCTAAAAAATAAATTTTACATGAAAAAACTGACGACAGAGCTATACTATGGCAGTATACTCTGTCGTTTTTGGTTGAATTTTTCAACTTGCTGTTATGGGAAATAATGTACTTGCGCATGCTATTTCTTGACTGTACTTTATAGCTGTTATATAATATTGAAGAATATAAGAGGTCTTTTAGTGCAGAAAAGTTGAATGGCATTAGATTGACAAAAATCTTGTAGGGCTTGCGACCTTTCGATCATAATGGTGTGGCGAAACGGTGCAGGCTCTATCTTGTTTATGGAGGCACGTACTATGCAGCCGGTGAAAATTCGTATTTTGAGTACAACGAAGGATGAGGGTAGTGAGGCTCAGGCTTCTGAACAAAAGTATACGGGTATGATGACGGAAAAAGGCGGCAAATACTACGTAATTTATAAGGAGGATGAACAGTCCGGTCTGGATAATACCAAGACAACGCTGAAATGGGACGATGAGCACGTTATAGTCATGCGCAGCGGCAGCGTAGACCACAGACAGGAATTCCGCCGCGGATATGTAGATAAAAGCCTTTATCAGACACCTTATATGAAAATTCCTCTGACGACGGAAACCAGTTATGTATATACCCATTTCCGCAACGGCATGTGGCAGCTGGAAATGGAATATACCTTGTATCATGATGATAAGCCTTATGGCGAGATGAAGATTTTAATTGAGGTTGAGGAAATTTAATATGAAAATAGGCTTTGATAATCAAAAATATTTGACCATGCAATCTGAGCATATCAGAGAGCGCATCAGTAAATTCGGCGATAAGCTTTATCTGGAATTCGGCGGCAAGCTGTTCGATGATTACCATGCTTCCCGCGTACTGCCGGGCTTTGCTCCGGACAGTAAGCTGCAGATGCTCCTGCAGCTTGCGGATCAGGCAGAGATGATTATTTCCATCAATGCCGATGATATCGAAAATAACAAGGTGCGTCACGATTTAGGCCTGACCTACGATCTGGACGTACTGCGTCTGGTAAAGGTTTACCGTTCTAAGGGACTTTATGTCAGCAGCGTTGTTATTACGCAATATAAGGGGCAGAAATCCATCGAAAACTTCAAGAATAAGCTGGAAGCTCTGGATATCAAGGTTTATTACCATTATCCGATTGAAGGCTATCCGCATAATGTGGAGCATATTGTCAGCGATGAAGGCTATGGGCAGAACGATTATGTAGAAACTACACGTCCGCTGGTAGTTGTAACTGCTCCCGGTCCCGGCAGCGGCAAGATGGCTACCTGTCTGTCACAGCTGTATCATGAAAACAAACGCGGCATTAAGGCCGGTTATGCCAAATTCGAAACCTTCCCCATCTGGAATCTGCCTTTGAAGCATCCTGTAAACATGGCTTACGAGGCTGCTACGGCGGATTTGCAGGATGTTAATATGATTGACCCATTCCATTTGGAGGCTTACGGCGTAACCACGGTAAATTATAACCGTGACGTTGAAATTTATCCTGTATTGGCAGCAATTTTTGAAGGCATTTACGGCTATTGTCCGTACAAATCGCCTACCGATATGGGCGTTAATATGGCAGGCAACTGCATTTGTGATGATGAGGTCTGCTGTGAGGCTTCCCGTCAGGAAATTATCCGCCGCTATTATCAGTCCCTGAACCGTCTGGCTCTGGATGAGGCCAGCAAGCAGGAGGTTTATACGCTGGAGCTGCTGATGAAGCAGGCTAAGGTCAGCGTAAATGACCGCCGCGTTGTTACCGTAGCCAAGCAGGTTGCAGAAGAACGCAAGTGCGCTGTTATTGCGCTGGAGCTTGCCGATGGCAGAATTGTTACCGGCAAAACTACGGATTTGCTGGGACCTGCCAGTGCCGTGCTGTTGAACGCTATTAAGGAACTGGGCGGTATTGCGGATGAAATGCACCTGATTTCGCCGACCTACATCAACCCGATTCAGAATCTGAAAACACGCTACCTTGGCAGCAGCAATCCGCGTCTGCATATGGATGAGGTGCTGATAGCGCTTTCTATGTGTGCTGCAACGGACAGTCTGGCTAAGCTGGCGCTGGAAAAGCTGCCAGAGCTGAAAGGCTGTCAGGCACATTCCACCGTTATGCTGACAGAGGGAGATTTCAAGGTATTTAAAAAGCTGGGCGTTGAACTGACTAATGACCCTATTTACGAAACAAAATAAGCAATAAATAAAGAGAAGGAGAGATTTTGCTTTGGATATAAAGGATTTATTAGCCGCTGCCATTAAAGATGCAGCGCAAAAAGCTATCGATAATGGCACTTTGAAACCGGGTACTTTGCCCGAGGTTATGCTGGAGGTTCCGCCGCAAAAGGAATTCGGCGATTTTGCAACCAACTTTGCTATGCAGTCTGCCCGCAGCCTGCATTGTGCACCGCGTCAGATTGCACAGGCTGTTGTTGATAATCTGGACTGTGCTTCCGTAGATAAAATGGAAATTGCCGGCCCCGGCTTCATCAATTTCTATCTGAAACAAAACTGGACCGCTGATTTGCTGGCAGGCATTCTGGCTGCCGGTGAAAACTACGGCAATCTGCCTGCTAACGGCTTGGGCCGCGTGCAGGTTGAATATGTAAGCGCAAACCCCACCGGCCCGCTGCATGTAGGCCATGCCCGCGGTGCTGCGGTAGGCAGTGCTATGGTTAACCTGCTGCGTGCTGCAGGCTATGATGTTGAAAGTGAATATTATATCAATGATGCCGGCAATCAGATGAACAATCTGGCAGCTTCTGTCAATGCACGTTATCTGCAGCTGTTGAAGCTGGAGGAAATGGGCGGCGTTCCTGCCGACCTGACCGTTAAACAGTTGGATGAAATGCCGACCGGCATTCCTTTCCCGGGAAACGGCTACCATGGCTATGATATCATTGAAACCGCTCAGCGCATTATCCGTATCTATGGCAAGGAATTTGTTGCTTTAGAGGAAAAAGAGCGTCTGGCTAAATTCCTGGAGATTGCCTATAAAGAAAAGCTGGCAGGCCTGAAAGAGGATTTGGAAGCCTTTGGCGTAACCTTCGATGTATGGTTCAGCGAGCAATCCCTGCATGATGCCGACAAAATCCGCGAGGCCTGCAAATTCCTTGAGGAAAAAGGCTGCGTTTATGAAAAGGATGGCGCAAAATGGTTTAATTCCACCGCTTACGGTGATGACAAGGACCGCGTTGTTATCCGTGACAACGGCGTATCCACTTACTTTGCTGCCGATATTGCATATCACCGCAACAAATTCGAGCGCGGCTTCGACCGCATCATCAACCTGTGGGGCGCTGACCACCACGGTTATATTGCCCGCGTGAAGGCTGCTGTAAGTGCTTTGGGCTTTGATGCCGATAAGCTGGAGGTGCTGCTGCTGCAAATGGTACGCCTGTACCGCAACGGCGATATCGTTAAGCTGTCCAAGCGTACCGGCGAAACCATCACTCTGCGCGAGCTGATGGATGAGGTTGGCGTTGATGCGGCACGTTACTTCTTCTGCATGCGCTCCTTAGACAGCCAACTGGATTTTGATATGACTCTGGCTACCGAAAAATCTAATGAGAACCCTGTTTATTATATCCAATATGCGCATGCGCGTATCTGCAGTATTGCCCGTCAGCTTGCCGAAGCAGGCATTGAGGCAGTTGCTCTGGACGAGCTGAAGCTGGATACTCTGCAGGCTCCCGAAGAGCTGGCGCTTGTTAAAAAGCTGGGCGAATATCCGGAACTGCTTGCCCGTGCAGCCCGCGAACGCGCTGTACATCATGTGGCAACCTATACCTATGAGCTGGCAACCCTGTTCCACTCCTTCTATAACCAATGCCGTATTCTGGGCGTAGATACAGACTTGCAACAAGCCCGCATTGCTTTGGTTAAGGCAGTTGGTCACACCATCCGTCATGCTTTGGGTATTCTGGGCGTTTCTGCTCCGGAAAGAATGTAATTTAAGAAATTCTTTTGCAGGCGGCAGAGTTCAGTGGCTTTGCTGCCTGCAGTGAGTTTAGATACAATTTAATATTTTTATTGTGTTGTAGCATTTTATGAAATCTGAGGGGGTTAAAAATCATGACTACTAATACTAAGTACATTTTTGTGACAGGCGGCGTTGTTTCTTCTTTGGGCAAGGGCATCACTGCTGCGTCTTTGGGCCGTTTGCTGAAAAGCCGTGGCTACAGAGTTACTATCCAGAAGTTCGACCCGTATATCAATATTGACCCGGGCACAATGAGCCCGTATCAGCATGGCGAGGTTTTTGTAACCGACGACGGTGCGGAAACTGACCTTGACTTGGGACATTACGAACGCTTTATTGATATCAACCTGTCCAAAAACTCCAATACGACCACAGGCAAGATTTACCAGAGTGTAATAAATAAAGAACGCCGTGGCGATTATCTTGGCGGTACCGTACAGGTTATTCCTCATATCACAAATGAAATCAAAGAGCGCGTTTTCCGCGTAGGCCAACAGGATAATGCCGACTTCGTTATTACGGAAATCGGCGGTACTGTAGGTGATATTGAAAGCCTGCCGTTTTTGGAAGCCATCCGTCAGGTAAAAAAAGATGTCGGCAAGAACGATGTGCTTTATATTCACGTTACGCTGGTGCCTTATATTTCCGCAGCCGGTGAGCTGAAAACCAAACCGACTCAGCATAGCGTCAAAGAGCTGCGCAGCATCGGTATTTCTCCTGATATTATCGTTTGCCGCAGCGAAAAGCCTATTTCCAAGGAAATGCGCGAAAAAATGGCTATGTTCTGCGACGTTGATCCGGACGCAGTTATTCAAAACCTTACGGCAAGAAGTATTTACGAGGTACCGATGCTCATGGAGGAGCAGGGACTTGATACCATTGTTCTGCGCAAGCTGGAAATGGAGGACAAGCCGAAGGATATGCAGGGCTGGCATGATATGGTGGCCCGCATCCTGAAAAAATATGACAAGAAGGTAACTATCGCTGTAGTCGGCAAATACGTTGCTTTGCAGGATGCTTATATTTCCATTACCGAATCCTTGCGTCATGCAGCAGTTGCCAATGAAGCCGAGCTTGATATCCATTGGGTAAATGCAGAAGAAATCGAAGCAGATGATACTGATATGGCTAAGGTGATGGCCGGTGTTGACGGCATTCTGGTGCCCGGCGGCTTCGGTAACCGCGGTATTGAGGGCAAGATTAAGGCTATTCAATATGCACGTGAGCACAAGATTCCGTTCTTCGGTATCTGCCTGGGCATGCAGTGCGCAGTAATTGAATTTGCCCGTCACGTCTGCGGTATGGCTGATGCCAACAGCTCAGAGTTCAATCCGAACAGCACACATCCTGTTATCGACCTGATGCCGGAACAGCTTGATGTTGAGGATTTGGGCGGTACGATGCGTCTGGGACTGTATCCGTGTAAGGTTTATCCAGATACGCTGACCAGCAAGGCTTACAATGCAGAGCTGATTTACGAACGTCATCGTCATCGTTATGAGTTCAACAATGCTTTCCGTGAGGAAATTGTGGGCAAGGGATTAGTTCTTGGCGGCACACTGCCTAATGGCCGTCTGGTAGAGATTGTTGAATTGCCTGAGAGCGAGCATCCGTGGTTCCTCGGTGCGCAATTCCATCCTGAATTTAAATCCCGTCCGACAAATCCGCATCCGTTATTCAGAGAGTTTGTAGGTGCGGCGGTAAAGCATCACCAATAAGTTTATCCTGAAAGCGCTGAGCTTAAGCCGACGTTGCTTTCGGAAAATAAGAATACTCCTCTTAGGCACCTTAGGCGCAATTGCCGTAAGGCATACGCCTGAGGGGAGTTTTTGCTTATGTTATACTAAAATTAGGGAGGAGAGTGATTGAATGCTTAAGAAAATTTTTGTCAGCGCGGTATTGATTCTGGCTGTGCTGAGCTTTGTCGTTTCGTTGCTCAAGGGTAATAACAATGCCGAGAAAACTGTTACTGTACCTGACCGTGTGGCCGTAATTAATATTTCCGGTACGATTATCAGCGGTGCGGACAGCAAGGACAATATTTTCAGCCAGACTAACGGTGTGACGAGCGGCAGCATTATGAAGCAGATTCGTGAGGCAGCGGCTGACGACAGTGTCAAGGCCTTAGTCCTGCGTATCGACAGTGGCGGCGGCAGTGCTACGGCTGCCGAGGAGGTCGGACGTGAGCTGAAGCGCTTTAAGGAGAAAACCAAAAAGCCGATTGTGGCAACTATGGGCAATACAGGTGCCAGCGCTGCCTATTGGATTGCAGCCTGCGCCAGTGACAAGGTTTATGCCAACGCTACAACGCTTACCGGCAGTATCGGTGTGTATATGCCGTACATGAATACGGAGGAACTGTTCAAGAAAATAGGTATCACCAGCAATAAGATTAAAAGCGGTCCCTATAAGGATATTATGAGCAGCGACAGACCGATGACACCGGAGGAGCAGGCTATTTTGCAGAACATCGTCAACGAAATCTACGAGCAGTTCGTAACAACTGTTGCCGTAGGACGCAAGATGGAAGAAAGCAAGGTAAAATCCTTGGCTGACGGCCGTGTTTATACCGGTCTGCAGGCTAAGAATCTGGGCCTGGTAGATGAAATCGGTGATTATTACGATGCGCTTGCCGCAGCGGGTGAATTGGGCAAGATTAAGCCTGGTGCCGACGGCTTGCCGCCGGTGAAGGCTAAGGAAAAACAGCAGCCGTGGGAGTTTCTGCTCAGCGCTCATATTGCGGAGCTGATTAAAACAGAGCTTGTAAACCAGCTGACAGGCAGTCTGCAGCAGAGCGGGGCGCCGGCAGGCGGTATGACGAGGTGATGAGCTATGAGGCGCAAAACCTTTGAGGTACTTTTTGAGCCCGGTGCAGGCATGGCTGCGATTGCCAAGCAGCCTTCTCTTTGGCGCAGTGCTTTTTATTTCACTCTCAGCTTCAGCTTTTTTGGCGTAGCAACAAATTGCTGGCTGCTGGATTCGCCGCTGGATGTGCGCTTCGGCATTATTATTGCTACGGTGCTGATTGCGGGAACAGCTTTAACGCTTTACGGTTTTTTGCTGCACGGCATTATGGAAACCTTCGGTGCGCTGGCAGGCGACCCTGTCGGGCTCATCTGCCTTTTGGGGTATACGACGCTGCCGTTTTTGCTGCTCACACCGGGGGCCTTGCTTGCGGGCAGGATGGGGCTTAACGGCTTGCCACTTTTAGGTGTGCTGTTTCTTATAGGCTGTCTGTGGATGCTGTATCTTCTGGTGCGGTCATTGGAGGCAGTGTACCTTGTAGATGCCTTCCGTGCAGGTGTAACCGTGGTGTTCAGCCTGTTTTTGCTGTATATTGTTTTTGTTTTACCGTGGCAGGTTTGCTTGATGCTGTTGCTGTAAATAAAATTTAGATTGATTAATCAGAATAAACGTGGCATAATAAAGATTGGACATGTAGTTAATTCTTTGTGCTGTGCAAGCAGTGCTATTACTATATTGAATTTATATTAAGGAGTGTTGTGAAGAATGAACAGAGAGCTTTCTTTGGAATTTGTACGTGTAACCGAGGCTGCAGCTATTGCCTGCGGTCATCTTGTAGGCAGAGGCGACAAGAACGGGGCTGACGGTCTGGCTGTTGACGCTATGCGCGCAGCTTTTGATACCGTAAACATTAAAGGTACCGTTGTTATCGGCGAAGGTGAAATGGATGAAGCACCGATGCTGTATATCGGCGAAGAAGTAGGTGCCGGCGGCCCTGAGGTTGATATCGCTGTTGACCCGATTGAGGGTACCAACCTGGTTGCTAAAGGACAAAACGGCGCTATCGCAGTTATTGCTATCGCTCCGCGTGGCTGCCTGCTGCATGCTCCTGATATGTACATGGATAAAATCGCTGTCGGCCCCCGTGCTAAAGGCTGCATCGATATCAATGCTCCGATCAGCGAAAACCTGGCACGCGTTGCTAAAGCAATGGACCGTAAAGTAAGCGACCTGAACGTAGTTCTGCTGGACCGCGAACGTCATTACGGCCTGATGGACGAAATCCGTAAAGCAGGCGCACGTATCTCCCTGATTACCGACGGCGACGTTAACCCGATCGTTGAATGCTGCATCGAAGGCAGCGGCGTGCATATGTACGTTGGTAAGGGTGGCGCTCCGGAAGGTGTTCTGGGTGCTGCTGCTGTTAAATGCCTGGGCGGCGATATGCAAGCTCGTCTGGTTCCCGAAGACGAAGCACAGGTTCAACGCTGCCTGAAGATGGGTATTGCTGATGTTAACAAGGTGCTGACTCTGGATGATCTGGTAAAAGGCGATGACTGCATGTTTACTGCTACCGCTATTACCAACTGCAACATGCTGAACGGTCTGCGTTACTTCGGCGACGGCGTACGTACTCATACTATTTCTGCCCGTTACAAAACCGGCACCGTACGTTTCGTTGATGCTATTCACAGCATGGACCGCAAAGTACTTGCTGTTAAGCTCTGATTTTAAAACAGATTATAGGGCTGTTACGTTTGTAACAGCCCTATTTATCAATTTGTATAGCCTATGGAAAATTTATTAGTCAATAAGGTTGCCGCTGTCAAGGAAGTGCGGCAGGCGGCCGAATATCAAAAGAAAAAACAGGCCTGTATTTTAACCGGGTTGGCTGGAAGCAGCAAGCCGGTCTTTTTTGCTGCCGCAGATAAGCTGCTGGGCGGCAAGGGCAGCATGGCCTTTGTTACTGCTTCGCGTGAGGAAATACGCACTTATCGCCGCGAGCTTAACTATCTGTACCCGGATTTACCTATGCAGGAGCTTTATCCTGTAAGTTTGCCGCGTGTGCAGGCAGATACGCAGAGCCTGGAGCTGCAGGCAGGACGTGCGGCCGCACTGCGCTTTTTGAGCGGTGAGGAGCGTGGCATAGTCTTTATTACGGCAGAAGCGCTGCAGCAAAAGCAGCTGCGTCCGAGCGGTATGTCCGGCAAGGCACTGCAGCTCGCTGTCGGCGAGGAGCACGAACAGCGTAATATAGCTGCTGCGCTGCTTGATTTAGGCTATGAGCGTACGGAGCAGGTTGATGCTTTGGGACAGTTCTGCCTGCGCGGTGATATTCTGGACGTGTACCCGATTAACAGCAGTGCTGCGGTACGCATCGAATGGTTCGACAACGAGCTTGACGCTATGCGCAGCTTTGATGTTGACACCCAGCGCAGTCTGCAGACTCTCACCAGTATCAAAATTGCTCCGCTGAAGGTGGATGAAAGCTTCAGCTATGATGCCGATATCTTTGAATATTGCGCTGCGGACACTATGGTAGTTGTTGACGAGCCGGTGCATGTTTTCGGTATGCTGGAAAAGCTGGACAAGGAAAACAAGGAGCATGCCTCCGAGCTTTTCAACAAACAGGAGCTTATAGAGCAGCTTGCCGCTAACGGTGCTGTGCTGGTATCGGCGTTGGGACACAGTTATCTGCAGCAGCTGCCTTCGCTGAATATACCGGTGCGCGCGGTTGCGCCGTATAATAAGAATACCAATTTGCTGGTGGAGGATTTGCAGAACTGGCTGGCGGAGGGAATTACGCCGCTGATTATGCTTTCCGGCAGCATTAAGGCCCGTGGCTTTGCTGATAATCTGCGCAACTACGGCTTAAAGGGACATTTTGCCCAAAAGAGCTTTGAGCCGGGAGTCGTCAATGTAACCTACGGCGATTTGGATCACGGCTTTCGCTTCTGGGATGAAGAATGGCTGCTGCTGACAGAAAATGATATTTTCGGCATGCAGAAGCGTAAACGCTTGCATACTAAAAATCAGGGCCAACAGCTGCAGTATTTTTCGGATATCAAGGCCGGAGATTACGTTGTTCATAAGGTTCATGGTATCGGCCGTTATATAGGCGTAGAAAACGTTGAGGTTGACGGCATTCACCGTGATTATCTGCTTTTGGCCTATGCCGGCGATGATAAGCTCTATGTTCCTGTTGAGCAGGTCGGTATGCTGCATAAATATGTCGGCAGCGAGGGCAGTGTGCCGCGTTTGTCGAAAATGGGCGGCAATGACTGGAAACGTACCACGGCCAAGGCTGCTAAGGCGATTACGGAGCTGGCGGAGGAGCTGCTGCGTCTGTATGCACAGCGGCAGATTATGCCAGGACATGCTTTTTCGCCGGACTGTCAGCTGCAAAAGGACTTTGAAGCAGCCTTTCCCTATGAGGAAACACCGGACCAGCTGAAGGCGATTGCCGAAATCAAGGCTGATATGGAAAAGCCGCAGCCTATGGAGCGCCTGCTTTGCGGTGATGTAGGTTACGGAAAAACCGAGGTGGCTTTGCGTGCTGCCTTTAAGGCTGTGCTTGACGGCAAGCAGGTGGCGGTGCTGGCGCCTACAACAGTGCTGGCACAGCAGCATTATATTACCTTCAAGGAGCGTGTGCGTAATTTCGGTGTAGAGGTTCGCTTGCTGAACCGCTTTTGTACGCCGAAGGAGCAGCGCACTGTTCTGCAGGAGGTTGCCGACGGTAAGGTGGATATTCTTATCGGCACGCACCGTCTGCTGCAGCCGGATGTGAATTTCCCTAGTCTGGGCCTGCTGATTATCGATGAGGAGCAGCGCTTCGGCGTTGCCCAAAAGGAAAAAATCAAGAAATGGCATCTCGGCATAGATGTCTTGTCGCTTTCCGCGACACCTATTCCGCGTACTCTGCATATGGCGCTGGTCAACGGCCGTGATATGAGCGTTATCGAATCGCCGCCGGAGGACCGTCTGCCTGTTGAAACCTATGTCAGCGAATATAACGACGGCATGATTAAGGAAGCGCTGGAGCGTGAGCTGCGCCGCGGCGGCAGAATTTACTATATCAGTAACCGCGTGAGTGCTTTGGAGCCGTTGGCTGCCAAGCTGCGCCGTCTGGTACCGGGCATCAGCATCAAAATTGCCCACGGGCAGATGAATGAGGACGCATTAGAGGATGCCATGATTACCTTCTATGAGGGCGGCTGCGACGTGCTTTTGTGTACGACGATTGTGGAAAACGGTCTGGACGTACCTTTGGCGAATACGATTATTATCGACGGTGCCGACAACTTCGGCCTTTCGCAGCTTTACCAGATGCGTGGACGTGTAGGACGTAGCTCGCGTCTTGCTTATGCTTACTTTGTGTATCAGCCTAATAAGGCGCTGAGTGAAATTGCCGAAAAGCGTCTGCAGGCTATCCGTGATTTTACGGAGCTTGGCGCAGGCTTTAAGATTGCTATGCGTGACTTGGAAATCCGCGGTGCCGGCAATCTGCTGGGACCGCAGCAGCACGGACATATTACCGGCATAGGATTTGCCGCTTATTGCGAGATGCTGGAAAAAACCATTGAGCGTCTGAAAAACGGCAAGGAGGCCGAGCCTGAGCCGGAGCCGGTTCTGGAAATTCAGGCAGAGGCCTATATTCCGGACAGCTATATTCCGGATCCGCGTTATAAAATGGAGTTGTATCGTCGCTTCAGCGAGCTGGAATATTCACAGCGTGAGGATTTTCTGGACGAAATTATCGACCGTTTCGGCAATCCGCCGCCGGAGGTGGAAATGCTCTGGCGTTTGGCAGCGCTTAAGGGCTTGTGCCGAGTGCTGAAAATACGTGGCGTAAATGTGCGTCAGGGAATTATCCGCCTGACCTTCGGCGAGAAGGCACAGGTAAACCCGGAGGCAGTTCTGAAGCTGCTGATGCAGCATCCTAAGACTATGACATTGAAAAACGGTCAGGAGCAGCAGCTGACGTACAGAATAGGTACGTCAAAGCAGGAACCCCTGGCGTGGCTGGAGCAGACTTTGCCTGCTCTGATATTGGAAGATTGATTTAAAGGAGGTGAAAGCAGGAGATGAGCAGTGATAAATTTTTGCGCGGCGCAATGATTCTGACATTGGCAGGACTGATGGTAAAGGTTATCGGTTCTGTGAACCGCATCCTGCTTTCACGTCTGCTGGGCGGCGAGGGTATTGGTCTGTACCAGATGGCCTATCCCGTGTACCTTTTGCTGCTTGCAATTTCTGCGGCCGGCATTCCGGTGGCAATATCGATTATTGTCGCAGGTTTTCTGGCGCAGAAGGACTATGCTAATGTGCGTCAGGTGTTTCGCGTTTCGCTGCGCCTGATGGCCTGTGTGGGCGCTGTGCTGGCGGTTTGTCTGGTGTTGGCGGCGGGCTGGCTGGTGGATGCCGGCGTGATTACCGATGCGCGTGCCTATTATTCGCTTATAGCGCTGACACCGGCAATTTTCTTTGCTACGATTTTAGCCAGCTTCCGCGGGTATTTTCAGGGACATCAGCTGATGACGCCGCCTGCCGTTTCGCAGATTGTGGAGCAGTTTATCCGCGTAGTGACAATGATTGTGCTGGCGTATGTGCTGCTGCCCTACGGTTTGGAATACGCTGCTGCCGGCGCTGCCTTCGGCGCTGTGCCGGGCAGCTTAACAGGTCTTGTGGTTATGGGCTGCTTTTATCGCTATTACCGCAAGCAGTGGCAGACTGATGCAGTGAAGATGCAGGCACCTGCTGCCGAGCTTGTGCGCAGCAGAGCATTGATTAAGCGCCTGCTGCTGTTGGCTTTGCCAGTGTCCTGCGCCAATATACTCGTGCCTGTTACCAGCAGCATTGACGTATTGCTGGTTCCCGGCCGATTGATTGACAGCGGTCTTAGTGTGGAGCAGGCGACGGCGCAGTTCGGTTATCTGGCAGGCATGGCGCAGCCCTTGCTCTTAATGGCCACGATACCGACGATGTCGCTGGCAACAAGCCTTGTGCCTGCTGTTTCCGAAGCCTTTGCTTTGAATAAATGGCAGATTATCGAGCAAAAGGCGGCGACCGCTATGAAGCTGTGCTGCCTGATAACAGTGCCTGCTTCCGTAGGCATGTGGGTGCTGGCGGAGCCTATCAGCCTGCTGCTTTACGGTACGGCGAAGGCCGGAGTTGCCATTATGCATTCGGCGCCTGCCATCTGCCTTTTAGGTCTGCAGCAGGTTACAACAGGTATGCTGCAGGGAATGGGGCACACCAATCTGCCGATGCTGAATATGCTTTTCGGTATTGCAGCCAAGCTGGTTGCTGTCTGTCAGCTGACGAATGCGGAATATGGTATTGCCGGCGCAGCATGGGCAACGAATATTAACTTTGGTGTGACGGCGCTGTTGAATATTATAGCGTTGTATAAATTCAGTATAAGATTTTCCTGGCTCAGTATTGCGAAAATCATTGCCGCAGCTGCGGTGATGGGTGCTGTTGCCGTAGAAGTGCATATGCTGCTTGGCGGTGCGTCGGCTTTGGCAACAATCGCCGCTATGCTGGCTGCCGGGATAAGCTATATCGTATTGCTGCCGCTTTTTGGTGTGCTGAACAGACAGGAGCTGCGTCAGCTGCCGGCAGTGAAACGATTTTTTAAATAATCAAGAAAGAAGGCGTACTATCATGGGAACAATTACAATTGTCGGCTTAGGTCCCGGTGCTGTGGGACATCTTTCCTTGGAAACTATGGGACTTCTGCAAAACTGCGCTCAGGTTATCCTGCGCACGGCGGTGCATCCCACCGTTGCCGAGCTGGAAAAGCAAAACGTAAAATTTACTTCATGTGACGATTTATACGAAAAGGCTGCTTCCTTTGAGGAGGTTTATAACAGTGTTGTTGAGCGTGTGTTGGCAGCAGCGCAGAACGGCGATGTTGTTTATGCCGTACCAGGAAGCCCGCTGGTTGCGGAAAAAACCGTTGTTTTAATGCGCACCGCTGCGAAGGCGCAGGGTGTTAAGCTGGTGATTAAGCCGTCCATGAGCTTTTTGGACTTGGCTTACGTTGAGCTTGGCATCGACCCGATTGCCGGCCTGCAGATTATTGACGCGCAGGATTTTGCGGAGATTGCCAGTGCCGGACAGCATCCGCTGATGATTACTCAGGTTTATAGTCAGATGGTGGCCAGCGATTTGAAAATTGCGCTGATGGATGTACTGCCTGACGAATACGAAATTTATTTCCTGCGTAATCTGGGTTTGCCTGATGAGGAATGCCGTCCGATTAAGCTGTTCGAGCTGGACAGACAGCCGAATATCGACCATCTTACGAGCGCTTATATTCCGCCGATGGCTGAGGGAGCAGAGGATACCGTATTTGAAAAGGTTGACGATGCGGAAGCTGTTCCCGGTATTCTTACCTTTGGCGAGGATGAGGACGATTTTGCCGAGGAAGGCGAAGAAGAAGGCTATGCAGAGGACTTTTTGCCGGAAGCAGGCTTTGATGATTTCGATATTCAGCCTCTGGCAGATGTTATGCGTACCCTGCGCGAGCCTGACGGTTGCCCTTGGGACAGAGAGCAGACACATAAATCCATTCGCAGCAACATGATTGAAGAGGTTTACGAATATCTGGAGGCTGTGGATGCTGACGATGTTGACGGCATGCGTGAGGAGCTTGGCGACGTGCTTATGCAGGTCGTTTTCCATGCCCGCATGGCACAGGAGGCAGGCCGTTTTGATCTGCAGGATGTTATCGACGAGGTTGTAGATAAGCTTATCCGCCGTCATCCGCATGTTTTCGGCGATACACATGTCGACAACAGCGATGAGGTGCTGGTAAATTGGGAAGCTATCAAAAAGCAGGAAAAACAGGAGCGCAAGCATGTGTTGGACGGCGTATCTCAGGGATTGCCGGCGCTGCTGCGTGCCTATAAGCTGCAGAGCAAGGCTGCCAAGGTAGGCTTTGACTGGCAGGACAGCGAATCTGTATGGGCTAAGGTACAGGAGGAGCTGGGCGAGCTGCAGGAGGCTTTGCAGGCAGGCGACAAGGCTGCTGCCGAGGGTGAGCTTGGCGATGTGCTGTTTGCTGTGGTAAATTATGCGCGTCATAGTGGCATTGAGCCGGAGGTAGCTTTGGACGGAACTAATAACCGTTTCGCTTCCCGCTTTAATTACGTGGAAAAGCAGGTGGAAGCCAGCGGCAAAAAATGGCAGAATTTCACTTTGAACGAGCTGGATGAATTTTGGAATCAGGCTAAGGATTTGGAGCGTAAGAACGATTTATAAGGTGAATTTACAATAAAGTTACTAAAATAACGCTATTTTCCCCGTAATTTATAAATATTTTCGGAAAAGGCTTGCAGGAAAACGTTTGACAGTGTAGAATACTATTGCTAGTTAAATTTGAGTTACGTTACGAAGTTACGTGCTCCGCAAGCATTTGCAATAATAACTAAAGTCATAATTAAGGAGGAATTTTTGATGAACAAGACTGAGTTAATCGCTGCTGTTGCTGAAAAAGCCGGCTTAACCAAAAAAGACGTTGAAAAAACTATCACCGCTACCCTGGAAACCGTTAAAGAGGTAGTTGCTAAGGGTGACAAAGTACAAGTAGTAGGCTTTGGTACTTTTGAAGCACGTGCTCGTAAAGAACGTGAAGGTAAAAATCCGCAAAATGGTGAGAAGGTAGTTATTCCTGCTGCAACCATCCCTGCTTTCAAAGCCGGTAAAGCTTTCAAGGATGCTGTTAACGTAAAATAATAAGCTGTTATAGTGCTTTAAGCCCGGCAGCTGCTGCCGGGCTTTTCTAAAAATATACTGCGGAATACTCAATGCTGGGGGGCTATGATATGGTTAGACGTCGTGTAAGACATAAATCTAAAGCTTTTAATGTCTTTATGATGCTGCTGTTTGTTGCCTGCCTGTTCGTTATCGGCAAGCAGGAGTATTCTATTTATCAGATTAAACAGGAACAGGCTGCTACACAGCAACGTATTGCTGCTTTACAAAAACAGAAGACTGAGCTGGAGGCAGAGCGTAAACGTCTGGATGACCCGCGTTATATTGAAAAGCTCGCCCGTGAGGATTACAACATGGTGGGTAAAGACGAGGTGCCGCTGTTTATAGTTGATGAGAAAAAATAAGGCAGAACAAGAAATGATAGCTTTTGTTCTGCTTTTTTTATTGACACCATGAAAAATTAAAGAGTATAATACAAGAGTATTAAGAATTTTTAAGGGGGATTTTTTTCTCGATGTCACTTGAAGTAGGTGCAATTGTAGAGGGTGAAGTTACAGGTATCACCAATTTTGGCGCATTTGTCCAACTGCCTGAGGGCAAGGTTGGCCTGATTCACATTTCTGAGGTTTCTAATGTTTATGTAAAAGACGTGCATGACTTTTTAAAGGAGCACGACAAGGTTAAGGTTAAGGTATTATCTGTAGATGATCGAGGCAAAATTGGTCTGTCTATTAAACAGCTCACTCCGCCGCCTGCAAATCCGCAACCGAGACCGCAGCGTCCGCAAAACGATAACCGCGAGCGCCGCAACAACAATGGTATGCGTCCGCAAGGCGACAATCGTGAACGCCGTGGCGGTATGCGCCCGCAAAGCGCAAGACCTATGGCGCCCGTTTCCTTTGAGGATAAATTATCCAAATTCCTGAAAGACAGCGATGACCGTATGCTGGATTTAAAACGTAATACTGAGTCCAAACGCGGTGGTCGTGGTGCCAGACGTGATAAATAAGCAAGCTGGTAATTAATGAAATGGCACTCCTGAGAGTGCCTTTTCTTTTATAGCATAGAAAAATGCGATACGACACGTTTGAACCGCTGCTGAAGGAGATATGCTATGAGGCAGATTGCGCCTGCAGTCTACAAGCTGCGCAAAACAATTAAAAATTTGCTGCGGCCGGATGCTCATTACCTGCTGGCTGTTAGCGGCGGTGCCGATTCTCTGGCTTTGGCACATGCCTGTGCTGCTTTGGCAACCCAGGGATGGGGAAGCTACAGCGTCTGTCATGTAGAGCACGGACTTCGTGGTGAAGAGGCTTTGCGCGACATGCAGGCTGTGCAGCGTGCATGCGAAGCATGGGGACTGCCCTGCTTTACGGAGCACGTGCAGGCTGCAGCCTATGCGGCGCAGAACCGGCTTTCTACAGAAGATGCTGCGCGCCGCCTGCGCTATGCGGCGCTTAGGCGCATAGCGGCGCAGCAGGGCGCTACGGCGATTGTTACGGCGCATCACAAGGGTGATCAGGCGGAAACGCTGCTCTTGAGGCTACTGCGCGGCGCAGGGCTTCAAGGACTTGCCGGAATGCGGGCGCAGCAGGGCGATATCATCAGACCATTGCTGACGCTGCCAAAAAGCCTGCTGGAGGAATACTGCAGTGCAGAAGGCATTGAAGTATGCTATGACAGCACTAACGCTGATACGGCGTATACGCGTAATCGTGTACGTCTGGAGCTTGTGCCGTATCTGGAGCGCAGCTTCAACCACAATGTGGTGCCGACGTTGGCGCGTACTGCTGCTTTACTGGCGCAGGATGCGGAATGTCTGGAGCAAATGGCTGACGATGCTTACAGGCAGCTGGCGCGCAGGCAGGATGATGCTGTCAGTTTTCTGGTGACGCAGCTTACGGCGCTGCACAGTGCCGTAAGGCTGAGAGTATTGCGACGCGCGTATTTTGAACTGGGCGGCGAGGAGCTGTCCTTCGAGCGTAGTCAGGCGATTGACTCTCTGCTGTTCCGACGAAGCGGCGGCAAGTTTATCCAGTTGCCGCAGGGAATAAATGTAGTCTACAAAAATAAACAGCTTATTTTTGTTAAAATAATATAAAGTATAAGGAGAATGAAAAATGCATGACGATATTAAGACAGTTTTGCTGACCAAAGAAGAAATTGATGCCCGCGTACAGGAAATGGGTAAGCAGATTGCAGCTGATTATGCAGACAAGGATTTGGTTGTCATTGTTCTGCTGAAGGGTGCTGCCTGGTTTGCTACCGACCTGACCCGCGCTATTGATATGCCACTGCGCGTAGACTTCATGGTTGCTTCTTCCTATGGCAACGGAACCAGCACCAGCGGCAGTGTTAAGGTTAAGCTTGATGTCAGCGAGGACATCAAGGGCAAGGACGTGCTGGTAATCGATGATATTATTGACAGCGGCGTTACCTTCGCTTCTATTACCGACATGCTGCGTCACTACAAGCCCGCAACATTGAAAACTGCTGCTCTGTGCGACAAGGCTGAGCGTCGTGTAAACGGTCTGGAGGCTGATTACGTAGGCTTTAAAATTCCTGACGAATTCGTTGTAGGCTACGGTCTGGACTATGCAGGTGATTACCGCAATCTGCCATTTATCGGTATCCTGAAGCCTGCTGTATACGCACGCAAATAAAAGCCTGTAAATTGCATAAAACAGTTGCTAGTTTTTCCTATCTATAATATAATAAAATATTATGAGCTAAGTGGAAGGAGGCTACGTGCTTGAATAAATTTTTTAAGAACGTACTTTTTTATCTGCTGATTATCATGGTAATTATCTGGATGTTTGACCTTTACGGTGAAAAGAATTCTAAGCCTGCCGATATAAGCTATACCAGCTTTATGCAGCATGTACAGCAGGATGAAATCAAACAGGTAACTATTGTTGATAACGTTATCAGCGGTAAATTAAAGGATGGCAAGGAATTTTCTACTGTTGCGCCTAACGACAGCAAGCTGGTAGAAAAGCTGGAAGCAAAGAAAGTAGACATTAAGGCAGAGCTGCCGCCGCAACCACCTTGGTGGATGAGCATTCTCAGCTCTATTTTGCCGATGCTGATTATCGTGGGCCTGTGGTTCATGCTGATGAATCAGGGCGGTGCCGGTGGCGGTAAGGTGATGAACTTTGGCAAGAGCCGTGCGCGTCGCTACGATGAGGAAAAACTGAAGATAACCTTTAAGGATGTTGCCGGTGCCGAGGAAGCCAAGCAGGAGCTGGAAGAGGTTGTCGAATTCCTGAAGCATCCGCAGAAGTATAATGACTTGGGAGCTAAGATTCCTAAAGGTGTTTTGCTCTATGGCCCTCCGGGTACAGGCAAAACATTGTTGGCTAAAGCAGTTGCCGGTGAAGCGGGCGTTCCGTTCTTCAGCATTTCCGGTTCTGACTTCGTAGAAATGTTTGTCGGTGTCGGCGCTTCGCGTGTACGCGACCTGTTCGACCAAGCAAAGAAAAGTGCACCCTGCATCGTATTCATCGATGAGATTGATGCTGTAGGCCGTCAGCGCGGCGCCGGTCTTGGCGGTGGCCATGATGAGCGCGAGCAGACTCTGAACCAATTGCTGGTTGAGATGGACGGCTTCAGTGCTAACGAAGGCATCATTATGATTGCCGCAACCAACCGTCCGGACATTCTGGACCCGGCACTGCTGCGTCCCGGCCGTTTTGACCGTCAGATTGTAGTAGACCGTCCTGATATCAAGGGACGTACCGAAATCCTGAAGGTACATGTTAAAGGCAAGCCGATGGGACAGGATGTAAATCTGGACGTAATCGCTCAGCGTACTCCCGGCTTTACCGGTGCCGATTTATCTAACCTGGTTAATGAAGCTGCGCTGCTGACTGCCCGTAAGGACAAGAAGGCTATCAATATGCCGGAAATGGAAGAGGCTGCTGAGCGTGTTATCATGGGACCGGAGCGCAAGAGCCGTGTCATCAGCGATAAGGAAAAACGCCTGACTGCTTACCATGAAGGCGGTCATACTATCGTCGGTATGCTGCTTGAGCACACTGACCCTGTACATAAGGTTACCATCATTCCGCGTGGCCGTGCAGGTGGTTATACCCTGAGCCTGCCTAAGGAAGATAAGTATTATGCAACCCGCAGCGAAATGCTCGATGAGCTGAAGGTGCTGTTGGGCGGCCGTGTTGCCGAAGCTCTGGTGCTGAAGGAAATTTCCAGCGGCGCCAGCAATGATCTGCAGCGTGCAACTCAACTGGCACGCCAGATGATTTGCGAATACGGTATGAGCGAAAACATCGGACCTGTAACCTTTGGTCATCGTCAGGATCAGGTATTCCTGGGCCGCGACATTGCCCGCGACAAGGATTACAGTGAAGAAGTGGCAGCCGAAATTGATAAAGAGGTACGCTCCTTTATGGAAGATGCCTATGCTGCTACTGAAAAGCTGCTGTCCGACAATATCGACAAGCTGCATGTGATTGCTAAAGCTCTGATGGAGAAGGAAACTCTGGAAGAGGAAGAAATCAACCAGCTGGTAAAATACGGTCATATCCTTACCGCAGAAGAAAAGCTGCATTTAGTACAGCAATCTGTTGTGGATGAGGAAATAGCTGCTGCTACCGTTGCCAAAGCTGACGCAAAGGCTGAAGCGCCTGCCGCCGAAGCAGATGCACCGAAAGCTGCTGCTAATGCAGACGAAGAAGCACCCAAAGAATAACAGCAAAAAATTAACGCTCGCGTTCTGAAGAACGCGGGCGTTTTTTGCGTTTAGTTAAAATCTCGGAAAAACTCCAGGAATCTCTCCGCCGCAGGCGATAATTTATATCCCTTACTCCAATACAACGTCTGATCAAAATGCAGCTTGTCATCAACAAGCTGCCGCCGCACCATCCCCTGCGGCACAGCATCACTATCCAACGCTGCGACAACAGCAACCCCAAGTCCGCTCGTCGCAAAGGTAAGCGCACTCTCCGCTGTAGTAGCAATAAAGGCGACATTAGGCTTAACAGCATAATCCTTAAACACACTGCGCAAAAGCGCATAACTGCCATAATTACAGCACAAGGGCACACCTGCCAAATCCTCTGGGGAAAGCATGCTTTTATTTGTCCATGGAACTGCAAATCCGGCATTATAGAAAGCATAAAAATTCTCTTGCTGCACCTTAATAGTAGCAAAATTATGTGCCGCAGGCAGTGGCGCATTGGCAAAAGCAAAGTCAATACTGCCTGCCTCCAACTGCTGCTGCTGCTGCTCTACCGTAGCATCGTGAAACTGATAGCTGATGCCGGGATTTTCCTTGGCAAAGGGAATAAGATAGCTGCGCAGGAAATAGTCGGTACGCACGTGTGACACGCTGAAGCGCAGTGTACCTGCGGCACGCCTGCCGAAGACTTGCATACGCAGGCTGATATCATCTTCCGTATTGCACAGCTGACGCGCCTGCTGCAAAAAGGTTTCGCCTGCTTCCGTCAGTTCAATGTGGCGCTTACCGCGCTGCATTTTGAAAAGCTGCACGCCGTAGTTTCTTTCGATAGCCTTCATCTGCGCACTTAGCGCCGGCTGTACGATGCCAAGACGTTTCGCTGCGGCGCTGAGATTACCTGTTTCGGCAACAGTGATAAAGTTACGGTAAAATGCGAAATCCATAGCAGCATCTCCTTAAATATCAAAAAATATGATTATATTAATCAAAATAAAGTCTTTTACTTAATTATAGAACGGGAGTAGAATTAAGTAAATGCAAAAATAGAAGGCAAACTTCTATTTAACTCGGAGAGGAAGCTGTTATTTATGAAAAAACACCGCTCGTTGAACGTTTTATTGGGTCCTTTACTTTTTCTGGCCGTGCTGCTTGTATTAGCGCCTGTGATTGAATTTAAGCAGGCGGCCGCTATTGCTACGATTTTCTGGATGGGCCTTTGGTGGGTGCTGCGTCCGGTAAATATTGCCGTAACCTCGTTGCTGCCGATTCCGCTGAACGCTATCTTCGGCATGGTGCCGATGGAGGGGATTATCAGCAAATACTTTTCGGAAATCGTCGTGCTGCTTGTCGGCAGTGATCTTATCAGCCTGGTGTGGGAAAAAACACATCTTGATAAGCGTTTGGCGATAAAAAGTCTTTGCGGCTTGGGAACATCGATGCGCGAGCAGATATGCGTCTGGCTGGTGGCTTCAACGCTGCTGTCCATCTTTTTACCAAACGTCGTCGTTGTTATGATTCTGTTGCCGGTGGCTGTAAGCATGCTGCGCTTTTTAGGGCAGCAGCAGATTACAAATAATCCCGTAGCAACACCGATTTTGCTGGCCATCGTCTGGGGCGCAGGCTTCGGCGGTTTCGGCTCACCTTTGGGCAGCAGCTCTAATCTGGTAGCAATCAGTTATCTGGAAAAGCTCACGGAACACGAATTCATGTATGTGGATTGGGTTATCCGCTTTCTGCCGCTGCTGTTCATCATCATGCTGCTCATTCTGGCTTATCTGCTGCATCTGCCGCTACCTGTTAAACGTCTTGACGGCGGCAAGGAATACTTCCGTGCTGCTTATGCGAAGCTCGGCCCGATGAGCCGCGGCGAAAAATTAGGCCTGTGGCTTTTTATTCTCGCAACAGGCCTGGCCTTCGTCCGTCCGCTTTATGTGCAGTATCTGCCGCTGATGAAGCCTGCCTATGTTTTCTTCACCTTCGGCATGCTCACCTTTATGCTGCGCAACGAAACAGGCCAGCTGCTTCTGACCTGGCGTGAGGCTGAAAAGGGCATCATGTGGGGAATGATTTTTCTTTTTTCCGGTGGCTTGGCATTAGGCCAACTGATTACGAAAACCGGTGCGGCAACGCAGATTGCTAAGGTAATTACGCTGCTGCCGTTGAGCGGAGGCTGGGAAACGATGTTCAGCCTGACGCTCTTTGCTACCTTCCTGACGGAAATCAGCAGCAATACCGCGGCGGCCTCCATCTCAATTCCGGTAGTACAAAGTATTTCGCAGCAGCTGGGGCTGGATCCTATTCCGTATATCCTGACCTCAATCGTTGCCGTAAACTGTGCCTTTATCCTGCCGGTCAGCACGCGTGCCGTGGGTGTAACCTACGGTCTGAATCCTGACGATTTACTGAAAAACGGTATCAGGCTTTCGGTAATCTGCATGCTGCTCGTCAGTGCGCTTGGCTGTATCTGCATGCATTTCTGGAGTCTGTTCAGCCATCTTTAATAAAGCCTTCTTTGTTTACTCCCTTGTCATTGCTGGGATGGCGGGGGAGTATTTTTTGTAGAGAATTGCGAAGAAGTCTGCTTGAAAATGATGCAAAACAGCGGAAAAAAGAGGAAAATAGATTTTTTTGTAAAATTGCTGATTTTAGTGCATTTTTTGCTATACAAACGCGGTTTTTTGTAGTAAAATCATATCACAAGAATTAAGGCGGAACGGAAGGTTCCACACATATGCTCAAGAAAGGTTGTGTTATTAAGGTAATGAACGAGCAATCCATGAATAGAAGTTTAAAGAACAGACACTTACAGATGATTTCTTTAGGTGGCATCATCGGCAGCTGTTATTTTTTAGGTGCCGGATATGCGATTGAGCAGGCCGGACCTGCTATTATTCTTTCTTATCTTTTTGGCGGTGCAATCGTCTTATGCGTTATGCTGTGCCTGGCGGAGCTGGCTGTAGCTAAGCCTATTTCCGGTTCCTTTGTTACCTACGCACGTGAGAATATATCCTCAACCTGGGCTTGTGGCGTTGGCTGGGCCTATTGGCTGAACTGGATGGCTTACGTGCCGTCTGAAATGATTGCTGCGGGTATTATTATGAATAATTTTGTACCTGCCGTCAGTCAACTGTGGTGGGCAATTCTTTTTGGCCTGCTGGTGACTGTAATTAACCTTTTTCATGTTGATAATTTTGGCGAAAGCGAATTTTGGCTTTCTATGATTAAAATTGCTGCCCTCGTTGGCTTTTGCGGCGTTGCCGGTTTAATAGTCTGTGGTCTTGTCGGTGACCAGGGCTATTTAGGCGCTAAGGTGTTGCTTGGCCAGGGCGGCTTTGCTCCTCAGGGATATTGGCCGATTGTGCTGACCATGGTTATTATTCTGGTTAACTTCCAGGGTACCGAAATTATCGGTCTGGCTGCGGGCGAATGCAAGGATCCTGCTAAAAGCATTCCTATTGCGGTTCGTAATGTTTCCTGGCGTGTCATTGCTTTATATATCATTCCTATTACATTACTGCTGTCTATTATGCCGTGGGATAATGCCAGCCTGAAGGAGAGCGTGTTCGCTGCTGCTTTGGCAGAATACGGTTTTGACGGCTTAGCCTCTGCGATTGCCTTTGTAGTGCTGGTTGCAGGTGTATCCTGCGCCAACTCCGGCTTGTACGGCGGTGCTCGTGCTCTGCATGCACTGGCTCGCATGGATATGGCACCGGCGTTTTTGGGCAAGCTCAATAAAAACGGTATGCCGCAGAATTCCATTATCGTTTCTGTGTGCGCCTGCTGGGCAGTTATCGTTTTCTACACCTTTAATCCCGATTCTACACTGTATACTTATTTGCTGGCAGTATCCGGCTTTACTGGAGCAATGGCTTGGATTTCCATTTGCTGGAGCCAATATAATTTCCGCCGCCGTCTGATTGCCGCAGGCAAGGAGGATACTCTGAAGTATAAAACACCGTTCTTCCCGTATGTTACGCATTTCGGTATCTGGTCGCAGGTTTTCTGCCTGGCAGTAATTGCTTTGACACCGGATTTACGCCAAACACTGTATGCGGGTATCCCGATGCTGGTAGTGCCGATGCTGTGCTATCGTTGGCGCAAGCATCACAAGAGCTTGGGTCAGACCAAAACTCAGGTTGCTATGGCTCATAAATCTTAAAAGTATATGGAGGTTGCCGCAGATGCGGCAGCCTCTTTTTATGTAATGCACGAAAATATAAGAATATAACAGAGCCTTTTGAGTATAATGCCGGAAGGTGTTATAATAGTTGTTAAAAGGAGAATGGTTATGCAATTAGTAGTAGATAAAATCGCCAAAGCATTTGGCATTCATGAAATATTTAAAGATGTAAGCTTTATGGTGGAGCAGGGCGAGCATGTCGGTCTTGTAGGCGTCAACGGCAGCGGCAAGACGACGCTGCTGCGTTGCCTGTTGCAGCCTGAATGGGTTGACAGCGGTGCGGTAAAATTCGAGCCCGGTATCAGTGTGGGCTATGTACAGCAGGGCTTTACCGATATCAGAGGTACTATCTGGCAGTTTATGCAGACAGCCTGCCCGGAAATCGGCAGCCTGCGCCAAAAGCTGGCACAGCTGGAGGCTGATTCCGGCAAGCTGCAGGGCGAAAAGCTTGACAGCTGCCTGGAGGAATACGGACGCGTACTTAAACGTTACGAATTTATTGACGGCTATAATTACGAAAACCGCATTAAGCGTGTGCTTATCGGCCTTGGCTATACCGAGGACTGGTGGCAGCATGATGCGGCAACGCTGAGCGGCGGTCAAAAGACACGCCTGATGCTGGCAGCAGCACTGGTGCGTAATCCCGACTTCATGATTCTGGACGAACCGACAAACCATCTGGATATTGTTATGACGCAGTGGCTGGAAAAGTATCTGCAGGAATTTAAGGGCGGTCTGCTCGTTGTCAGCCATGACCGTGCCTTCCTTGATAATGTTGCTATGCGCATTCTGGAGATGGAGGGCGGCAAGCTGCAATCCTTTAAGGGCAATTACAGCCGCTATCTGGAGCAGAAGGCGATTCAGAGCAGTACGCTGACTGCTGCCTACAATGCGCAGCAGGATTATATTGCGCGCACGGAGGCGTATATCCGTCGCTTCAAGGCAGGCATCAAGAGTAAAATGGCGCGCGGCCGTCAGTCACAGCTGGACCGTTTGGAGCGCATTGATGCACCGGTGCAGCATGAGGAGTTTGAGCTGCGTTTGCCGCCTGCTGCCGAATGTGCGGACAGAGTGCTGATTATGGAGGACCTCACCATAGGCTACGGCGAGAAGGTGCTGGCCAAGGGCATTAACCTGACGTTGCGCCGCGGCGAAAAGGCTGCGCTTTTGGGTGCCAACGGTACTGGCAAGACGACGCTGCTGCGTACTATCTTAGGTGAAATCGCACCGCTGAAGGGCAAGGCCAAGATTGGCAGCAGAGTGCAGATAGGTTATTTTTCACAGAGCTATGAGCGATTAAACCCGGAGCAGACGCTGCTGGAAAACTTTGTTGTCGAATACGGCTTTACGGAAGAGCATACACGCTCGATGCTTGGCGGTATGCTGTTCCACGGTGACGATGTGTTCAAGAAAATCGGTGAGCTGAGCGGCGGTCAGAAGGCACGCCTGGTGCTGCTGAAGCTGGTGCTGGACGGAGCCAACTGTCTGGTGCTTGACGAACCGACGAACCATCTGGATATTATGGCGCGTGAAGCGGTAGAGGCTGCGCTGGAGGCTTTTGACGGCACAGTGTTGGTAGTCAGCCATGACCGTTATTTCGTCAACGAGGTTGCGGACCGCATCTGGGAGATTGAGGATTTAGAGGTTAAGGACTACAATGGCAATTACGATTTTTACCTCGAAGAAAAGCAGAAAAAGGCTGCTGCTTTGGCGCAGGCACAGGAGGAAGCGGAAAAGGCTGCGGCCTATGCGGAGGCCCAGGCAAAAAAGCAGCAACAGCAGGTTGCTGCTGCGCCGGCGAAAGCGAAAAAGCAGGAGGATAAAAAGCGCCGTTACAGTCCTGACGAGGCTGCGCGACTGCTGCCCAAGGTAGAGCTGCAGATTCGTGAGCAGGAGGCTATGATGGGCCTTTTGGAAAAGCAGATGGCGGACCCGGCAAATCACACCAGTCCTGAGCATAGTGCAGCTATGGCAGCAGAGCATGAGGAATACGAGCAAACCATTGCCGAGCTGATGGAAAAATGGGAGCTGCTGATGGAAGCGGCGGAGGATGCCTGATGGACGATAAAAAGTATATGCAGATGGCGCTGGCGGAAGCACGCAAGGCCGCAGAGCTTGGTGAAATTCCTATCGGCGCGGTGCTGGCGGACATGACAACGGGCGAGGTTATCGCCGCTGCGCACAATATGCGTGAAACGTGGCATGACGCAACGGCGCACGCTGAGGTCATCGTCATCCGCAAGGCCTGCGAGCGTCTGGGGCGTTGGCGTTTGAGCGGCTGTGCGCTGTACGTTACCGTTGAGCCCTGCCCGATGTGCAGCGGTGCCATTGTCAACGGCCGTGTCGACCGCGTTGTTTATGGCTGTCCTGATGTGAAGGCCGGCGGTGCGGAATCCATTTTTAATATCATTACGAATCCTAATCTTAATCACTGCGCGGAGGTTGTCAGCGGCATCTGTGAGGAGGAATGCGCGCAGGTGATGCGCGACTTTTTCCGCCGTCGCCGTCAGGAAAACAAGGCGAAGCGCAGGAGCGAGGCTGCCGGCCTGCAGGAATAATTTCAGTATGCGGTTGCCAAGACGGGATTTTTCCTATATAATATTAATGTTAACATGATGCGAATATATTCGCGCCAACAGAATAATGGAGACGTAGCGAAGTGGTCATAACGCGGCTGACTCGAAATCAGTTTGCCGTTTGCGCGGCACGTGGGTTCGAATCCCACCGTCTCCGCCAACGAAATTCAATCCCGCAGCTTATTTGGTTGCGGGATTTTTAGTGTGTAACATATTTATCATTTTGGTAGGTTTTATCGCCTATTAGTTAATTTCTTCTGCTTTTTGTTTGCCAAAGATGTCGCTAACTGTTAAAATGTCATACGAATGCTTTTGCTTATGGGGGATTATTATGACATCGGAAAAAATAATTGATATCTTAAAAAACGGTAAAATTCATCTGTCGTGCGAGCTGTTTCCGCCTAAGCAGGGCGCAGAGCTGCAAAACAGTCTGGAGATTGTCAACAAAATTGCAGCCAGCAAGCCGTCCTATATGAGCGTCACCTATGGCGCAGGCGGCAGCACGGTAGGCTATTCGGCAGCACTGGCCAAAAAAGTAGAGGATAACGGCATGCCGGCTCTGGCTCATCTGACTTGTGTAAAGGCTGATGAAGCAAAGCTGGCAGAGGTACTTGGACAGCTGCAGGGCTTTGGCGTAAAAAATATTCTGGCGCTGCGCGGCGATATCCCGGCAGATATGCAGGGCGAGGCAATCGGCAGCTTTGCCCATGCCAGTGAGCTGATGCGCTTTGTGAAGCAGCAGGGCGATTTCTGCGTCGGCGGCGCTGCTTATCCCGAAGGCCATCCCGAATCGGGCTCGTTGGAAAAGGATATAGAAAACACCAAGTACAAGGTGGATGCCGGCGTTGACTTTTTAGTGACGCAGATGTTTTTTGATAATACGATTTTATATAACTATATGTTCCGCCTGCTGCGTGCGGGCATCAATGTGCCGGTAGTGCCGGGCATTATGCCGGTGACGAACGCCAAGCAGATTATCCGCATCTGCCAGCTGAGCGGTACTAAGCTGCCGCCGCAGTTCCGTGCGATGGTAGAAAAATTTGCCGATAAGCCGGAGGCACTGAAGCAGGCAGGTATCGCCTATGCTACCGGTCAAATTATTGATTTGATTGCCAATGGTTTTGACAATGTACACATCTATACGATGAACAAGCCGGAAATTTTTGCCGGTATTATGAATAATCTCGGAGAGATTGTAGATAAATAGTCCTGCGCTATGGCGCAAAAGTCAGGTTGTTGTTATGGAATTTAAGCAAAAGGAAGCGCTGCGTTATCTGCGGGCCAAGCCGGGAGATAAGGCAGCAGAAATTTTAGTGGATACGGTTTATCTGAAGCTGCGCAATGAGGTGCAGGCGCGTTATATCCTGCAAAAGTATGCGATAACGGCAGATGAGGCAGGCGTAACGCTGGACTGCGGTGTGCGCTTTCATTCGCGTGCATTGGCGCGTCATTTAAAGGGCTGCGATACGGTACTGCTGATGGGCGCAACGCTCGGCAGCAGGGTGGACGCAGCTATCCGCCGCCTCGCACTTATCAGCGTTGCTGAAGGCGCGGCGGCTCAGGCTGTGGCAGCGGCGCTGATTGAAAGCTATTGCGATGAAGTGCAGGCGCAGGCTGAAACCGACGGTCTGCTGCAGCGTCCGCGCTTTTCGCCTGGTTACGGAGATTGGCCGCTGGAGGAGCAGCGTCAGCTGTTCGCAGTGCTGAACTGCGCCAAACGCATCGGCCTGACGCTGACGGATGGACTGATGATGGCTCCGTCCAAGTCGGTGACGGCAATCATCGGCTTATCGGAAGATGCTGCTTGCGTGCAGAATAAATGTATGACCTGCAGTAATATAAACTGTCCTTACAGAGATACTGATATTAAGAAAGTTTGAGGAGAAGATTTAATTTATGAATTTTAAGGAATTGTTAGGCAAGCAAATGCTGTTCTTTGATGGTGCCACTGGCACACAGCTGCAGGCACGCGGTCTGCAGCCGGGTGAGCTGCCCGAAAGCTGGAATTTTACACACCCCGATATTGTAGAGGCTGTGCATCGCAGTTATCTTGATGTAGGCTCCAATATCGTAAAATCCAATACCTTCGGCGCTAATCCGTTGAAGCTGGCAGGCTCCGGCCTGGATTGTAAGGAAACCATCGAAGCGGCTGTGGCGATTGCCAAGAAGGCCTGCGGTGGCAGGGAAAATAAATTTGTTGCGCTGAATTTGGGACCGACAGGCAAGCTGTTGGCTCCTTATGGCGATTTGCCCTTTGAAAAGGCAGTAGAGGCCTACGGCGAAATGGTACGTTACGGCGCTGCTGCCGGTGCGGATCTGATTCTTATCGAAACGATGAGTGATACCTACGAAATCAAGGCTGCGGTTCTGGCGTCTAAGGAAAACAGCGATTTGCCGATTTGTGTGACCATGACCTTTGATGAGGACGGCAAGCTGTTGACCGGTGCTACGGTTGAGGCTGCTGCTCTTATGTGCGAAGGTCTGGGCGTAGATGCCATCGGCTTTAACTGCGGTCTGGGACCGGTGCAGGTGGGTAAATTATTTCCGCAGATGCTGGCAGCAACCAGCCTGCCGCTGATTATCAATCCGAATGCCGGACTGCCGGTACAGCGTGACGGCAAAACTTGCTTTGATGTCGGCCCGGAGGAATATGCGGAGCTGATGTACGAGCTTGCAGGCAAGGGAGCAAGCATCGTCGGCGGCTGCTGCGGTACAACGCCGGAGCATATTGCGCAGATGATTGCCAAATGCAAAACTCTGCAGCCCGGAGGTACGCGTGATTGCCGTCTGACGGCGGTATCCTCCTACGGCAAGGCAGTGCATCTTGGCGAAGGTCCTATAATTATCGGCGAACGCATCAATCCTACAGGCAAAAAGCGTTTGAAGGAAGCATTGGTCAACAGTGACCTTGATTATGTGTGCCGCCTCGGTCTGGAGCAGATTGGCGTAGGCGCGCAGATTCTGGACGTTAACGTTGGTACGCCGGGCATTGACGAAGCGGCAATGGCCGCAAAGGCTGTGCCGGCGCTGCAGGCGATTACCGATACGCCGCTGCAGATTGATACATCTAATTACGAAGCAATGGAAAGAGCGCTGCGCCTTTATAACGGCAAGCCGATGCTCAATTCTGTCAACGGCAAGGAGGAGAGCCTGCAGCATGTGCTGCCGCTGGCTAAAAAATACGGTGCTGTGCTGGTTGCACTGTGCCTTGATGATAACGGTATTCCTGCAACTGCCGCAGGACGTATCGCTGTGGCTGAAAAAATTATTGCCCGTGCGGCCGAATACGGTATTGAAAGCCGCAATATAGTTGTGGACCCGCTGGCACTGACGATTTCCACCGGTGCCGATAACGCGGCGATTGCCTGTGAGGTTATCCGCACGATGAAGGCACGCGGCATCAACACTGTTATGGGTGTTTCCAACATTTCGTTCGGTCTTCCCGGACGTGATGCTGTCAACAGCACCTTCTTCAGCATGGCGATGGCAGCAGGCCTTTCCTGTGGCATTATCAATCCGCAGAGCAAGCCGATGATGGATGCTTATTACGGTTATCGTGCGCTGGCAGGCTATGACGAGGGCTGCAAGGAATACGTACAACATTATGCAGATGCACCGAAGGCTGCAGCAACAACAGTAAGCGAAATGGGTCTTTACGATGCCATTGTCAAAGGACTGCAGGGACCTGCGCGTCAGGCCGCAGCTAAGGCTCTGGAAAGCGAAAAGCCTTTGGATATCATTAACAAGTATATGATTCCTGCGCTTGATTTTGTCGGTCATGGCTTTGAAAAGAAAACTCTCTTCCTGCCGCAGCTGCTGATGAGCGCGGATGCGGCGAAGGCAGCCTTTGAGGTTATCCGTGAGGCTGTCGGCGTGGGTGAAACACAGGGAGAAACAGTGATTATTGCTACCGTCCACGGTGATATCCATGATATCGGCAAAAACATCGTTAAGGTACTGCTGGAAAACTATGGTTATCGCGTGCTTGACTTGGGCAAGGATGTGCCTGTGGAAGCAGTTGTGGAGGCAGCTAAGAAAACTGACGCCAAGGTTGTCGGTTTATCTGCATTGATGACAACGACAGTAGGCGCAATGGAAGAAACTATTGCTGCGTTGCATAATGAATGTGACTGTCAGGTTGTTGTCGGCGGTGCGGTGCTCACGCAGGAATACGCTGATACCATCGGTGCCGAGCATTATGCACCGAACGCTGTCAGTGCGGTAAACTACGTCAACGAAATCCTGGGCAAATAATTTATATACAGATGATTTGAGGACTGCCATGCTTAGCGTGGCGGTCCTTCTGATAATATTCGGCGGATAGAAAACAAAAGCAGGAAAAACACTTCCGTTCCAAGAATTAAACAAATATCACCATGAACGGAGGGATGCTTCATGAACATTTACGTTTGGCGACACAACAAAACTTATCACAGCCACAGTATGATTGACGAGCCCTGCGTCAACAGCGAATTTTATCTTGATGCGATTGCTGTTGTGCTGGCGCATGATTTAGAGGAAGCGCTGGCCAAGCTGGCGGAAGAAAACAAAGGCTGGCGCACGGAGGATCTTAGGCAGCTGCCGTGCAGCGTCTATCCTGCGGATAAGGCTGCAGTAATCTTTTCCGAGCTGCGCGGGATTATTCCGCATCTTTAAAAACAAAAAAGCCCAAATTCCCGTTTAAACGTGAGAATTTGGGCTTTTACTTTATCTGCTTACCAGATGCTTTTCAAAATGGGCAGCAGAATCGGTGCCAGGATAGAGGTGCTGATGCCGGTAAGTGCAATCGCTACACCGCCGATAGCCAGCTGAACGGGGCTGACATTGGCGCAGGCGCTGGTGCCGAGGCCGTGGCTGGAGGCACCGATAGCGAGGCCGGCAGCCAAATGGCTTTTGATTCCCAGCAGACGCAGCAGCTTGTGATTAAAGGTTGATCCCAGCATGCCGGTGAAGATAACAGCAGCCGTGGTCAATGCCGGAATGCCGCCGATGGTTTTGGAAACGTCAATGGCGATTGGCGTGGTAATGGATTTGGGGATGAGCGAAAGCAGAACCTGCTCGCTGGTACCCATTGCCTTGCCGCAGAAGTAAACGACTATGATAGCCGAAAGCGTTGCCAGTGTAACGCCGCCTACAATAGCACCGGCCTTAGCCATGATGATTTCACGGTTCTTGTACAAAGGCAGAGCCAAGGCGATGGTTGCCGGTCCCAGCAGAAAGTTAATGAATTCCGCGCCTGCTTCGTACTGCTTGTACTCTACGCCGGGCGCCAGAACGATGACAGCGATGACCAGAGGGCAGGCGATAACGAAGGGCGGAATAATATTCAGGCTGAAGCGGTCGATGATGATTTCGCTGATAGCGTACAGGATAACCGTCAGACCGATACCGAAGAGCGGTGAATTAAGTAAAGCGTCGGGAAAAAGCATCATTGACTCTCCTTTCCCTTGAGCATTGCTTCGATAAAGAAGGCTGTGACAGCCAAAACAACAATGCTGCAGACGATAATGGTAACTGTGATGGGCAGCAGCTCAGCTTTGATAACATCTACATATAATATAACGCTGACGCCTGCCGGTAAAAAAAGCATACCCATTTTGGAAATCAGGATATCGCAGATACCTTCGATGGAGCTTGCCGGAATAACGTTGCCGCAGAGAAGCGCTGTTAAAATCAGCATTCCCAAAAGAGCGGGCGGAAAGGGTACGCCAATGGCGTTGATGATAAGCGTGGATACCCATTGCAAAAGCAGCAAAAAGGCGATGCCACGCAATAAGCTGGTGGGTGACATTTTGTTTCCTCCTCATAAACACATGACAAATAATATAATTATAGACCTGTTGGTGGAAGTACGCATAAAGGTCAAAACGGCTGGGGTGTGCCGATGGTCTTTGTGTTAAGGGTACTTGGCCGACAGAACGACATGATATTAATATTGCCACAAAGCTAACAATCTGTCAACGAAATGACGGTGATTTTTCACTAAATTAACACAGAAAATCATTTGACTTTTTGACTTTTACTGATATAATAGCAATTAGAAAGTGAATAGTGGTCCGGAATGGAAAAGCTTCAACACCATTCAGCAATTGACCGCTATTAAACCTTATAGAAGGAGGTGCAGCGTGATGAATGAACGCTACAGTGAAGAGGTAAAGGCTATATTGGAGGCTGCTCAGCAGCAGGCAGTTATGAACTATCACCAGGAGCTGACAACGGCACATGTTCTGGCAGCATTGTGCGGCAGCGACGGCTTCTTTAAATATTTGCTGCAGAGCCTGCACATTGATGAAAATGCTTTCAGCAAGGATGCTAAGGCTTTAGTACAAAAAATCCCCGGAGTAAAAGGTCAGGACCGTCAGCTGATGATGGGTACCGGCTTTGCCAGAGTAATGGCTATTCTGGGACAAGGTAAGGAAGAAATCGGCATCGGCCAGCTGGTGGCAGCTATGGCCAGTGACGGTGACAGCGATGTTGTATCGCTTTTCCGTAAATATGGTATAGACAAGAAAAAAGTTGAGGCGGCATTTATGCAGTATCAAAATAGCGAAGCAAATGATGAAACTAAAAAGACGCTGGAAAAATACGGCCAGGATTTGACGGCAAAAGCTAAAGAAGGCAAGCTGGATCCGGTAATCGGCCGTGATGAGGAAATCCGTCGTACGATTGAAATCCTTTCGCGTCGTAAGAAAAATAATCCGGTGCTTATCGGTGAGCCTGGCGTTGGTAAAACTGCCATCGTCGAAGGTCTGGCAAGACGTATTATTGCCGGCGATGTACCGGAGAGCCTGAAGAATAAAACCCTGTATGCTCTGGACCTGGCAGCTTTGGTTGCCGGTGCCAAATACCGTGGTGAATTCGAAGAGCGTCTGAAAAAAGTATTGAAGGCTGTCAGCGAAAGCGCCGGCCAGATTATCATGTTTATTGATGAGCTGCATACCGTTGTCGGTGCCGGTGCTGCTGAAGGTGCTATGGATGCAGGCAACATCCTGAAACCGATGCTGGCACGTGGCGAGCTGCGCTGCATCGGTGCAACTACGCTGAACGAATACCGTAAGTATATTGAAAAGGACAGTGCGCTGGAGCGTCGTTTCCAGCCGGTAATGGTTAAGGAGCCAAGCGTTGAAGATACAATTTCCATCCTGCGTGGCCTGCGTGAGCGCTATGAGGTACATCATGGCGTTCGCATTAAAGACGCTGCCCTGGTTGCTGCTGCTGTGCTTTCTAACCGTTATATCAATGACCGTTTCTTACCTGATAAGGCTATTGACCTGGTAGATGAGGCTGCTGCCCGTCTGCGTACCGAAATTGATTCGCTGCCGACCGAGCTGGATGAAAGCAAACGTCGTATTCTGCAGCTGGAAATTGAAGCTCAGGCTTTGGGCAAAGAGGAGGATGCTCAGTCCAAGGATCGTTTGGCTAAGCTGAATGAGGAGCTGGCAAAGCTGCGTAAGGAAAATGACGAGCTTGTTAAACGTTGGGATGCAGAAAAGGCTTCTATTGCCCGCGTACGTGAGGTAAAGAAGGAAATTGATGCTGTGAAAAACCAGATGGAGCAGGCTGAGCGCGACTACGACCTGAACAAGATGGCTGAATTGAAATACGGCCGTCTGCCTGAGCTGCAGAAGGAATTGGCTGCTTTGTCCAAGAAGGATGAAAACGGCAATGATAATGTTATGCTCAAGGAAGAGGTTGACGAAGAGGACATCGCTAAGGTTGTCAGCACCTGGACCGGTATTCCTGTTGCCCGCTTAGGCACCGGTGAACGTGCTAAACTGGTTCATCTGGAGGAAATCTTGCACGAGCATGTTATCGGTCAGGACGAGGCAGTCAAGGCTGTCAGCGAGGCCGTTATTCGTGCGCGTGCCGGTATCAAGGATCCTAACCGTCCGATTGGTTCCTTTATCTTCCTTGGTCCTACCGGTGTCGGCAAGACCGAGCTGGCTAAGACCTTGGCCGAGGTGCTCTTTGATGATGAACGCAACATGGTTCGTATCGATATGAGCGAATACATGGAGAAGCATACCGTATCTCGTCTGATCGGTGCGCCTCCGGGATACGTCGGCTATGATGAAGGCGGTCAGCTGACTGAGGCTGTACGCCGTCATCCGTACAGCGTAATCCTGTTGGACGAAATCGAAAAGGCACATGCAGATGTCTTTAACGTATTGCTGCAGGTTCTGGATGATGGCCGTCTGACTGATGGTAAAGGCCGTATCGTTGACTTCAAGAATACCTTGATTATCATGACCAGTAACCTTGGCAGCAACGAGATTATGAAAGCGCAGGGCTCTATGGACAGAGAAAAGATTCAGCAGATGCTGATGAACTTCTTCCGTCCGGAATTCCTGAACCGTGTTGATGACATCGTTGTGTTCAAACCGCTGCAGGCAGAACAGATTAAGGAAATCGTTAAACTGGTACTGCGTGAGCTGGGTGACCGCCTGAACAAGCAGCTGGAGCTGACGCTGAATTATACTGACGAGGCTGTCGCTTTCCTGGCAAAGGCCGGCTTTGATCCTGCCTTCGGTGCTCGTCCGTTGAAACGTCTGATTGTCCACACTGTTGAAAACATCCTGGGCAAGAAGATTGTTGCAGGCGAAATTAAAAATGGCGATAAGGTTGAGGTTGTATTGGTAAACGATGTAATTGACGTTGTCGTAAAATAAAACATCTTTGGGTTTAAGCGCCCTCTGCTGCCGTGAAAGCGGCGGCGGAGGGTGCTTTTTTCTTTACCCCGAAGTTTCCCGAACGATTTTCTAAAAAACTGTTAAAAAGTTCACAGTTTATTTGACGTTTACGCGTTGGATTGGTATAATTAAAGTGAATTATTTAAGTGATTGAGAACCCGGGTTAGATTTTGCACAGGATTTCGAAACTGAACAGCTTTCTGCTTGGGTTTTATTGTTTCTACAAGTAATTTTTGGGAGGTAGATTTCAATGAAAGTTGCAATTATCATGGGTAGTAATTCTGACTGGCCTGTACTTGAGGCTGCAGAAAAAACTCTGAAGGAGTTTGGCGTTGAAACTGAAGTAGTAGTTGCTTCCGCTCACCGTACTCCGGACGTAGTACAGAACTTTGCTAAGGGTGCCCGTGACCGTGGCGTAGAGGTAATTATTGCCGCAGCCGGCGCAGCTGCTCATCTGGGTGGTTTCATCGCTGCCTTTACTACCGTTCCTGTCATCGGTATTCCTATTAATGCAACACCGTTGGCCGGTATGGATGCACTGCTGAGCTTTGTACAGATGCCTTCCGGTGTACCTGTTGCAACGATGGCTATCAATGGTGCTAAGAATGCTGCATTGTTCGCGATTCAGATTCTTTCCGTCAAATATCCGGAGCTGGTAGAAAAACTGGCAGAGCATCGTGTAACAATGCGTGAAGAAGTAAGAGCTAAGGGTGAAAAGCTGGCTTCCATGCGTGGCGTTCCTGCGCAGGAGTTCAAGGACTTACACCTGTAATAGTGAATAGTGAGTAGTGGATAGTGAATAGAAACTGACTTCTAAACATTAATAACTAATTACTGATCACTGATCACTTATAACTAACCACTAATAACTGACAATTGATAACTAAAAACTAAAATTAAGGAGAAAAATTGTGGAGCAGATTTTCGAGGAGCAAAATTTTAGCGAAGACAAGCTGCATGAGGAGTGCGGCGTCTTTGGTATCTTCAGCCATAATGAGGATGTAGCACTCAACACCTATTGGGGACTGTATGCGCTGCAGCATCGTGGTCAGGAAAGTACCGGTATTGTTGTAACTGATGGCGAGCGCATGAAAATTAAAAAGGGCATGGGCCTCGTTGCCGATGTTTTCAAGGATGGCGTTGCTGATTTGCAGGGCTATGCGGCTATCGGCCACGTACGTTATTCCACCACCGGTGCAAGCATGCCGTATAACATTCAGCCGCTGAAGGTTTATTTTGACGGCGGTAACCTTGCGCTGAGCCATAACGGTAACCTGACTAATGCCGGTCAGCTGCGTGCTAACCTGGCTAAGGAAGGCGCAGTATTTAATACTACTGTTGACAGCGAGGTTGTATTGAACTTGATTGCCTACAGTGCACGTCCGACTATTGAAGAGCGTGTAGCAGAGGCTGTTAACCAGATTAAGGGTGCTTTTGCTATTCTGCTGATGACTGATAACAAAATTATCGCAGTACGCGATCCCTACGGCTTCCGTCCGCTGGTACTCGGCAAGATGGAAAACGGCTGGTGCGTTGCTTCCGAATCCTGTGCCTTTGACTTGGTTGGTGCAGAGCTGGTACGCGATGTTAAGCCCGGCGAAATGATTATTATCGACAGCGATAACTCCGAACCGCGCAGCATGATGTGGGCTGAAAACAAACCGGCAAAGCCTGCGCACTGTATTTTTGAATATGTTTACTTTGCTCGTAATGACAGTATCATCGACAACCAGTCTGTATATGATGCACGTATCCAGATGGGACGCGAGCTGGCTAAGGAAACTCCTGATATTCATCCGGATATCGTTATTTCCGTTCCTGACAGCGGTACTCCGGCGGCAATCGGCTATGCTATGGAGGCCGGCGTTCCCTTCCTGGAAGGTCTTACCAAAAACCGTTATGTAGGCCGTACCTTTATTCAGCCGACGCAAAAGCAGCGTGCCAATGCAGTACGCTTGAAGCTGAACCCGGTACGCAGCGTTGTAGAAGGCAAATCCGTTGTTATGGTCGATGACTCCATCGTTCGCGGCACTACCAGCGGCAAGATTGTTAAACTGCTGAAGGAGGCAGGCGCACGTGAGGTGCATGTATGCATTTCTTCTCCCCCGGTAACAGACAGTTGCTACTATGGTATTGATACCTCCGAGCGCAAGGAGCTGATTGCGGCACGTTGCACGGAAAATGAAATCTGCCGTTATATTGGGGCAGACAGTCTGCATTATATTTCTCTGGATGGCATGAAACGTGCTATTGATAAAATTGATCCAGATGGTTTGTGCTGTGCCTGCTTCAGCGCTAAATATCCCGATAACGCAGATAGTGTAATCAAAGCAGAACCTGAAAGCATTATTGAATAACAGGAGGAAGGCTCATGAGCGAGGAAAAGAAACAACTTACTTATGCTGATGCCGGTGTAGATATTGATGCTGGTAATAAAGCAGTAGAATTAATGAAGGACAGCGTACGTGCTACCTACAGACCTGAGGTTATCGGTGATCTGGGCGGTTTTGGCGGCCTGTTTGCTTTAAACAGCGGCAAATACAAGGAGCCTGTGCTCGTCAGCGGTACTGACGGCGTAGGCACTAAACTGAAGCTGGCTTTCATGGCTGATAAGCATGATACTATCGGTCAGGATGCTGTAGCAATGTGCGTTAACGATATCCTGGTACAAGGCGCAGAGCCCTTGTTCTTCCTGGATTACATTGCAGTAGATAAGGTTGATTCCCAAAAGGTTGCCAACATCGTTAAGGGTGTTGCTAATGCCTGCAAGGAAAGCGGCTGTGCTCTTATCGGCGGCGAAACTGCCGAAATGGCCGGCTTCTACTCCAAAGGCGAATACGATATCGCAGGCTTCTGTGTTGGCGTAGTTGAGAAGAGCAAAATGATTACCGGCGATAAGGTTAAGGCCGGCGACGTGCTTTTGGGCCTGCCCTCCAGCGGAGTGCATTCCAACGGCTTCTCCCTCGTACGTAAAATCTGCTTTGAGGCTATGGGTTATACCATGGACACCGAAGTTCCGGAATTTGGCTGCACTCTGGGCGAAAAGCTGTTGACTCCGACTCGTCTGTATCCGAAAACCTGCCTGCCGCTGATTGAAAAATTCGACCTGCACGGTATGGTACATATCACCGGCGGCGGCTTCTATGATAATATTCCCCGCATTCTGCCCGAAGACTGCGATGCTGAGGTAAATGCCGAAGCTTGGGAAATTCCTGTTGTCTTCAAAAAACTGCAGGAATGGGGCAATGTGCCTTGGGCTGAAATGTACCGCACCTTCAACATGGGCGTAGGCATGGTATTGGTTGTTGACCCGTCTGAGGCTGACGCTGTACGCGCTCACCTGAAGGCTGAAGGCGAAACCTTCTATGAGCTGGGCAGGGTTGTTCCCGGACACAAAGAAACGATTATGAAAGGCGGCGTTTTCGGTGCATAAAATCGGCGTACTTGTAAGCGGTCGCGGCAGCAACCTGCAGGCAATTATGGACCGTATCGCTGATGGCTATCTGCCGCTGGAAATCGCGGTTGTAATCAGCGATAAGCCTGATGCTTTTGCTTTGGAGCGTGCGCAAAAGGCCGATATTAAAACCGTTGCCGTAGAGCGTAAGGCTTGCGCTTCCAAAGAAGAATTTGAAGCAAAAATCAACGCTGCTTTAGAAGCAGAGGGCTGCGAGCTGGTAGTTCTCGCAGGCTTTATGCGTATTCTGAGCGCCGATTTCGTAAATAAATGGCAGCATAAGATTATTAACATTCATCCGGCGCTGCTCCCGAGCTTCCCCGGTCTGCACGGCCAGAAGCAGGCTGTGGATTACGGCGTAAAATTCAGCGGCTGCACTGTTCATTTTGTAGATGCAGGCACTGACAGCGGCCCGATTATCCTGCAGAAGGTTGTTCCTGTTATGGATGACGACACCGAGGATACTCTGGCTGACCGTATTCTGGTACAGGAGCATATCGCAATGCCGGAGGCTTTAAAGCTCTGGGCAGAAGGAAAGCTGACAATCGAAGGCAGAAAGGTAAAGGTTAAAGCATGAAAATTAAAAGAGCATTATTAAGCGTTAGTGATAAAACCGGCATTGTAGAGCTGGCAAAATTCCTGAGTGACAACGGTGTGGAAATTATTTCTACCGGCGGCACCATGAAGGCTATTAAGGAAGCAGGCATTCCTGTAACCTATGTAAGTGATGTAACCGGCTTCCCGGAAATCATGGATGGCCGTGTAAAAACTCTGAACCCGAAAATTCATGGCGCAATCCTGGCTGTACGCAGCAATCCGGAGCATATGAAGGCTTTGGCTGAGCATGACATTACCCCGATTGACCTGGTTGTAGTTAACCTCTATCCCTTCCGCGAAACTGTTGCCAAACCCGGCGTAACCGAGGCTGAGGCAATTGAAAACATTGATATCGGCGGTCCGGCAATGGTACGTGCCAGCGCTAAAAACTTCAAAGACGTTGTTATCGTAACCTATCCTAGCCGTTATGCCGGCTTAATGGAAATGCTCGCTAAAGAAGGCGACGTTGATGCACGCACCCGCAAGGAGCTGGCATTGGAAGCCTTCACTCATACTGCTGAATACGATGCAATGATCAGCGAATATCTGAAGAAGCAACTGGAGAAATAACCATGAATATTTTATTAATCGGTGGCGGCGGCCGCGAACACGCTTTAGCATGGAAGCTGGCGCAAAGCCCTAAGGTTGAAAAAATTTATGCTGCTCCCGGCAACCCGGGCATGGCACTGCTGCCTAAATGCGAATGCATTGCTCTGGATGTTGAGAATCTGGAGGGCGTAGCAGATTACGCTGAGGAAAAGAGCATTGACCTGACTGTTGTAGGTCCGGAAGCACCGCTTGTTGCAGGCCTTGCGGACGTTTGCAAACGTCGCGGTCTGCCGGTGTTCGGTCCTTCTAAGGCTGCAGCGCAGCTGGAAGGTTCCAAGGCATTTTCCAAAGAGCTGATGGCAAAATACAATATTCCTACCGCTTTCTTCAAAATTTGCGAGGATATTGAAACCGCTAAGACTTACGTTGAAGAAAAGGGCGCGCCTATCGTAGTTAAGGCTGACGGTCTTGCTGCAGGCAAGGGTGTTGTCGTTGCTATGACTAAGCAGGAAGCACTTGACGCTATCGACGAAATGATGGCTGACCATAAATTCGGCAATGCAGGCGCACGCCTCGTTCTGGAAGAATACATGGAAGGCGAGGAGGCTTCTCTCCTGGCATTTACCGACGGCAAAACCATTGTGCCGATGATTGCTTCTCAGGACCACAAGCGCGTATTTGATGGTGACGAAGGCCCCAATACAGGCGGCATGGGCACCTATGCTCCTGCTCCTGTTATGACCGACGTATTGCGTTTAAAAGCAACTGAGCTGATTCTGAAGCCCGTTATCGCTGCAATGGCAGCTGAAGGCATGCCTTATCAAGGTTGCCTCTATGCAGGCCTGATGATCAAGGGTGACAGCGTGAAGGTTGTAGAATTCAACTGCCGCTTCGGTGACCCCGAAACTCAGGTAGTGTTGCCTCTGCTTGACGGCGACCTGGCTGAAATTATGCTGGCCTGTGCTACCGGTACTTTGGATCAGGTAGACTTCGGCTGGTACGACAAGGCTGCTGTATGCGTAGTAATGGCTTCCGGCGGTTATCCTGAAAGCTATGCTAAGGGCATGGAAATTACCGGTCTGGCTGACGCTGCTGCAGATAAAGACGTTGTTGTATTCCACGCAGGTACCAAGGCTGACGGCGCTAAGGTTCTTACCAACGGCGGACGTGTGCTTGGTGTAACTGCCGTAGACGCAAATATCAAGGCGGCACGTGACCGCGCATATACTGCTGTAGAAAAAATTAATTTTAATGGCGCTTTTTGCAGAAAAGATATTGCATGGAGAGCCTTAAAGAGGTAAAATAGATAAAATACCTACTCGGACCTCAGAAAAGCAATTTTTTCAAGTAATTATGTTACATGATTAACAGTTGCTTTGGCTGTGGTAAACAAAAAAATTATTAAGAAAAGGATGATGAAAGAATGGCTTTTTATTATGATGAACCTGCTCACACATTTAGTGAGTACCTGTTAGTTCCCGGTTATTCCTCCGAAAAATGTATCCCCGCCAATGTAGACCTGCGTACGCCGCTGGTTAAATACAAAAAAGGCGAGGAGCCGGCAATTACTATGAACATTCCGATGGTTTCTGCTATCATGCAGGCTGTTTCCGGAGAAAAGCTGGCTGTAGCTCTTTCCAAAGAGGGCGGCGTTTCTTTCATCTATGGTTCTCAATCCGTAGAGGACGAAGCTGCTATGGTTGCTCGTGTTAAAGGCTATCGCGCAGGCTTTGTAAGCAGCGACTCCAATATCCGTCCGGACAGCACTCTGGCTGACATCCTGGCACTGAAGGAACGCACCGGTCACTCCACTGTTGCTGTTACCAGCGATGGTACCGCTAACGGCAAGCTGGAAGGCATTGTTACCAGCCGTGACTATCGTCCGAGCCGTATGTCTATGGATGCTAAGGTTCGTGACTTCATGACTCCGATTGACAAAATGGTTTATGCTCCGAAAGATACCACTCTGCAACAGGCTAACGATATCATCTGGGAGAAAAAACTCAACACTCTGCCTATCGTTGATGACGACGGCCGTATGCTGTACATGGTATTCCGTAAAGACTATGCAACTCATAAGGAATATCCGTTGGAGCTGCTGGACAGCAAAAAACGCCACATCGTTGGCGCAGGTATCAACACCCGCGACTATGCTGAGCGTGTTCCCGCATTGATTGATGCAGGCGTAGACGTACTCTGCATTGACTCCTCCGAAGGCTACAGCGCATGGCAGAAAATTACCCTGGACTGGATCCGTGAGCACTACGGTGACAGCGTTAAGGTTGGTGCAGGCAACGTAGTAGACGCTGAAGGCTTCCGCTTCCTGGCTGAGGCTGGCGCTGACTTCATTAAAGTTGGTATCGGCGGCGGTTCTATCTGCATTACCCGTGAACAAAAAGGTATCGGCCGTGGTCAGGCAACTGCCTTGATTGACGTTTGCAAGGCTCGTGACGAATACTTCGAAGAAACCGGCGTATACATTCCTGTATGCTCCGACGGTGGTATCGTTTATGATTACCACATGACTCTGGCTCTGGCTATGGGCGCTGACTTCATGATGCTGGGCCGTTACTTCGCTCGTTTCGATGAAAGCCCGACCAACAAGGTTAACATTAACGGCACCTACATGAAGGAATACTGGGGCGAAGGTTCCAGCCGTGCACGTAACTGGCAGCGTTATGACATGGGCGGCGCAGCTAAGCTGTCCTTTGAAGAAGGCGTTGACTCCTACGTTCCGTACGCAGGCAGCCTGAAGGATAACGTAAACCTGACTTTGGCTAAGGTTCGTTCCACCATGTGCAACTGTGGTGCTCTGAACATCCGCGAGCTGCAGGAGAAGGCTAAGCTGACTCTGGTTTCCGCAACCAGCTTGGTTGAAGGCGGCGCACATGACGTTATGCTGAAAGAAAACTCCAACAGCAACTATCCTAAATAATTAAATGAACGTAAATGGCAAGCTCTCGAAGAAATTCGAGGGCTTGTTTTTGTATACAAAAAGCTCCCCTGAACGATTCGTTCAGGGGAGCCTGTCTGTTTATCAGCGAAGTTTCACTGTTATATTACCTTGTAAAGCTGAAAGCCTTGCGTATCGCAGGAAACCAGCTTGTAGTTGATTCCTTCGCGCAATCCTTCAAAAACGGGAATGTGGTTTTCACCGTGAATGTGGCCGTAGACACAGTGCTGCACACCGTACTGCAGCATCAGATTAGTAAAGCAGGTGTGCTCCGTGCGCGCAAAGAGCGGAGGATAGTGAAAGGCCGTAATTATATGTTGAGCCTGCATTTTATGAGCCTGCTGCAGGGAAAGCTCCAAGCGGATTCCCTCGCGGTTATAGATTTTTCTGTCGGCGTCACTGAAGCTTTCGGCTGAGGGCAGGAGCCAGCCGCGGGTGCCGCAGACAGCAATATCCTCTACCATAATGCAGTCATTCTGCAGGAATTCAAAATGAGCGCCGTAACGCTGCTGCATTTTGCTCAGGCTGCTCCACCAGTAATCGTGGTTGCCGCGCAGTAGCAGCTTGCGTCCGGGAAGCTGCGCCAACCAGTCTAAATCCTGTGCTGCTTCTTCCAAAGTCATGGCCCAGGAAATATCACCGCAGACAATAACGGTGTCCTGTGCGGTTACGGTGTTTTGCCAATTAGCGGCAACCTTTTCTTTATGGTTGCGCCAATGCTCGCCGAAAACCTCCATGGGCTTGCTTGCCGGTTCGCCTGATAAATGCAGGTCACCTATTGCGTAAATATGCATAATCTTATCACCTGTAAGTGTTGAGTTAATTTTAATCTTTATTCAGCAGGAAGCGTGCTAATGCCGGAACATCGGCAACATAGTAATCGGCACCTGCTTCTGACAGTTCCTCGTAGCTGCCGAAGCCGAAGCCTGCGCCGATGCAGGCGATGCCGTTGGCGTGAGCGGCGAGAACGTCTTCGCGGCGGTCACCGATAAGTGCTACAGTATTTTTAGCTTCGGGTGTAGTAAGCTGCCATTTTTCCAGAGCGGCAGCAACTACTAAAGCTTTCTTGTCTGTTTTGCCGTCCAGACTGCAGCCGGTGATATCTTCCAGATAGGGGTTGAAGCCAAAGCGTTCGGCAATTCGCAGTGCAAAAACCTCCGGCTTGGCGGTAGCCATGCCGAGGCGGCGGCCATCCTGCTGCAGGTCAGCCAATAGCTCCATGATACCGGGATAAACTTTGTTTTCCCAGATGCCGATATCAGTGTAGCGTTCACGATATTTTTCTACACCGGCCTCAGCCTCTTCTCTGCTCATGCCGTAGTATTTGATAAAGCTGTCGCGCAGGGGCGGGCCGATGAAAACCTCCAGCTTTTTTAAATCAGGCTCCTCAATATTTTGAGCGCGCAGGGCGTATTGTACGCATTTGGTGATACCCTCGGCGGAATTTGTCAGGGTACCGTCTAAATCAAAAAGTAAATTTTGAAACATTTATTGCTCCTTATTCGCTTCAATAGAATTTTTTTGGATTTGTATACTTGATTATAACACACTTTAGCAATTTAGTGATACAATAATGGGTATTAGAGACAGATACATTTTATGAGGGGGACTGAAAAATGACAATTAAGCTTTTTGAAAATAATTCGTTGCTCAAACAGTGCATAGCGAAGGTTACGGCCTGCACGCCTAAGGATGGCAAATATCTGGTTGAGCTGGACCAGACGGTTTTCTTTCCGGAGGGCGGCGGTCAACTGAGTGACAGAGGCAAGTTGGCTGATGCGGTCGTAAGCCATGTAAGTGAAAAGGATGGTCACATTTACCATGAGTGCGACAAGCCGTTGGAGGTTGGCGCCGAGGTGGAAGCTGTGCTGGACTGGCCTGTGCGTCTGGACAGAATGCAGCAGCATTTGGGCGAGCATCTTTTGTCCTACGCCTGCTGGAAGCTGTTTAAGGCCAACAACATCGGCTTTCATATGAATGAGGATGATGTTTTCATTGACCTTGATAAGGAGCTGACGGACGAGGAGCTGCTGCAGGCAGAATTATATACGAATGAAATCATCTGGGAGAATCGCCCGGTACATATCAGCTATATGGACAGCACAGAGGCTGTCAAGCTGAAGGATAAGATGCGTAAGTTCAACAGCAAGCTGACAGGCACGTTGCGTATTGTTTCGGTTGAGGACGCTGATATCTGCACCTGCTGCGGTACGCATCCGCCGTTTACGGGGATGCTGGGTAGCGTTAAGGTTATCCGCCATGAAAAGCACAAGGGTGGTTGCCGCGTAGAGTTTGTCTGCGGCCGCAGAGCACTGCTTGATGCGGACGCCAAGAACAGCACATTACTTAGCGTCGCTGCAAGTCTTTCCGTAAAGCCTGAGCAGGTACCTGCTGCCGTAAATAAGCAGAAAAATGATTTGCTTGCACAGCTTGACATTGCCAAGAGCAAGCTGCTGAAGATTGAAGAAGAAAAGCTGCAGGAAACGTATGCTGCTGCACCAGTGAATGCTAAGGGTGTCAAGGTTTTGGCTTTGCCTATGGAAGGTCACGATGCCAAGGATATCAAAGCCTTTCTGCCGAAGGTTACTGCCTTGAAAAACACGCTGAGCCTTTTGGTAGCAGTGCAGCCTGAGCGCATCAGCTACGCAGTTGCTTTGGGGGCTGATACTGCAGGCGATTGCCGTAGTGTTATTAAGCTGCTCAACGAAGCCTTTGGCGGCCGTGGCGGCGGCAAGAGCGACTGCGCACAGGGCGGTGCGGATTATTGCGCCGACTGGCAGGAAAAGCTGCAGAGCGTTGTAGAAAAGTTGAAGTAAAAAGAGCAAAATAAAAAGACGGTCAAGCGACCGTCTTTTTATTTTCATGAACATATTGTCAATAAATAGGATGGCTGTTATAATAACACCAGAGATTCTGACAGGTCGGTTCCTCCGTAAGGAGGTGGGAGCATGACAGTAGCCGAAGCGTTACAGATAATGTTAACATTTGGCTTGCTTGTTGCGACCATTATGTCTAAACGTAAGTAATTTTGCTTACAATATAACAAAAGACCGACATTAGAGGTCAATGTCAGCCTTTTGTCAAATAACAACAATCAATAGAGAGGACTGACACGCGACTGTCAGAGTCTCTCTTTATTTTTATTATAGCAAATTTACATTTTCTGTCAAGCTTACAGCTTGTTGATCATAGCAATGAGTCTGTCAACCTCTTCGTCCTTGGTTGCCCAGCTGGTGCAGATGCGCACGCTGTAATTGCCGTCATCAAGATATGCAATATGGCTGAGAGCAAATTCCTCGCTCAGCTTTTCAAATTGTGCCGGAGTCATAATCACGAATTGCTGGTTGGTAGGGGATTCAGTAACGAACTTGAAGCCCTTGTCTAACAGTGCATCACGGATTTTCAGCGCCTGCAGTGTGCCCTTACCGCAGATTTTGCTGTAAAGATTATCCTTCATAATTGCGCCAAACTGTACGCCGAGCAGACGTCCTTTGGCCATGATAGAACCGCATTGCTTAGCAATAGTGCGGAAGTCAGGCTTAAGTGCATTGTTCAAAATAACAACTGCTTCGCCGAAGAGCAGGCCGCATTTGGTGCCGCCGATATAGAAAACGTCGCAGTTTGCTGCTAAATCTGCTGCAGTCATATCGTTGTCGGGAGCACCGAGAACATAGCCTAAGCGTGCACCGTCAACAAAGAGATAAAGACCGCAGTCCTTGCAGGCCTGATATAAATCCTGCAGCTCTTTTTTGCTGTACATGCTGCCGATTTCTGTCGGTTGGGAGATATAAACCATTTTCGGCTGAGCCCAATGCTCGCGGCTGGGATCGGTATCGTACATCTTCCATTCGTGGCGGATTTGCTCTGCGGTGAGCTTACCGTCCTCGCTGGGCAGCGGCAGTACGCGGTGACCTACATGCTCAATCGCACCGGCCTCGTGGGTGTTGATATGACTGGGAACAGCGCCGTAAACGGCCTGATGCGGACGCAACGCAGCGCAGATAACAGTCAGGTTGGTCTGCGTGCCGCCAACAAGGAAATGCACGTCAGCGTTAGGGCAATCAAAGGTTTTTTTAATCAAAGTGCGTGCTTCGTCGCAGTAAGAATCAAGACCGTAGCCGTCGGTTTGTTCCATATTAGTTCGCACGAGCTTTTCCAGGACTGCGGGATGGCAGCCTTCTGTGTAGTCACTGTTAAAACGATAAGTCATAGTACCAGGCTCCTTTAAATGTAAAATTATTTTTTACCTAAAATTTTCTTGCCTACGAATTCATATAACACAGGCAGCAGGGAAAATACAATGATGCCCAGAGTTACCAACGTAAAGTTATGTTTGATGGCAGGGATATTGCCGAAGAAGTAACCGCCGCCGACGAAGAGGAATACCCATACTACGGCGCCGATGACATTGTAATGAGCAAAGGTCAGGTAGTGCATTTTGCCGATGCCGGCAACGAAGGGAGCAAAGGTACGGACAATCGGCACGAAGCGGGCCAGGAAAATAGCTTTATGACCATGCTTGTCATAAAATGCACCGGCCTTGTCAACGTGCTCCTTCTTGATGATGTTCTTCTTGATCATGTGCATACCGAGGTGCTCGCCTATCATATAATTGCAGGCGTCGCCCAGCACAGCCGAAAGTAAAAAGATGGGCACGATAATTTTGATATCCATGCCTTCGGGTGCGGCAGCGGCAAGAGCGCCACAGGCGAAAAGCAGCGAATCGCCCGGTAAAAACGGGGTGACTACCAGACCGGTTTCGCAGAACACTACCATGAACAGGATGGCGTAAATCAGATGACCGTAGGCCATCATAATTTCCGGCAGATGCTTGTCCAGGTGCAGAATTAAATCGATAAAATACATTGCATATGCTTCCATAAAAATTTCCTTTCTTAACATTGAGTCATATAAAATAATTTTAACACAAAAAACCGAACGTTGTAAGAGAATTTTAAGCCGAAAATGTGATTTTTCCCTTAAATATGTGGTAAAATAGAAGTCATAAGGTTGTAATGTACAAGTTGTAACAATTATTTAGATAAGGAGTGTTTTCTTTGGACCAAGAATTATGTTGGTGCGGCAGCGGTAAAGCATATGCAGACTGCCACAAAATGAATGATGCAAAAATCGCGTTGCTGCAGGCTCAGGGCTGCGAGGTTCCTGATCGCGATATGATTAAAACCCCGGAGCAGATTGCCGGTATCCGTGCAGCTTGCAAAATCAATACAGGCGTATTGGACGAGGTTGCCAAGTATATTAAGGCCGGTATGACTACTGCTGATATCGACAGAATCGTTTACGAATATACAGTAGCGCATAACGCTATCCCTGCACCGTTGGGTTATGAGGGTTTCCCGAAGAGCGTATGTACCTCTATCAATGACCAGGTTTGCCACGGCATTCCCAGCGAGCATGACGTGCTGCGCAGCGGTGACATTGTGAACGTAGACGTTTCTACTATTTACAATGGTTATTATGCTGACGCATCCCGTATGTTTATGATTGGCAAGGTTGCTAAGCCGGCTGCAGATTTGGTTGCAATCACCAAGCAATGTCTGCTGCGCGGTATTGAAGCAGCTCAGCCTTGGGGTTTTCTGGGAGATATCGGCGCTGCCGTTTCCAAGCTGGCACATAAGCACGGCTATTCCGTTGTCGAAGAATTCGGCGGCCACGGCGTTGGTGTAGAATTCCATGAGGATCCGTTCGTCTGCCATGTAGGCAAACGCAAAACCGGGATGGTGCTTGTACCGGGAATGATTTTTACTATTGAGCCGATGATTAACATGGGACACAGAGATATCTTTGTTGACGAAGCCAATAACTGGACTGTTTATACCTGTGACGGCAGTCTTTCCGCTCAATGGGAGCATCAGATTCTGATTACAGAAAACGGTCCGGAGATTTTGAGTTATTAATGGCTTGGCGGCTGTGCAGGCAGTCTTAATCTTTATTATTGTGCCCGGGCCCTGCAGTTTGGGCAAATAGATAGCATAGGAGGCTATAACGAATGACAGACTTTTTGGAAAAAACATTTCGCCTGAAGGAACATCAGACGGATGTCCGCACAGAAATTCTTGCCGGTATCACCACCTTTATGACGATGGCTTATATTTTAGCTGTTAACCCCGGCATTTTAAGTGCTGCCGGCATGGATGCCGGTGCTGTATTTACCGCTACTGCTTTGGGTGCTTGTTTTGGTACTCTGCTCATGGCGCTGTTCTCTAACTATCCTTTTGCTCTTGCTCCCGGTATGGGCCTGAACGCCTTTTTTGCTTATACTGTTGTAGGACAGATGGGTTACAGCTGGCAGGTTGCGTTGGCAGCAGTTTTTGTTGAAGGTATTCTGTTCATTGTTCTGTCCCTGACTAAGGTGCGCGAGGCATTGTTCAACTCCATTCCGCCTGCGCTGAAGTTTGGTGTTACCAGCGGCATCGGTCTGTTCATTACCTTTATCGGTCTGCAGAACTCCAAGATTGTTGTTGCGGGACCGACTCTTGTCGGCCTTTATCCGTTTAAAGCTGCTTTGGCAGACGGCACCTTCTGGTCCACCGGTATCGGTGCTTTGCTGGCGCTTATCGGTATTCTGCTGACCGCTGTAATGATGACGAAAAAGGTTCCCGGCGGTATCCTCGTAGGTATTCTGGTTACCTGGGGCTTAGGCATGATTTGTGAGCTGACCGGTATCTATGTACCGAATCCGAAGCTCGGCATGTTCTCTGTTATGCCCAGCTTTGCTAACGGCATTTCTGTTCCCAGCCTGGCACCGACATTTATGCAGCTGGATTTCAGTGCTATCTTTACCTTTAACTTCATTACAATCATGCTTTCCTTCATGTTTGTAGATTTGTTTGATACTCTCGGCACTTTGATCGGTGTTGCTTCCAAGGCTAAAATGCTGGACAAGGACGGCAAGCTGCCGAAGATTGAAGGCGCTCTGCTGGCTGACTCCATCGCTACTACCGGTGGTGCGTTGCTGGGTACTTCCACCGTTACTACCTTCGTAGAAAGCAGCGCCGGCGTTGCTGTCGGCGGCCGTACAGGTCTGACTGCTGTTACTGCAGCAATCCTCTTCTTCCTCAGCTTGTTCTTTGCACCTATCTTCCTGGCAATTCCTGCCTTTGCTACTGCTCCGGCACTGGTAATTGTAGGCTTTTTGATGGTAAGCAGCCTGCTGAATGTAGACTTTGACGATATGACCGAAGCTATTCCTGCTTTTATCGCAGCAGTAGCAATGCCTTTCATGTATTCTATCTCCGAAGGTATTTCCATGGGCGTTATCTCCTATGTGGCAATTAACCTGCTTAGCAGAGAATACAAAAACAAAAAAACCAGCTGGATTGTATATGTGCTGGCAGTAATCTTTATCCTGAAATATATTTACGTGTAAAAGGATTGAGGTAAAAATATGATGGACCGTGTAAGAGCGGTCGCACTCGGTAACAGCCCTGCTGATATTCTTTTGAAGAACGGCAGGGTTGTTGACGTGCTGACCGAAACAATTTACGAAGCTGATGTTGCTATCGCCGAGGGCGTGATTGCCGGTGTCGGCAGCTATGATAAGGCAGAAAAAATCATCGACCTGAAGGGAGCATATGTTGCCCCCGGTCTGATTAATGCACATTGTCATGTAGAAAGCTCGATGGCCGTGCCTGAGCATTACTGCGCCGAGGAGCTGCGCTGGGGCGTAACCACACTGATTACTGACCCGCACGAAATTGCCAACGTAGCGGGCGCGGCAGGAATTCACTATATGCTGGAGGCCGGCGGACAGATGCCGCTGAACTATTATGTGAACCTGCCTAGCTGCGTGCCTGCCACACGCTTCGAGCATAGTGGTTGTGTAATGGACGCGCGCGATATGATTAAGCTTGTCAATGAACCCGGCGTACTGGGCATGGGCGAGATGATGAATGTGCCGGGAGTTATTTATAATTCCGCCGAAGTACAGAAAAAGCTGGACCTGTTCCAAAGTTTGGGCCGTGTAATCGACGGCCATGCACCCTGTGTGCGCGGCAAGGAGCTGACGGCCTACGTTGCCAGCGGATTGATACCGACCACGAGAGCATCAGTTGGGACGAGGCGAAGGAAAAGCTGCGCAACGGTCTGGCAGTGCTGGTGCGCGAGGGCAGTGCTTCGCGTAACCTCAAGGCAATTCTCCGCGGAGTTATCGAAGAGGGCATTGATGTCAGCAGTCTGGCCTTCTGCACCGATGACAAGCATCTTGCCGATATCCGCCGCGAGGGTACTATCCGTCACTGCGTACAAATGGCGATTGAATTAGGCATGGAGCCGGTGCGTGCTTTGCGTCTGGCAACCATCAATGCCGCACGTATTTACGGCCTGCACCGCGTGGGTGCCGTTGCTCCCGGCTGGCAGGCAGATTTGGTCGTCTTTGACGACCTGCAAAGCCTGAAGCCGCAGGCAGTTTTCCATAAGGGCGTGGATGCGCTCAAGGCCTGCGAAAAGATTACGCCTGTTACCCCCACTGCCAGCCTGCAGGGTAGCGTGAAGCCTGCAGCCTTTAGTGCCGATACCTTCGCTTTATCGCATTTTGCCGATGACAGGGAATATCCTGTTATTACCATGCTTCCAGGTGAAATCTTTACCGAGAAGAGCACTATTATGGGCAAGGATATTGCCGCTGCTCTGGAAAAAGGCGATGTGTATTTGATTGCCGTACTGGAAAGACATCACGGCACCGGTAATGTAGGCTTGGGACTTTTGCGCGGCTACGGCCTCAAAGACGGCGCGGTAGCGACAACTGTGGCGCACGATTCACACAACCTGATTGTTATCGGCACAAGTCCGGAAGCAATGAATGTTGCGGCTAAGGAGCTGGTACGCGTACAGGGCGGTTATACCTTGGTCAGGGGCACCGAGGTTGTCGATACACTGCCGCTGAATATCTGCGGCCTGATGAGCAGCGCGCCTGCCGAAGAGCTTATCGGCAGTCTTGATGAGATTGCGGCGAAGGCATATGCGCAGGGTGTATCGGACGGCATCGACCCGTTCATCAGCCTGAGCTTTATGGCGCTGCCGGTTATTCCCAAGCTGCGCATTACAGATATGGGTATGTTCGATACAGAGAAATTTGAATTTATAAAATAGAGATATTTGAGGGGAAAGATATGCATAAGCTTGTATCAAAATTAGTTATTTACCGCAATCTGCCGGCGGATAATTTGCTGGAGCCGTTGGCAGCTATCTGCGCCAGGTTTGCCGGCGGCAGTTATAACTGCGAGGAGCTGACGGCGGAAATTTATGAGCAGGTACATAAGCTGCTTGATATTGGCACCGTTTATGGCTTTGACAAAAATCTTTGGCATAATTATCTGGCCTTTTTGCTCGTCAGCTGTGAAAATCCCTTTGCCATTACCTGTGAAAAGGTTGGTGCCTGCGATGGCAGCGTGAATCAGTTTGCCAAGCATGACTTCAAAATTTTTCAGCAGCTGTTTGCTTATGATTTCAGCGAGCTGGAGCGTGCGCTGGAGATTAACTGCTTTTCGTTAATCAGCAATTATCAGGCGGTGGTGAAGCAGGAGCGTCGCTATAACAAAAATATCAGCGACAAGGTGCAGGCGCTCAACACTGCTTTGGAAAAGGCTGCCGATGCTGATGAGTTTTTCGCCTGCGTCACCAAATTCTATCATGATTACGGCGTGGGCAAGCTTGGTCTGAACAAGGCCTTTCGCATAGCGCAGGCGCAGCAGGGCGAGCCGGAGCTGGTGCCGATATCTAATACGGAGCAGATTACCTTTGCTGACCTTATCGGTTATGAGGACCAGAAGAAGCGCTTGTTGGAAAATACGGAGGCTTTTGTAGCAGGCCGCCCGGCAAATAATGTGCTGCTTTTCGGCGACAGCGGTACAGGCAAATCCAGCAGTATTAAGGCGCTTATCAACCAATATTATGATCAGGGCCTGAGAATGATTGAAATCTACAAGCATCAGTTCCGCAATTTATCGCAGGTAATTGCCCAAATTAAAAACCGCAACTACCGCTTTGTTATTTATATGGATGATTTGTCATTCGAGGAATTTGAAATCGAATACAAATATCTGAAGGCTATCATCGAAGGCGGTCTGGAAGTGCGTCCGGATAATATTTTGATTTACGCTACATCTAACCGCAGACATCTGATTAATGAAACGTGGAAGGACCGCAACGATGTAACGCAGGAGGACGGCATTTACAAGTCGGATACGATGCAGGAAAAACTTTCTCTGGTTAACCGCTTCGGCTGCACGATTTATTATGGACAGCCTACGCAGAAGGAATACTACAAAATTGTCTGCGAGCTGGCTAAAAAGCAGGGATTGGAGCTTGCTGACGACTTCCTTTGTGCCGAAGCGCGGAAGTGGGAGCTGCATCACGGCGGCATTTCCGGACGTACAGCTCAGCAGTTTATTAATTATCTGCAGGGTGTTGCCGATTTTAGTAAAAAATAGCTTGCGTTTACTTGGCGGATATGTTACACTAGTCTAGTGTTAATGCAAGCCGCTTTGCCAAGCAAGGCAGCTTCTAAATTATGAATATAATGTTCTTAGCAAAGAGAGGTGTAAAGAATGAAAGAAAAGATTCATCCGAATTACGGTGAAGTTACTGCTACCTGCGCATGTGGTGCAAGCTTCGTAACTGGTAGCACTAAAAAAGAATTACGCGTGGATGTTTGCTCTAAATGCCATCCATTCTTCACTGGTCAACAACGTAACGTAGCTGCTCGTGGTCGTATCGAGAAGTTCAACAAACGTTACAACAAAGAACAATAATCTATACAATAAGGCAGAGCTTGCACATGCGGGTTCTGCTTTATTTAGTTTTACGGAGTATATCTATGAGCACGAAAAAATTATCTGTAGGCGGACAAGCCGTAATTGAGGGCGTTATGATGCGCGGACCGCATAAGGTGGCCGTTGCCGTGCGCCAACCTGACGGAGAAATTGCCGTGGATGTAAATCCTGTCAACAGTATCCGTGATAAATATCCTATTTGGAAAAAACCGCTGCTTCGCGGCGTTATTGCTTTATTTGAATCATTATATGACGGTATTAAGGCCTTGGCCTATTCGGCACAGGTTTCCGGTGAAGAGGACGAGCAGCTGACGGGCAAGGAAATGGCAATGACTATTGCTACCTCCGTATTGCTGGCTGTTGGTCTTTTTATTGTTATCCCGACTTGGTCGATGCGTTTTCTGCATGAGCTGACTGAGGATCCGATGATGCTCAACCTGGCTGAGGGCGTGCTGCGTATGGTTATTTTCCTGTCCTATATTGCAGCGATTTCCTCGATGGAGGATATTCAGCGCGTATTTCAGTATCACGGTGCGGAGCATAAAACTATTTACACCTATGAGGCAGGCTTGCCTCTGCGTGTAGAAAATGTGCGTCCGTTCAGCACACTGCACCCGCGCTGCGGCACTAACTTTCTGATGATTGTCATGCTGATAAGCATGTTTATTTTTACCTTCCTGGGCTGGCCCAGCCTGCTGGAGCGTATTGCTTCCCGCGTAGTGCTGATGCCGGTAATTGCGGGCGTCAGCTATGAGATTATCCGTTTTGCCGGAGCGCATAACGATAATAAGCTGGTGCATATGGCTATTATGCCGGGACTTTTGCTGCAGAAGCTGACCACGCGTCAGCCTGATGACAGCCAGATTGAGGTGGCGATTGCTTCGCTGAAGGCAGTGCTGCCGCCTGAAGAAATTATAGAGTAATAGATTTGCAGGCTGATCTATGAGGCTCTCCTTGGGGAGAGCTTGCGCCCGTAGGGCGACTGAGAGGGGACTGCACTATTCTGTTTTTAAAATAATGTTATATTGAACACTTCGCTTGTAGGAGAGAATGTTTTCTTAACGAATCACTTTGAATTAAATTTATAAGACTAACATAACACTTGAGAGGAGAATTTCTAATGCTCGACAAATTGCAGGCACTAGAAGACAGATATTTAGACTTAGAGGCAAAAATCAGTGACCCCGAGGTTATTGCCGACCAAACCAACTGGCTGAAGGCTACCAAAGCGCATGCCAAGCTGGAGCCGATTGTTACCGCTTATCGTGAATACCGCGATATGATTAAGGCTCGTGATGAGGCAGAGGAGCTGCTGGCAGCAGGCGATGACGAAGAGCTGGTTGAAATGGCTAAAGAGGAGCTGAAGGAGCTCAAACCGCAGATTGAAGAATATGAGGAAAAGCTCACGATTCTTTTGCTGCCTTCCGACCCGAACGATGATAAAAACGTTATCGTGGAAATTCGCGGCGGTGCCGGCGGTGATGAGGCTGCACTTTTTGCCGGTGTTCTCTTCCGTATGTATCTGCGTTATGCAGAATCCCGTGGCTGGCGCGTTGAGGTTATGGATTCCAACCCGACTGAGCTGGGCGGCTTTAAGGAGGTCGTTTTCCAGATCAGCGGTGACAGCGTTTACAGCCGTATGAAATTCGAAAGCGGCGTACATCGTGTACAGCGTGTGCCGGAAACCGAATCTCAGGGACGCGTACACACCTCTACCGTTACCGTAGCTGTACTGCCGGAGGCTGAAGAGGTTGACGTAGAAATTAATCCTGCAGATTTGCGTGTCGATACCTATCGTGCAGGCGGTGCCGGCGGCCAGTACGTAAACAAAACCGAATCTGCTGTACGTATTACCCATATTCCGACAGGCATTGTGGCACAGTGCCAGGATGAAAAATCTCAGCTGAAGAACCGCGAAAAATGTATGCGCGTATTGCGTGCGCGTATTTTGGAGCAGGCGCAGGAGGAGCAGCGTGCCGCTACTGCCGAGGACCGCAAGAGCCAGGTAGGCACCGGCGACCGCAGCGAGCGTATCCGCACCTACAATTATCCGCAGGGACGCGTTACCGACCACCGCATCGGTCTGACCTTGCATAAGCTGGACAGCATTGTCAACGGTGATCTGGACGAGCTGCTGAGTGCGCTGATTACTGCTAAGCAAAGCGAACAATTACGGCAGGTGAAATAAAATGGTTAAGCCGGTTTGGACAATTATGAAAATCTTAAACTGGACTAAGCAGCACTTTGAAGCAAAAGGCGTGGAAAATCCACGCCTTGACGCCGAAGTGCTGCTTTGTGCTGTCTTGAAATGTGAACGCATCAAGCTGTATACCGAGTTTGATAAGCCTTTAAGCGAGGAGGAGCGTGACAAGATGCGCTCTTATGTAGAGCGCCGCGCTAAGCATGAGCCGCTGGCCTACATTATCGGCGAGCGCGCTTTTATGCGCAATAACTTTAAGGTTACGCCTGCTACCCTGGTGCCGCGTCCGGAAACAGAGCTGCTGGTGGAAAGCCTGGTTAAGGCTGCGCCGATGTTGCGCGCCGACGGTGCCGTCAAGGCTCTGGATATCGGTACGGGCAGCGGTGCAATTATTGTTTCACTGCTTGATTATCTGCCTGCTGCCGTAGGCGTGGGCGTGGATATCAGCAACGAGGCTTTGGCAGTGGCGAAAGAAAATGCTGCCGCTATCGGCGTGGATAAGCGTGTTGCCTTCCGCCAAAGCGATTTGTTCAGCAACGTACCTGTAGAGAAAAAATTTGATATCATCGTTTCGAATCCGCCGTATATTCCTGCTGCCGATATTGCAACGCTGGCGCAGGATGTACAGCAGGAGCCACGCACTGCACTTGACGGCGGTGCGGATGGACTTGATTTTTACCGCCGCATCTGTGCCGAAGCTGCGGAGCATTTGGCCGAAGATGGATTGCTGGCGTTTGAAATCGGCATTGACCAAAGCGAAGCGGTGCAAAAGCTGTGTCTGGAGCATGGCTTTGCCAAAACTGCCGTGCGCTTGGACTATGCAGGCATACCGCGCATGGTATTCGCTTTAAAAGAAAAAGAGGGTGAGGATAAATATGAAAACATCCTACTGGAAATTACAAAAGAACTCTGATAATCAAGAGATTATGCAGGAGGCAGCGGCATTAATCCGTGCGGGTGAGGTTGTATCGTTCCCGACGGAAACAGTTTACGGCCTTGGTGCGGATGGACTGAATCCTGAGGCTGTAGCCAAGATTTTTGCTGCCAAGGGCAGACCTAACGATAATCCGCTGATTCTGCATATTGCGAAAAAGGAAGCAATTGAGCAGCTTACCACCGGCTTGAATGCTAATGCTAAAAAGCTCATAGAGCATTTTTGGCCGGGACCGCTGACGCTGATTGTCAACAAATCCTCGATTGTGCCTGATGCTGTAAGCGCAGGTCTGGAAACTGTCGCTGTACGCTTCCCATCTAATAAATTTGCGCAGGATTTTATCCGCGCCTGCGGCTGTCCGATTGCGGCGCCGTCGGCTAATATTTCCGGCCGTCCGAGTCCGACAAATGCTCAGGACGTGCTGGAGGATATGCAGGGCAAAATTGCCGGTATGCTTGATGGCGGCAACTGCGGCATCGGTCTGGAATCCACCGTGGTGGATACAACGAGTGCTGTTCCGACTATCCTGCGACCGGGCGGCATTACCTATGAAATGCTGACGGAGGTTATGGGTGCGGTAGAAATCGATCCGGCGCTGCAGGGAGATAAAAACTTTAAGCCTAAGGCTCCGGGAATGAAGTACCGTCATTATGCGCCAAAGGCACCTGTGTACCTGTTTGAAGGTGAGGCTTGCAAATGTTTGCCGCAGGTTATTGCCAAAGCTTTGGCTGAGGGCAAAACCGTCGGCGTGCTTTGCGGACGTGAGCTGGAGAGCGAGCTGGCAGCGCTTGTCGAAAAGCAGCAGCTGCAGCTTTCCTGCTGGGGCGACAGCCGTGAGCAGCTGGCAGCGGATTTGTTCTACCTGCTGCGCGATTTTGACCGTACCTGTCCGGACGTCATCCTTGCCGAAGGCGTAGAGGAGGACGGCTTGGGACTGGCAATCATGAACCGCCTGCGTAAGGCTGCGGGCTATCAGATCATAACGCTGGAAAACGGCAGCCTGCATTTAAAAAATAATGTAAATTTACCGTCATTTATGTTACAATAAAGGTTAAAGATAATCCCGGCATTAAAAAGCAGGAGAGGAGAAGATTATTTATGAAAATTGCAATGGCTTGTGATCATGGCGGCTTCCATCTGAAGGAGCATATCAAAAAATATTTAGAGGATAAAGGCATCGAGGTTGTTGACCATGGTACCTACAGCGAAGATTCCGTAGATTATCCCGACTATGCTGCAAAGCTGTGCGAGGATATTACCAGCGGTGCAAGCGGTGCGCAAAAGGGCATCCTGATTTGCGGTACCGGTATCGGTATTTCTATCGCTGCCAATAAATGCAAGGGCATTCGCGCTGCTCTGTGCGGTGATGTTTTCTCCGCTAAAATGTGCCGTGAGCATAACAATGCCAACGTGCTCTGCATGGGCGAGCGTGTTCTGGGCGTAGGTTTGGCAGAAATGATTACTGACGCTTGGCTGGAAACCGAATTTGCCGGTGGTCGTCATGAACGCCGTGTAAATAAAATCATGGATTTGGAAGCAAAATAATCGTCTTTGCGTTGCAGCCTAAACGATTCTTGCGTTTCTGAAAATAAACAGAAAAGAAGTAAAGCAACAATGGAAACAAATATGCAAATAGCTAAGGAGCTTGCAGCAGCTGCTGAAGAGCTCATTAGTATAGCAAAGCCTAAAAAGGGACAGATTTTCGTGCTTGGCTGCAGTACCAGCGAAGTGCTCGGCAACAAAATCGGCACCGGCGGCAGCAGTGAAACAGCTGTTGCTATGTTCAAGGCGCTGAAGGCAGTGTGCGATGCACACGAGCTTTATCTTGCCGTACAATGCTGCGAGCATCTCAACCGCTCCTTAGTAGTGGAAGCAGCTACAGCTGAACGCTACAATCTTGAGGAGGTTACCGTGCGTCCGGTGGCTCATGCCGGCGGCGCTATGGCAACTGCTGCCTACGAAAATTTTGCTGAACCTGTAGTGGTAGAAAAAATTTCTGCCCATCTTGGCATTGATATTGGCCAGACGCTCATCGGCATGCATCTCAAACGAGTTGCTGTACCTGTACGCCTGCAATATAAAAAAATTGGCGAAGCAGTGCTGACTGCCGCTAAAACTCGTCCGCCGTTAATTGGGGGACCGCGTGCCCAATATCTGGAAAATCGCCCATAAGGCACCATCTGCGTTGTTGTCACTGCCTCGACGTATAGAAATACGCCGTCGGCAGTGACGCCTAGCATCTGGCACCTTCTGAGCGATTTACAATCGTCCATAGCATCATCTGCGTTGTTATCATTTTCTCAACGTATGAAAAATACGCCGTCGGAAATGCTGCCTAGCATCTGATAACTTCTGAACGATTTACAATCGTCCATAAGGCACCGTCTGCGTTGTTGTCACTGCCTCAACGTATGAAAATACGCCGTCGGCAGTGCCGCCTAGCATCCGGCACCTTCTGAACGATTTACAAATTTCCTATGTTATAAGGCACCATCTGCGTCTTTTAGTAGAGCAGAATTTCTGAGCGCTTATCCACAACCTGTGGATAAAACTGGTTGATATTTAATGTTTTATTTTTAGGAGGGACTTAAAATGAATCTGGAAAAACTTAGCGTAGTTGATCCTGAGCTGAAAGGTTACATTGATGCGGAGCTTAACCGCCAACGTGACAAAATCGAACTGATTGCATCCGAAAACATCGTTACTCCCGCAGTAATGGAGGCTATGGGCAGCGTACTGACCAATAAGTATGCTGAAGGCTATCCCGGTCACCGTTATTATGGCGGCTGTGAATATGTTGATAAGGTTGAAACTTTGGCAATCGAACGTGCCAAAAAATTATTCCATGCCGAATATGCTAACGTACAGGCTCACTGCGGTGCCAGCACCAATCTGACCGTGTACTTTGCTTTCCTGAAACCCGGCGATACCATTATGGGTATGGACCTGTCCCAAGGCGGTCACCTGAGCCATGGATCCACGGTAAATATTTCCGGTACTTATTTCAATGTTGTGCATTATGGCGTTAATCCGGAAACAGAGCTGATCGATTACGATGCTATGGACAAGCTGGCTAAAGAGCATCATCCGAAGCTGATTGTTGCCGGTGCCAGCGCTTATCCGCGCATTATCGATTTCAAACGCATCGCTGATATCGCGCATGCTAACGGCGCTCTGCTGCTGGTTGATATGGCACACATCGCCGGCTTGGTTGCAGCAGGTCTGCATCCGTCTCCGGTTCCGTATGCTGATATCGTAACCACTACCACCCACAAAACTCTGCGTGGTCCTCGCGGCGGTCTGATTCTGACCAACAATGAGGAATATGCTAAGAAAATCAACAAGGCTATTTTCCCCGGCATTCAGGGTGGCCCGCTGATGCACGTTATTGCTGCTAAGGCTGTTGCTTTTGGCGAAGCTCTGAAGCCTGAATTCAGAGAGTACGCAGAAAACATTGTCAAGAATGCCAAGGCTTTTGCCGAAGGCCTGAAGGCTGAAGGCTTCCGTCTTGTTTCCGGCGGTACCGACAACCATCTGATTCTGGTTGATGTACGCAACAAAAACCTGACCGGTAAGGAAGCAGAAAAGCTGCTGGATAATATTGGCATTACCTGCAATAAAAATACTATTCCGTTTGATCCTGCCAGCCCGTTTGTAACCAGCGGCATCCGTCTGGGTACTCCGGCTGCTACTACCCGCGGCTTCAAAGAAGAGGACTTCAAAGAGGTTGCGGCTATTATGGGCCTGGTGCTCAATAACCCTGAAGATACTGATAAGCATGCAGAGGCTGCAAAACGCGTTGCTGCACTGTGCGCTAAGTATCCGTTATATACTAATTTATAATTAAGACGACCGATAAAGCTTTATCCGCTTCGTCTTAATAAGAAAAGGAGCGATATATCCAATGCAAATCAATGTAGTAAACCATCCTTTGCTGCAAGCAAAAATGACTATCCTGCGTGACAAGGATACCAAGAGCGTAACCTTCCGCCACATCATCAGTGAGGTTGCAGCGCTGCTGACCTTTGAAACTACCAGAGATTTACCTGTAGAAGAAGTAAAGGTTACCACTCCGCTGTGCGAAACCACCGGCTGCCGTATTAAAGGCAGTGTCACTGTTGTACCTATCCTGCGTGCAGGCCTGGGCTTTATGGAGGGCGTACTCAGTGTTATTCCCGAAGCAAATGTTGGTCATATCGGCATGAGCCGTAACGAAGAAACTCTGCTGCCGATGGAGTATTACTGCAAGCTGCCTGCGGATATGGACGCTTATACTATTGTTGTTGACCCGATGCTGGCAACCGGCGGCAGTGCTATTGCTGCTCTTGACCAGCTCAAAAAGCGCGGTCTGAAGAACCTGCGCTTCATGTGTCTCGTTGCTGCTCCCGAGGGTGTAGAAAAGCTGAATGCAGCACATCCTGATGTGCCTATCTACACTGTTGTGCTTGATGACCATCTCAATGAGCATGGCTACATCGTTCCGGGCTTGGGCGATGCAGGCGACAGAATTTTTGGTACGGTATAAAAATTATGGAACGCAAAACAAGACCCGGCTGGGATGATTACTTTATGGAGATTGCCAAGGTAGTCAGCAGCCGTTCAACCTGTATGCGCCGCAGTGTGGGCGCAGTAATCGTCAAAAATAAACAGATTGTAGCTACAGGCTATAACGGTACGCCTAAGGATTTGCCTCACTGCGAGGTTACGGGCTGCCTGCGCGAGCAGCTGCATGTGCCTTCGGGGCAGATGCATGAGCTGTGCCGCGGTATTCACGCAGAGCAGAATGCTGTTGTGCAGGCTGCCTATCATGGTGTGTCTGTCAACGGTGGTACGATTTATTGTACGCATCAGCCCTGTGTGGTCTGCACCAAGATTTTGATTAACGCAGGCATTAAGCGTATTGTTTATGCTAATCCTTATCCGGATAAGCTGGCGGAGGATATGATGGCTGCATCGGGAATTGAAATCTGCGTACTGGATAAGAAGTAAATATGCTGTAAAAAAGCACTGCTTACATTTCCTTACAGGAGATGCAGAGCAGTGCTTTAATTTTGTTGTTGTTATTTTACTTTGACATAGGTAACGCCTGCGGCGTAGCAGTCAAGCTCGTAGGGCTGGTACATCAAATAAAGATGACCGTCCTCGGTGATGATATAATCCTTGCTTACTTTAAATTTGTCGATGTTATCAATAAACGGCGCTTCGCTGACAGTTTTCAAATCTGCACCGTATACAGGCAGCTTCTTGGCCTTGATATCCTGCTTCAGCTGCTCGGCATTCAGCTTTTCCATGAAGCGGGTGTAGGGAACACGCTTGCCGGTAGCCTTGTCATAAACAATGCCGTGTGTATAGTACATACCATGAGCAGCCTTATCATAATAGTACCAGGTGTTGAAGGTGAGGCAGACAAACTGGTCGTTTTCGTAAATCACCTCATAATTGCTGCCGACAGCACGCATATCCGGATGGCGCAAATCCTTGCGCGATTTGCTGACCATTTTTTGGATATCGCGGTTCATGCGCTGTGCTGCCAAAGGATTTTCCTGCGTGAAAACAGGATATTTATAGTCAAAGCGGTCGCCCTTGTCGACTTCGGTTTGCTGCGCAGCCGACGCACCTGTTGCTACTGCCATCGCCAAAAATAACGTGAGAAGAGTTTTTTTCATTCGTATTAGCCTCCTTTGTAGGAATTGTATTTGGTACTATAATAGTATAAAATAAAAGAGTATCTGTAAAGATGCCTGAGCGGGGGAAGTGTAAAATCTTTGTAGCCTGCGCAGGAAGTATTTGTAAACTTGAGGGGATATTGAAAATGTTAGGAACAATCGTTAATGTAAGTGCAATTTTAACCGGCTCTGTAATCGGCAGTTTTCTCAGCAGAGGTGTTAACGAACGCTATAAAACAGCGCTTTTCGACGGCCTTGGTCTGGCAACCGTGGGACTGGGAGCGAACGCCTTTGTCAGCAATATGCCGAAAACAACTTATCCGGTATTATTCATCGCTAGCATCGCCATTGGTACTGTTATAGGAACGTGGCTGGATATAGACGGACGTTTTCACAAGCTTTTGGCGAGCGCTAAGGGTGGCAGCAAGCTGGCGGAAGGACTTTCAACCGCTATTTTACTGTTCTGCATCGGCACGCTTTCTATTTTAGGGCCAATTGAAAGCAGGCTCAACGGCAATAACACTTATCTGTATACCAACGCGACGCTTGATTTTGTTTCGTCGATTATTCTTGGCTCGGCTTATGGCATTGGCATTGCGGCGGCAGCCTTGGTGCTGCTTTTGTGGCAGGGAAGCATTTATCTTTTCGCCGGAGTGATTGCGCCTTATATGACACCGGCGCTGATGGGCGAAATTTCTGTTTTGGGCGGCATTTTTCTGATGAGCAGCGGCCTGGGGATTTTGCAGCTGCGTGACTGCAAAACGCTTAATATGCTGCCGGCGCTTATTGTACCGCCGATTTTTTACGCGCTGATGGCAGCGATAAAATGATTTTTTTAGAGTTCATCAAAACGATGCAAAGTTCACAGATTATCCATTGACTAATCAGTCAGTTCGCCTTATAATAAGCTCATCAGTTAGAAATCCCACTGACTGATACATAATACCCCTTTTCTTTTTATACATCCTTTCACAACATCAACCCTCTGAAAGCAGCAGTGCCGAACGCATGGCACTGCTGCTTTTTTATGCAGGGAGCGGGTTTGCGGCTTTTGTTATTATTCTTAATAGGAATAAATATTATTCTGTTAAAAATTTTCTGAAAAAACCTCTTGACTAGGCAGTCACCCACAATTATAATATAAGTATGATTTAGATTAGAGTAAGTCAAAAAATGAAATACTCCAATCTATAATTTCACCCCTTGATTATGAAATCCTTGAAACAGGCGAAGCTCGTGCATGGTAGAGGAAACAAGGCAACTCTTACCGGACTTGCAGGCGGGGACTTGCGAAGGATTTTGTAATAAATAAAAATCTCTTAAGATAAGAGGAGGAAATTACAATGAAAAAATCCTTAGTACTCGCAATGGCAATGGCTCTTGGTGTAACCGCATCCGCTTACGCTGCTAACCCGTTCTCTGACGTTCCTGCTGGCCACTGGGCTTATGACAGCATCAACAAACTGGCTG